>SXGU01177703.1_pt1 | contig 82857 bp, 86 predicted proteins | sample 3174531 | NCBI WGS metagenome assembly SXGU01 (sample SAMN11356863, study PRJNA531348) | freshwater metagenome | isolation source: freshwater sample F1-140 | place: China: Fuxian Lake, Yuxi | collected 2017-12-25
CCATGGACCATCAATTATGGGAGAATCGAAAAGTTCGATTACTTCAACTCGTAAGAGTTGGAGTTCCAGCTGACATCAGTCAGATAGGACTTCCATGGACCATCAATTATGGGAGAATCGAAAAGTTCGATTACTTCAACTCGTAAGAGTTGGAGTTCCAGCTGACATCAGTCAGATAGGACTTCCATGGACCATCAATTATGGGAGAATCAAATCTCTTTTTGAACAGATTTTTATACTTTAAACTATTGATAATTTTATGATTCTAAAAGAGATTGATAGAAAAATTACTTCTTGGCTAGGACATTACGGACTTACAGCTTTAAGATTTTCTATTGCTTTGATTTTTATTTGGTTTGGCTTTTTGAAAGTAATAGATTATAGTCCAGCTGCTAATCTTGTGAAACAAACAGTATATTGGATAAATTTCTCCGGTTTTGTTGTATTTCTCGGTTTATGGGAAATGACAATTGGATTTTGTTTTATGTTCAGGTCATTGATACGAGTAGGAATTGCTTTACTCTTGCCTCAAATTATAGGTACATTTTTACCTTTAGTTCTTTTGCCGGAAATCACATTTCAGCAAGATTCTTTTTTAATACCTACTCTTGAAGGTCAATATATTATAAAAAATCTTATTATCATATCTGCTGCGATGGTTATCGGAGCTGCTGTGAGAAAGCATAACGAGAATATTTAACATTTTAATTTTATTAGTTATATTTTAGGAAACCTTAAATATGATTATTTCTAATAAGTATTATGACTGAAAAGCCCAGTAAGGGTCTGCATGAACAAATTGCTAATCCTTCACAATATGCCTATTCTGAAAAAATTTCTGGAGCTGTTCCAAAAATTTCCGAAGAATTATTGAATAAGGCAGATAAATTGAAAGAAGAACTTGAAGATTTCAAGAAAAAAATTGTCAAAAAGTTCCCATTTGTGAATTTTTTAAGTATTTTACCAGCTAACTCATTCAAGATTTTTGAAGAAGACGAAGGAATTTTACCTGAAGAGATTGCGAAAAAACCTTTACATTTGATGATGTTAGTTCCAGAAGATCAATTTAAAAATATCTCTAAAAAAATAAAACCAGAAGTTCTGAAAATAATTTCTGAAACTAAACAGAATGTTTGGGTGCATATAAAGACCGAAATTGATTTATGGAATTACGGACTCGATAGCAAATATGAATTTATGGATTCGATTGCTAATAGTTTTCCATTATATGACAAGGGTTTATTGGGAACTTTGAGACTTGCAAATATCCACAAATCGCTTGTCTTAAGAAAATTTGAGAAATATGTCGCTTCATATATTATCGGAGGAAGTCTTGTTAGAGGAACAGCTAATAAAGATTCCGATGTAGATACTTTTGTAATTATTGATGACACTGATGTTAAGAGAATGCCTCGAATGCATTTGCTTGAGAAATTAAGAGGGATGATACACGATTATATTAGGGAAGCAAATGCTCTTGCAGGAGTTAAGAATCCATTAAATGTTCAAGTTTATTTGTTGACAGATTTCTGGGATAATGTCAAAGATGCGAATCCGGTAATGTTCACTTTTATTAGAGATGGTGTTCCAATGTATGACCGAGGAACTTTCTTACCTTGGAAACTTTTACTTCAAATGGGCAAAGTTAAACCCTCCCCAGAAGCAGTCGATAAATTTATGAAATATGGTGAACAAAATGAAACTCTCGTTACACGAAGAATGATAGATGCTATGGTAGATATTTATTGGGGCGTTGTAACTCCGACACAAGCATTGATGATGCTCACTGGACATGCGCCACCAGCTCCTAAAACAATGGTTGCAGATGTTAAAAAAGTTTTAGTTGAAGAAGAGAAAGTTATGGATTTATCTGAATTGAAGTTTTTGGAAAGAGTAATTAAATTATATAAAGATCATGAACACGGAAAATTGAAAACTGTTCCAGGCAAAGAAGTTGATGAATTACTTGTTGGATCCAAAAAATATGATGAAAAATTGAAGGTCATCAGAAAAAAACTAGAAGCTAGATTAATAGTTCATGATGCTGAACGTTCATATAATGAAATATTCGGACTTCTCAAAAATATATTTGGCAATAAATCAGCAGAAGAATTAGTGAAATTGACAGAAAAAGAGTTAATTTCTAAAGGAAAATTACAACCACGTTTTGCTAAATCTTTGAAAGAAATAGTCTCTATGAAATTAAAAGTTAGAGGTGGGAAAATTACTCAATTAGAGATGAATGCTTTAAGGAGAGATGCTACTGAATTGATAAATGAATTATTGAATTATGCCCAACGTGTTGATTTAGTTATGACTGAAAAAGGAGTCATACAAATATTATTTGGCGATAAAAAAGGAGAACTTGTTTTGACTGATGAAGCTACATTTTTTGTTGAATCTGGTAAAGTAGTAAAAGTAGAGAATAAATTTGAATCATCTAATAAAGAAATTCTTGAAAAAGCAATAAGAGAAACAAAAGATAAAACTCAATTAAACTTATCCTCTGATATTTTGCAAACACTTCATAAAGAACTGGGAAAATTCAAAATATCATTTTAATTAATTAATTTGGAAATCTTTTTAAAGGCAAATGTTTTATACAGATTATGGTCCCAGAAAGAAGGGAGAGGAATCTGCGGTTTTGTGATTTTAGTAAAGCAGAGTTTGGTTTTGCTGATAGTCGTTATGATCCTGCAAGAATGTTTGAGCGCGAAGAAGAACAATTTGTAAATTCATATAAATTAGATAATTTTTTTCATCAACTTCCTGCGAAAGAACAAACTCTCGTTAAATTGAGATATGGTATAGGCTATTCTCACCCATATAGTATTGCGCAATGTGCTGGACTTATGCATGTAAGTTTGGAGAATGTTAGAAGAATGGAATCTCATGCTTTGATTACTATGCAGGATAGAGCAAAACAAATGTTTGATTACGACGTCAAATAAATATTTTAAATTATCTTTATTTTAAATGATTTAATAATTACGAATAAAACAATTAAGTTTATTTAATATATCTTGATATAGCCTTTTTTATCTATTTTATAAACAGTAGAGCAAATCTTTAAAAGGGCAATTTTTCAATAATATACATGAAAGAAATAAAAATTGATATTTTCAATCCTACATTTTCTTTACTTGGGAGCAGAAAATGAAGGGAATAGTAATTCAATTTAGAAGAAGCAGACACAGAATTCATGAAAGACATTACTTATTGGATTTAGGAATGCATTCAAGAGAAGAAGCAAAAAAACTTACAGGTAAACAAGTTTCGTGGAAAAGTTCTGCTGGTAAAATAATTAATGGAAAAATAAGCGATGCTCATGGTAATAAAGGTCTTGTTAGAGCTATCTTTGAAACAGGTTTGCCTGGTCAAGCTGTAACAACAGAAGTAGAGGTAAAATAATTAATTTAACATGGCCATACGAAAAGCATTATCATATTCCAAAAAAAATAATCGTCCTTATACAAGAGTGTCCAAAGTTAAATCAAAATCCTACATAAAAGTTGTTCCTCCAAACAAAGTGGTCAAATATAATATCGGAAACCAAAGAGCATTTGAAGAAGGAAAATTTCCATTTGTATTAAGAATGAATACTGACGAAACTTTAGTTATAAGAGATAATTCTATTGAATCTGGAAGACAGGTTTTGACTAAACATCTTGAAACGAATTTACCAGGTAAATTTTATTTATGGGTTAGAATTTATCCACATCATATTTTAAGAAATAACAAAGCAGCTGCTGGAGCTGGAGCTGACAGATTATCTACTGGAATGAAGCAATCATTTGGAATTGTTGAAGGAAGAGCTGCACAAGTTTTAGCTGGACAGACTTTATTTATGGTTGCTTGCGATTCTGAAATGGCTACAAGAGTAGTAAGAGAGGCTTTCTCTATGACGAAATCAAAACTGCCTTGCAGAACAAGAGTGACTTTTGAGAAAGTTGAACAAAAATTACCTATTTGATTTTTGTATTAGATAAGTTTTTATTATCTTTTAATTTGTGGATTTTATGGATACCTTTGATAATCAAAAAAACAATTTCTTTTCTTTTCTAGATAAGTTTGACGAAAATGAATTGATTGGAATTGTAGCACATGCAAAATGTAATGATGGTATGATTTCATCAATATTTCTTAATGAAATTTTAAAAAACAAATTTCCTAAAATGAAAAAACCTATAACTTTATTCAAGGACTATAAACTTAATCTTTTTGAAGATTTGACCAATTATTTTAGAAAAGAAAATGTAACAAAGGTATTTATTCTTGATATATCTATAAACTCTGAAACATTTAAGGGACTTGAAAATTTTTCAAAAGATTTTGATATTTGTTATATAGATCATCATCCTTCAGACTCAGAGGTTAAATTCTTAAAATATATTGTTAAAACTGAATCTGCTGATTGCACTTCGTTAAATCTATATAAACTTGGACAACCATTTTTGAATAAACCTTATTTTAATGAACTTCTTTGTGCTGTGCTTATCTCAGAATTTTCATATGTTAAGATAGATAATCTGAAAGTATTACAACAATTTTATCCTAAAATCAATCTTAAAAATATTAATCTATCTGAACCATTTAAACTTTCAAATTCTATAGGCTCTGTAGTGATATATTACAAGGACGATACTTCAAAAGCATATGAGCTTATCCTTAATAGAGCGACTTCAAAGATTAATGAAATAGATAGTCTTGTTTCTGCTGAAGTAGAAGAACATCTTAAAAAATTTAAGGAAATTAATTCACATTCAAAAGAAAAAATTTTGTTTTATGAATTTAATTCTAAATTTTCTATTGGGTCAAGGATTTCTACTATTTTGTCAACGAAAAATAAATCTAAAATAATAATTATATATTCTCTCTCTGATTCTAATCCTTATCTAATTAAGGTTTCTGCAAGATGTCAAATTGAAAAGCTTCCGTTTTCTATGTCAAATCTATTAAAAGCGGGAATTACTAATTTGAATGGAGCTACTGTTGGAGGACATCCTCGTGCTTCAGGAGGTTCTTTTTTAAAAAAAGATTTAGAAATATTCAAAAAACAAGTCATTTCTTATGTAAAATCTCGTGCTAATTAGATAAAAATGTAAATGTTTATTAATCTCTCATTCTTATTTTTTTTATGAATGTAAGGGGGAGATGGGTTAGATGGTTTTCTGAACTTTCAAATAAAGATGTTCCTGTAGCTGGTGGTAAAGGAGCGTCACTTGCAGAAATGTATAATTCTAAATTTCCAGTTCCACCTGGTTTTGTTGTGACTGCTCAAGCATACGACTATTTTATTGAAAAATCTGGTTTGAGAAATACGATAATGCAAATCTTGAATGAAACGGATGTCGATGATACTAAAAAACTTGAAGCAAATGTCCAAAAAATTCATAATTTAATTGAAACTGCCTCTCTTCCAGAGGATATGAAATCTGAAATAACCGAATCTTACGAAATGCTCGATGCAGATAAAGGCAAATTTACTGGAGCCAGTGATGGAGCTTTGGCAATATTAAGAAATTCTCATGAAAAACCATTTGTTGCTGTTCGTTCAAGTGCAACTACAGAAGATCTTGCTAATGCGAGCTTTGCAGGTCAACATGAATCCTATCTTAATGTTAAAGGAGATGATTCTCTATTAATGCATGTGAAAAAATGTTTTGCTTCTTTGTTTACTGCGAGAGCAGTTTATTACAGAAAGAAAAAAGGATTCTTTCATGAACAAAGTTATTTGGCTGTTGTAGTCCAGAAAATGATTGACTCTCAAAAGTCCGGAGTTATGTTCTCTAAAAATCCTTTGGCTAATGATAATAATCTTGTAATTGAGGCAGTATTTGGTTTAGGAGAGGGTATAGTTTCAGGAATGATTTCTCCAGACCATTATGTCCTGAATAAAGATTTGGAAATTGTAGAACATAAAATTTCTGACAAAAAAATCGCTTTAACTAGAAGTTCTTCTGGAAAAACTGAACAAATTAATCTTAAACCTGAAATAAGCATTCGTGAAGTCTTAACAGGCCACGAACTCAAAGTTCTTGGGCAATATGGTTTGCAATTAGAGGAGCATTATGGAAAACCTCAAGACATTGAATTTGCAATTGATAATAGTGGAATTTATATTGTTCAATCAAGACCTATAACTACAAAGACTGAACAGAATACAAAAGAAATTGAAGGAAATGTTTTGCTTTCAGGATTTCAAGCTTCTCCAGGTATTGCTTCTGGAATTGTTAAAATAATACATTCTTTAGATGAACTCTCTAAAATAAACAAAGGAAATATTTTGGTTACTACTATGACAAATCCTGATATGGTTGTTGCAATGTCTAAATCTGCAGCAATTGTAACTGATGAGGGTGGAGCAACTTCTCACGCAGCAATAGTTTCAAGAGAGATGGGAATACCTGCTGTTGTTGGAACAAGAGAGGCAACTCATAAACTAAAAGAAGGTCAGCTTATAACTGTTGACGGATTTACTGGTCGAATTTTGGAAGGTAAGGCAATCGAGAAAAAAGTGGAAATAAAACCAATTGTCCCAACTGAAAAAATTAAAGTTAAAGTGATTGTTGATTTACCTGATTACGCTTCTCGCGCGGCTTTATCTGGTGCTAAAGGCGTTGGTTTAGTCAGATTAGAAGCAGTGATAGCCACATCTGGAAAACATCCTATTTGGTTTGCAAAGAAAAATAAAATTAAAGAATATGTTGAGGTGTTATACAATGGTCTTAGAAAAATATCTCAACCATTTGAAGAAATATGGGTAAGAACTTCTGATATAAGAAGTGATGAGTACAAAAATTTGGATGGTGCTCCAGACAAATTAGAAATGAATCCTATGCTTGGAGATCATGGTATAAGATTCAGTTTGAAAAATCAGGATTTGTTAGAGGCAGAATTTACAGCTATAAAAGAATTAGCTGATGAATATGCTCACAAGACTTTTGGAGTTATGTTTCCACAAGTTATCTCTGTTGAAGAAGTTCATCAAGCAAAAAAAATAGCTCAAAGAGTTCATTTTCCAAAAAATGTCAAAATTGGAGTGATGGTTGAAACTCCTGCAGCTGTTCAAATTATAGAAGATATATGTAAGGAAGGAATATCCTTTATTAGTTTTGGAACAAATGATTTAACTCAATTTACTCTTGCTCTGGACAGAAATAATGAAGAGGTTCAAAACTTATATACGGAATTGCATCCTTCTGTTTTAAATTCAATAGCATATGTTATAAGAAAATGTAAGAAGTATGGTGTTGAAACTTCTATCTGTGGTCAAGCAGGAAGCAAACCCGAGATGGTCAAATTTTTGATTGAGCATGGAATTGATAGCATTTCTGCCAATGCTGATGCAGCACATAATGTTTCAAATTTGATTGCACAATTTGAAAATGTCAAAAAACAACAACCTCAAATTGTGATTGTTAAAGATACTAATTTTATTCAAAAAAACAAAGAAAATCATACTTTCCATAATGTTCCCCCTAAAATAAAAACTCTTTCTGTTCCAACTATCCAGGCTTCTGAAAAAGAGAACGAACATGAAAGTTTAATCTATAAACAAATAGAAAATTGGGGTTCTGAAAATGAGTATCATCCTGGAAAAGGATCGGTGAGTGATGTTCCTGTTTTGAATGATGCTATTCCAGTTAGTTCTATTGATTTGACTCCAAGAAAAATGGAACCTGAAATGCTAAATTTTGAACCACAAGAATTTTCTGAACAAAAAACAAATGGTGATATCCCAGAAATAGAAATAGCATTTGAACTTCAACAAGAAGTGATATTTGATGTTCTTGTCGTTAACGAGGTTGCTATTAATATGCCTCAACAATTACAACAGAATGGTCAAGGAAGTCAAGATTTAATGAAGCAAATTTCAGCTTCTATTGGAGAAGATTAAATTAAATTTGTCACTATTATATAGGAATTACATAATAGAAAGATTTAAATATAGTTATCTTGTTAATTTTTTATGAAACTTGAAGAAATAGTCGGTCTTGCAAATAAAGATAGTGCTGGTAGAAATCTCGCTGAAAATTTTACACAAGATTCTTCTATTAATGCAGTTCAGGCCTTAGTGGGCATAGAAGGTCAATTGAATGAGCCTACATTGGCTCCATTACTTTCTGCTGCTCCAGATATGACTCCTGCAAGACATAGAACTCAACTTGAGAACTCTTTAAGCTTGTATAAGAAAGAACTTACAAATGCTGTTCTTGAAAATACTGAAGAAGCCAGTAAAGGATTTACAAATCAAGAATCTACTGCCTTGTATTTACTTTCAAACCCACTTAGACCTGCGGTTTATGGAAAAGTTTCAAATGATTGGGTCAAAAAATATGCTTCTGCTCGTGAATCTTATTTATTCTTAAAAAATCCTGAAAACGATATGTCTAAAAAAGTTGATGAGCTTATTAAAGAACAAATTGATTACTTAAAAAGCAAGAAAGTTAGCTCTGGGATAATCTCTGGACTTCTTTGGGTTTATGATAATCATCCCAAACTTATTCAAGATTTGGCTTTAGCCAAATCTCATGAAAAAGTCAAAAAATTTGCTAATGAATTAGATGTTGCTGAAGGAAGAAGCTATATACTTGATCGTGTGAATAAACTCGAAGGAAAAGATAAAGATGCAGAAGCTTACAGAATGGGCCAAGCTCTCGCAAGATAAATATTTTTTATTGAGATAATTATAACTCTTTAATTGCTTGGTTGAGCTCTACGAACGTCTATTAATTTGTCTATTATTCCCACCATTGTCTTCATAAAATTTTCTGCACGTTCTTGCCACGCTTCTATCTCTACTGCTTTGACTTGTTTTATTTCTCCATGAGCTATTTGTTTGTGTAAAACATATATATCTCGATACCATTTGACATAATCTGATTTTAAAATTCCAGTTTCCACTAAATTTTCGTGAAGCATTTTTGTAACATGTTCTGGAGATGGAGGTAATTTTCCGAGAGTGATTAACGCTGCTTGAGCAGATTCAACCATGCACCAATAAGCTCCTTCTATCGCTCCGAGCATAGCTAATTTACTTCGGGTAAGATGCATTGGCGATCTTTGAAGCGCAGAGTAAACAGCTTCAGGAGTTGCATGCATTTTTCCTTGCATTAATAATACCTTTAGAGGACTGAAAAAACCAGCTAAGTCTATTAAAACTTGACCTTGTCTTAATATATTTAATATGACTGGATCTCCGTGAAGTAAATCTCTCCACCAAGTAGTCAAGCGTATTGTATTAATATGAAGATCTCTTCCGTAATCTTGTTCAGAAATAACTTTTGCTAATTCTTCACGATACCACGCCGTCAATTCCATGTCCCAGTTTATCGCTGCGTCATCTATTACAATCACTATATCTATGTCTGAACCAGGTTTTATTTCGCTCGTTGTTTGTGAACCAAATAAAACTGATGCTTTAATTAAATGATCAAATTTTCTGTGAACTTTTGTTGCAAAATCCATCGCTATCTCTTTATCCGTTCTGAACTGGCTTTTTAGGACTCTTTCTTTATTTAAATTAATATTGGATTTTTCTTTTGAGGTATTACTTTCTTTCTTTTTTGGGGTCATCATCATTCTCTCCGACGGATTGAAGTTTGTCTATTATTTAAATCTTAACTCTTTAATATATCTTTTGAAGTATCCTAATTATATTTTATTCCATTGGCGTTCCTGAAAAGGAACTACTTTGTCTTCCAGGGATTTCTCCTCCAAGATATGCTGGAAGGCCACTAAAACCTCCACCGTAAATTGAATGGTGAATTTGAGGATTTATGTCTCCAAGTCCACCGACATAATTTCCTGATGCATTTATTGCCTGATTCCAATATGCGCTCTGACCTGGTTCCCCCATTGAATAAACCGAAGCTGAAAGCCCTGCGAGAGATTCTCTGACTGGAGTGTATGCCATTCCCATGCCTCCTTGTCTGGAAAACCAATCTCCTGTTTCTATTGCTTTCTTTGCTTTCCTGAAATTTTCATTTGAAGCCAAAATTTCATCTATTGGAACATTTCCCATTCCTATTGGTAACTCTGCGTCTTCAAATCCTAAGTTATCTGCAATATGCATGTGTTTAACATATGGGCCAATTTTCTTTGCTTCAGCAATTACATCTTTTCGATTAAAACCCCATTTTTGAATAGAATTTATGTGTCCTACATCCCATGTTGCACCGATTATTTGTTCCGAGGCTCTTTTTGCCTCTGATTCAGACATTCCTTGTTTCACAGCCTTTCCTATAAATTTTTTTCTTGATGCTTCAACAAGTGAGGCAATTTCATCTGCCCTTGTTAAACCAGACATTCCTGCAGGAGGATTTTCTATGCTAATTATTCCGGGAGCTCGGTCGTATTTTTTTGCATTGTTATACGCATGCATGGCAACTTCCGAAAAAGTATCTGATGATTTATCAACTGCCCAATCTTTCAAAGGAACAAACATTTCAGGCCTTATACTTTTTTCTTGCAGAAGTTTTATACCATCGTTTATTTTGTTTTGAAATTCTAAAAGATTTGTACCTTCCTTTTCAAATTTTTCAAATACTGGTATGAGTTCATCACGATATTTTTCAAGTCGTTTCACCACTTCTTTTTTTTCAGGATTTACTTTTGCTTTTTCGTATGCTTCATTATAAATTTCTTTTAATTGGTTATAAGACTCTTTAATGAAGAATTCAGCATCTTTAAGATTGGTAGTACTATTTTGATATATAGCTTCTACTTGGGGACTAATCTCCTTTACATGTGCCATATCTTGTTTATATTGCTCATAATCTTGGCTATACTTTTTATAAGCGTCAAAAATTCCGAGTTTGAACTCAGGATGTGTTTTTTTGATTTCATCCGATATTTGTTTTTCTGAAGTTAATGCTTCAACTAATTCGCGTCTCGCTCGATTATTATTTAGAAAAACTGACTCTATTTGCTGATTCCATTGTTTCTCATTAAAGTCATCTAATGCTTCTTTAGCAGTTTGATTTTTATTTGTAAGATAATCGTATTTTGGAGAAGGTAATGCTCCTATTTGTCCAGTTCTTGTGTTAACAACGGACATTTGGACTACTTCTTCTTTTGGACTTCCATCTGCATTTACCCCTACTTTAATCCGTCTTTCAACTTCTGGAAGTCCATTGTTTGAGTGGAAGGTCATTACTATTCCTTTTTCTTTATCATCTGAATTCATTTGTTGGGCTAACTCAACAGCTGCTTTCATTTGCGTTTCGGCTTCTCTTCTCTGGTCTTCTGACCAATTTCCTCGCGAATATCCTGTTGATTCTACGAGGGGACCGTGAAATGTTAAATCTACTCCTGTCAATTTTCTCAATCTGTCTATTTCTTTCCAATGTTGTTTCGGTATTGAAGCGAGGTGCTTCATGGCTCCGCCCCCTGTAAGGCCTAAACCAGAAACCTCTATATTTTGTGCTCCTGTGCTTATTTTGTCAGAAACTTTTTTTAGTTGGTTTGCCGTTAACGGGTCTGTTGGGTAAGCTATGTCTTTTACTGAAAGATGATACGCATTAGCGCCCGTAAATCTCCCATAGGTTTTTTCAAATGGATATTCTGAACCATTATAGAAGTTTTCGTAATTGCCCATCTTTTATTATTTTACGACGGGATTTGAATATTTAAAGTTTTAGAAATCTACCCTTCTTCTTTTTTCGTTGTTTGACTGCTCTTGAGAGGAGATATACTCTCTTTCTGCTCCTGTTTCTGGACTACCTGCATTTCCCCATCGTTCTTCTTGTTGAGATTTATTATTTCCAAAAGGACTTCTTTGTTCCATAGTGTTATCTCCTAAACGACGATTTGAAGAACTTCTTGATGATTCGGCACTTCCGACGGGCGTGTACTTATTTGATTTATACGGATTTCCTCCTCCTTTATAGGATGGTTTGAAATGCCTTTCTTCTTCGTCTTCTTTTGTTATTCTTGATTCTCTTACTTCTGAATCAACAGATATTTTAGATTGGCTTAAAGTTGAGGAAAAATTTCTCCTTCTTCCAGAGATAAACTCCGTAAAATTTTCTATCTCTTCCTCCTCTATTTCTTCTTCGAGATTCTCTTCTTTTTTGGGTTTTATTTCTTTTATTTCTTTACCGAGTTTTCTAATTTCAACTATTTTAGGCATAGTTTCTTAATTAAATAAGATTAAAATAACTTTCTATTTGATAAAATCGAACACGCTATCTATCGTTTTTTGATATTCTATCCATTTTAATGATTTTCTAAGAATGAGGTGAACCATATTTTTTGTGAATATGAAGTAAGTCATGATATCTTTATTATCTATTTTAAATGATAATTCACCTTTTCCAGATTTGAGATAATCTTTGTAGGTTGGATTTTTCAATGCTACCTCGTGATAAATAATGTCTTGAATATCGAATACAACATTAAGTCCGTTTATAGTTTCGTCATTTGCTGGAAATCTGTACCATAAAGAATCATCAGTATTTGACAATTCGAGTATCTTGCCCATATTTTTTTATTTAATTTAATGTTAATAAATTTATTGAACATCAAAATGACTTGCGTGAGAAGGCATATTATGCGATTTCTTATATACGTCAAAAACTGTGAAACATAATTCTCTTGCTCCTATTGCTGCCTGTGAACGGGCGACTTTTTCGTATTCGTTATCAGATATTATTCCTTTTGAAGGATCATTTGTTTTGGGTGCTTCTTTATTCTTAGGCTTGAATGCTTCAAATAATGGTTTAAATAATGCACTAAATGGATTTGTATCTTCTGATTTATATTCCTCTTTTTTTTCAATCTCTTTTTCTTTTTTTTCATCATCTTCTTTTAAAAGAGAATCTATATCTTTCTCTAATTCTTTTAAGCTTGCTTCGTTTACATCTTGAATTAATCTCATTACTAGATTCATCTCATCTTTATCTAATTCATCTTTTAATACCTTTAATTCCTCATCATTTAAAGCGTAACTCGTGAACTTTATGTCTGCTTTTCCTCCAAATGCCCAATCTCCTCTTTGAGAAACTTTTTGAGGTATGCTTCTGAAATCAAATTCAACAATTAGTACTTTTTTGTATCCTCGGGTCTTTATATTCTTAAAAGTATCTGGAAGTAAACCAGAAATAATATCATCTTTCAAGTCATAATCCTGAGTTGCTAAAAGAACTAACTCAAATAATGTGCTATTAAATGCAGTTACCAAACTCGCCTTTATGCTGTCATTACCTACTATGTTTTTTTGTAATTTCTGTGCAGCTACGAGATATGGTCTCATCCAATTCATATAAAGTTTCAAATTCGCATGTTGTGATTTGAGATAATTTTTTTCAAGTCTGTATCTTTGTTCAAGAGATTGGTGAGATTCCTTTATCCATCTGAAAAATTCCTCTGCTCTTTGAATTAGTATTCTCTTTACTCTTTCATTCAAATCTAATTTTTTTATGTGCTCTATATCTTCGGCAGCCATAAATGCATCTCTTAGAGTTACAAAATCTAATTCTCCTGCAGATAACGCATTTATGCTTCCTCTTCCTCTTCGTATATCCACATTATCAAGCCAAACTTGTTTTAACGATAAAAGTTTATTGAATTTTTCTTGTGGGTCTTTTAAGGTTTCATAGTCCCTATATGGTGCGAGTTTTAATCTGAATTCTTTTAAGTCATATACTAAATTCAATATTGATTTGATTACTGTGTTAACATTGCCTAATGTTCTTCCAACTTCTTGTTGCATCTGAGTTGCTTTGCCTTGCATTTCTGAAAAATGTCCTGAACCTGGAGACGACTGAAAGTTGTCAACTAACTTTTCAATGTTTTTATATGGCCCATTAAGAAAATCAAGAATCCAGAAATAAATTGGTTCTAAACCTTCTGCAGGAGAGTCATAAGTTAAATTGTGTTGTTCAATTGGAGATTTTAATCCCCACAAACCCAAAGCATCTTGCTTCGCCTCATCATAGCTGTATAATTCTAATTCTTTAGCTTTCTTAGGTTTGGCTATTTTTGAAGCTTCTCCATGGCCCTTTTCAAAAACCATTTTTTTTACTTTTTCAACTAATCCGTCTTTATCATCACAATAAATTTCTGGACTTATAGCTGCTATCAAATTATGTATTTTATCATATGCCATCTTTTTACATTATCTATATGCTGAGTTATTTAAAATAGTATCTAAAGACATGTTTAAATAATTGTTAGTTCTTTACACTTTATGCCTATCTTTTCAAGAAGAGGAGATGTAATTGATTTACCTGAACTTCATAGAAAAGGACTTGTTAAGTTTCCTGAAGAAAAAGAAGATATTGATGAAATTGATTTTACTTTGAAGAAAGAGGAAATTTCTGAAAACTCAAATATTGAAAAAACTGAAACTTCTTCTGTGGGGGACTTCTTAGAAAACTTTGCCACAATAGGAGTGTCTAATGTTTCTGCTGAAAACAAAGTCAATGAAATTAAAAAAGAACTAATTTCAGACGATTTAAAATGGAGAATTGAAAATACAGAATATAAGATAGAACAGATTCTTGAAAGATTACTTCTTCTTGAGAAAAAAATTTCCTAATGTTTCATTTTAATGTTTGTCTAGTATATTTTTCTAGTCTATCCATAAAATAAATTGGCTTGAATCCATGATAAATAGAATTTTTCTTTTTTGATTCCTTGAATACTTCGTCCATATCTCTCTCCCTTATATCAACAATTTCTTTTTCATCAGGAATTAATTGATATAAACTTCTTATTGGGACAACGAATAAACCTATTGCCCAGAAAAAACTTTCATCTTCATCATTATATGAAACATCTAATGTGACTTTCGGATCATAAAAATTTCTTCTAAAATTATATTTTACTTCTTCTCTTACTCCTCTTCTAAGAGTATTTAGAAGAGTATGATCTTCAGGTTTTGAATGTTCTGAAAGAAAACATACCCATTTGTTTCCAAGAATTCTTTTTTCAGGACTTCTTTTTAATTCCACTATTTTATTTTTTTCAATTATTGGAAATGTTGCACAGACCAAATTTAATCTTCTCTCGCAATCCTGTGCCTTTCCTCGCTTTACAGGTTTTCCTTTCGTGGGAGAAACTGGCTCATTATACTCATCTTGGTCCATATTGTATCTTTTAAGTAGTAGCTTAAAAATGTTTTCAAGGCATAAAATGTTTTAAATAAAGAAATTTTTGATAAAAATTTCTAATTTAAATTCTAGACTATGTAGAGCATCAAATTATTAAAACCATAATTTAAATAACACAATTATCTCGATGATATATGAAAGACTTATCTAAAGAGATTTTAGCATATGCCTTGCAAAATGCTATTGAGCACGGAAAAGCTGATGCTGGAAGAATTTTACCTAAATTGTTTCAACATGGACTTGATAAAAAAGAAATTCCTTTAGCTATGAAAGAAATTAATGAAGTAATCAATAAAGTAAACAGTTTAAATGATAAACAGAAAAATGAACTTTTTATTAATGTGGAGAGTATTGTAAAAAAGAAAGAAGAAAGAGAAGATTATGAACTTCCCGAATTACCTGAATCTCCTGTTGGTAAAAAGATGATTTTGCGTATGGCTCCTTTTCCGTCGGGTGCGATGCATATCGGAAACACAAAAACATATTTGCTGAATGCTTTGTATGCTGAAAAATATTCAGGAGATTTACTTTTGGTCATGGATGACACTATCGGAAGTGTTGAAAAACCATTGATGAAAGAAGCGTATGATTTAATTCCTCAAGCGATTGAATGGCTCGGAGTAGATATTAAAAAAACTTATTATAAATCTGATAGGTTAGAAATTTATTATGAATATGCTGAAAAATTGATTGAACTGAATAAAGCATATGTTTGTCATTGCAAGGCAGAATTATTAAGAGAAAATCGTGCTGCTGGAAGAGAATGTTCTTGTAGACAATTTCCGAAAGGAATACAGCACGAAAAATGGAAACAATTATTTAAACATGAAATTAAAGAAGGAGAAGCTGTTTTAAGAATAAAAACCGACATGACTCATCCTAATCCTGCTTTTAGAGATAGAGTTTTATTTAGAATTGCTGACAGAGAACATCCAAGAGTTGGTAAAAAATATAGAGTCTGGCCTACACTTGAAATGTGCTGGTCAGTAGACGATCATTTATTAGGAATCACACACATCATAAGAGGAAATGACTTGATGATTGAAAGTGATATGGAAAAATATATTTGGGATATATTCAAATGGAAACATCCTATTTTGATACATACTGGACTTGTTAGACTTGAAGGGGTTGGAGCTAAACTATCAAAATCAAAAGCGCAGAAAGAAGTGTTGTCTGGAGAATTTTCTGGATGGGATGACCCTCGAACATGGAGCGTTCAATCTTTATATAGGAGGGGAATAAGAAAAGAAGCGATAAGAGAATTTGTTAAAAGAATAGGGCTGAACAAACAAGACATTATTATTCCTATTGAATCTCTTTATGCTATAAATCGTCAAATGATAGATTATGACTCTGAAAGATATTCATTTGTTGAAAATCCAGTCAATCTAAATTTGAACAATATGCCTACTGTTCCGGAAATATCTATTCCCGTACATCCTGAAAAACCTGAAAAAACGAGAAAGATTTTTATTGGAAATAATATCTCTATTTCTGGAAAGGACTATGATTCTCATAAAGGAAAAGAGATTAGATTGATACATCTGTTTAATGTTAAGCTTGATGACAAAAGTGAAGTTACTTCCGTTGAAAATAAAAAAATTCCTAAGATACAATGGGTTTCTGGAGGGATTCCAGCACGCATTTTAATGGTTGAAGGAAATTGGATTGAGGGGCTTGTTGAACCTTCCGCATTAAATATAAAAAAGAATTCAGTGGTGCAGTTTGAGAGATTTGGTTTTGTAAAATTTGATGGAATTAATTCCGGAGTTCCAGAATTCTGGTTTACACACCCTTAATATTTGTGAGTTTAATTTATTTTTTGATTATTTGATGTTTGTAATAAAATTTTAATTTGGTAATCTTTAAATACTATTTAACCTAATTATTATCGTAAAGGAGGTTTATGATGATGTTAAATAAGAAAGGAGTAAGCGAAGTTGTCGCAAATGTCCTCATAGTTCTTCTTGTAATTGTAGGAGTGGGTGTTATTTGGAGCGTTGTTAAACCAACGATTGACAAAGCTGGTAAAGATATAAACGCTGATTGTTTCACTGTTAAGGTATCTCCTGTAAGTTGTACGAAACCCGTTCTTGCAGCTACTGCTACTCAATGTAACAGTGCTAATACTGCAGCTACTTGTGCATCTTTGTCAGTTGCTGGAACTGCTGGTTGTACTTGGAATACTGGGACATCTAGATGTGATGCTAATCCTGCCGTGCCAACTATTGGATATACTGTAAAGAGAGATGCTGGAACTGGCAGTTTTCAAGGATTCAAATTAAGCTTTGAAGATATTACTGGAGCTACTCAAATAGTAGATAAAGTAGGTGTTGTTTCTGAACTTGCTACTGCTTCTGACACTGTGACTCCAAATGCTAATTTTGTAGTCGCTAAGATGAATGTAGCTGCAATTGTAGGAACTGCTGCAGAAACTAAGACTTGTGAGATGCTTTCTGCACCAATTACTTGCGCTTAATTGCATTTTATTTTTTTTATTTTTTTTTGAATTTTTATTTTTCTTAATATTTATAAGTTAGATGAATGTTAGTTATTTATGTTTAGAGAAAGAGATAAATTAAGAAAAAAAGCATTGGCTCCAATTTTATCTACAGCGTTGCTTACTCTTGGAGTTATTATCGGGGTTTCTTTGATTTGGATATTTATAAGTAAAACTATTAAAACAGACAAAGAAATAATTGGTTCTGATTGTCTGACCACGAATTTGGAAATTGTTAGTTGCCAAACATTGGGAATTTGTGCTTATCAAGGAGGTTCTATTGGATATGCTTCTAATGTGTTAGTCAAAAGAGGAGTGGGGGGAGGGAATCTAACAGGAATAAGATTTTCTTTTGAAGACGAGCTTTCCAGAAAATTTGTTTATGATGCGAATCTTACATCTTTAATGCCAGGATATTCTTTGGAAGAATTACAGAGTCTTAGATTTAATCAATATCCTTCGAAAGTTCCAACGCGTGGACCTGAAAATATTTTGAAAATATTTCCTCTTCTTGGAAGAAATTATGAAGCCTGTCCTATTGCTTCTAATCCATTTACTTGTTTAAGAGCTCAAAATGTTCCCCCTATCGGAAGTCTACCCGGGAATTCAGATAATACTGGTCTTTGCTGTCAATGTCCTCGAAATGAAAGTGAATGCTATAACGGACAAGATGCAAATTATCCTATTCTAAATGGAATCGTTCATCATTATGCTGGAGATATTTTGACCCCCTATATTTATGGGACTCCTCCTGGGAACCTTAGTGTTTGTTGTGGAAATGTTCCATTTGCATATTCTGGAAAGACCATAGCCGAATTTACATATCCGACTTGTACAATGACTGGAACAGTCGTTAATTGTCCAGAATGTCCGTCAGTATAATTTATAATCTTTGAAAAACTTATTTAAAAATGAATAATAGAGGATTTTCTACTGTCGCAGTTATTTTAATAATTCTGCTTACAATTGTTTCTGTTGGAATTTATTTATCTATTACATTAAAAAATATAAAAAAATCAACTGCTCAAGAAGAAGCAAAGTGTTTAGGACTGGACTTTAAAGTTACAAAGTGCTTTCTATTTCCGACAGGATACCAAATGCCTAATAGCAATTATGTAACTCAAACAAATGAAATTTATACAATTGTAGAAAGAAGATATGGTGGTGGAGATATAACTGATTTAAGATTCTCCATTAAAGATGATTCTGGAAAAATTCATGTAGGAAGCCCTATAAATTTTACTATTTCTGGATTTAAACTATTGACAGATTATAGTAATTTTGTAGAACATTCGACAGTAGAAACCATATTAACCTCTATTGATTATACTCCTGCGGGAATTATCGTTTCTCCTGTTGTAGGGGAATCAAAAACAATCTGTGAGCCAATATACTCTTTTGAACCTTGTATTTCAATTCCTTCAACATAGATTTATTAATGTAATTTGTTATATTGCATTATGCAAAAGAGGACACTTATTTTTTTGAGAGTTATCTTTGAGGAGGAATTTAAATGAGTTGGATAGAAGTTGAAACAAAAATTCCAGTTCTTGAAAAAGATGTTTCTGCTATGAGAAAAAAAATAGAACAGATTTCTCATTTTATAAAAAGAGAAACAAAGAAAGATGATTATTACACATTAGAGTATTTCCATTATCCTGAAAAGAGTATTCGCATCAGAGATAAGGGAAATGTGAAGGAAGTGAATTTTAAGAGGAGACATAGTTATGTTTCAGGAGTTCATGCTAAAAACGAGGTTCAATTTGAAATATCTGATACAAAAGGATTTTTTGAATTGATTGAAGATTTTGGTTTTAGAAGATGGCTCCATAAGGAAAAAAATACGGAGTTATACAAAACGAAATCAGGAGTTAATATTGAGTTAAATAAGGTTAAAGGTTTAGGTTGCTTTATTGAAATAGAATACTTGAGCAAACCTTCCGAAGTCGCTTCTGCTCGTAAAAAAGTTATCGCTGTGCGTTCTGCATTAGGTTTTACCGAAAAAGATTCTGAAATAAAGGGATATACAAGACAACTTTGGGAAAAGAAACACTAAATTTACTTAATCGGATGCCTTAGCTTGCTCTTTTTGTAATTGTGCTTTCAATTTATCTAATTGTTCTATTTGTTTAGCTATCTCGTCTTTATTTAATTTAGGTTGATTAGACTGAATTTGTCCATTTCCAGGAATTTTTTTTATGTAATCTAACATGGAAGATTTTTCCATTTTAAGAACTGTGTGAGATTCATCGTCTACATGAGCTTTTAAAATTTCCATGCCTGAAAGAACACAATTTAGAACCCATAGCTTCTTCCCATTTACTGTCTGTATTACAGCAACACATTTTTTTACATTTTCTGTGATGTTTCTATTTTTCATTTCATCTTCAAGAATTCCTTTTAAGGCATCTAAGTCTATTCTTGTTTTCAAATCCAACTTCTCTGGAACTTTCTCTTTCTGCATCAAATCTAAAAGACGAACTTCAACTTCACCATCAAGATTGAAAGCAGCGACTTTCTTTTTTGAAGGAACATAATAATCTATCTGATGAATGTTTGTTCCAGTTTCATAGTCGAGAACAAAAAAACCAGCAACTATAAATGAATCTGAATATTCTTTCTTGAATTCCTTATATTTCACAGAACTTTCTAATTTCTGAATGTATGGTTGTATCTTCATCTTTTTATGTTTGAATATTGATTGAATGATATATAAAGATTTGTTTTAACGCGACCTGAGTATGATGATCTTGCTGATAGTTATCGTATAAGAATTGAAAATCCTATTAGCGGTTGGAAACGTCATTGATTTAGCATTTATTAGATTAGGATACTTACATACATTGTAAAAATTGAACTTTTGAAATGAGCAAATTATTTAAATATTGAAATGAGACTAAAGAATGGAAACCAAAGAAACATCAATAATAATTCCTCATTTGAATGGGAATTTAAAGATATTAAAAAGAACAATAGATACTATCAAAAGATATTTTTCTAATTTAGGTAGCCCCTATGAGATAATCATAGTAGATGGGGGGTCTAAATTAAAGCGATTATATGAAATAAGAAAAATATTAACAAAAAGCCCAAATTTATTTGCAATTTTAGACTATCCGCTAATATTCCCAAACAAAAATATAGGAATTTTAAATGGAGCAAATTTGGCTAAATATGAAGATGTATTAATTTTGGATTGCGATAATGAAAAATTGTCTTTTAGGGATTTAAGATACCTAAAAAGAGAGCTATCTTGGTATTCGATTGTTTTTCCAAATTTAAATAGGAAAGGAGGAAGATCTAATCGATTGCTTGGTACCCCTTTCTTAAGATTATTCTTCCCAGAAATATACAAAAAAATACCTTATCCTTTCCCGGGAATTTTAGGGATAAAAAAAGAAGCGTTATTAAAAATTGTTTCCGATAAGAATTATTGTTTTGATTGGGGTGGGGAAATTAATTTAGCTATAGATGGGTATTTTCACTCTGGTGGAAAAGTTTCTGCTATTAAAATGAATAAAGTAGACAATAAAAGAGTGCTCTCTTCTATGATAAACGACGCCTATCAAATATATCGCAATAATATTTATTTAAGTATAGTTTATAAAAAATTCCCTAGAAATATATTTGAAATTAATAGGTTATTAAAATTGTCTATGCTCAATCATAAATCTGATGTTTCTCTTTTAAATGAGTTTATAAGAAAGAACAATCTGGTTGAATTAGAGGGGATAGAAACCAATTCTGACTTTTTTAACTCCAGCAATCCTTTAGAGGTATATGAAAAGCTAGACACTTTATATAAGAAGTATAATATTTATGAATTATATCTTATAAATGCCTTAGTTACAGTGCCTCTGTTAAAGATATTATTTGATGTTAATAAAAAAATTAATATAATCGAGAGACCATCTGACACTATTAAAAATCTTGACCTTAAAAGAATAAGTTTTCTTGCAGATGTTGTTATAGCCTCATTGCTAAAAATATTTTTTTATCATAAGCACACAGTTCCTTATTCAAATTTAAGTCAGATGTTAGCTAAAACATATTTTAATGGAGCTAGTGAGTTTAATGATATTAAGCTAAAAAATGTAGATAATCTTCTGGCTTGCGGTATAAATCTTAGATTGGGAAATAATAAAGAGATATCTAAGATGAAAAATATTATTAACAACAAAAAGCTTGAGCTGAGAAATAAATTGTTAAAAAAGTTCTATTTAAACTTGCTAATAGGAAAAATTGGGAATGAAGATATTTCTTTTAATATGATTAATATAAGGAGTGAGAATATTAAAATAAATTATGATTTTTTTGTTAAACTTAGTATTCTGACTACGCTTGCAGGATATTTGAAAGAGAACCTTGTTTTATTAAACGAAAAAGAATTTAAAAAAATAAAATTGGAACGTTTTTTATCATATGTTTTGAACAATAAAGACTTTGCCCCAATTAATTTTAATCTTGATATAAACTTTACAAATAGCCAGATGTCTATTCCTAAAAAGATTGAACACAATTACGACTGTGTGATACTATTCAGCGGAGGGTTTGATAGCACTGCTGCGTTTCTTAAGGCGAGAGATAATGGACTAAAACCTCTTCTTCTTTGGATAGGTTTCGGACAAAAGAATGAAAAGGCAGAATATAAAATGGTAAAGCAAATCTCAAAAAAGATAAAATACCCCCTATCCATAATACGCTTAAATTTAAAAGAATACATAAATCAAGGTTGGAGAGAATGGGATTACATAATACCTGCGAGAAACTTTATTTTCTTGTGTCTGGCAGCATCTTTTCTGAGCAATTCACGGAAAGATAATTTAAAAATCTATTTGTCTGCTCATGAGGAAGAAATAAAAAGAGCGAATACTGATAAAAGTAGACAATTTTTTAATGGTTGTAAGCAATTGTTTAGTGAGTTTTATAAGAAGAATTTTATTATCGGAACTCCCTTTGAGAAATACAGCAAAACAGAAATTGCTGCATATTGGAAAAAAAGTTGGTTAAACAAATATTCAATTTCACCATATGATACAATAAGTTGCTATTATGGCACAAATTGTGGGAGATGTAAATCTTGCTTAAAAAGAAATATTGCTCTTCTATCTGGGGGATTTAAGATTGATCCTGATCTGAAAGAGAATCCATTTGAAGATAAAGATAAATTTATTTCGAATGATCTTTTGGTTAGGTTTAATAAATTTCCTCTAAAAAGAAAATTAGAGCTATTGATGGCCCTAGAAGAAATGCAAGATAAATTACCAATCAAACTAAAAAATAATATGTTACTACTAAAAAGAAAATACTTAAAAAGGATTAATTCTTATAAAAAACATCTCTATGAGATTAAGATAAAATGACTTCAAAGTTAGTATTAATTGGAGGGGTTTCGGGAGTTGGAAAAACAACTATTGCAAATAGACTGAGCAGAGTCCTTGGTTGTCCAAATATTAGAATACATCCTTATGTATTAAAATTAGCAAATGATAGAGGCATAAAAAATCCTATCAATTCTTGGGATAGATTATTTCAAGACTGTATGCCTAAATTTATTCAAGACATTGAAAAGTGGGAGATTGCTGTTTGTGATCATCATTTTGCAGTCCAACCTATATATGATACTGCATATGCCTTGGGTCAAGATTTAAGTGAAGATTTAAGAGAACCTTATGTTAAGAGCTTTTGTGATGATTCTTTAAAAATAAAAGATTGGTCTAGAGTTGTTGTATACCCCACTTTTCTAGATGCTCCTGCTGATAAAATTTTAGCTCGCAGAGCAAGATTGTCTAATATAAAAAAGCCTAGAAGCCTAGACTTAAGAAGTATTGATAATGAGCGGACGCATGAACAAAGATATTTTGATGAAGCGAGAGTTTTGTTCAAGATTAGTTGTGGAGATTTAGGCATTAGGTTGGAAAATAGGGAAGGCGAACTTGAAGAAACGTTTAAAAATCTTTTAAAACATATTACTAGATAAAATGACAAAAATAATTTTAGTTAGACATTGTAAAACTGAAGATAATGCTTCAGGCAAGATGCAAGGATATCACAATGATTCTTCATTTACGAAAGAAGGGCTTGTTCAATTAAGATGTTTGACTAAAGCTCTTTCAAGTGAACCAATTAAAGCTATTTTTTGTAGCGACCTTGGGAGAGCATTAAAAACTGCAGAGGAAATCTCTAAAGCTTACAACCTTAGAGCAATTCCATTGAAGGAGCTTAGGGAAGCGGATATCGGAGATTGGAAAGACCTTTCTGTAAAAGATGCTATAAACAAATGGTTAGATTATTATGAATCAGAAAAGTCTAAAGGGATACTGAGGGAGTCTATCCGACCGCCTGGCGGAGAGAATACCTGGGATCATCAAAAAAGAATTATTAATGCTATCAAAAAAATTGTTATAGATTATCCTAATGAAACCATTGTTATAGTTGGGCATGCTGGAACAAATAAAGTGTTGCTTGGGACTTTTGAGGGCAAAGATCCTGATGATTTTTATTCAATTCCACAAGATAACGCCTGTATAAATATTATCGAGACTGATGGAAAAAAGCATAGAGTGCTAAAAATTAATGATACGTCTCATTTAAATTGAAAAGGATAGTTATTAAATGAAAAAGATTGAAATTAAAAGTCTAGATGGGTTGAAGATATATGGCCATATATCCTTCCCAGAGAATTATATAAATAGAAAGTGTCCTGCAATCTTATTTATTCCAGGAGGGATTCATGGAAGTGCTTATGATAAATCTAGTAAAAGATATGACCAATTACATATTTCTATTTCTAATTATTTTAATAAAAGAGGATATATAACGCTTATTTTAGATAAGAGGGGAAGCAAAGGGTACGGAAAAAAATATCTAAAATATTTAGATTGTTGTGGTGACGAAGTTAAAGATATAATTGCCGGTGGAAATTATCTAAAAAGTCTAAATAAGGTTGATAAAAATAAAATAATTATACATGGAACTAGTAGGGGCGCTTCGCTTGCAGCACTTGTGTTGACTAAAAGCAATATTTTTTCAGCAGGAATATTAGCTTCTGGTTTTTATGATATATATAAGCAGTATAAATACGAAGAGAAAAACAGAAGAGATATTTTCCCAACAAAGAAGTCTATTCAGGGAAAAAGAATAGAAGATATTCCATATAAAGAAAGATCTCCCATTAATTTTGTTAAAGAAATTAATTGTCCAATATTAATAGTGCACGGCGTTGATGATGCTATAACTCCTTTAATTTTCTCTGCTAATTTTTATGAAGAACTGAAAAAAGCAAGAAAGAAAGTAGACTTTATTAAATATAAAAAATTCGCTCATCTGAAGATTTATAGCGATCCTGTGCATCCGTCTGGTAAAAGGTATTGGCATGATGTAATAAATTTTCTTAAAATGGTTTAAAGATTACTTATTTTCTAATTCTCTTTCTATTTGTTTTATTCTGATTTATTGAATCATTTCTTTCTTTAAATCTTCGATAAAATTATCTTTTTTAATTCCGAACTTAGGTTTTCCGCCTCTTGGACGGACTGCTATCGTCTTGTTTTCTTCTTCTTTGTCACCTATTACAATTATGTAATTTATTTTTAGCATTTCTGCATCTCTTATTTTTGACTGAACTGTGTCTGAACGAGTGTCTGTGTCAATTCTTAATCCTGAAATTGATTCTTTGAGTTCTTTGGCTAATTTTTCTGTTGCTTTGTTGTTTCTATCTGTGAATGAGATTATTCTAACTTGTCTTGGCGAAAGCCAGAGAGGTAAATGTCCGTTCGTGTGTTCTAATAAAACGCCGATGAATCTTTCTATTGAACCCATAACGGCACAATGAATTACTATCGGTGTGTGTTCTTTGCTGTCTTCTCCGATATAAGAAACTTCAAAACGTTTTGGCATTTGCATATCTAATTGAATTGTCGCACATTGCCAGCTTCTTCCTAATGAATCTTTTATGTGGATGTCAATTTTTGGACCATAGAACGCTCCGTCACCTTTATTGACTTTATATTTTATTTTTGATTTGTTCAATACTTCTTCCAAAGTTTTTTCTGCAAAATCCCAATCTTTTATTTCTCCCATGAATTTTTCAGGGCGAGTTGATAATTCGAGATGATATTCAAAACCGAATAATTCTTTGTAAATATGATTTACCATATTTAACATAGTTGAAATTTCTTGTCCGATTTGTTGGGGCATGCAGAAAATGTGGGAATCGTCTTGAGTGAATCTGATTACTCTAAATGCTCCGTTCAGGACGCCGGATAATTCTTGACGATGGACGATTCCAAATTCTGCTAATCTCAAAGGCATTTCTTTGTAAGAACGATTATTTGTCTTGAAAACTAACATTGCGCCTGGACAATTCATCGGTTTCACACCGAACTGACGAGATTCATAATTTGTTAAGAACATATTTTCTTTGTAATGTTCCCAATGTCCTGAAACTTTGAAAAGTTTTGAGTCAAATATTTGAGGCGTAGATATTTCCAGATAATTATTTTTTTTCAAAAGCGTGCGTTTCATTTCTGTAAGCTTATTGTAAATATGAAGTCCTGCATCGTGCCAGAAAATCATCCCTGGTGCAACTTCGTTGAATGAAAATAAATCTAATTTTTGAGATAATATTCTGTGGTCATTGTCTTTAAGTTTTGAAGTGTCCAATTTTGTTCTATTTAATTCTCTTAAAAGTTTTGAAGGGTCATATTTTTCTTCAGTTACTTTTCCAGGTGTCGGTGCTGACTTTTCTGAATTTTTGAATTCTTTGCTTAACTCTGAAAGTGGGTGCCCTTTACATTTGAATTCAAATTCTTTGTAATATCCGAAAGGTGCTCTGATTGTATGTTTGAATTTCTTTTTTAATTGCGCCTCTGATTCCTGTAATAACTCTAAAGCTATAACGGGTTTTGCTAAATTTGAAGATAAATGGGCGTAAGGATAAAGGACGATATTTTCTGTCTTGACTTCTTTTGCTGTTTTTTCAACGGCTTCAACTAACTGCTTGACTGTTTCCGAAGAATCGCCTTGTTCTATGGACGTTAAAACAACAAGACATTCTTTTACTTCGTGCTGTTCTTTCTCTTTTTCTGAAAGTTCTGGTGCGTCTTTGAATGCTTTCTTGTTTGCTTTGAAACGGATGTAATCGCAATGTAATGTTAAGATTTTCATATCATCTAAATGAGGTGGTGTTTTATAAATTATTCGCAGATGACCCTATGCGAAGGTTTAAGAAGATATGTTATGCGTAAATTTTATGGATGTTTCTAAAGCTAAGAGAGAACTTTACGATCATATGGGGAATGTTCTCTCCGATATGTCTGTTCCGCGTCAGCAAACTGTTGAGGCGGCGCGCTATGTTGCTCTGAATGAAAGTGGCGGTTTACACAGACCTCTTTTGTTATTTGCTGCTGCCGAAGGTTATTCTGTTCCGATTAAAAGAGCTCTCCCATTCGGGGCAGCGATGGAGTTTATTCACTCTGCAAGTTTAATCGATGATGACATTGCTGATAAATCTGATTTAAGACGGGGGAAACCTGTATGTCATATCGCGTTTGGTGAGGACATTGCGCGTTTGGCGAATACTTTTCTTATACAGAAAGCATACGGCCAGATTGTTGAAGGCAACGATTTTTCTTTGAAAAAGAAAGTCGAAGTTGTTTCGAGGGCTCATGCTGTCGGCGCGAGTATGTGTTTAGGACAAGAAAGAGATATTACTCAAGAAGGACTCGATAACTATTCTGATGTGGTTCGAATGTATGAGCGAAAAACTGGCGCACTTATAGGTTTGGCTTTATCTATCGGTGGAGTTCTCGGTGGAGCGTCTCAAGAGGAAGTTGAAGCACTGAACAAAATCGGAGTAAATGCAGGATTATCTTATCAAATAATCGACGACGCTTTGGACAATGTCGCTGATGAACGAGACACGGGAAAACCAAAAAATCAAGACGTCAATAAGAAAACTTTATTGAATCTGGTTGGATGGAATAATGTGAAAGCTCTGAAAACGGCGAGAGATTTAGAGAACGATAAACTACTCTATTCTTTGAATGGAGATTTCTCGACGTTGGGCGTCGCACTTAGAAAACTAAGATGTGCACACGATAATCGGTTAACTAATATTTAGTGTTGCTACTTTTTAAGACATATTTAGTAAGGTTTAAAAGGGAATTATTTGGGGGATTATTATGAATAATCGAATGTATCGGGTTGTGAAAACTTTGGCTCTTGCTGGAATTCTTGGAGCGACAGCTTATGTTTCATTGTCGGATTTGAGTAGAGAAACTGACAAACCTGCCCGGCTTGAAAACGAAGTTGTTAGAATTGAAGACTCTTCGAAGAAAAAAATTAAGGAAGGGCCCGTTTATTCTGGTGCTAAAGTTCCTGCGAATATGTGCGCGCGGTATGTTCGTCTTGCCGCAGAGGATTTATTCGGAATTAAGTATCCAGCCGTCGATGCTTGGGATATAAGAGATGACTCCAAGGTTGAAGAAATAAAGATTGATTCTAAAAACACTCTTGAAAACCTTGCTAAAAATGGTTTTCTTAAAGAGGGTATGATTATAGGATTTTATAATCCGACTAGCAAATATAATACTCTTGCAGAAAAAGACGGAGCTGGATACACCCACGTGATGCTTTACCTCGGCAAAGAGGACGAAAATTTATTTTTTGCGGATAAGTTTGGCAAAAAAACGAGAACTAAAATATCTTTGGATGAAATAACTCGGAGTGGACTCGATGCGCGTGAAGTTATGTATCTAAAAAATTAGATATTGTTTTGCGATAAGATTTAAATAGAATAATAACTTATTCCGATTATGAAATTGAGGGTGATGAATTTAGTAATTTTAGCGACGATTTTTGCTGTTGGGTTTGCGAGTGCGGGAATTTTCATTGAGCCTTTGAAGGAAGTGTATAATTATGGTGACCAGTTAACTGTTAAAACTAACCTTATCCCGAGCGCGGTGATTGCAGAGCATTACACTGTTGATTTGAAGTGTGGGACAAACTTGACTATAAATATTTTCAATCAGTTTTTTAATTTACAGCCTGGCGTCGAACAGCCGGTGCAGATAACTACTCAATTGACTAGTTCTCTTCTTAATAATTTGAGTTCTTCGTGTTACTTGTCGGCTAAATTTGGTAGTGACGCGGTTGACAGCAATGAATTTTCGCTATCTAAAACTATTTTTGTCGAGCTTGATTTGGAATTTGACGAACTTGCGCCAGGAAAAAAGATTTATCTTGACGGCATTGCAAAGAAAGAAAGTGGCGTTCTGATTAACGGATTTGTTGAGTTATCCGTGCCGTCGCTGAATTTGTACAAATCTGGCACAGTTACTAACGGAGTTGTGAATATTAGCACACTTATTCCTGAAAATGCTAAGTCTGGGAAGCACAATGTTAGTGTGGAAGTTCATGACGTGAGCGTGTCAGGGGGCGTATTAAGTCGGGGTGTATTTTCTGATGATATCACGATTAGCCAGATTTTAAAGGATGTAGAAATACGCGCCGTCGATGAGGAAATTGAACCAGGCAAGGAAGAGTTTATCTTTCAGATAGTTGCGCGTGACCAAGCGGGAGACCCGATTCAACGCGAAGTAAATATTATTGTTTCTGATCCGAAGGGTTTGCCATTTATTAAAAAAGTGGTCAAGTCAAATGAAAATCAGAAAATTATTTTTTATTTGAATAACACTCCAGGATATTGGAGTATTGAAATTAGATTGGACGACATGACTAAACGCAAACTATTTTATTTAACTGAGGTGCATAAATTGCAAACTAGCTTGATAAATGATACTTTGATTGTGACTAACGTCGGGAACTCTCCGTTCAATGGTCCGCTTGAAGTGACTATCGGTTCATTTGTGGAAGTGGAGCAAATTTCTTTAGATGTTGGCGAGTCGAAGAAATTCAATCTTGAAGCGCCTGAAGGGACTTATTCCGTTTCGGTTGCGAATTCTGGAGAGTCACAGGTGCTCGGGAACACATTTCTTACTGGAAACGCCATAAGTGTTTCTGATTTGCGCGAAGGTATCATCGACACTATAAAAAATCCAATAATCTGGTGGCTTGTTGCAATAGTATTTGTATTGATAGTTGTTTTAGTACAAGTCAAATTGAGATTGCAACGTCGACCACCTACTAATCCTTTAATCGCGAGCAAGAATATGGAATTGCCTTTGAAGAAGGTTAATTTGCCAGAAACTAAATCTGCAATGAAAGTCAGCGAGCCATTTCAAAGGGCGACGCAAATTATTTCTCCGACATCGAAAGGTCTTTCGCACTCTATGTCTCCGACGGCAAATAAAGTGTTTCCAGATACGCAAACTGGCACGCGCGAACGTGCGGCAGTGATTGCATTGCGCACAAGCACCGGAGGAAGTTCTACGTCTGCAGAGCAAACAATCAACGGCGCGCTTTCGTTGGCACAAGAAACTGGAGCCAAAATATATGTTGATGGTAACTTCAAAGTAATTTTGTTTTCGCCGAGACTGACTCAAAATTCTGAGAATGCTATGCTTGCAGTCCAGACGGCTAAGAGAATCGAATCAATACTAATTGAGCATAATCACATCAATCCGGAAAAAATTAATTTTGGAATCGGAGTTCACGACGGAGACATTATCAGTGAGATAGAGAAGGGCATTTTCCGTTTCACTAGCGTAGGCAATGTTGTGAGTGCGGCTAAACGCGTCGCGCAAAATGCCATGATGAAAATTTTATTGACTGCGAGTGTCAGGACGAAAGTGGCGAGTACTGTTAAAACGGAAGTTTCACCATCTTTCTCAGATTTGTGGGAAATCACGAGAATTGTTGACCGAACTAAAAACGCCGGATTTCTGCACGATTTTGGTAAGAGAAATAATTAATTCTGGATGTAACTTGAGTGTGTAACTCTCTGAACCAAAAATTTAAAAACCCATAACAAAATCAAAAAATATGAATGCTAAGAGATATTTAGCGGCACTCGCGATTGGAGCGACTTTAACTGGCTCGTGCTCTCGTGATATACCTCAAAAATCTCGGGATATGAATTCTCAACTGCAAGAGTCTCAAGAGATACAACATTATTCTTCTTTAGATGAATTGCTTCGGAAAGATGGGGTAGCGAGGAACTATCGGCAAACAGCGATGGAAAATGCTAAGACATATGCGAATGAATTGGCAAAATATGTGATTGGCTCAAATCAAGAAGCATCTCTCAGATTGGAAAATTCAATTGAAAAATTGCACGATTACACAAAACTAAGAATTCCTGAACAAACTGGTGAAATTGCGGAGATCGTTCGTAAGGATAAGACTAAGCGCGTTGCGTTTTATACGGCTGCGATTGTGGATGAAATAATCGGCGAGATAATCGAACGAGAATGGCAAAGACGTGAGCCCGAAAGAGACCGGATAGTACGAAGAATTTATCGCGATTTGATTATGAAAGATGTGAGAGATATGAAAAACATGGAAGATATGAAGGATATGAAAGATAGAGGAGATATGAAATATATGGAAGATATGAAAAAAATGAAAGATATGAAAGATATTGAAGATATGAGATATATGAAAAACATGGAAGATATGAAGGATATGAAAGATATGAAAAAAATGGAAGATATGAAAGATATTGAAGATATGAGATATATGAAAAAAATGGAAGATATGAAGGATATGAAAGATAGAGACGATATGAAGTATATGGAAGATATGAAAAAAATGGAAGATATGAAAAAAATTAATTTGGATTATGAAATGTTTAAAAATGAAATTATGGTTGCTCTGGACAATGCGAAACCTGAAAGCTTAGATAAAGAGGTTTATTTCGAAGTTCAAAAATATTTTCCTATACATCTCTGGACGCGCAAATGGTTTGAACACCACATAATGAAACCTTTTGCGTATGATGGAGCGTGGAGCCAAGACAGCTATCTCAACAACTATATTCAACTACCGATTTATCGTTCTGGACTTCTAAAATTGAAAGAAAAAGCATTAGACGAGTTTTCTAAACCAGTAATTAAGTAGAAAGTCCGCACATTTTAAAAAGTGGCGAGCATATAATAAATTAAGATGAGTTATTTTTTCAAAAGAGTTTTTTCATTTCGCGAGAGACCGGGCGTCAAGATGATAGTGTTTGATTTTGACGGAACGCTTGCTGACACGCGAGAGTTGTTTTTGCGTATTATTTCCAGACATCTCGCTAAATTTAATATATCGATGACTAAAAACTTAATCATTTCTTTTGGCAATGCTCCACTCGTAGATTTTATTTCGGCATCGGGCTTACAGAGAGATTTTGTTCGTAGCGTGAGCGCGTCAATAAATAGTGATTTTTTATCGGAATATGAAAAAATAAAACCTTGCCGAGGGTTGAAGTCTTTGAGCGAAATTAATTTAAAAAAAGTGATTGTTTCCAATAATATTACTCCTTTTATTGAAAAAACACTTGAGTATTTGCGCGCGGATTTTTTTGAGGAGGTTTACGGTGCTGATAAGTTCACAAATAAAATTAATGCAATTAAAAATCTGTGTAAAAAGTATCGTGTTTTGCCGAATGAGGTCGTCTATGTCGCAGACAAGGTGATTGACGTTAGAATTGCGCGAGAAGTTGGTTGTTATGGAGTCATCGTGTCTAACAAAACTTCTTGGTCAACGCACTCTGAAATTGTGGAGGAAAAGCCCGACTACATGATTAGCAGTTTAGGAAAATTAGCGCGAGTCATTGAGAGAATTAACTCGGAACAGTTTGCCGCCGTCTAAGAAATATCCTTTGAAACCGACATCTGATTTGAATAAATTTTTAATATATGGGACGAGTTTTGTGAGCCCCATTCGCTGGGCTGTTCCAATCATGAACGCTTTTAGACAGTTCGGTGGGACGCGACCGCAGTCCAACAGAACGTTTCTTTCGATAAATTGCTCAACTTCCGCATTGAAGACTATCGGGAGTTCAGCTTTTCTGAAAGCGATGACACAGGATTGACTATCTACATGTTTTCTTGTAATTCCATTAGCTGAAAGTTGAATAGTGTCGCTCATTTAGGTATAGAAAAGATTTAGATAAGCAACACTAAATTGTGTTAAACTTAATAGTAATAGATTGCTTAGAATTCAAATTTACTAGCATCTCATTACTCATATAATCTATAGACTCTTTTTCTTTATAAATTTTTCTGTATTTTAGGATATAGAATTAAAGGAACTTTTGGATTACATTCTTTCCAATTTCGATATTCTGTCGTCGATATTTGGATGTGTTGAAAAGAGTCCGGCAATTTTCTTTTTAAATGGGTCTGAAATAAATAACGGCGCGACTGCTTTTGGAAAATGATGTTTGTCGTTTGGCGAGAGGTGTTCGTGTTTTATTTTTTTCAGGGCGTCTGCAAGTCCTTTAGGATATCGCGTGAATTTGACTCCGGTTGCGTCGGCGGTGAATTCTCTTTTTCGCGAGATTGCCAAAGCGACGAGTTGCGCCATAATTGGTGCTAAAATTGAAAGTACGATGCCCAAGATTATAAGGAATAACTTTACGCGACCGTCTCCTCGATTCTCGTCGGAATTTGAAAACCATAAACTTCTAAGAAATAATTCTGCGATTATCGATATCATTCCGATTACTATCGCCGTAAATGTCATAAAGCGAATGTCGTAGTTTGCAACGTGAGACATTTCGTGGGCAATCACTCCCTCTAATTCGTGTTTGCTTAATTTGGCAAGGGCTCCGTCGGTAATGCAGATAATTGCGTGTTGTGGATCTCTACCCGAAGCAAATGCGTTTATCTGCGGAGAATTCATCACGTAAAGTTTTGGCATAGGCAGACCTGACGCCAGAGACATATTTTCAACTACTGCGAAAAATTGTCTGTGCTCTGTCGGCGAAGCTGGTTTTGCCTTTACCGACGCCAAAGCTATTTTATCTGCATTGTAATAACTGATTAATGTGTAGCTTAATGAAATTATTATGGATAGCACCATTATAAAAAAGAAACGAGATGGGTCCATGATGAACGTAAGGGCGAAACCGATTAATATGAATAGAATTATAATGGTTATCAATAAAACTACTGATTTTAACTTGTTACTCCTTATTTCGTCGTGGAAAGAAAGACGTTCTGCCATGAATTTGTATACTGATTTGGTTATTTAAAGGTTGATTAGTTAATTCAGCGAAGTTAGCGCTTCGTCTATTTCGTTGAACACATCGTCATCTGTGTCTAGTGCGCGTTCTTCTGTCTGCTGATTATCGTCTTGATTGATTTGTTGCGAGTCGTCTATTGGAGAATCATCTGACGAACTAAACCAAACTATTCCTCCAATAATTACTATTGCGACGATTGCCCAAATAATTATTTTCATTGTGCGCCTCCAATCGTCGTTTTGTATTCTTTTTTAAAATTCTGCATTTTTGGCACAATTTCTGAACGCGGTTTATCTTCAAGAATTAATTTTTTTATTTCGACTATTTTAGTTACGAGACTCGCTGATTCGTCTGCAGTCAGTGTTCCCCGTTCCTGCATTTTTTCAATTCGCTCTTGCAGTTCATAAAGCAAGAGAATGACATAATTTCTTTTTGTGTCTTCTGGTGCTGCGCGAAATGTTCCGCCAGCATTGATGTTTATCCCAGCTTCTTCAAGAAAGCATTTCTTTTTTTCACGTGATGCGCTAATGTCATAACATTTTGCTGAGCGACGATAAAGTGCGGCGCACGCCTGTCCGCGAGCGTGGCCTCTGCAAGCTTCTTCCGTAATATTTGATGCTTCTGCTTGTGCGACGGCTCTGTTTTGAAAACGACATTTTATTCTATCGCGAGTCGTGCCGAAGTTTTCACATGTCGTTAATGTTGATGGTGTTGTCGGCACTTGGACAGGATTTTCGTTAGAATTTGCATTACTATTGCTGTTTGAATTTCCAGTTGATGAGCCGGCAGCCATTACGACATAGGATAGCGCGATTGTAGCAACTAAAAATATTAATATGGCGCGCTCTTTTTTCATATTCTTAATTACCTCTTTGAATATTTAAATTTTATTAGAACTTAACTTTAGGGACTGCGCGTTCTTCTGCCGCAATTTTAAGAAATTCTTTTGCTCGTTTGTGATATATACTTGCGAATAATGTTCCGGGGAATGTTGTGCAAGCGTTGTTGTATGAAAGAGTTGCGTCATTATAGAATTGTCTTGCATAAGCTATTTTGTCCTCTATTGCTGAAAGTTCTTGCTGTAAGTGAGTGAATGTGTCGCTTGCTTTCAATTGAGGATAATTTTCAGCGAGTGCGAAGATTGATTTTAGCGCAGTTTCTAATTGTGCGCCGGCTTTGACTTTGCTCTCCAAATTTTTTGCTCCGAGTAGAGCTTTGCGTGCGTTTGTGACTTCAGTTATAACTGCGCGCTCGTGCTTCATGTAACCCTTTACTGATTCAAGTAAATTCGGAACTAAATCTGAACGCTTTTTTAATTGGACGTCGATTTGCGATAGAGAATTATCGATTTGGTTGCTCAAAGTAACGAGGCGATTGTAATAATAGATAAACATTATCGCAATTAGTCCAAGAATTCCTAAAATTATCCAGCTGACTACCATAGATGGATTAGTAAATTGCGAGTTATAAATCTTTTTATAGCGCCGTTAATTGGATTATTGATGGAACAGTTTACGAGAACGATACTGACTTTCGGAATTTTAGTATTTATTATCTTCGGACTTTACGTTTTTTCTGACTGGTTTTCAAAAACTACAGGTTATGTTTTGGGCGAGGATGAGAAACTGCGGCTCGCTCAATGTCTCGAGATTAAAGGTGCTGTTTTTTATCGTTCCGCGACTTGCCCTGATTGTGATGCGCAACTTGAATTGTTTGGCAACGATGCGACAAAATTCTTGAATATTGTTGATTGCGTTTCTGCTGATGAATGTCCTGAAGGTGGCGTGCCTGCTTGGGAAATTGATGAGAAAAAGTATTATGGTCTTCAACAATTTAATGAACTGGCTTCAATTTCTGGATGTGTCGTTAATTAGAAATCCGTATTTTTATTCTATAAATCTATTATTAGTGATATTGGACAATGATCGCTTCCGTAAACAGATTTAAGGATTTCTGATTTTTTTATTTTGTTCTTAATTGTTTGAGAAACGCAAAAATAATCTATGCGCCAGCCAATATTTTTTGCACGGGCGTCGTGCATATAGCTCCACCAAGTGTAGTGGTCTTTTTCGTCGGGGTGTTGAAAACGAAAAGTGTCGACGAATCCATGTTTTGTATATTTATCAAAACCGATGCGCTCTTCTATTGTGAACCCTGCGTTTTTTGTGTTTTCTTTCGGACGTGCAATGTCTATTGTCGTGTGAGCGACGTTTAAGTCACCACAGAAAATTACTGGTTTGTGCTTTTCTAATTTAATTAACATTTCAAAAAAATGTTTATCCCATTCTTGTCGATGACTTAACCTCGTTAAACCCCTTTGAGAGTTTGGTGTGTAGACGTTAACTAAATAGAAATTTTCAAACTCTGCCACGATTACGCGACCTTCTTTATCGTCCAATAATTCTTTTCCTAATTTAACCGATAAAGGTTTTACCTTACTCAATATTGCTGTTCCTGAATATCCTTTTTTATCTGCTGGATTCCAGATTTGATATTCGTATTTGTGTAAATCTTTGTCTATTTTTTCGTGGTCAATTTTTATCTCCTGTAAACAAACTAAATCTGGATTTTCTTTTTCGATTTCTCTTGTGAATCCTTTGGTTATTACAGATCTTAGTCCGTTGACGTTCCAAGAGAGAAGTTTCATAATTTGATTTAGATTATAAGGTATAAAAAGGCTTTTTCGTATGTTATTTTATGAGTGAATTATATTTTGATGTTTCGGCGACTACAGCCACGCATCCCGAAGTTGTGCGAGAGATGAGCAAGGCTATGCTCGCTGATTTTGGTAATCCCAGTTCTGCGCACGATTTAGGATATAGAGCTTTGAAATTGATTGACGGCGCGCGAACCAAACTTGCACGCGCCATCGGTGCCCGCGCGCATGAAATTTATTTTACGTCTGGGACGACCGAATCAAATAACTGGGTTTTTTCAGGACTTGCTCATGTTAATGCTCATAAGAAGAAAATTCTTATTTCTTCAATAGAACACCCTTCAGTTAGGGAGACCGCTAATTTATTCAAGAATTGGGGTTATAATATTGTTGAAATTCCGGTTTCTTCTGAAGGCTTTGTTGATTTGGATTTTTTGGAAAGAAATATTGATTCTGAAACTTTGTTTGTTTCGGTAATTCACGCCAATAATATTTTTGGAACATTGCAGAATTTAAAGAAAATTGGAGATATTTGTCGACGGAAAGGGACTTTATTTCATACTGATGCTGCTCAGAGTTTTGGAAAAATTAAAATCTTAGTGCATGATTGGAATATTGATTTGCTTTCTGCTTCAGGTCACAAAATTAATGGTCCTAAGGGCGTTGGTTTGTTATATGTTCGAGATGGCGTAAAAATTTCTCCGTTATTTTATGGTGGCGGTCAGGAAAAAGGATTGCGGAGTGGGACGGAAAATGTTCCTGGAATTTTGGGATTTGCCAAAGCTACAGAAATTTCGCTAAGAAAAGATTGGGGGAAAGTTGAAACATTGAGAAATATTTTGATTGGTGGATTGACTGCGCTTGGCGGAAAAGTTTATGGGGCTACGGGTCACGGCCGATTGCCGAATAATATTTTTGTCAGTTTTCCCGGAATTGATTCTGAAATGCTTATGCACAAACTTTCCGCTCGCGGAATTTATGTTTCCACTGGGAGTGCATGCGATTCTAAAAAAGCGCGCGAGGATGCGGCGTTGTGCGCAATTGGTTTATCAAAGCAAGAGATGAAAAGTTCAATCAGAATTTCCTTGCCGGCTGAAGTTATGAAAAAAGATATTGAATCTTTTTTGAATGTTTTAAGAAAGGGATATCTTTAAAAACCTGAGTCACATTTGATAATTATGAGAAAAATAATAAGAAGACAACGAAGAAAGGCGATTTTGATACGAAGAAAGAAAACGAACAAAGGCAGAAGAAAGTAGTTCGTATTTTTTGTGCAGGTAAATTTTTCGTGTTCGCGAACTTAATTGTTTTTATTATGGTGTATATCGATTAATTCCTTGTCTACTTCGTCTAAATCCCACTTGTCTTTTTTTGGTTTTGGTCCGGCTTCTTCCATCGCTTCCTCATCCATAACGACATAAGCCATCTTGTTTCCTTTTTTATCCTTGATAAGGACGTGGTATTGGCCGTTCGGTAGAATTACATTTATTTCACCAGTCATACCTTTTTTTATTTGTGGATTTTCTTCGATGTAAGGTTCGACATCCTTTTCTAAAGGAGTTAATAATAGTTTGACTTTTTGGTGGCGCTTGAATTTCGTGTTCATGAAATATTATAGGTTGAGGAGTATATAACTTTTTATAATAATACTTTCTGAATTAGTTATGGGGAACGATGTAAATTCTGTGAGCGATATTTCTTCCAAGCCTGGCGATGACGGTGGAAAAGAAAATGGGAAAGTTTACTCGCATTCGCGACTTTGGCTTTATGAATCTTGTCCGGAATTTTATAAATTAAAATATATTGACAAAAAATTGCCAGTTATTCCTACTCATATTTCTCTTTTTTTGGGGAGTGTCGTTCACGAGGCGTTGGAATGGCTTTATCATCAAGTCAAATATCACGAAATCACGATTGACGAGCTGATAGAATATTTTACTGAACGATGGACTTCGCAATTTTCCGAAGATGTCCGTATTGAGAATGGTGATGAGGTTGATGCGTATAATAAAGCAGTTAGGTTTCTTGTCGATTATTACACGAAACACAGGCCATTCAAGGAAAATGTGTTAGCCATTGAACGAAAAGTAATGTTTCCGCTCGACGAAGAAAAAAAATATTTTATACAAGGATATATTGACCGCCTCGATCTTGCGAGTGACGGAACTTATGAAGTGCACGATTATAAGACGAACGCTTATCCGAAAAAACAGAGCGAAGTTGACGAGGATAGACAGCTCGCGCTTTACCATATTGGTTTAAAGGAAATTTTTGGGAATGACATCAAGGTGAAACTGATTTGGCATTTCTTGTCGCACAATTTACAAATGGTTTCTCAAAGGTCGGAAGAAAGACTAGAAAAATTAAGAATCGAAACTTTAAGTTTAATTAAGGAAATCGAGTCTGCGACAGCGTGGCCTGCTTGCAAGGGAAGGTATTGTGACTGGTGCCGATATAAATCTGAAAAGGGATTGACTTATGAGGAGTTTATCAGGAAATTTGACGAGGCGCGGAACGAGAAGATTGAGAAATTACCAGACGGAAAATTATTCTAGGAATGCTTTTTGTGGCTTAAATGTTTTTTTGATTTTAAGATTTTTTCTTTTTGAATTTTCTGACTTTAAGTCGTCGAGTTTTATTTCGGAAAACAAATAGATGTAAAGAATTTCAAGAATGCCGACGCTTGTTACGACCAGCAATACGACGAACCAAATTGGGCTGTTTTTGTGCGCGGCCTTCCACATCGCTCGACCTTTCCAGAAAAGACTCCAAACGAGGACCAAAGCCAATATCCATTCTGGAAGATTTGTCATAGTAGACAAATCGCCGATTATTGGATTTAGTGAGCCCATGTTGTGTTTGCGGGAAGTTTGTTTAAATATGTTTGTGCTATTTTAACGCAAGATGTCTTTTTGAAATTGTTTAAATAAAATTTTTAAATTTTATATTGGAATGTATCATCAATTTGAACATCCCCAAATTATAAAAAAGTTGCGTCAATAAAATTTCAATCTGTTCTAACCGAACTTTAATTTTCCTCAACTTATAAAAAAAGTTGCGTCAATAAAAGTTCAATCTGTTCTAACCGAACTTTTATTTATAAACTTAAGAAAAATATTCTAATTGTGATTGTATTGGACATAAAAGTTTAAATATAGATTTCTTCTAAAACAAGAGTTACACAACAGATTGGGTTGGATTTAAAATGCGACACAATAGGTTGTAGTAATCAAAGAGTTACAAAACAGGTGAAAAATGCAATGCCCTTTTTGTCTGCATGACGAAACAAAAGTAACGGATAAGCGAGATGTTGAAAATATCACGCGAAGGAGGAGGGAGTGCCTGAAATGTGCGCGGAGATTTTCGACTCATGAACGGGTTGGCTGGAGTGACCTGACAGTTATCAAGAAAAATGGTTCGAAGCAGGCGTTTGACCGAGCGAAAGTTATTTCGGGGATACAAAAGGCGTGCGAGAAAAGACCTGTGCAGAATGAGACGATTGAGCAAATGGTAAATAAAATTGAAGATAAACTGCGAAAGAAAGGAAGTGCTGTCAAGAGCGTAGTTATCGGTGAGCTCGTTTCACAGGAATTGAAGAGAGTTGATAAAATTGCTTACATTCGTTTTGCGTCAATTTATAGAGATTTTGCAGATATTTCTGATTTCAAGAAAGAACTAAGTGGGTTGGTGAGAAAATGAGTGATGTAAACAAGAAAGAGCTTTATGAGTACAACAACGGACCGATAACTATTGAGCCGAAGGGTTCTGCTTCGAGTTCGTCCGCTAACTCTTTAGTTGGAAGGCATTTTACCGCGCTCGGAAAGAGTCCGTTTGAATTTGATATTTTTGGAAATTTCATCAACTGGACGAGTGAAGATGTGCAAGTTACTGACGACCGAGGCAAAGTCGTCTTCACGCAAAGAAATGTGCGCAAGCCAGATTTTTGGAGCGCGTTGGCTTTGAAAGTTGTCGCGAGTAAATATTTCTGGGGCGATCAGGCGAAAGGTGAACGTGAAGATTCTCCTGAAAAATTAATTGGGCGAGTGTCGAGATATATTGCGCGACAAGCGTTGAAACAAAAATACTTTTCGCAGGAAGAGAGCGACGCCTTGAAAGATGAGGTTGCCGCGATTTGCTTGAATCAGCTCGCGGTTTTCAATTCGCCAGTTTGGTTTAATGCGGGCATACATGATTACAACACGAATGCCGGAGGAGTTTCGGCTCATATTTGGGATTCTGAAACGGATAGTATAATCAAGTCAGAAAAAACGATGGACCGCCCGCAGTGCTCTGCGTGTTTTATTCAAAGTATCGAAGATAACATGGATTCGATTATGGCTGTGCAAACTGCAGAAGCGAATTTATTCAAAGCTGGAAGTGGGACTGGCACAAATCGCTCTCCGATAAGAAGTAGTAAAGAAAAACTTACTGGGGGAGGAAGAGCTTCCGGGCCCGTTTCGTTTATGCGAGGATATGATGCTTACGCCGGCGTGATTAAATCTGGTGGTAAAACGCGTCGCGCTGCGAAAATGGAAATATTGAATATTGAACATCCCGACGTTATGGAGTTCATTGAGTCAAAACAAAAAGAAGAGAAAAAAGCTTGGGCTTTGATTGAACAGGGTTACAACGGCGGAATGAACGGCGAGGCGTATGCGAGTGTATTGTACCAAAATTGTAATATGTCTGTGCGGGCGCCAGATGCATTTATGGAATCTGTTAAATCCGACGGAGATTGGCAAACTAAAATGGTAACTACCGGAGCGGTTTGCGAGACATTCAAGGCGAAAGATGTTTTGAGAAAAATCGCGGAAGGGACACATATTTGTGGCGACCCTGGGATGCAGTTTGATTCTGTTATCAATAAATATCACACTTGTAAAGTTTCTGGGAAAATTAATGCATCTAATCCTTGTAGCGAATATATGTTTTTAGATGATAGCGCTTGTAATTTGGCGTCTATAAATCTGATGAAGTTCCTTACTTCAGAGGGAAAATTTGAAACTGAGAGTTTCAAGAAAGTTGTTGACAGATTTATTACATCGATGGATTTGTTTGTTGATGGTTCTTCTTATCCGACTGAAAAGATAGCGAAAAATTCTCACGATTTTAGGCCTTTGGGTTTGGGCTACGCAAATCTTGGTGCTTTGTTGATGAGTCTTGGTTTGCCTTACGACTCCGATGAAGGTCGTGCTGTTGCTGCCGCAATAACTGCTTTGATGTGTGGAGAAGCTTACAAAGCATCTGCTAAAATTGCTTCTGTTGTCGGGCCGTTCCATCGTTATCAAGAAAATAAAGATTCGATGTTGAAAGTTATTGAAATGCATCGCGACCATGTGAAAGATATTAATGTGAACAAGATTCCTTACGACTTGCGTTATTTAGTAAATGAGGCGTGGGATGCGTGGAGTGATGCGTTTGAACTTGGAAAACAATATGGGTTTAGAAATTCACAGGCAACTGTTTTGGCTCCGACGGGAACAATCGCTTTCATGATGGACTGCGATACGACGGGAATTGAACCAGACATTGCACTTGTTAAGTATAAAGTTTTGTCTGGTGGGGGAATGTTGAAAATTGTTAACAAGAGTGTTCCTCTCGCGCTGAAACGACTCGGATATAAAGAAAATGAGATTGCTGAAATTGTGAAATATATCAACGATAATGATACGATTGAAGGGTCTTCTTTGAAACAAGAGCACTTGCCAGTTTTTGACTGCGCGTTCAAACCGGCTAACGGAAAGCGGGCGATTTATTATAAAGGACATGTTTTGATGATGGCGGTTTGTCAGCCTTACATTTCTGGAGCGATTTCGAAGACGATTAACATGCCTGAGAATTCTACTGTTGAAGAAATAATGGACGCATATGTTTTCGCATGGGAGACGGGTTTGAAAGCAGTTGCGGTTTATCGTGAAAATTCTAAACGTTCACAACCTTTGAACACTAAGAAAACTGAAGGAGAGATGGCTGTTAAAACGCAAGTCGTTGAAATTGTGAAGAAACAGGAGCGCGAGCATTTGCCTCAGACGCGTAAGTCAGTCACTCATAAGTTCGAACTTGGAGACCATAAAGGATTTTTGACGGTGGGACTTTATGACGACGGGAGACCCGGAGAAATTTTTGTTACAATAGCTAAACAAGGCTCTACGATTAGAGGTTTGATTGACGCATGGGCTTTGTCTATGTCGATGAATTTACAATATGGTGCGCCGGTGAGCGAATTGTTCGGAATGTTCAGACACCAGAAATTTGAGCCCGCTGGATTTGTTAGAAACTCCGATGTGCTCGGCAAACTTGACGAAGGCAAACTCGCGATAAGAACAGCTTCTTCAATAGTTGATTATATTGCTCAATTCATGTTGAACAATTTTGGAGAAGGTGCTGGAGGAGTTGAAATTGAAATTCCTCAACTTGAATCTTCTCTTTTGAAAGAAGAACAAAAAGGTCTTCACGATTTCGCGCATACAACTACTGAAAAAGAAATTAAAGATAGTGGTCTTTCAGAAGGTTTAGTTTGTGGTTTGTGTGGCGGGCCTGCGAAGAGAATTGGTAATTGCGCGATTAGATGTACGTCGTGTAATACGACGCAACGTTCTGGGTGCGGGGAATGAGTTTTGGATTAACAGAAGAACAAACAAAAATATTAGATACATTAATTACAAAAGGCAAAGATATTCTTAATGGGCCTAAAGTTTATATTAATTTTACTAAACTCAAACAAGCAGATGATTTATACAACGATATTGATAAGTATAGCCATCTTTTTGTTCTTGGTTGTGTTATGGACAGACAAATTAAGGCTGAAAGAGCTTGGAAAATACCTTATCATATTATGAAAGAGTTGGGTGGTTTTGAATTTGAAAAATTATTAGATCTTAAACTTGATGAAATAAGAAAAATTTTTTTGAAAAAAAAATTACATCGATTTAATGATATAATGTCTAAAAACTTTTATTCTGCTATTAAAAATATAAAAGAAAAATATGGGGGAAATGCTTCGAATATATGGGTTAATGAGAAATCTGCTGCAGGAGTAATAAGAAAATTTTTGGAGTTTGAAGGTGTTGGACAGAAAATTGCAAGTATGGCTACAAATATATTAGTTAGACAATTTAAAGTTCAATTAAGGGACCTTTCTGCAATAGATGTATCCGTAGATACACATGTTGCTAAAATGATGAAAAAACTGGGTTTTGTTCCGCATGATGCTTCTAAAGAATATATCATTTTTAGGGCAAGAGAATTTTACCCAGAATATCCAGGAATATTAGATATAGGATTATTTGAAATGGGAAGAAATGAAATTAACGAACGAGATGCGACAGGAGAATTGGGAGTGGGGAATAATATCAATAAATAGATTTATATAGTAATTATAGTGTGTATATAATATGGAAAAAACTACTATACAGATTAATCAAAGCACTCTTGAAAGACTTAAGTCTCTTAAGATGATTGAGAGACAATCATATGATGATATTTTGAATAATCTTATTGATAATCAAGAAGATGAAATATTAAGTGAGGAAGAAATTAGAGAAATTAAGATTGGACTTGAAAATGTTAGGCATGGAAAGGTAAAATCTATTGAGCAGGTTGCAAAAGAGATGGGAATAACTCTAAAATAAAATGTATTCTATTCAAATAGAAGAAAATGTTGAAAAGTTTTTAAAAAAGTTAGATAAGAAAGACGCTGAAATGATTTTAGATAAAATTTATGCTATGAGAAACAATCCATTTAGATTTCTTAAGCGATTACAAGGAGATAAGTTATGGAGATTAAGAATAGCTGATTATAGAGCTATTGTAGATGTAATTGTTTCTGCAAATAAGATTATTGTTGTGAGAATTGGGCATCGAAAGAATGTGTATGATTAAATTAGATAAGAGTTTTATATTTCTCTCGTTTCTTTTTAAGATGAAAATAAGGATATGCCGAGGCAGAATCGTCCGAGGGAGAGGTTTGGGGGTGTGGGTGCGGGGGGTTTGAGTGATGCTGAGATTATATTTTCTCTTTAAGTTCTTTTAGTCCTTGCATAATTTCATTTTCTAAATTTTCTATATTCTTAATAAGAACTTCTGGTTTTTCATACTTAATTTCTTCATATTCTATTTCTCTGTATTTGGAGATACTCAAGTCCCAGTCTTTTTCTTTTATTTCTTGAATTGGAACAAAAAAGTGTTTCTTCTTTCTGTCTGTTTGACCATTTTTATCTCCATGTTTTATAAGCTCTAAAATTTCTGGAATATCTCCTTTTCCATCAATGAATGTTCTTTTATCGTCTAAACTGAAACCATCTGATTCCATTTTGTAAAACCATACTTTTTCGGTCGGCTCTCCCTTTGTGAAAAGTAAAACTGCTGTTGAAACTCCAGCGTATGGTTTGAAAACTCCAGAGGGCATAGAGATAACTGCATCTAGTCTGCACTTTGTCAATAGCATTTCCCTAACTTGCCTATGAGCGTTAGAATTACCAAATAAAACTCCTTCTGGAACAATTACAGCACATCTTCCTGAAGGTGCTAAAACATGATACATTAATTCGAGAAATAATAATTCTGTTTTACTGGTTTTTATTCTGAATCGGTCACTTATTTCTGCAACATTGAGGCTTCCTTTGAATGGAGGATTTGCTAGAACTACATCATAAGTATTATCTGAAGGTCTTGGGTCAGAATCAGATAGGGTATTTCCTCTTTTTACATTTGGTTTTTTTATTCCGTGCATCATTAAGTTCATCAGAGATATTCTTACCATTGTTTCATCAATATCTAAACCATATATTGATTCTTCATCAAGGACTTTCTTTTGTTTAGGAGTTAAACTGCTTACTCCATCTCTTTTGTTCTTTTCTAGAATGTGTTTGTAAGCACTTACTAAAAACCCTGCTGTTCCACAAGCTGGGTCAAGTATTTTATCGTCTATTTTTGGATCTGCTAGATTAACCATCATTTTAATTATGTGTGAAGGTGTCCTGAATTGGCCGTTTTTTCCGGCAGTTTGTAATTCTGAAAGTAAGTATTCATATAAATCGCCTTGAGTATCTTGATTTTGTTCTTTGATATGCATGTCATTGATTATATTGACTGCTTCAATGAGTAAATGCGCTGTAGGGATTCCAAAGTTAGCCCCTTTCATGTATTGATTATAATCTTCATTTCCTAAGCTACGCATGAATGGAAATACTTTGTCTCTTACGTGTTCTAAAATTCTTTCAGCTGGGTAGGTTGTCCATTCTTTCCATTTGCAGTTTTCATGTCCTTTAAAGATTGAGGTATATTTCTCTCCCGTAAATTCTGCTTCTTGCTGTCTTTTGCTATCTTCATCTTCAAGTTTTTTCATAAATAACAAGTAAGACATTTGTTCTATTGCAGTTATTGGGTTGGAGAGGCCTCCAGACCAAAACTTATCCCATAGTTTGTTTATTTTTGATTTGAGTTCGTTGTGTAACATGTTAATTAATAGTCCTTCCTTTATAGTCTCTAAAGCATCTTAAAAGAGTTTCTTTCTTTACTAAGAAAAAGGGAAATTTTGCAATTAATTCTCTAGAATAACCATAAGGCGTCATCACAGTTAATACTTCTTTTTTATGACTTTTAATTATTCCTAATGCTGGAACGAAATCTGCATCTCCAGATACTAATACACATACTTCGCAATCATTTTCAATGGTTGATAATCTTAACATATCTACGGCTATCCATACATCTATTCCTTTTTCTTTTCTTTTAATATCTGCTAAATCTAAGAAATTAGCTTCTATAAGTGGTTTACATGAATCACAAAGGTCAAGGCTATTGAGAGTATCTTGTTTTCTCTTTATTATTTCTTTATTTGATAATCTTTGTAGCTTTCTCGTTATAACTCTTACTCCTTTCTTTCTCAATGAGTCTAGATATGCAATGTGATTATAATATATTTGTTCTCCATCTTCTATACTTGGAACAGAAGCATAGAATCTAATCTCTTTAACCTTGTAGTTTTTGACTTCTGAAAGAAACTTAATTAGTTTAGTAATGTCTATGTCCGAAGGATCGTAGTATTTCTTAACATTATGGTACCAATTATTGGCATCAATAAAGAAAATTGCCTCTTTTTTGTGATTTGAGTGAGTAGGAAGCCCGGCATTACTCCGAAGAGCCATACCGGGGACTTGAATATTATTATTACTCTTTTCAGGTATAAAAGTGTTTGTATTTTCTAGAGACATGTTATTTATGACCTCTTTTCATTTTAAGATATTTAAGAAATATCCAAAGATAAAAAACAGATGTCAAAGCTAAAAAGAGAGAGATTAACACAGAATAAACTTTATTTGGTAGTGTAGAAACTTGCAGAAAGTCGTTTGAATAGTTTATATTTTTTGAGAAAATATTAAAGATATTAAACCAATCAGATAAAATAATTATAGTAGGAATGCCAAGATAATAAAATTCTTTAATTCTAAAACTAATTAATAAGATTAACATAATGATTGCGCTAGAAAAATAAGGCGCAGATCTAATTATAAATAAACCGCCTTGAGATAACTGATCTGCTTGTGGGCAATTAGTAACATACAGCGGAGGATTCTGAAACAAATTAATATTAATTTTGCCAGATATACCTAAGCTCTTACATGCAAGGAAGTGAGTAGTTTCATGAAAAAAACCATAAAAATAGATTCCTAAAATTACTATTATTATGAAAAGTCCAAGTTGTTTAAAGATATATTTACTCATTTCATCAGTTCTCCATTAAACGCTTTCTGCATCAATGCATTAAATAACGTTTCTATTTCCTGCAAACTCTTCTTTTGTGTTTCTTTTAATTTCTCAACATGTTCGACAATGGAAGCGAAGGTTTGTTGGAGAGGGAGGGGTGGGAGGGGGATATCTCTTTCTTTTAAAAATTTAAAATGCCTACTGTAACCAACAGACGGAATATCTAATAATTTAAGACAATAATAAAAATAACAAGGATTAAATTTAAAATCTGGTACTAATATTTTTACCCCATCAGCACCTAAAGCGAATGGGAAATTAATAAATTTTAATATTCTCGTGTGGTCTCCAAAAACTATAACTGGTAAAGCTCCCTTATAAACTTTAGAATTATTATTTGTATACCCTGCAATATAATTATCTCCTTGGTCTATTATAGGATAATCTCCATCTTCTAAGAACTCACTTTGTGGTATCTTTAGTTTATTGCTGGATGCTTCTTTATCAATAGATTTGAGAAAGGGTATCTTGTTAAATTTTGATTTAAATGATGCTGGGTCTCCAAACATCTCATTAAACTTGCTCTTGAGATATTCGTCTAGGAGCTTTAGGGCTTGTTTTCTTTTTTCTTTCAGGCTTTCGGCTTTTTCAAGTATTGCGACTATTTTTTGTTGGGTTTCAAGGTCTGGGGAGCCGTTGCGGAATGGAATTTTAATCTTTCTATACTGATATGAAGAAAGATAATAACGTTTATGTGTTGTTGATTTAGAATTTATTAGTTGAATCATATAAAATACATATTTAAGATTAATATTTTGATTTTTAGAAGTTAATAATTTCATTGCACTAGACTTAACTTTAAACTTAAAATTAACAAACTTATTATCTGTTGTGAAGTCATCAAATATTATTACAGGTAATCTTGTATAAACTCCTTCTTTTTCATCCGTACAGCCTAAAATAAAAGATTTTCCAGCAGTTAAAACGGGAGTTTCATATTCGTCAGAGTAATCTTCACTAGTTACTATATATTTTGTTGGTTGTTCGTAATCTAAGATATCTCCAAGTGCGACTTCTTTCCATTCTATTGTTGATTGGTTAGTTTGGTTTTTCATTTTATACTTTATAATCCTCAATTATAGAATGTTCGTTAACTTGATAGTTATCTTTAATTTTATGGAGCCTTATAGAGATTATTAGATTCTTCTCGATAGGATATAGGATATGGCTCATTGGAGACCAATATGGAGTTTTAAGGATATCAGTATACATTGCAGTCTCATACAAGTCATTTTCTTTTTCTTCTGGCGACTCAAAGAGCTTTGCTTTAACTTCTACATCTAAATCAATAAATGCATAGTTCTCAGATATGTTTTTGAAAATAATCTCTTTTATAAAAAACCCGCCAATTAACATATTCTTGTTAGTTTTGGTCATCGTCCATCTATAAGAATAATATTTCTTGCCAATTAGTTCAAATAAAATATTGCTAATTTCCTTTGTTACTTCCTCTTTTATTTGTTCGTGTATTTTTTCTATGTTCTCATCTAAATTAAATTCTTTCCTTAGAAAAGATTTAGCATCTTCCAAGGTCTTAAAAACTTCAAGTTGCCTCCCACAATTGCCTTTAAACTCATCATTAAGACTATCTTTATCAAATGCTTGGTCATTACTTATCAAGATAATTATTTTATCCTTGCAGTTTTCTATAATCGAGTACCAAATTATTGCATCTTTAAAGCCCTTGCCTTCGTCTTGGAATGGTTTAATCTTTAAATAAGCTCTTTTAATTACCGCACTTATTGATGGGTTTGGAATAGAATAAATTATTATTTGTTCATTGCTTAATTTCTTTGAAATCTCTATAAGCTTCTCCCTTATATTATTCTCTGTTGGGAGATTAGATATGTCTACACCAAAAATCTTTAATTTATTATGTTTATTTTTGAATTCTTCTAAAATATTTAATGTTTGTTTAGTTCGTTGGGTTATTCTTTCTTGGATAACAATTTCAGGGATACAAAGTTTAACATTAGTTAATTTATTATTTACTATGAACGATCTTAAGTCATTAACATTTTTATTAAATAGCTTTGTTAAATCCTCTTCTCCATCGGAAAATACTTGGTTCGTATCTAAAACTAATACATATTCTTTACTCTTTCTATTGTCATTCATTTCCTACTCACCTCTTTAAGATGTAGACTAACTCCTGTAATGTCTAATTGTTTATTTATCTTGAATGTGGCAAAATAAGGTTTAAAATTATCTCCTGTTATGATGACTTTAATTATGTAATCTCCAATTGGTAAATAGTCATTCATTCCTGTTGGAATATTTGGATATTTATTGAAATAAAAATTTGTGGTGTTATCTGTACGCATGTAAATTAAATCTACAAATTCACTTTCCCCTGGAGCGATGTTTAATCGTTCAACTTTGCTGAAATCTTGTGCCGACTCTGGTCGACTTGCCCATTTTAGATGATAACCTTGAAAATCAAATGATTTGTGACTTGAATCTTCAACATGGTAAATTTGACATCTTGCATTTTTTGCTGTTTCTTTTCCAGTATTTTCTATCTTAAATCTCTCATGTATTTCCCACATACTTCCAGAGTTTTTTATAACTGGACCTCTTTTGTAAGGCGCTTGTTTTTGGTAAGTTATTTCTAATTTGGGTTTGAAAAACCAAGGAAGGATGAAATCTTTTGTTGCCGTAAATAGAATTGCTATTAATGAGAGGATTATGGGGATAATTGTAACCCAATTATTGTTTATCCACTCAATCGTATTCATCGTTATCCTCCAATTCAATAACATCTAGGAACTTGTTCTCTGCGGGGATGAAGAATCGCTTCTTTTCACCTTTGGCTTCGACTGCGAGACCGAAGTTCTCGTTTATGTGTGAGTTAATGAGTTCACGGAGTTTTTTATTAATTGTTTTGTTTTCTTGATCACAAAGTTTTTTGAAATTAGCAAATTCATCACGTGGAAGCTTGGACATTACGACTTTATTATCTTCTTCTCTTGCAGGTTTATCATCGACCATACTTACTCTATAGAGCACTACTATTTAAATTTATTCGGTTTACTTTGGGTTTACTTACTTAATTTTAATATGCTCGACTTTTTGAATAATTGCTTTGAGTTCTGCGTGGGTGAATTTATCGAAGGGGTTCTCATCTGCTAATGGGTGGGTGGTGAGGTCTTTTGGAGTGAGATGTTTGTTGTATGCGAAAAATTTCTCGAGAAGACGGAGGAAATGAATTTGAGGAGTGGTAAGGTCTTTATTATTTTCAACTATTAGAGTTTCAAAATGTTGTTTGATTAATTCTTGTGGGTCTGGAAGGTCTTTTAGATTTAGGATGTTTCTTAAGAACATGACGAAGTCCTGTCTTCTTTGGATGTTTTCAATTGTCCATGAAGGATTTATTTGAGTCAATGTTTTTTCAATATCTAGAAGTTCTTTCCAAGTTACTCCTTCCTTAACCATCTTTTTTAAGAGAGGTGTATTTTTTAGATACTCTAAATTAGAGTCTTCTTTTTGTGGCATTTTGAATGATTCTATACTTCGTGTTAAATCTGGAGCATCTATACTAATTATTCTTTTTCGTTCTGGTTCGTAATATTTCATTAGAGGTGCTATCTCGCGAATGAGAAAGTCAATATCTGCAAAAGTTAGTTCTTTCCAGAAAAGAGGTTGCATAACTTTCATTATAGCCTCTTGTTTATTTTTTACAACTTGGAGATTAGAGCTCCAAACGTTTTCTAGTCTATCTAGCAAAAAGTCTTGTTCTTCATATATTGCTTCTTTGTTATTTTCTTTAACATAACTAAATAAGTCAATACAGTGAGAAATAAATGTCTGAACTCTACCATCTCCAAATTCTGTAAATTTCATTAAGGGTGCAATTTCTTCCTTAAGAGATTTGATATATTCTTCTAGATTAAATTTCTTTGAGACTAATTTTTTAATTATCTCTATTTGTGGTTTAACAATAAAAGATTTTTGATTTATCTTAGAGATGTCCTCTAAAATTCTTGTTTCAATGATATTTTTTTCGTCTTGTGAAAGTTTCTTTTTTAGCAAATCTACTTTCTTTGTGAAAATAGTTATTTTTGTATCTGTTGATACGCTTGACTTACTGCTATGCTCTAATTGGTGTTCCTTAACATTTGAGAAGTCTCCAAATTTGAAGTCGAGTATTCTAAAGTCTTCCTTTACGTGCACGCCGTCTTCTAATGGAAGCCATGATTTATTTTTGCATGCTGAAAAGTTTCTTGTTCCTCTGCCTAACATTTGCCAGAAACGAGTGTGAGAGAAGACAGGAGTTACAAAAACTAGATTCATAATTTCAGGAATATCTATTCCCGTATCTAAGACTCCTACTGATAGTGCAATTCGAGGACTGGAATCTTTCTTGAAACGATTAACTTCATCCATATATCTATGCTTGTCTGAAGTAATCACTTCTACATCATCCCCTAAATTAGGATATAGAAGTCCGAAAGTCTTTTTGAGTTCTTCTGCATGTTTTACACTTGCACAGAAGAAAATAGTTTTACATGGTTTATCATCTTCAGTTTTATAGCAATGGTTCATGAACTCTGTAACAATTAGTTCGTTTGTTTTCTTATCGCTAAAGAATTTAGCAAATCTTGTACCAGGAACTTGAAAATTCTCTGGGTCTTGATCTTGTTGTATAAGGGCAGTTTTAAGATCTTTATCTAAGTCCATACCATTGATTCCTAACTCTAAAATTTTTGTAGAAATTATTTGAGCATTGTATGGCACTAAAACTCCATCTCTGCGAGCCTCATCATAATCGTATTTGACAGTTGGCTCTCCTTTGGGACATTCAAATAAATCATAAGTGTCTCTTTCTTCTTGCTTAGATGGTGTGGCTGTAAGTCCTATTTTTATTGCATCGAAGTATTGATTTACAAGGTTCTGTTTATCGTAATAGGATCTGTGAGCTTCATCAAATACAATCAAATCAAAAAATCCTGGACTAAAATTCTGAAATTTATGCCCCTTTTCAGAATCTTTTGCCATTAAAGTCTGAACTGTTGAAATATAGATTCTTTTGTCCATATCAAAATCATGCTCTTCATTTAACAAAGTTTTAGGCTCATCTCTTATAGGACTATTATCGAACGCTCCAAAGGCCTGTTTTCCTAAAGATATTCTATCTACTACAAATAATATATTCTGGACATATCTTGCTCTAATTAGTGAGTCGATTATTCCGATAGATACTCTTGTTTTGCCTGTGCCTGTTGCCATGTTTATTAGAGCTCGTTTGCTCCCTTTTTCTAAATGATTTAGAACTTGCTTAGCAATTTCGATATTTTTTGATCTGTCAATTATTTTTGAGTTTATCCCTATAGAGAAAAGCTTTTGTTTTTCTTTTGAAAGTTGTGCCCTTCTTTCTAAGTCTTTTTGTGAGAAGGGTCCAGAAATTTCTCTTGTTGGATAACCCTTTTCTTTTATATACCATTTTTTACCATTCGTTAAAAATATCGGAATAGCAATTCCTGTTTGAGACTCAATATCTTTTTGGTAAGTTGTTGCTTGTATACTTCCTTTTTCTGCGTCAAGAGAAAATCGTTTTGCTTCAATTAAAGCGAGGGGATTTTTATGTGAGTCTGTAAGGACATAATCTATGAATCTGCCTTCTTCTTTTCCTTCGCTTTTCTTTATTTCGTATTTTTTGGCTTTAAAATCCGATTTTACAGAATTAACTTCTGATTTGATATATTCTTCTCTCCAACCCTCATCTTTGAGACGTGGATCTATTATCTTCTTTCTCGTTTCTGCCTCGCTTAAATCCATAATTAAAGTTCGCTTTCAAAGTATATAAAACTCTTGACTCTGCAAGGATTTTTATAACTCATTTAACTTGTAAAATTATAACTTTCAGACTATCAAAAAATGACTCTCCCCAAACTCCTGACAAAATCTCGTTACGTGAATGGTCTAAAATGTGCCAAATGGCTTTGGCTGGCGTTTAATAGGCCGGGCGATTTGCCGAAGGTAGATGAAATTGCGCAAAATAGATTTGACGAAGGTGCTAAGGTAGGGGAAATGGCAAAAATGCTTTTTCCCGAGGGGATTAATGTGAAATCTCAACTCAACTCTAAAGAGAATCATAAAGAGTCTATGGAGTTACTTAAGAAAAGAAAGCCATTATTTGAAGCAGGGTTCATACATAAAAATGGAAAGTGTTACGCGCGAGCAGATATTCTTGTTCCTGTTGGAAAAGATGAATGGGCGATTTATGAAGTTAAGAGCGCGACACAAGTAAAAGAAGAATATATTTGGGACGTCGCTTTTCAAAAATATTGTTACGAATCTGCTGGGTTGAAAATAAGTCAATGTTATGTCATACATATAAATAATCAATATGTTAAACGTGGGGAAATAGAAGTTAATGAATTATTTGTGACCGCTCCTGTAACTGAAGAAGTAGCTAGAGAAATAGACCATATAGATTTGAAAGCAAAGAAATTGTTGAAAATAGTTTCTCTGAAAACTTGTCCTGAATTTCATAAAGGTGAGGAATGTCATGAAGATGATTTGAATGTTCATCATAATGATAATTTCTGGAAAAAACATCCTGAATGTAATATTCTTGATTTATATTACGGCGGGAAAAAAGCAATTGAGTTATTTAATGCAGGAATACTCTCGATTAAAGATATGGATGAGGAACATTTTACTACGAGGCCTCAAAAGAAACAACAGAAGATTCAATATAACGTCGTTAAAAATGGAGAACACCATACTGATAAAGAGGAATTGACCAAATTTATAGACGGGCTAAAATATCCGTTGTATTTTATGGATTTTGAGACATACACTACTGCGATTCCGCTTTATGATAATTTGAAACCATATCAGGCGATACCTTTTCAATTTTCAGTGCATGTTATTGAAAAATATGGTGCTAAAGCTAAGCATCATTCCTTTATCGCTTCTGGCGATAAAGACCCGCGATTAGAATTTGCACGAAAACTTAAATCAGTCGTCGGCAAAACTGGAACTATTTTGGTATACTATCAAAGTTTTGAAAAGGGAAGATTGAAAGAGTTAGCAGAAGTTTTTCCAGATGAAAGTAAATGGATAGATTCTGTAATCAAAAGATTTGTTGATTTATATGAACCTTTCAAGAATTTTGCATACTATCATCCTTCGCAACAGGGCTCGGCATCTCTGAAAAAAGTTTTGCCAGCACTTACTGGAAAAGGATATGATGATTTTGAAATCAATAATGGTATGCTTGCGTCCGTTGCTTATTTATTTATTACACATGGAAGTTACAATGGAAATAAGCCCACTCCTCAAGAAGTCAAGAAAGTTAGAGCAAATCTTGAGAAATATTGTGGACAAGATACAGAAGGGATGGTTTGGATACTTGAGAAGTTAGAGGAATTGATTGAATGATTAATAGCATGGATAACAATGAGTTAAATTGTAAATCTATGAAAAAAACTGAACCTGTGCATGAACATAATTGGGAAGAAATGAAAATTAAGAACATGTATATTTGTAAAAGTTGTAAAAAAGTTACTTTTGAAATAAAACCTTAAAAATTACTCTAATTTTAATACATAAAGAAGATTTATAATAAACAAATTTCATTAATTAAGTAGGGCAAGTATGATATACTTTGTGTAAAATAATGATAAAAAAAATAAAAAGAGAGATAGCGTTAGAAAATTATGAAAGTGAAATTAATTTTTCTCCTATTAGCACTATATTAAATCTCAATCCAGACAAAAGAAAATTAAAAGATGTATATCGCGATTTTTTAGAAGGAAATATAATTTTACAACCAGATTTTCAAAGAGAATTTGTTTGGAGAAAACAAAAACAAGAAGAATTAATTAAATCAATCTGGAGAGGTATTCCCCTACCAATGTTTTATTTTTCTAAAGAAGGGAATAAATCTGAAGTTATTGATGGACAACAAAGACTCACGACTATATTTGGTTATTTATCTCCCGAGTCTATTAAAGATAAAAAAGTAAGAAATACTTTAATAAAAAAAGTTGAGATCCATGATGAGAATAAGACCAAAATATCAAAAGAAGAAATAGTAAATAAAATAAATGAAAATACTAGCATTTGGTGTGTAGAAATACCGGAAAATGGGCTGAATACTAATGATAAATTTGAGATATTTAGATCTTTAAATTTGGGAGCTACACCTTTAAAGATACAAGAAATAAGAAATGCAATTTTTCAGAAAGAAATTCCTCACTTAAACAATGCCTTAAAGCACGGTGCTAAAAAAATAGAGCATTTAACTGGAATGAAAAATTCTAGGATGATTCTTGAAGATTTAATATTACGTTTCTTCATAATTCAGGAAAAGGGTTATGATAAGAGAGTTTCAGACCAAATGAAAAATAATCTTGAATTGAAAAACTTATTTACTGAAGAAAAAGTAAATTATTTAAATTTGAAATTTAATCGTTTTATTAAATATATGAATCGTGTTTTTGATAAAAAATCCTTTCAAGTACTATTGAAGGTTAAAGAGCATGAGAGAATTCCTGACAAAGAATGGAATTTATACTCTTTTTCTGGAAAATTGAATCAAGGTTTGTTTCATTTACTCTCCTATTATCTACCGGCAATTTCTAGTAATATTATTAATGCTTGTCCTCATAAAGATGTAAGAGAAAATTTTATTTCTTTAGTAAAGAATAACAAATTCTTGAACTTAATAACTGGTTCTGGAACTGATGCAACAAAGAATATTAGAGAATCCTCAAAATTATTTGAAGATCTGTTTATAAAAAAATGTTTTGGAGATTGGAATCGAGTTGAAAGAAGAAACCTTAACAAGCAAGAAAAACAGACAATATTAAAAAATATCCCTTATTGTTACCTTTGTTATGGATCTATAAAGAGAATTGAGCATTTAGAAAATTTCTATGATTTACCTGGAGAACATATAAATCCTTTTAGTAAAGGAAGCAATTCTAATTTTAGAAACATATTATTAGCCCATAAAATATGTAATTCTGAAAAATCTGCGATGCGTCTCGAGGAATACAGAAAATCCATTAAATTCATTAAAAGAAGAAGGCTAAATAAGATTAATATTCCAGACTATTTAAGATGCTTAAAATCTTGGAATAAATATTATCGCATGCAAGGTTATAAACGGCTCGTGAAATATGCTAAAGAAGATAAGAAATTGAAAATATAAAGAAGAGACTAGACAAAAATTCTTGAAGTCTCTTTATCTAAAAATATTAATTCATTTCTTACATAATCCCTAACTTATCATTTGAACCGCCGGATTCAAAAAACGTATTTTCTTGATTGAAAATTTGAAATACTTACCAAGTTTGGAATAAAATTAATGAATATTTATGAGAAATACGCAATTATAATTAAGCTTTCTGAACCTTAACTGCTCTTGCGCCTTTAGGTCCTTCTTCCAATTCAAATGAAACTTCTTCGCCGACTGACAAAGTTGAAATTCCAACTAATCCTGAAACGTGAACGAAATAATCTTTTCCGTCGTCTCCAGATACAAATCCGAATCCTTTTGTTTCATTGAAAAACTTTACTTTTCCTTTCATGTTAATGTTTTTGATTGAGGGTATTTAAATGTTCTTGATTAACGTCTGCTGAATCTTGAACCTGGGCGATGATGATTATGTCTGTCTTGTCGTCTCCCGAATCTTGAACTGGAATTTCTTCCGTTCGGTCTTCTTCTTTCTCGGTCTCTTTCTCTGCCACTTTCTCTTCCTCTGCCGAAAGAACGACGATGAGCAAATGGACTTCGGTTTTCTCTATTTGGTCTTTCTTCATTTTGATTTGAATAACTTTCGGAATTATTTGGTCTTGAATCTGAACTAAATCTTCTTCCGAAACTTCTGCCTTCACGACTTGGTCTTTCGTTTCTTCCAAAACGATTATTTCCACGTCTTTCTCGGTCTCTGCCTTGACTTCCGTGACTTGAAAAAGATGCTATTTTTTCAAATGGTGGGAGAGTCTGTTTTTCTATGTTTGAGTCTACGTGTCTGACAATTTGACGAAATTCTGAATGGTCGCCAGATGAAACGAAACTGATTGCAATTCCGTTTTTACCTGCTCTTGCAGTTCTTCCGATTCTATGGATGTAATCTGCTCCTGTTTTTGGAATGTCGTAATTGTATACGTGGGAAACGTCTTTAATGTCTAATCCTCTCGCTGCGACGTCTGTGCAAATAAGAATTAATGTATCTCTTGAATGGAATGCTTGGAGAACGTTTGAACGTTTGTTTTGCGAGTGTCCTCCGTGAATTGATTCTGCGTGTAACCCGTTCGCATTTAAATTTCTTGTTAGTTTGTCTGTGTTTCTACGCGTGTTGCAGAAAACCATAACCACTCCGTTTTTTTCTTGTTTTAGTAAATGAACTAAAAGAGATAATTTTGTTTCATGACTGACATCGTAATATACTTGGTATAATTTTGAAGGGTCGACTTTTTCTCCTGCTTCAACATGGACAGGATTTCGCATGTATTTTTTTGCCATGTATTCGATGTCTTGAGACATAGTCGCAGAAAATAAAAGTGTTTGTCTGTTTGGAGGGCAGTATCTCACTATTGCTTCTACGTCGTGGATGAAACCCATGTCTAACATTCTGTCGGCTTCATCAAGAACTAAGAATTTAATTCTTGAAACATTAAGAGATTTTCTTTTGAGATGATCTAAAAGTCTTCCGGGTGTGCCTACGACGATGTCTACATGTCTTAAAATATTAATCTGAGGACCCATTGAAACTCCTCCGTAAATTTGTGCTACTCTGATTTTCTTTTTGTGTCCAAATTTCGCGATTGTCTGTCCAACTTGCTCTGCTAATTCTCTGGTCGGAGTCATAATTAATGCTTGTATACCTGAACCTGCTGTAACTCCTTCTATAATTCCTGCTCCGAACGCGAATGTTTTTCCTGAACCGGTTGCAGAAGAACCAATAACATCTTTTCCAGCTAAAACTAAGGGAATAGTTTTTTCTTGGACTTCGCTAGGTTCAGTAAATCCTTCTTCATTAATTGCTCTAAGTATTTCGTGACTTAGACCTAATTCTTTGAATTTTTCCATGTTGTTATATTGGGTCTCAAAAAAGTGGCTATATAAACGTTGGTTTTTTCATTACTTATGGGTGCGAAAACTTATATGGTAGCTAAAAAGAATTGGTCAGTTTATCTCGTTCTTTGCCTTGATGGCTCGCTTTATACTGGAGTGACTAATGATTTGGAGAAACGAATGTCTATACATAAATCTGGAAAAGGAAGTAAATATATTCGAGCTAAAGGATTTGATAAACTTTTAGCTGTTAAAGATGGCTTTGATAAAATTAGTGCTATGAAAGAAGAGTATAGAATTAAAAATTTAACAAAGGAAAACAAAATAAAATATTTTGAGGCAAAACTTAAAATATAGTCGGAGATTAAGTTGTTTATGAAAATGTTGATGCTTGGTGGCAATTACTCTAAAAATAGGGAGTGGTTAAATGAAATTAGAAATGTTTTGTCCGATTTGTTTGAAGAGATAATCATTCATGAGTATAAACATTGGAAAGAAGGTGGAGACATAAATTGGGACGAAGAAATAAAAGCTATTTCTAAATACTCTACTGAAAAAAAATTAGTTATCTTTGCTAAATCTGCTGGCGCAAGTCTTGCAATTAAAGCAATCAAAGAAAGAGCGATTAAACCTTTCAAAAGTATATTTTTTGGATTACCTATTTCTTGGTCGATAGAAAGGGGTAACAATCTAGGAGAAAATTTAGAAGGCTACTCTGTTCCGACGATGTTTATTCAACAAACTGCTGACCCTTATGCTTCTTTTGATGAGCTAAAAAATTTGATTTTGAAAAGTAAAGTCAAAAATTATGAACTCGTTGAAATTCCCGGAGATACACATAGTTATCGAGATATAAAAAAGATACGAGAATTGGTTTTGAGATTTATTAAATCGTAATTCCGCTATCCTTCGGGTTCTTGTCATGTTGGTCCATTCTTCCTGCGATGAGGCAGTCAAAGCACGGACTGATTTCTCCGTTGGCTTTCATGATTCTACGCTTATCTTGACACTTTGGACACGATGGGACTAATTTATCCATGAATTGCCTTCGTGTTTAGAGCTTATAAGATTTCTTATACTAAACTAACCAGTAAATTTTGTGCGTAAGTAACTTTAAAGAGTATCAAATTTTTATTTTTTTATGACTGAATTGAACAAAGGCAGTGTCGTGTTTAAACATAGACCAGAAGATTTTATCGTTGAAGAAATGTGGGATAAAGAAGTTTGTAAAATTTCAGATAGTTCTGCTGATTTAGAAAAATCAGTTGTTGATTTTGAAAGATTAGATGTTGAAGATAGGAGAGATTTTTTAACTTGTGAAGTTGAAAAAATAAATATTGACCATTTTACTTTGATGTCTATACTTGCTGAGAAATTAGGAAATTTTCCACACGAGTTAGGATGGGCTGGAACAAAGGACAAATGTGCTTGGACTTGTCAGAAAATTTCGATTTTCAATGCTAAAATTGAGAGAATTAGAAATTTTTCATTCCCTGAAATAAAACTTAAAAATTTCAAATGGGCGAAACACAAAATCAAAGTTGGAGATTTAACAGCTAATAAGTTTAGAATAGTTCTTAGAGACGCCGATATTGATGCGATTAAAATCTTGAATAAAGTAAGACATTCTGAATATATCCCTAATTTATTTGGGGCACAAAGATTCGGTTCATTAAGACAAGAGAATGTTCGTGTAGGCACTTTAATTCTAAAAGAAAAATTTAGAGAGGCAATATTCGAATATCTTACGGCATATGGAGGTAGTGAAGATGGAGAAACAATAAAAGCGAAAAAAAAGTTAAAAACTGAAAAAAACATGCTTTTAGCTTTAGAATATTTTCCTAAAAACTTGCGTATTGAATGTAATATTTTAGAATATCTTAAAGAAAATCCGGGCGATTGGATAAATGCTCTAAGAATTATTGGAGATAAGACTTTACTTATTATGTGTCAAGCAGTTCAAAGCAAAATATTCAACGATATACTTGAAAGAGCTATTGATGAAAAATGTTTGACTCATAATTCTAGTGTTTCTTTATTAGGATATAATTCTGTATTTTCATCTGGAAGAATTGGAGGAATAGAAAAAGAAATTTTAGAGTCTTATAATTTAGAACTTAAAGATTTTAGAGTTTCTGCTTTACCGTTTTTAAGTTTGAATTGTTCTGTTAGAAACGCTTTTTTTAAAGTTGAAAATATTGATGTTGAAACTGAAAATGACGAAATCTTTGAAGGAAGTAAAAAAATAAATTTGAATTTTCAACTTGAATCTGGAAGTTATGCCACTACTTTTTTAGAGATATTTTTTGATTTTAGATAATTGTTAATTGTTATTATTTGAGAGTTATCTTATTCGAGAGCAATGTTTAAAATAATTAAATTCCCTTAGTTCTTATGATTTATGAATTTAATTTTGAAGATAGAGATACTGCTTTCATTATATTCAATAAGGTTCGTGATGAATATAGATTGAAAAAAGAGCCCTATTCCAGTTATGTAAGATTAAGAACCGTAGACCACACGCTCCTAGCTTTTGATTCTGGAAGAGAACCAGTTATTAGACACGCTAACGAATGTCGTGCGAAATATTTTCTTAGAGAATTTGAAGATTGGAATTTATGATTTTGATATTTTTAAAATTTTAATGTTTGTGCGCGTATTTTTCTTCTTCGTAGTTTACGTCTAAAATTTTTATTTTGAAAACTAATGTTTTTCCAGCGAGAGGGTGATTTAAATCTAAAGTAATTGTGTCTTTGTCAACTGCGGTTATCTGAACGGGGAATTGGTTTCCGTCGGGGGTGCCTACAATTATAGTCATTCCAGCTTCTGGAACTTGATCTTGAGGTAATTGATTTCTTGGAACTTTTTGTTGTAATTGTGGATTGTGTTCCCCATATGCTTCTGAAGGTTTTAGTGTGAATTCTTTTTCTTCATCTTTGGACATTCCTAAAACAGCGTTATCAAATCCAGAAACGACGCGCCCTTCGCCGGCTTTGAATTCAAGAGGATGTTCGTGCCCAGAACGATTTGAAGAATCGAAAACGTCTCCGTTTTCAAAACGACCTTCGTAACTAAGAGCTACTGAATCGCCTTTCTTGATTTTTTCCATTGCCTTTGCGATTTTGAGGGTTTATAAATTTGTAGTTTAAATTTAAAGCAAACTCCCGCAGACTATTCCATCTTTATTTTTATCTAATTTATGGATGTCGTTTGATGTGCCCCCACAATAATCAAATGCTCTTTGGGCTTCTGCCTGATTTGTAAAATCATTGCAGTTGTATACATTTGTTGTACAGATATACTTGCTTGATGTTAATTTCTTCCATATTCCAAGTTTTTCTTTTTTTGCTTTTTGTTCTGCTTTTAAGATTTTAGCGCAGAATTTTGTGTCTGGTTCAAAAGGGTATGCGAATCCATAACCCTTTCTCACGATTAATTCATTGATTAGTGTGTTATTTAGATAAATATATCTCAATAATCTATTATATTTATCTTTTTCAGAAATATCTTTTTTTAAGTTTATTTTTTTATTAAGGATTATCGATTTTAAATAATTGGTTGCTTCTTCAAAACCGAGCTCTCCTTTTTCTGGAGTGTTCACACAAATCATTCTGATAGTTTGGCCATTTTCAAGTTTTATTGTATCTCCATCGATTATTTTTGTCACCAAAAATTCCTCTTGCTTCTTTGCTGATGTGAATGTTATCAAAAAAATGAGCAGAAATATTCCAAATAAATATAATTTTTTCATATTTTTGTAGGGTTTTAAGATATATAATGATGACTATTTAGTTTACCACAATATTTATTAAGAGATATTTTTATTTTGTGCTTATGGGTGTTGAAATTCTTGATTCGAAAAAATTTGATGCATTTACATCAAAAGGAACTTCTATCGTTGATTTTTATGCCGACTGGTGCGGGCCTTGTAAATTAATGGCTCCAGTTTTTGAGAGTGCGGCGGCCAAATCTTCCGGAGTCAAGTTTGCTAAAATAAATGTCGAGGGAAATCAAGAAATTGCAGGACGTTATGGAGTTATGAGCATTCCGACGATAATTATTTTCAAAAATGGTCAAATGAAAGATATGCACACCGGAGCATTGAATGAAGCTGGTATTTTGAAATTAGCTGAAAAATATAAATAATTTTATGTCGTCTGCGTCTAAGTCTAAATCATAAACTTTAGTCTAAATCTGAAGACGCAGCGATCATCCAAAAATCCATCAACCCAAAGATTTTTTGAGCTTGAGGAATATTTAAAAACGATTTTCTGTATATTTTTTGACAGGAAGATACGATGGCCTCGTAGCTCAGCCTGGCCAGAGCACCGCGCTCTTAAGTGTTTAACGCACGGAATTACGCGGGTGTCGAGGGTTCAAATCCCTTCGGGGCCATAAAATTATCAAATATTTCGAATGGATTTGAACACTGCGCAACTCGTCGGAGTTGCTGGCCTCAAACTCTTCGAGTTATGAGGAATCCCTTCGGGGCCATAAAATTATCAAATATTTCGAATGGATTTGAACACTGCGCAACTCGTCGGAGTTGCTGGCCTCAAACTCTTCGAGTTATGAGGAATCCCTTCGGGGCCATAAAATTTATTTATATAAACTAAATTAAAATCAGATTATCGTGACCGAAAGCATAAGTTAAAATTTGTTTAGACTCGAGGTGTAAACCACAAAGCCGAAAAGTGCTCGGCACTTTGGAGTCATTCCGATTCCATAAAGAATCGGAAGATTTAAACAAAGTTGCTTTAGAGCAACATGCTTAAACTTTGCCGATAGCAAAGATTTGCACAAAGTTGCTTTCGATCAAAAAAACATATGTGTTTTTTGGATGCTCAAAGTGACGATACACTTTGACATCAACATGCTTAAACTTTGCCATCTACCACAAAGCCGAAAAGTGCTCGGCACTTTAGAGTCATTCCGATTCCATAAAGAATCGGAAGATTTAAAAAGCAATTTTTACAAATCATAATTATCTTCAAAGTCATCATTAATCAATGACTTTTGCCGACGACCATGCACGCACTAAAACCCAAACACACAAAGCTAAAATCAGATGAGGTAAAGCAACTTCTTGAAAAATACAATATATCTTCCGCACAACTTCCTAAAGTGAAGTCAACTGACCCTTCGCTTCCAGAGGGATGTCAGGTCGGCGACGTAATAAAAATTGAACGCAATTTCAGAGAAAGTAACAAAATTTATTTCAGGGTGGTCGTATGAACGCGGACAAACACCTTCTCGTTAAGAGATATTTGCAACAGCACTCCCTCGTAGAATCAAACATTCGAAGCTTTAACGATTTTGTCGAGAAAAGAATACAGGCGATTGTGACCGAACTGAACGATACTATTCCACAGGAAGAAGTTAAGATTAAATTTGGTAAGATTAGAATTGGTAAGCCCAACATAATTGAGGCCGATGGTAGTCTTGCGCAGATAAGCCCAGTTGAGGCACGATTACGAAAACTGACTTATTCCGCTCCGATTTACGTCGAGATAAATGTAAACTTTGGAGAGAATTCTGACAGCGCCGAAGTTGAGATAGGAAGAATTCCAATTATTGTCAAGAGTAATATCTGTAACACTCACGGGTTGAATAAAGAACAAATGCAAGAGCAATTGATGGACCCACTCGATCCAGGGGGATATTTTATTGTCAATGGAAACGAACGAGTTATAGTTATGGCGGAAGATTTGGCGCCGAACCAGCCGTTTATCGACGAGGGACGCAAAGGTTTATTGTTAAGAATGTTCTCACAACGCGGACCTTATAGAATTCCAACTACGATTTCTGAAACATCTGACGGACTTCTTGAAGTGACGTTCAGCAGACTGAAAAATATTCCAGCGATTGTTGTTATCAAGGCGTTGGGTATGCTTGCTGAGGCGGAGATTGCGAAATACATCGGCAAACAGGACGATACAGTTATTGTTAATTTATACGAGTATGCGAAAGTTCAACAACCAAAAGATGCTTTCATGATAATTGCCGAACTTTCGGGAATACAGGGCACTGAAAAGGAAATTCTTGAAAGAGTCAAACAACGAATCGATTCTTACTTTTTGCCACATATTGGTTTGACTAAGGAATCGCGTATGGAGAAGGCGATTACGCTTTGTAAATTAGTGAAACAATTTTTGCAGGCTAAGAACGATAAAACTTTGCGCACTGACAAAGACCATTATGCAAACAAACGCATTAAACTATCTGGAGATTTACTTTCTGACTTGTTCAGAGTAAATATGAATATTTTAGTTAAAGATATTCAATACACCTTGCAGAAAGTAGCAAAGCGTAAGAAGTTTTATTCAGTGAAGACTGTCGCGAAATCGACGTTGTTCACGCACAGAATTGAGAGTGCTATTGCGACGGGCGCGTGGATTGGAGAGCGCAGTGGCGTGACGCAAAATATGTCTAAGAATAATTATCTTGACATGTTATCATCTTTGCAGAGAGTTTCGAGCATGTTGCCAGATGAGCAAGAAAATTTTGCGGCGAGAACTTTGCACCCGACACATTATGGAAGATTCTGTCCGACTGAAACTCCAGAAGGAACTGAAATTGGTTTGAGAAAGAATTTGGCTATATTGTCGAAGATTTCAACTACTCCAGATATAAACGAGAAAGAAATTATCAAAAAGATTTGTGACATGGGTCTCAATGACGAAAATGGGCGCGACGTTTTCTTCAATGGAAGATATATTGGTATGGCGCAAAACACCGAAGATTTTGTGAAGGCAGTCAGAAGTGCTAGAAGAAAATCGCAACTTCCAGAATACTTGGGAGTTACTAGTAACAGTCCTGCGAAGACAATTATAATCTCTACAGAAATCGGAAGAGTGTTGAGGCCATTGATAATCGTTGAAGATGGAGCTGTTGCGTTAAAGGACGAGCACTTGGTACTTTTGGAGCAAGGTGCGTTGCATTGGAGAGATTTAGTTAAAGAAGGAGTTATTGAATACATCGACGCTGCTGAAGAAGAAGACGCTTTGGTCGCGCAGAGTACCGATAAAGTAAATTCGAAACATACGCATGTAGAAATTGACCCTGTCGCTATTTTCGGTTTGGTTACGTCGCTTGTGCCGTTTGCAAATCACGACCAGGCTTCACGTTTATTGAGAGGAAGCAAGACTTTGCGTCAGTCTCTCGGACTTTATGCTGCGAATTATCAAGTAAGACTTGACACTAACTCGTCGGTGATGCATTATCCACAGAATCCGATTGTGAAGAGTTTTATTTTTGACACGTTGAAGATTTATCCGGCTGGACAAAATATCGTCGTCGCTGTCATGCCTTATGAAGGATATAATTTAGAAGACGCGACTATTCTCAGTAAAGCAAGTATTGAGCGCGGAATGGGACGAAGCACTTACTTCAAACCATATGAAGCAACTGAATTGAATTATGCCGGTGGACTTAAAGATGAGATAGTCATTCCAGACAAAGACACTGCTGGATACAGAACCGAAGCAGCTTACAGATTTTTGGAAGATGATGGCATTGTTTATCCTGAGGCGCAGTTAAACGCTTCCGAAGTTTTGATTGGAAGAACGACTCCTCCAAAGTTCTTGTCTGAAGCAAAGGACTTGAGTATTCAGTCGAAGAAAGAAGGAAGCATTCCGATAAAACAAGGCGAGAGCGGAATTGTCGACGCTGTTTTCATAACTGCTGATAGTGAAGGAAACAAAATTGCACAGGTTCGACTTCGCGACCATAGAGTTCCTGAGCCGGGCGACAAATTCTCCACTCCACACGGACAGAAAGGTGTCGTCGGTTTGCTCGCAGATTCTAAAGATATTCCGTTCACCTCGAGAGGCGTAAAACCAGATTTGATTTTCAACCCTCACGGAATTCCGAGTAGAATGACTGTTGGTTATATGATTGAAGTTCTTGCCGGAAAGGTCGGAGCCACGACGGGAACGTTTATTGATGGAACTCCTTTCACTGGAGCAAAAGTTGAAGATTTGGAAAAACAATTGATGCAAATGGGATTCAGTTACGACGGAAAAGAATCGATGTACGACGGAGTAACTGGCAGAAAGATGGATACTAGAATTTATATTGGGAACATGTATTATTTGAAACTTGTGCACATGGTTAAAAACAAATTGCAAGCACGCGCGTCGGGTAAAGTAACTTTGTTGACGAGACAACCTGTCGAGGGAAGAGCTCGTGGTGGCGCTTTGAGATTGGGAGAAATGGAACAACAAGCACTTGTTGGACACGGGGCATCTTTGTTGTTGAAAGAAAGATACGACTCAGACAAAACGATAATTTATATTTGCTCAAGTTGTGGAAGCCTTGGAGTCAAGGACACAATCAGAAATAAAACTTACTGCCCGATGTGTGGCGGAAACGAGATTGAACCTTTGGAAGTTTCATACGCATTTAAATTGCTCGTTGAAGAGCTTTTGGGATTGCACATCCTGACTTCATTTGAGCTGAAAAACAAATACGAATAATGGCAATGGACATAGTAAAGAAGCAAGTGAAATCGTTGAAGTTTAGTTTGGTTAGCCCTGAACAAGTCAAAAAATTAAGCACTGCGAAGATTGTTACGCCGGAGCTTTACGATATTGACGGTTTCCCTGTCGACGGTGGATTGATGGATTTGCGATTAGGCGCGATTGACCCTGGAGTCAGATGTCGAACTTGTGGTGGACGATTGAAAGAATGTCTTGGTCACCCTGGAAGCATTGAAATGGCGAGACCAGTTGTTCACATAAAATATATTCCTTTGATTGAATTATTCTTGAGAAGTTTCTGTCATCAGTGCGGAAAGTTGACACTCGAAGAAGAAAAACAGAAAAAATATACGCCTGCTGAAAGGGCGAAGAAAGCTCGTGACAAAAAGAAATGTCCATTCTGTAACATAGATATAGAGCGCATAAAACTTGAGAAACCGACGTCATTTTACGCAGGTAAGAAAAGAATTTTCCCTAATGAAATAAGAGAATTGCTTGTTAAAGTTCCTGATGAGGAAATAAAGAAAATTGGAATCAATCCGAAGACGTTCCGACCAGAGTGGGCGATACTTTCGCAATTACTTGTGCCGAGCGTGACTGTTAGACCGTCGATAACTCTTGAAACTGGAGAGAGAAGCGAAGACGATTTGACTCACAAAGTTTCAGATATAATTCGTGCGAACCAGAGATTGTGGGAGAATTTGAACGCCGGTGCGCCTGAAGTTATCATTGAAGATTTGTGGGACTTATTGCAGTATCACGTTACAACATTTTTCGATAACAACATTTCAAAAATACCGCCAGCGAGACATCGTTCAGGTCAGCCACTTAAAACGATCACTGAAAGAATCAAGGGTAAAGAAGGAAGAATCAGAAAGAATCTTGCTGGAAAGAGAGTTAATTTCTCAGCGAGAACTGTCGTGTCGCCGGACCCTTACTTGAGACTTGATGAAGTTGGTGTGCCATTCGAAGTTGCGAAAATAATCACAGTTTCTGAAGGCGTGACGACGATAAATATGGAATATATGAAAGAGCTTATCCGAAAGGGAGAAAGTTATCCTGGAGCAAATTATATTGTCAGACCTGATGGAAAGAAAAAGAGAATTACTGAAGATTTGAAGGAAGAAATTTGTGCGGAGCTTGTGCCGGGCTACAAAGTCGAGAGACATTTGATGGACGGAGATATCGTGCTATTTAACCGACATCCGTCGTTGCACAAACAGAGTTTGATGGCGCATTATGTAAGAGTTTTACCACACAAAACTTTCAGAGTTCATCCTGCTGTCGTGTTCCCATATAACGCGGACTTCGACGGAGACGAAGTAAACATCCACTCACCTCAAACAGAGGAAGCGCGCTCTGAAGCAGTTACTTTGTTGAACATAAAAAACAATATTATTTCCACAAAGAATAATACAAATTTGATTGGACTGACGATGGACGCACTCACTGGAAATTATGTTCTCGGAAAAGACAAACTGAACAAGTCAGATGCGGACCAATTCTTGTTTATGGCCGGAGTAATGAATGATAAAAATAAAGCACTTGAAGGCGTTGAAGTATTTGCCCAAACTCTACCAAAAGACGAAAACTTGAAGATTCCGAAAGAACTTACCGACGAGGAAACGTTAGGACTTGAAAATGGAAGTATGGTCAAATATATCGACAAACACTTTGGAAGAGATGCAGTTATGGATTCTTTGCAAAAATCTGCGAAGCTTGGAATTTCTTACATAACTCACAGAGGATTCTCTCTTGGTTTGAGAGACCTTGACGTTTCACAAAAAGTTAAGGGCATCGCGAAGAATGTTATTAATGCTGCACGTGAGAAAACTTTGAAAATAACTGATGAAGCGCGCAATGGAACGCTCGAAGTATTACCAGGTAAGACACTAGACGAGACAAAAGAAATTAGAATTTCCCAAGCTTTGAACGAAGTGCGTACTGAAGTGAGTAAAGTAGTCAAAGAAAATACTTCGCGCGAGAGTAACATCAGCAAAATGATAATGTCTGGTGCGGCTGGAAGCGCGATGAATATCACGCACATTGGATGTTGTGTCGGACAGCAAGTTTTGTGGAACAAAAGAATTGGATTCGGATATTCTGGAAGAACCACGTCGCATTTTGAAGATGGAGACACTGGACCTGAAGCGCACGGATTCATTCAATCGTCATTCTTTGAAGGTCTGAAACCTACCGAATTTTTCTTTGGAGCGATAACTGGACGAGACGGATTAATGGACCTCGCGTTGAGAACTCCTAAATCTGGTTATTTGTACAGACGACTTGTTAGTGCATTGCAAGATTTGAAAGTTGAATACGACGGAACTGTAAGAGACGCATCTGAAAATGTTGTTCAATTCGCTTATGGTGGCGACGGAAAAGATGTTTCTGAATTACACACTGGTAAGAAAATCCAAGCTGGAGAGGCTGTTGGAGTTACGACATCTCAATCATTTGGAGAAGCGTCGACGCAGATGGTCTTGAACGTATTCCACTCTGCTGGAGTCGCAGAAATGCAAGTAACTTTGGGATTGCCACGACTGATTGAAATATTTGACGCGCGAAAAGAACCATCGACGCCATCTATGGAAATTTATCTTGAAAAAGAATTTAACAATGAAAAAGATGCACGTGACATTGCTGAAAAGTTGAAAGAAGTTAAGTTGGGAGAAGTTGCTTCTGAAGTGCATATTGATTTCACGAATAAGAGAATTGAAGTAGACCTTGACTCCAACGCTTTAAAAACTGTGCACGTCGGTTCGCAGAAAATTGCTGAGCGCTTGAACGAAAAAGGATTTGAAGCAAAGCAAAAAGATAATGCGATTTCTGTGCATATGCCAGACTTAACTTTCAGAGAATTGTATAAGTTGAAAGAGAAGCTCAAGAACACGATTATCTCTGGAATTAAAGATATTCGTCAGGTCGTTGTTGCACATCGTGGAAGAGACTTTGTTATCTTGACTGCTGGAAGTAATTTGAAAGAAGTTTTGGAGTTCAAAGGTGTTGACGCCGACAAAGTTTTCACAAACAATATCCATGAAATCTCTGAAGTGCTTGGTGTTGAAGCTGCGCACGAAGCGATTTTCATTGAAATAAAGAAAGTTCTTGAAAGCCAGGGACTGAACATTGACGACCACCACCTCGATTTAATTTCTGATGCGATGACCGCTACAGGAGTTGTGAAAGGAGTGACGCGTATGGGAATAATCTCGAGCAAGTCAAGTATTTTCGCTCGTGCCGCTTTCGAAACGCCAGACAAACAATTTGTCAACGCAACTATTCAAGGCAAGAAGGATGAATTAGCGTCGGTAATTGAAAATATTATTTTGAACCAACCAGTTCCTGTCGGAACAGGTCTTCCAGGTTTGCTTGTAAAAATAACTGGTCCTCTTGTTGAAAAAAGAGAGAAGAAGAAATAAAATCAATATATTATTCTTGCGCGATTAAAATATTTATTTGAAGAGGGGAAGTTTTATAAAGGAATTTAATACATAAAGTTATCAAATGGCGACGATTGATATGCAGACGATGCGTTATATGAATTTGCTTTTCCGCGTGGCGCACGTGAAGGCGGAAAAGTGTTTTGTGTATAACAATACAATTTATTTTGCGGTGTCGCCGAAATTATTTGCTCATGCTCTTGGTCCAGCAAATAGAAATGTAAAAACAATTTCAGAACAACTTGGAAAACGAATTAGAATTATTCGCGACGTCAAAGAAGATGTTTCAGGAGTTTCAAAATTCATTGAATCCGTCGTGTCGCCAGTCAGTTTTGTTTCGCTCGAATTACAAGACGGCGTTTTTGTTCTCACAGCTGGTTCGCGTGAGCGCGCTGCAACTTTGATTGGACGAAATAAATCGAGACTTGATGAGCTGAGTAATGTTCTGGAATCTTATTTCGGAAAGACATTGAAGATTATCTGACAATCTTCGATAGAATATTCTTAGTCTATAATAATAGTAAACATTTAAAAACCACTTTTTTCTAACGATATTATGGGTTTATTAAATGCGAAAAAGTTAATGAAAAATCGTAAAAAGTTTAGATGGAATGATAGAGCTTACACGGTTCGTGAACTTGGTTTGAGAGAGAAAGCTGATCCTTTGGAAGGAGCTTCGCAAGCTAAGGGAATTGTCGTTAGTAAGTTCCAAAAAGAAGCAGCGCAGCCGTCGTCTGGAATGAGAAAGTGTTGTAAAGTTCAACTTGTCAAGAGCGGAGTTTCCGTCGGTGCATTTATCCCGGGAAACTTGGCGCAGAAGTTTGTTGATGAACACGACGAAGTTATGATTGAAAGAATTGGTGGAAAGCAGGGACGTTCTAAAGGAAACATTAGAGGAATCAGATTCAGAGTAATTAAAGTAAATGACCAGCCACTTCACTTGTTGTGGAAGGGTAAGATTGAGAAGGGAAGAAGATGATGGGTTTCAAAGTATTCGATATGTACGATATGGGTGAAGTCCAAGTTCAGGACGCAGCTCTTGTGCCTTACCTCAATTTGGCCGATAAACTTTTGATTAAATCTCATGGAAGAAATGTTGGAAAATTCACGCAAGCTAAGATGCACATATTGGAGAGATTTGCAAATAGGATTGCGGTCTCCGGACATTCTGGAAGGAAACATAAAATAATAACTTCGCATTCTTCCGGAAAATATAGCCGAAATATGCAAATAGTTATTGATGCTCTGACAATTATTTCTGAAAAAAAGAAAATGAATCCGGTTCAGATTGTTGTGAAGGCAATTGAAAACGCTTCGCCACGTGACGAAACAACTACTATCGAATATGGTGGAGCAAGATATCCTCAAGCAGTTGATGTTTCTCCTTTGCGCAGAGTTAATTTGGCAGTTAGATGGATTGTACAAGGCTCTTACCAACGATGTTTTGGAAAGAAGAAGAAAATGGCTGAATCGCTCGCACAAGAACTAATTAACGCTGCGGATTTGAATATGGAAAGTTATGCTCTTTCGAAAAAGAATGAAGCTGAAAAACAAGCTGATTCTGCGAGATAATGATTCTTAAAACTGAACGATTGATTTTGAGGCCTTTGAAAAATACCGATGCTGAATCTATCGTTACCAATATAAATAACTTAAATGTTTCAAAATGGCTTCTGCTGGTTCCACACCCCTATTCGTTGAAAGATGCACGTGCTTGGATAAACATCTGTCAAAAAAATTGGCGAAAGAAACCAGTTGAAGATTATGTTTTTGGAATTGATTTAAAATCTGAGCATAAAATAGTTGGTGGTATCGGCATTCATCATGTAGACAGAAATCAAGGTATTGGAGAAATTGGATATTGGCTTGGTGAAGATTATCATTGCAAGGGTTACGGAACGGAAGCATTGAGATCAGTTGTTGATTTCGCTTTTCACCGATTGAAATTACGCAGACTCGAAGCATGTGTTTTTGACGGAAATCCCTCCTCTGGAAAATTACTTGAAAAAATAGGATTTGCGTATGAGGGTAAAAAATTGCAAGCTAGGAAGTGCAAAGCAACTGGGGAAATTCACGATGAACATCTTTATGGTTTGTTGAGGGAGAATTATATTTATTTATGACATTCCAAGAAAACTGTATATTTTGTAAAATTGTTTCTGGGAATATGCCTTGCCATAAAATTTGGGAAGATAATAAACATCTTGCTTTTCTTAGTATTTTTCCAAACACGGAAGGATTCTCTGTTGTAATTACTAAAGACCACTATTCTAGTTATGCCTTTGACCTTTCTGATAAAATATTAAGTGATTTGGTTATTGCTGTTAAGAAAGTAGCCAAACTTCTTGATTCAAAACTTAGTGATGTCGGAAGAACTGGTATGATATTCGAAGGTTTTGGGGTAGATCATATTCATGCTAAATTATTTCCAATGCATGGTACTAAAATGAAGAACTGGAAACCGCTTAAATCGAATGTGGATAAATTTTTTACAAAATATGAAGGATATATTTCATCACATGATTATAAACGAGAAGATGATTTGAAGTTATCCGATTTGGCTAAAAAAATAAGAGAATAAATTGTTAAAAAATAGAAGCCTTTAAAAAGCATCTTTGATAAAATCGATTACCTTAAACAAAAACAAAAATGGCAGAAAAAGAAACAAGTTTGCAGAAAATCCAGCGATTGACGTCGATTCAGGAGAACATACGAAATGTAGCAACGTCTGCGCACATTCACCACGGCAAGACTGCTTTTACAGATAATTTGCTCGCTGCTGCTGGAATGATGGCTGCGAAAAACGCCGGCGACCTTGAAGAGGGAATGACGACGTGGCAACATAAAGACGAACAGGAAAGATTGATGACTGTCGACGCTGCGAACGTTTCTATGGCGCACGAATATCAAGATAAGGAATATTTGATTAATCTTATTGACACACCAGGTCACGTCGATTTTGGAGGAAACGTTACGAGAGCAATGAGAGCGATTGACGGGACTTTCGTTCTTGTCTGCGCAGTTGAAGGAATTATGCCCCAAACTGAAACAGTTTTGAAACAAGCTTTGAGAGAAAGAGTGAAACCAGTTTTATTCATCAATAAAGTTGATAGATTGATTAAGGAATTAAAAGTGACTCCGCAACAAATGCAGGAAAAATTTGCGAAGATTATTGCTGAGTTTAACACTTTGGTTTTGCAGATTGCCGAACCAGAGTTGGCTGAAAAATGGCGCGTGAATGTTGCGGACGGAAGCGTTGCGTTTGGTTCTGCGCGTGAAAATTGGGCGATGTCTGTGCCGTTCATGAAAAAACGAAACATCACATTCAATGATATTTACAGAATTTACGAAATGGAAGAAGCGGAGAGAAAAGATTGGGTTTGGAAAAACGCGCCACTTAACGAAGTTGTTCTCGACATGGCTGTGAGACATTTGCCGAGTCCACTTGATGCGCAGAAATATAGAATTTCTAAAATCTGGCGCGGAGACTTGGACAGCAAAATCGGACAAGACCTTTTGAGCTGTAACAAAAACGGAGAACTTGCTTTTGTCGTCACGCGAATAGTCATAGACCCGCGCTCCGGAAAAGAAATTTGTGCTGGACGATTATACTCTGGAACTTTGCAGAACGGAATGGAAGTTTATTGTAATAACTCGAAAAAGAGATATCGAATTCAACAAGTTTTAGTTTATAATGGAATTAAACCAGAGCAACTTGAAAGCGTTCCTGCCGGAAATGTTCTCGCAATTTCAGGATTGAATGTTGACGTCGGAGAGACCTTAACTTTGAACGAACAGACGCCGTTCGAAGAACTGAAACACATTTTCCAACCAGTCATTACAAAATCGATTGAGGTCACGAAACCGCAAGACTTGCCGAAGCTTGTTGAAGTTCTTAGAAAAGTTGGAAAAGAAGATCCGTCGGTTAAAATTGAGATTAACGAGGAAACTGGAGAAAACTTGCTTTCAGGAATGGGCGAATTGCATTTGGAAATTATTGAAGGTAGAATCAAGAATGAAAAGGGGCTTGAAGTTAAAATGGGTAATCCTATCGTTGTTTATCGCGAGACTGTCACGAAAAATAGTGGAGAGGTTGAGGCGCGCACGCCTAATGGACATAACATTTTCTTCCTGACGATGGAACCACTTGAAGATGAGGTTTACGATGCTATTGAAAAAGGAACGATTCCCGAGGGACGTTTGAAAAAGAAACCAGAAGAAATTTGGAAGAAACTTTCAGAGTGCGGGCTTTCGAACGACGAAGCTAGAGCTTACAGAGATATTTACAAGGGTAATGTATTCGAGGACCAAACACGTGGACTGGTGTTGCTTTCGGAAGCTATTGAGTCGATAATTGACGGCTGGAAACTTGTAATTGATAATGGACCTTTGGCTAAAGAACCAATGATGAAGACTAAATTTATTTTGCAGGACGCGAAGTTGCACGTCGACCATATGCACAGAGGGCCGGCGCAGATTTATCCGGCGATAAGATTAGGAATGTTTGACGCGATGAAGAAAGGCGGTGCCGCTATGCTTGAACCGATTCAAACACATTTAGTTGAAGCACCAGTCGATTTCATGGGTTCGGTGACTGGATTAATTTCAAGTAAACGCGGTATATTAATCGACGTGGAACAGAAAGGGATTGACGTTTTCATCAAGGCGCGTATTCCTGTCGCTGAAATGATTGGATGGAGTAACGATTTGAGAAGTATGACTGAAGGGCGTGGAGTTTCAAGTTTGATAACTCAGGACTTCAAGACATTACCTCGCGAATTGCAAGAGAATGTCGTTAGAAAGATTAGAGACCGAAAAGGTTTAGCAGAGAATCAGTAAATTTATTTTTGTAATTTTCCGATTAAATTTCTTAGATTAGAATAATTTTAATTTTGCCCGTCAGAATAATGATTTGTTATTTTCGGGATTTATGCTTTCGAGATATCTCAAACTTTTGTGTAATTTGTGAATCAATGGAGATAATTGATTTTTTGTTTTTAAAAAATCTATGAGACTTTTGAAAGTTCTTGCTCTGAAAGGGATGTAATCATTTCTGTCGATGGTCGGAACTTCTTCGAGTTCGGACACTAATGCTTGAAGGCAACAAGTTGGGCTGTCTTCGATTTTTTCAAACTCTAATAATTCGTGACGAACCATATGATGACGATAATTCTTTGGAACTTCCGACGAGATAAATGGCTTGCCGTTTCCGTAACTGATAAAATATCTTGGAACAATTAATTTTTCAGGATTATCCATTACGTTGTATTCTCTGTCTTTTCCGTCGAAAAGAATAGTTTCTATGCTGTGCAATTTTAGACCCATTCGTCTTTTGAATAAATTTGATTTAAAAGGATTTGCTTTTTCTTTTTCGATTCCTAAGTTTATCTAAACTTATATAAGATTATATAACTCTTTAAGTTCGTTTTAAATCGAAGGATAACATTTATTAAGTTTAATTAAGATTATATAACTATTAAGAGGTTAATGATGATTTATTCAACTTACACTGCTCGTCTTCGCTCACCATTTATTTTTGGGGGTAAAATTTAACATGGGCATAAAAACATTTAACGTTGATGATGGAGTTTACAAGCAGTTTTCTGAATACTGTAAGAAACAAGGAATTTCTATGAGCAAAAGAGTTGAGCATTTTATCCGCGATGAAATTTCAAAGATTAAGAATCGGGCGAGTCCGAAAAAGGATGTTGTCGAACATAAAGAAATTCCAACCGAAAAACATACTTTCAGTCGTTATTGTTAAACTGATGTTGAACAAATACTCCTAAATTGATATTTAGTCGTTATTGTTAAATCTTGCGATTTTGTAGATACTCGCAAATGTGATTGGAAGGTAATTAAATTTGGAGATAAGATTTATTAATTAGTTTGAAAATAACTATTTTATGAATGTTCGTCGATTATATGGTCGCTTTGAAAGGGAAGGAAAACCTGATAAGATTCGAGCAAAACTGAATAACGATAGAAGAATTAAGAATGAGCTTGATGCCGAAGTTAGAAATTATTTAGAAGGGCTTTATGATAGCGAAGAAATAAATTCTGATTATCCTTTGAAAATAAAAAATAGATTCTATAATTAAGCAAATTTTTCTATCTTAAAAGAAACATCTTTTTCCGTTAATTCCTGAATTTTCCAAACTCTCTTGGAGCCATTTGACGCTTTAAGGATGAGATGCGTAATCTGGAAGTTCTTGTCCGTATTTGCGATTAAATTATATGTTCCTTCCTCGACAATCATCTCTTGATCTTTTTCCATAATTGTTTTTGGGATTAAATTGTTTAAATAGATTTGTGTTGTTTTTTGATTTGTAAGCAAAAATATTTAATAGTAAATTCTTACGAATTTGGTAGTAGACATTTACTTAAAACGCATGAACATTAATTTAAGAGAATATGTTTGCAGGAACCCGAATGAGCTTGCTGATTTGTTGGAAGGTAGTGCTGAAGGGGTGATTAGAATTCTTGAAAGATTTAGTCGCGGGGAATTTTATAAAAAGAGTTATCTTGTTGAAACTAAGACTCCTGCGATGATGACGGAATATATTTCGCTTCTTTCTCAAGCTGGCCTCGATATTGGAAAAGGAGATTCTGATTTTGGATATCGTATGCCTTTGCCTGAAAAAAAAGATACGCATCGAGATTTGATTATATTCAGAAGAAATTGAGATATTTTTAAATGCGATATTTTTAGTTTAGAAAATTTTAAACGACGAGAAATAATCTTTTCGAGCTAAACTTTACCATTAACGCAAGATTTATATACCCTCAAAAATAAAGTGTGTTACAAATAACATGGCAAAAACAAAACCAACAATTAATGTCGCATTCGTCGGTCACGTAGACCACGGAAAAAGTACTACCATCGGTAGATTGATGTTCGATGCAGGCGCAATTCCTCAACAGGAAATTGACAAGCTCAAGACCATTGCAAAAGAGCATGGTAAAGCTGGATTCGAATTCGCTTACGTTATGGACAAATTCAAAGAAGAGCGAGAAAGAGGAGTTACAATTGACCTTTCTTATCAGAAATTAATTACTAACAAATATGAAGTTACAATCATTGACGCTCCTGGACACAAAGACTTTATCAAGAACATGATTACTGGTGCTTCACAATCTGACGCTGCGTTTTTGACAGTTGCAGCTGCTGAAGGAGTTCAACCACAGACAAAAGAACACGCTTGGCTATTGAGAACAATGGGTGTCAAGCAGATTGCAGTTGTTATTAACAAGATGGACACTGTTGATTGGAAAGAAGACGCTTTCAAGAAAACAGTTGCTGATGTTTCAGTAATTTTGAAGCAAGCTGGATATAAAGTTGACACGATGGCATTCATTCCTGCTGCAGGATACCTTGGAGATAATGTTGTTAAGAAATCAGACAAAATGCCTTGGTACAAAGGACCAACTATTCGCGAACAATTAGACTTATTTGAACAACCTAACAAACCAACCGATTTGCCTTTGAGAATGCCTTTGCAAGATGTTTATGAAATTACAGGTATCGGAACTGTTCCCGTTGGAAAGATTGAGACTGGAGTTATGAAGATTGGACAGAAAGTTATAATCTTGCCTGGAAGATCTGGAACAGGAGTTAACGGAGAAGTTAAGACAATTGAAATGCACCATGAACAGATGCCTCAAGCTGAAGCCGGCGATAACGTCGGAATTAACATTCGCGGAATTGGAAAGAAAGACGTTGCACGTGGAGACGTCGTCTGTGATGCTGCGAAACCTGCGTCGATTGTTCAAGAATTCGTTGCTCAAATTGCAGTTATCTCACACCCAACAGTTATAGCTAAAGGATATACTCCGGTATTCCACGTCCACACTGCTCAAGTTCCATGCCAATTCATTGAATTGATTGAGAAACAATCTCCTGATGGAACAAAGGCTATGAATCCGGACTTCTTGAAGAATGGAGATGTTGCGAAAGTCAAGTTGAGACCTATCGGAAACTTGGTTCTTGAAACAAATGCGACGAACCCTCATATGGCAAGATTCGCAATCCGAGACGCTGGTGCTACAGTTGCAGCTGGTGTTTGCTTGGAAATAACTTCGAAAAAGAACTGATAACTAAACTGAATCTATCTTAATATCATGGACTACACTTATTCTATAAGTTTTGTAAGAGCCATATTGAAATACGTTTGGTTGAGTCTAAGCAAAATGTTGGGTTGATCCCATAAAATTTGTCTGGACACAAAGATTTAAATATAAGTTAAGACTCTATTAATTATAACATTCAATCTAGAGGTGTGGTTTTAGATTTTTAATATAAACGAAAAAGCCTTGGGCATTTCGAAAACACATTGAAACGAACACCTCTGATTCTTTATTTTCACATTATTCTAAATATACTAATGCGCCTCGGGAAGTTCGAACCAATATTTTTTGCCCGTTTTCTCTGACAAAATATTGTTCGTTACCTAACTCTGAATTGACTTGATCTAAAAAAGGAAATAATTTTATTTTTTGTAATCCCGTAAAATGAAAATACCAAATTTTGTCTTTCTTTACAGCTTGTCTTTGCGACTCAAAAATTTCGCCCGGATAAGATTCTAACATTAATCTGTCTAATGTAGGACTTGAAGTCTTTAACTCTACTGTTTCTAAAAGGGCCACCATTTTTTATTTAGAATTATGGAGATTAAAAATATTATTGCAATAAACAGATTTTGATAATTATTGCAAACCATTAACATAAACATTATAAAGAGAGCTTATTTTTGACGGAGATGTATATTGTTGATAAGCCGGTGATGGAAAAGTCCAAAGGTGAAATTGAGGCGAAGATGAAGACTATGGGTGAGTACGTTAAGATGAGTTATTTGCAACGCGCGGCGAAGTCGCAACTTGATTTTGACACTAGAAAATTTGTAATGGTTGAACTTGCGAAAGTTTACGAGCAGAAACACATGTATCTTGACGCCGCGAAGACGATAAAGAACGCTGCGGAAATAACGACGACATTCAGAGAAAAAATGATGCAATACATGAAATCAGTTCAGCTCACTGTTCGCGGAAATGATTTCGTAGAAGCGGAGAGAATTTTTGCTCAAGCTCTTGCACTCGGCAACGATAGAGAAAAATGGGAAATGAAACAGCAGTTCAAACAATTTCATTTTGCACAAGTGCAAGAATATTTGAAACAAAATAGACGAAGCCAGGCGAAAGTGCTTTATCAGAAAATGCTCACTATGGAATTGAATCCGCAGGAAAAGACGATGGTGCAGAACCAACTTTTGGATATTTACTTAAAACTTGGAAATACACGAGAGTATCATGTTTTGAAAGATAAGATGTCTGGCGGAACCGGATTGTTGCCTCCTTGATTTTTTGGTTTCTCGGTGACTAAATTATTTAATTTGAAAAATTTTTGATTCGGTTTTTTATAAATTTGTGTCGTGAAAAAAATCTTAAAAAATAAATCTCAAAATAAAATACTTTGAGATTAATCAAAAGAAAGACTTTCAAGATCTTCGCATAGCTCGTCGATACTTGTCTCTGCGAAGTTGTCGTCTTCATCGGGAGAAGACGCACGGTTTTGTGGCTCTTTAAATTTCATCACCATTTTTACCTCTTCTTCATTTTGCGCAGGGATATTTAAATGTTTCTTTTTACCGACGCTGATTCTAAAGAATAACAAGATTTAAGAAGATATTTTTTTAATTTTAATTTTTCGCTATATGTTGCGAGCTTGTGGCTCGTATTTTCCGACGGAGACGCGCAGAATTTTTATTTTAAAAATTTTTATTTTAAATTTGATTTATAATTTCGTGCAAGAAATTTAAAAAATTTTATTTATGCCAGAGTGCATAAATTTTTCCAAAAAGAAAAGTTTAAACAAAGTTGTTTGATGACAACATGCATAAACTTTGCCTTATGCGCAAAGTTTATATAGGTAAAAAACGGAATAGTTTTATCACAATAGTACTTTGGTAGTACTTATTACATTCACACTTATTCGGCTTTTGCCGTTGATAGATGCGAGAGAACGAGAATTCTACCTTTTAGTATTGTAATATAATAGAAAATGGCAAAAACTGAAATTTTGGGCAGTTCAAAACAAAATGAGTGTGCATTCGCATACATTAGAGGAGAGTTTTGAACATGGCAAAAGTAAGTCCAGTGTCGATAAAGTACATGATTTATGCTAGTTTTGCTTCCGAGGGCCCTATTGAAAAACCAGATGTTATTGGAGCGATTTTTGGACAGACTGAAGGACTCTTAGGTACTGAACTTGAAATGCGCGAATTGCAAAAGGAAGGCAAGATTGGCAGAATCGAGGTCGACTTGAATACTGTTGACGGCAAGAGTATCGGAGAAATTAAGCTACCTTCTGCACTTGACAAATCCGAGACGACTATAATTGCGGCCACGCTTGAAACGATAGATAAAATTGGTCCAACTGAAGCAAAAATTACAGTCACGAAAATTGAGGATGTGCGCGGAAACAAAAGAGATTATATTATTGAGCGAGCGAAAAAACTTTTGGAAGGGCTCGACAATTTTGGAGATTCTGGAATTGCCAAGACATTGAAAGAAGAAAGTAGAGTGGCGAAAATCCAGGAATATGGTGAGGAGAAATTGCCAGCTGGAGATTTGACTGGAACTGAACTAATTGTTGTTGAGGGTCGCGCTGATGTCGTTAATCTTCTTAAAAATAGAATAAATAATGTTATCGGAATGGATGGTGCCAAACTACCAAAAGAAATTGCGAAGCTCAGTCGTGAAAAAGAAATAACTCTTTTTGTCGATGGCGATCGTGGCGGAAAACTTATCGCAAAAAATGTCTGTGATAACGCCGATATTGTATATATCGCTGTTGCGCCTGACGGCAAAGAAGTTGAAGAGCTTGCCGGTAAAGAAATTTTACTTAGCTTGAGACGACGCTTGCCGGCTAAAGAATTTTTGTATAAAATGCGACGCGAGAACTTCGATTCCTCGGAGACTGTAGCTTTTGAGGGCGATGTAAAAAAAGCATTGAAAGAAAAATATTCTTCTATTGAAGGAAGCAGAAAGGCGCTTTTGCTTGCGGCAGATTTGTCCGTTGTGCGTGAAGTTTCTGCTGTTGAGTTGATGCCGTCTTTGATGCGAAGTCATCAGAAAATTAACGCTGTGATTATTGATGGAATCGCCACAAAACCCCTGATTCAAGCGTGTGAAGAGAAAGGAGTTTCTTATATTGCTGCAAAGAATTTCGCAGCCGTTGAAACAAATATTGAATTAATTGGACTTTGATTTTTTGTAATGTTTTGAAGAGGCTTAACATTTAAATATTAACTTTATCTTTGAGAGTTATGAGAGTGAGATATGCGCGAGAGGCGATGGCTGTTTTTATTTTAGTGATTGCCGTGGTTGCGTTGTATTACACGTTTGTGCCGACTTCCTGCGGAGATTACGCGTGCTTTGAGGCACACATGGCGCGATGCTCTTCTGCCGTTTTTGTGAATGAGGAAGACGAAGCGACATGGAAATATGCTGTGCTCGGGACTGTGCGAAGAACTTGTGAGACCGAAGTTACTTTGCTTAATGCCAAAGAAGGTGAAGTCGATTTAAGAAAATACGAGGGTGCGCAGATGCGGTGCTATTATGAACTTGGAGTTACTGGCTTTCCCGAAAAAAATTTAGTTGCGTGTCACGGGCCGTTGAAAGAGGCTATGCAAGAAATTGCAATTGGTAAATTATACAAATACATTGTCGCTAATTTGGGCGAGATAAAGGAAGAATTGTTGTTTTAATTATTGTTTCTTATTACTCGGAATTCTCTTTATTTCATTGAGTTTCTTGATTTTGTCTATCGCAAGCAGTCTTCCTTTGGCTTCTTCGGGGCTTGCCTTGCAGAGATTTAGAATGAATAGAATCTTCTGGATTATCTCGTCGTAGCTTTCTTTTGCGTGGACTTTCAGCTTGTCAAGGCGCGTTTTTGTCTCTTTGTCTATCTTGATTGTGGTTATTTTGGCGTTGGAAACCATTATAGGTATAGCGTGGTATACTTAATAAAGTTTTTTGTCACTATTGAGAGTAATGAAAATGTTGTCACCGGAAAGTTTATAAAACGCTTTTGGGATGCTTTTTTAACTAAATTTTGGATATACCAAGAAATGAATGTAAAAAACCTCACAGGTTTATTCGTTGCGGCATTTGTATTGCTTCTTGCAGTTCCTACAGTTAGCGCTTTTGCCAACATAGCTTATGTTGAAACTCAAAGCGTTGCATTGTATGAAGGCAACATATTCAGCGCTGAAGCTGGAGAAACTCTTGATTTAAGAGTTGTTTTCAGTACTTTCGCTGGTAAAGAAGACGTACGAGTGACTGCCAGAGTTCTTGGAGAGCCAGGTCTTTACGAGAGCACCGAGCGATTTGATGTCCTTGCTAACAGAACGTATAGCAAGTGGCTTCAGTTGACTTTGCCTAGCGACCTTGACAACCTTGATGAAAATTTCATCTTGGAAGTTCAGATCGAGAGTAAGTCACAAATTGGCGACACAATGACTGCTACATTTGCAGTTCAAAGAGCCAATGACGCTTTGGAGTTCTTGTCTGTTGAGTCAGACGCGAAGGCTTCCCCTGGGCAAAACTATGCCATTGACGTTGTTGTCAAGAACAGAGGAAGAAACGACGCTGAAGACACATTTGTCATCGCTCGCATCCCTGAATTGGGCATAAGCAAGAAAATCTTCCTTGAAGATTTA
>SXGU01012003.1_pt1 | contig 82533 bp, 72 predicted proteins | sample 3174531 | NCBI WGS metagenome assembly SXGU01 (sample SAMN11356863, study PRJNA531348) | freshwater metagenome | isolation source: freshwater sample F1-140 | place: China: Fuxian Lake, Yuxi | collected 2017-12-25
ATCATGGAGCACATCGAGCGTGCCGGAGTTCACTCAGGCGACAGTTTCGCGGTCTATCCCGCCATCAACCTGTCCGAGGCCATCGTTGAGCAGCTCGTCTCATACACCGAACGCATCGCCATCGGCCTTGGAGTGCGCGGTCTCGTCAACATCCAGTACGTCATCCATCAGGGACAGGTCTACGTCATCGAGGTCAACCCACGCTCAAGCCGAACCGTCCCGTTCCTTTCCAAGGTCACCGGCGTGCCAATGGTCCGCCTCGCCACCCATATCCAGCTGGGTAGGAGGCTGAGAGAAATGGGGTATTCCGGAGGTCTCTGGCCCCGGCAAAAGCTGGTGGCCGTCAAGGCACCGGTCTTCTCCATGAGCAAGCTGGTCGGCGTCGATACCTACCTCGGCCCCGAGATGAAGAGCACGGGCGAGGTCATGGGCATCGACCACACCTTCGCCCCTGCCCTCTACAAGGCCATGGTTGGCGCCGGGGTGATCTCCATGACGCCATCAAAGTCCAGTACTCCGGGTCTCCTGCTCTCGATCGCCGACCGAGACAAGGACGACGCGGTACCCGTCATCAAGCAGTTCGCAACCAGTGGATACCGCCTCTTCGCGACGGCCGGCACCGCACGCATGATCCGCACCCTCGGCCTCGCGGTCCGTGAAGTGGGCAAGATCAACGACGGCGACCACACCATCACCGAACTGATCCGTTCCGGCGAAGTCACCCTGGTGGTGAACACCATCACCGGAGGGCGAGGTGTGCTTCAGGACGGGTTCGAAATCCGCCGCGTGGCCGTCGAGACCCGCATCCCATGCCTGACCTCCCTCGATACCGCATCAGCCCTCGCATCTTCACTCTCACTGGGCGCAAACGAATACTCAGTCTTGCCGATCAATGAATACGGGAAACCACGCGGGTAAGCCAACCTTCATCAAGTGCGCCGTCCCATCCACTCCTGCGGATGGGACGGCGCTTCGCTCGGCCGATCGGATGCCTGAGAGCCACCGCAACCGAACAGCCCAGACGTGTGCTTCAGGGTCGACCGGACGCCTTCAGGGAACGTGCGCCCTACTGGTCCCGTGGGGTTCGCATGCGGACACTTGCAGTCCGTCCGGGTAACGGCGCTTTGAACCACGCACCATCCTCCAACCGTTGAGCGCGTAAAGGCCACACAAGGCGTGTCAGAACCCACCGCCGCGCCGAACACGAATGAATTTCAGACACCCGGGACCGTCAGTGAGGCAGGTTCCCGGCGTCTCGGTTACCTCTTCGCGTTGATCGCAGTGTCACTCTTCAGCACCTCACCCGCCCTCGTTCGTTATGCACCACTTGTTGGCCCAATCGAGATCACGTTCTGGCGCCTGCTGACTGGAGCAGTGACGGTCCTGATCGTTTCGTCAATCGTGACACGTCTCGGCTTTAATGGTAATCTGGCTATACCATATATCAACTTCCGGGCAGTCGCGACCCCAAAATTCGCCATGTATGGCCTGCTTGTTGCCGTCCACTTCGGTTCATACATCGCGTCTCTTGGGTTCACCAGCACCGCACATTCACTCGCGATCACCTACACGGCACCGGTCTTCGTCGCAATATTCGCCCACGTCTTCCTACGCGAACCGATCCGTCCACAAGCATGGATCGGCATCGCCATCGCCGTGGCCGGCGCGGTCTTCCTGACCGGGTTCGAACCAACCTTGACGTCACGCAGCCTCATCGGTGACGGGATGGCCCTGTTCACCGCGGTGACATTCGGCATCTACTCGATCGTCGGGCGCCAAGCCCGCAACCAGCACTCGCTATTCGAGTACGCATTCGGGGTCTACCTTTGGGGTGCGATCTGGCTTCTACCCGCCGCCATCTGGACCATGGGCGGGTCAACCTACGATGTGGTACCCGCGTTAGCGATCATTGGCCTCGGTGTGGCCCCCCTCGGGACCGGGCATACCCTGTACAACGCAGCCCTGCGACGCATCCCCGCGACCGCTGCCAACATCATCGCGATGTTAGAAGTCATCGGGGGTGTCATGTTGACGGCCTGGCTCTTCGGCGAAATGCCGACATCCACGTCTATTGCCGGGGCAGCGGTGATCCTGGCCGGCATCCTGATCGTTGTCTGGGAACCGCCGCGGACGTAGTACGATGGGGCGAGGCAGGGCAAGTGTCGGCGAGATCCGGGAGCGATTGTCCAAGCGGTTGCCCAAATGATCGGTTGGCGATCGCTCGCTGACCTGCAGCCGAGGAGAGAGAACCATGACTACCCCAGCAGCCGCCGTCGGGCCGTTCGACCTTACCGGGCGGGTGGCCCTCATCACTGGTGCCAGCCGTGGCATCGGGCGCGCCATCGCGATCGCCCTTGCCCACGCTCACGCATCAGTTGCGGTCATGTCCAGAACCGCTTCCGACCTCGACTCACTCGTGGCCGAGATAGGTCCAGAGCGCGCGTTCGCAATCAGCGGTGACGTGAACAGCCGACCCGACAACGAACGTGCCGTCGCCGAAACCGTCGCCCACTTCGGACACCTGGACATCTACGTCCCGGTTGCCGGCACGAACCGCCGCAAGAAGATCGTTGACGTGACCGAAGACGACTACGATTTCGTAGTCGGGACAAACCTACGCGGTCTGTATTTCGGGTGTCAGGCGGCGACCAAGGCGATGACACCAGCCGACGGAAGTGCACGCGCCATCAGCGGCAAGATCATCACGGTCGGTTCCCTGGCGTCCGTACAGGGTGTCGCGCCCGGAATGTCCGCGTATGCCGCCAGCAAGGGTGGTGTCGCGCTCCTGACAAAGGCACTGGCCGTGGAACTTGCTCCAAACAACATCCAGGCGAACTGCATCGCGCCCGGGTTCATCCTCACTGATCTCAACCGCAACTTCATCGGGGTTGAACCTAGAAAGACCTGGGTGCTTTCACGCAGTCCAGCCGGGCGGTTCGGCGCACCAGCGGATGTGTCGCCAACAGCTGTGGTCCTTGCGGGAGGTGCCTCAGACTTCGTGACTGGCCAGGTCATTGCGGTCGACGGCGGCTTCCTTGCCGGGTCCGACTGGAACCAGGGCGCCTGATTGACACCAAGCGGCGACGGGAGAAAATAAACGAATGACAACCAAGCACCGAGGCCTGTTTGCAATCCCGGTCACCCCGTTCACTGATACCGGCGCATTCGACGAAGCGTCCCTGCGCAGCACGCTCGCGTTCTGTCTGGAAGCCGGCACACACGGAATCGTCACGCCGGTCAACGCCAGTGAGTTCAGCACTCTCACCGTTGAGGAACGACATTTGGTCACTCGGGCAACGGTTGAAGAGCTTACGCTCGCAGGCAAGAAGGGCGTTGTCCCCGCGGTCATCGGGGTGTGCGCCGAGACGACTGCCGAAGCAGTTGCCTACGCCCGCCATGCCCGCGATACCGGCGCCGATGCCGTGATCTCCATGCCCGCCTACCACGAACCGACGGACGAGGCGCACATTTTCGACTTCTATGTGGCCCTCGCCGAGGGTGCCGGCCTCCCGATTTACATTCAGAACCACGAGAAGACGAACGGCATCGGACACCCCATGTCCGCCGACTTCATCGTTCGCCTCTGCCGCGAGATCGAACTGGTGCAGTACATCAAGGAGGAATCCCAGAACACGGGGTTCAAGATCTCGCACACCATCGCGAACGCGGGAGAACACTGCAGCGGGATCATGGGGGGCAAGGCCGGACGCTTCCTGTTCGACGAGGTTCGACGTGGCGCGTGCGGGACGATGCCGGCTTGCGAAAGTGCCGATGTCCATGCTCAGGTATGGAACCTGATCGACGCCGGCGATCTGAGCGGGGCACGTGCCCTCTTCAATGACCTGCTTCCGCTGCTCAACATTGAGGCTGCTTTCGGGACGGCAATTTACAAGGAAGTCCTGTATCGACGGCGCATCATCGCCTCGCCGTACAAGCGCCTTCCCGGCCTGACGCTTGATGCACACGACCATGAAGAACTCGAACTGATCCTGACCGCGCTTTCACCTCATTTCACCGTACGCACCCCAGTGACCCGCCCCTGACACGCCGTCGGTCCCCGGGGGTGGTCAGCCCCCCTCAGGGACCGACTTCCCGGTCGGGCTACCAATTCGTCCCGCACGGAGAAGGTTTGGGCAAGCGACACACGAACGCACGCACGACAGCTTCCGGACACGATACGGTTATCCTTTCCGAGGAATGACAACACGCAGTCCGGTTGCCTCGGATGCCGAACCGGCATCGGCCCTTTCGGTCTCATCCGCACGCCAACAGCCATCTGTCGAGAGCGTGCTTACCCAACCAGCCAAGGTAAATGTCTTGTGGGCCACTCCCATCGTGCGGTGGGGGTTCCTTGCCATCGTGGCAAGTGTGGTTGTCGTCGTCGACCAAGTGACGAAGTATCTCGTGGTTTCGTCGATGAGCCTCGGGGACACCATTCCGGTACTCCCGTGGTTGGCGCTGCATTACATCACCAATCGCGGTGTCGCTTTCGGGATGTTTCGTCAATTCGGCGACTTCTTGTTGCCTCTCTCGCTAGCAATTTGCGGCGTCATCATCTACGTCTACGGGACCGTCGAGACCAGACGCGTGTGGGTGCGGATCGCCCTCGCCCTCCAAATCGGAGGTGCAATCGGAAACGTCATCGACCGGGTACGCTTTGGCGCCGTTGTGGACTTCATCGACTTTCACATCGATGAACTGCAGTTTCACTTCGCGATTTTTAACGTTGCCGACAGCGCAATCTGCGTGGGTGTCGTCATGCTCGTTGCCGCACTTCTGATCCAGAATGAGGGATGACCATCGCGCAATCACCATCCACCAATGATCACCCGACCCCGCACCCGATTGCCGGCTTCTCGGATGAGACTGCGATCGACGCTCAGGCCAACTTCGCGTTCGACGAGACAGAACTGGACCTGGCCACAGACCCAGACGGACCAACGACCTGGAAACTGATCGTCGACGAACCGGACACGGGGCATCGCCTCGACCGCTTTGTAGTGACACATGGACCCGGCCTTTCGAGGACGCGTGTCCAGACGCTGATTAGTTCTGGCGAGGTCCGCGTGAACGGCGAGCAAGCCGATGCAGCGACGAGGGTCAGGCTTGGTCAGACCGTGACGGTCATCGTCCCCGCCGCCGTCGTAACTCATCTCCTCGCCGAAGCGATCCCCATAGACGTCGTCTATGAAGATGCAGATATCCTGATCGTGAACAAGGCTGCCGGCATGGTCGTCCATCCGGCACCTGGTCATCCACGAGGAACCCTGGTGAATGCCTTGCTCGCTCGGCTTCCAGACCTGCAGGCAATCAATGGCACCGTTCGTCCCGGTATCGTCCACCGCCTCGACCGCGACACCTCCGGTCTGATTGTCGTCGCCAAGCACGAGCGCGCGTTGGCGTACCTGCAGGCGCAGTTCCGTGACCGAACAGTCGAGAAGCGGTACCTCGCCCTCGTGGACGGTCACCCTCGCACCGACCGTGGCGCGATCGACGCACCAATCGGCAGACGACCGGACCGACCCGACGAAATGGCCCTCGTGAGCATTCTGCGGGGAGGACGCAACGCCCTCACCTACTTCCGGACCGTCGAAAACTTTGCCAAGCACACCCTGATCGAATGCAAGATCATCACCGGACGAACGCATCAGATCCGCGTCCACCTCGCCTCAATTAGCATTCCGGTGACCGGTGACACGGTCTACGGGCGCCCGGAACCAACCATCGCGGTTGGACGCCAGTTCCTTCACGCCGCCCATCTCGCATTCAGACGCCCAGACGGTCAGGAAATGGTCTGCGAATTGGCGCTTCCACCCGACCTGCAAGACGCAATGAGGCAAGCAAGGCAGTAGCCGGTCGGTGGGCGCCTAGGCGAAGCGGGCGAGAAGTGCGCCGAACTCATAGAGCATCATCACCGGGATCGCGACCAGCAACTGGTTGAACGGATCCGGCGTCGGCGTGACGATCGCACCGACGATGAACGCCAAGACGATCACGTACCGCCTCCACTTGCCAAACATGCTGGCGTTGACTACGCCAACCTTGGTGAGAATGAACATGATCAACGGCAACTGGAAGACCCCGCCGACGGCGACCAGTAAACGGGTTACAAAGTCGATGTAACTCGCCACGGTCGGCACCACCTTGATCGTATCGTCACCGAAACCAAGCAAGAACGTCAGTGCTGCCGGCATCAGCGCAAAGTACGCGAAGGCGACACCACAGACGAACGAGAACGTCGCCCCCGGCACGAACGCGAGGATATAGCGCCTCTCCCGACGTGTCAGCCCAGGTGCAATATACATCCACACCTGATAGAGAATGATCGGCATGACGACGACAATCGCGACAACAAGTGAGACCTTGAAGTACGCCACAACCTTCTCGGTCGGAGTGATTGCCTGCAGTTCGTGTCCATTCAGCGGCCACAACGCAATCTCCATCCACGTGCGGTAGAAGACAAACGCAACGGCCGTCCCGATGCCCAGCGCAGCAGCCATGATGACGAACCGGCTACGCAACTCAAGCAGGTGTTCCATGAGTGAAAGTTCGACAGTCGATACACCGCGCTCATCCTCATTTGGACGAACCGTGTCATCGTTCCACCACTCGCGGACCCAAGGCACGGCGGAGACGTAGATCGCCACGCCGGCGAGTGCGACCACCAAAAGCGCCACAACTGCCACCCACGGATACTCGGACCCCGGAACCGGGCTCCACAGCCAGTCGACTGCACCCTGCAAGGCGATGGCGAATTGATCAGTCGTCACGCGTGCATTCCCCCACAAAGGCTACCGCGCACGGTACTCGCGATGGAAAATGGCCGGTCATTCATGATGTGCGTCCTCAGCAGCACTGGGACCCGACCCGTCCTCGGATGTGCCTGGAATACCGGTGATGGCCCGGGCGACCGCACCGAGTACACCATTAACAAACTTCGCTGACGGTTCATGTCCGAACACCTTCGCCAGTTCGACAGCCTCGTTGATCGCCACCGCGACAGGCACCCCGACGGACGTTGAAAGTTCATGAACTGCAAGGCGAAGGATCGCACGTTCCACCACGTCCATTCGATCAACCGGCCACCCGGGAGCGCCCTTGGTCAACGTTTCGTCGATAGATCCAAGATTGGCGATTATCCCCGGGAGGAGCCGCCGGGCGTACTCCGAGGCCGTGTGAGGAGTGCAATCCTCAAGGATTCGACGTTCAAGCACCGCCAATGGCACATGACTGGTTACATCGACTTCGTAGAGGACCTGGATGACAACCGCCCGCGCACGCCTTCGTTCGACGCCGATCCCTTCGGGCCACTCGTCCTCGTTGGTCGCGAAGACATCATCTGACTTCAGCGCCCTTGGTCCGCCGGGAATGCTCGACACCCGCTCGCGATTACCAACCCGGATGACCGGCAAATCCGCCTCCGACCCGGCTGGGCGCAGGTCAAGTCCCTTTGGCGGTGCAGTCATGGCTGATGGTCCATGCCGGGCGGGCAGGAGCATGGCCCGGCGGCACTCACCATTCCACACCAGGCAGCCATCGTTCCACGAACGTGGTGGTGAGATCCTGCGTGATGAACGACGGATCGCTAACCAATCGTTCGTGGAACCCAACGGTGGTAGCGAGACCCTCGATACGGAACTCAGCTAGCGCCCGCAGGAGGCGCACGCGGGCCTCCTCGCGTGTAGACCCATGAGTGATCAACTTCGCCAGAAGGGAGTCGTAGAAGGGTGGAACCTCATAGCTAGCTACAACATGGGTGTCCACCCGCACGCCTGGACCACCTGGCATGTCAAACCGGCCCACCAGGCCCGCATCAGGCGCAAAGTTCCGTCGCGGATCGTCGGCGGTGACCCGCACTTCGATTGCGTGGCCTTGCCACCGGATCTCGTCCTGTGTCCACGGCAAGTGTGCCCCGGATGCAATCGCAAGTTGGGTCTTTACCATGTCCACTCCGGTAATCGCCTCAGTCACGGGATGTTCCACCTGGAGACGCGCGTTTGCCTCCATGAAGTAGAAGTCATGGTTCCGGTCGACCAGGAATTCCCAAGTTCCAGCGTTGACGTACCCTACGGCGCGGGCACCGGCAACGGCCCCTTCGCACAGTTTCGCCCGGATCGCATCCGGGATGCAGGTCGCAGGCGCCTCTTCGAGGACCTTTTGCGCACGGCGTTGCAATGAGCAATCACGCTCGCCGAGGTGGATCACTGAACCATGCATGTCACCAAGGATTTGCACCTCGATGTGACGGGCGTCCTCGATGCACTTCTCGAGATAGATCTCAGGGTTTCCGAACGCACTTGACGCCTCAGCCTGTGCAACCGGGAACGAGGCAATCAGGTCCTGAACCGACGTCAGACGCCGAATTCCCTTGCCACCGCCACCACCGACCGCCTTTAGCATGACAGGGTACCCGAGCGACTGGGCAAAGTCCTTGGCCTCGTCCAGCGTTCGCACTGGCGCATCCCCTCCCGGCATGACCGGGAGACCGGCACTGCGCATCACCGAACGCGCCCGTGCCTTGTCGCCAAGTTGGGCAATTGTTTCAGGCATTGGCCCCACAAACGTGATGCCATACCCGGCACAGATTTCCGCAAAGGCCGAACTCTCAGACAGGAAACCTGTGCCCGGGTGAATGGCCTCGGCGCCGGTCATCAGCGCCGCCTGAATGATGTTGGGCACATTGAGATAGGACCTACCAGTCGGCGCGGGACCAATGCAGATGGCTTCGTCTGCAAGGCGAACATGAAGGCACGTGCGGTCAGCCTCAGAAAATACCGCCACCGTCCGGATGCCGAGTTCCCGGCATGCACGGATGACACGAACCGCGGCCTCACCTCGGTTGGCAATCAGCACCTTCGCAAACATTTGATGCCTTCTTGCCTTATCCCATCACCATGCCACCGTCAACGTGGAGAACCTGGCCGGTGATGTACCGGGCCTCCCTTGAACACAAAAACGCCGCCGCCTCGCCGATGTCGTCTGCCGTACCCATCGCACCCATTGGGACCGTCGCAAGTGCCCTGGCACTCTGGTCCGGGGAGAGGGTAGCGGCCATTCCCGCGTCAATATAGCCGGGGGCCAAGGCATTGCAGGTAATTCCCCGGCTTGCAACTTCCCTCGCCGTACTCCGGGTCAGTCCAATCATCCCTGCCTTTGCAGCCGCATAGTTGGCTTGACCGGCATTGCCCGAAACACCGACCACTGAGGTCACATTCACGATGCGCCCGCTTCGTTGCTTCATCATCGAACGCATGACCGCACGCGTCCCAAGAAAGGCTGACCGAAGATTGGTCGCAATCACATCATCCCAGTCAGCGTCGTCCATCCGGACCAGCAATCCATCGCGAGTGATCCCGGCGCAATTCACGAGGATGTCGATGCGACCATGCGCCTCAAGGACCGACGCAACCATCGCATCCACGTCCTCGCGCAACGTCACATTGCCTCCGACGGTCATGCCGTCGCCACCAGCAGCACGGATGGCATCAAGGGTCTCCTCGGCACCCGTTCGATTTGATCCGTAGTGGCACGCCACGAGTGCACCGCCCACGCCAAGTCGGATGGCTATTGCCTTTCCCAGGGCACCAGAAGCCCCCGTGACCAACGCGACCATGCCCGAAACCCCACGATCAGACATCAAATGCCTCCAGTACGGCCACCAGCCATTCTGATCCACGCGACGCCAGCCAAATCCTGCCGTGCCTTCCTCGATGACGACGCTCTTCGTCAGGCATTCGCATTCCCCCCCTGTCGAGAACCGAGCCAATCCACAACCCGTCCCACGCCGTCGGCGTCACCCACACTGTGGACCTCGGCGTCCGGTATCGCCCGTTGCACGAGATTACCGAGTACTGTCCCTTGCCCAAACTCAACGAACCGCCGGCAACCGGCCTCTGCAAGAAAGGTGACCGTTTCCGCCCAACGAACGGGGCTGACCACTTGGGACGCAAGTTCTGCCCTGACGTCACGGGCGCGCCGCAATGGAAGCGCGGTGACATTTGCGATGACGGGCACGCGAGGGTCACCGAAAGGCGCCATCGCAATCGCACGGGCAAGCCCTTCCTGTGCGGGCGCCATTGCTGCTGAGTGGAATGCACCACCTACCGTCAAAGGGACGCAACGGCGCGCACCTCGTTCACGGCACTCCGCACTTGCAACCTCAAGTCCGGGCAAGTCACCTGCGATGACGATTTGGGCCGGGACGTGCGCGTTGTCATTGGCCACCGACACGTAACTGCCAGCCACGGTCTCCCGCGCCAACGCACAAGCTGCTTCAACTTCGTCCCGCGCCAAACCTAGCACCGCGATCATGCTTCCGGGGTTCGTCTCGGCCGCCCACTGCATCAGACGGGCGCGTTCGCACACCAGTCGCAGTCCGGTCGCAACATCTGTCGCACCACTGGCCACTACCGCGGCAAATTCGCCGACGCTATGCCCCGCAACGAAGGACGGTTCCGGGAGGGGTATTCCGTGTCGCGCTTCCCACTCCTCACGAACCGCTGCAATCGCTGCGAGACTTGCCGTGACAATCGCCGGTTGCGTGACAACCGTCGCCTGCAGGACCTCAGCCGGGCCATTGAACATCGCGCCCGCAAGTGAACCGCCCCAGACCGCGTCCGCAATCATGAACACGTCGCGCCCCGCCGATGAGACCCGGTGCAGCGACTGCCCCATCCCCACCGCCTGAGAACCCTGGCCGGGGAACAGCCAAGCCGTTGCAGCGCTCATCTCGTCCTCCACTTCACGTCGTTCAGGCAACAAAAAGAGGCGCCTTTCGGCGCCCCTCCGGAACAAGCCAACCCACGTGACTTCCATCACCGAGTTGGCTCAGGGCAAATCCGCGGCCGCTACTGCGACGCCCTCTCGTTGTTCATTTCAACAACCTGACGTCCGCGGTACACCCCGCACCGGTGGCATGCACGATGGGGCAACGTGAGCTGACGGCAACTCGGACATGTTATGAACTGAGGAAACTCCAAGGCATGGTGCCCACGGCGGCTATCACGCCGCATTTTGCTGATCTTACGTTTCGGGTGTGCGCCCACGTCTTACAACTCCGGTCAACGACACATGATCTTACCGGTTCTGGTTCCGGTATCGCTAGCCGTGTCAGGATGTACCGTTCTTGGCTCCAGTCGCACCGAATAATCCCCTCAGCGACGCCATCCGCGGATCGGGTTCGCTGTCGTCGCAGTCGCATGGGTCGGTGTTCCGGTTCGCCCCGCACATTGAGCACAATCCTTCACAGTCGGGATTGCACAACGGGTACATCGGTAACCCCAGGAGCAGTTCCTGGCGTACCGCCTCGGCAAGGTCAAGTTCGTGGTTGTGATCGATCACGAACGCAAGGTCGTCGTCAGGAATGACCACAGCCAAGCCGGTGACCACATCCACTGACGGGAAAAACTCCGCATCGAATTCGAGCCTGACTGGTGAAACCGCGTCCTCTAGACAACGCCTGCAATCCAAAGCAACGTCAGTGTCCAGGCGCACCCTAGCAAATATGCTGCGTGGGCTCCGCAACAGGCGGACTGAACCCGTGAGGTCCCGACGTGGCCTCGCCTCTTCGGCCATGGAGACGAGCGTGGCCGAGGGGACTTCGATAGCATGATCGCGCACGCCACCTGCGGGTTCTTTGAGCAGCCCGACAACGTTGATCCGCAATGTCTGCACCGCTTAGTCTCCCGGACGGCATTCGATCGCCTCGCCCGCTCGACGCCCCGGACACTCCGGGAGCGTTATGGGATTGCGCGACGCCGGCCGGTACTAGTCACCTTCTTCAGCGGGTGGCTGCAAGGCACTGATGCCATTGTCAACCTCACGCAGGAAGCTCCCCAGCCTGGTGCTCAGTGCCTCCAGAACTTCGAGAGCGTAGCGGTCGGCTTGCTCCTTGATCTCCTCGGCTTCCTGCGTCGCGTCTTCAAGGATTTCTACCCGACGTTCTTCGGCTGCTGCCACAATCGCATATTCAGCGAGCATTTCGTCCCGCTGATCCATTGCGTCTTGGATGATGCGTTCTGCCTGAGCTTCGGCCTCACCCTGAACGCGATCACGGTCCTGGCTCAGCTTCTTCGCTGCCTTGACCTCTTCGGGCACCACGAGACGCATTTGGTCAATGATGTCATAGCATTCGGTCTCGTCGATCATGACCTTGTGCGTGAACGGCACACGTTGGCCATTCTGCAGGACGGCCTCCAAGCGATCAATGAGGAACAGAATATCGATCGAAGTCACCTCCTGGCGTCCGGCCATTCGTACCCGTCGGCACGAACAACGGTCGCCACTCCCACCCAGTCACGTCATCACTCATGCAATCACAGACTGCATGAGCCACGGCCACCGGATGGTCCATGTTATCCCAAGTACTAACGCACACGATCATCAGTGGACATGAACCCGGCAATCCGGTCTGCGCCTACCTCCGCATCCAAAACCTCCGGGAGATTCACGGTTGCATGAGGCTGTCCGAACCGTTCGCTCAGCCGTTCGGCCACAATCCGTGGCACCCATGGCGCCACATCACCACCTAGGCGCGCAACCTCGCGCACAATGGTCGAACTCAGAAAGCTGTACCGAGCACTCGCCAGAAGGACCACCGTTTCGACATCTGGCGCAAGCGCCTTGTTCATGTGCGCTAGTTGCAATTCGTAGTCGAAGTCAGAAACAGCACGCAACCCGCGTATCAGCGCGCACGCACCCTCTTCACGTGCCAGGTCTGCGGTCAGTCTTCGGTTGTACGACCTGACACGGACGTTTGTCACGCCCAGATCACGAACCGCTTCCTCAACTAGCTCGAGCCGTTCCGGCGCGCTGAACAGCGTTTGCTTCGACGGTTCGGCATACACCGCAACCACAACCTCATCAAAAAGCCTCGAGCCACGCGACACTGTTTCCATGTGCCCGTGGGTTGGAGGGTCGAATGTGGCCGGAAACAGCGCGATGCGCCGGGAGCGTAAACCGTCCATCACAACGCGGGAGTATACGTCGCTGCATCACCCAAACTGATTTGGAACTTTCTCCCGAAACGCACCGGGTTGCCTCAAGCGTGTCCCCTATGGTTCCTTGAAGAAACCATGGGGGACGCCTACCCCCGTTGCCAGCATAGTAGTCCGGACCCAGCGGAACTTTGCAGAACGTGGCAGAGGCATCCACGCTGGCTGTGGTTGCTCCACTGGAAGTGCCGGAGCGGGTGTGAACGTCGCCTCCTGACACCCGGGTGCAACGTCTTCTCCCAACTCCAACCCGTTGACCGCTAGATCAGTTTCATCGGTCGCACCTCTCCCGGAATCCAGCAACTCCATCGCCATGAGGCTCAGTTCGGCACCAGACTGAGCGGATGGGACCGACAGCTTTGGGCGCTTGTCGTCTTCCGATGAGACCAATGCGTCCGTCTCATTGCCGTCCACCTCGTAGGCAAAAGCGGTGATAGGAACATCCACGAACGGTTCAAGTTCGAGACCTGCCTCCGATGGCGTGACCATCTCGACCGTTTCAACCTGGGTCATCGCGGCCCATGCGTCTGAGACCCGAAGGTTCTCAAACCCAACTGATTCGGGATCATCGCCGGTCCCGGGGCCGGACGCAGAACCTTCCACTACGTCGGCAATGACGAGTTCGATGGCCATTTCCGGCCCCGACATCGCGGTTCCCAGTTGCACTTCGACCAGACCAGTCTCGGCAACGTCCACTTCCGGCACGTTGGCACGGGCGGGCTGAATGCCCATGACCGGTTCGGACAGCGTGTACACCGGTTCAACCGAAGCCGGTACAGCCTCGGCAACGTCCACTTCCGGCACGTCGGCACTGGCGGGCTGAATGTCCATGACTGGTTCGGACAGCGTGTACAACGGTTCAACCGAGGCCAGTACAGCCTCGGCAACGTCCACTTCCGGCACGTCGGCAATGACGGGTTCGATGGCCATTTCCGGCCCCGACATCGCGGTTCCCGGGGTCACTTCGACCAGTACAGCCTCGGCAACGTCCACTTCCGGCACGTAAGCACTGGCGGGCCGAATGTCCATGACTGGTTCGGACTGCGTGTACACCGGTTCAACCGAGGCCAGTCCAGTCTCGGCAACGTCCACTTCCGGCACGTCGGCACTGGCGGGCTGAATGTCCATGACTGGTTCGGACAGCGTGTACACCGGTTCAACCGAGGCCAGTCCAGTCTCGGCAACCAGTACACCCGTGGCGTCGGCCATGATCTGATCAATGGCCATCCTCGGTACTAACCCGGCAACGTCCACATCAACGGCAACATCGACCAGTTCAACTTCCACTACCTGTCCTGAAGCGACTTCGGTCATGACAGATCGGATGGGCATCTCTGCCACTGGCATCGAGTAGACGTGGTCTACATCGAGAAGCTCTGCATCGGTCACCAGCGCTTCCGCGACAAACGTTATGACGGGTTCGATGGCCACAACGGGGGCTGTTATCTCAACGGCCATTTCCATCTCGTGCGGTTCACCAGCAGCAACCGCTGCTTCCTCGAACACATCGATGGACGTCTCTGGCTTCGCCACCGAGATAGGCGTTCCGATCGAACCTAGTCCATGCTCCAATGGTTCCCCGTCGGTGACCAGCACCGCTGTCACGGCTTCAAGTGGAACCGCGTGTACCAAATCTGGGCCTTCTTGGTCCTGTTTTGTCCCTAGATCGGGGGACACCACGGCTTCAGGCAAATCCGTCTCAATTGACGCAACCACATTGGGCAGAGGTGAGACCTGGGTCGGGCCGTCACGTGAAGCTTTTGCAATCACGTATCCCTCGCGACTTTCAGCCTCGGCCACCAGAAACGACAATTGGACCGGAGACGTCTGATCGACCGCCGTCGCGACCAAAGCCAATTCGAAACCATCCCCGTCGTTCGAAGCGACCACGAGGCTTGAGGACAGTTGGCCATCGCCATCATGTCTGGATGTGTTGGCCCCAGCCTCAAGCTCCGCAATCCCGGTCAGGATCAGCGGAGCCCGTGTTGACCCTTCGGTACCGCCAAGGCGGGCGCGCACACGTACGGGCGGGAGCATGTAGCCCCCTGCGACGCGTGCCGGAATCTCCGGCGGCTCCGCCACTATTTCCCGCACAGGCGCCTGTCTGCCACCCACTGGTGGTCTTACATGGCGGGGCGGGACAGTGAACCAAGCGAGTGCCCGCACCCACCAACCCCACGATCTCACCGGCGACATCTCACGCCCCAGACCGCCGGAGGCGTTGGCTTCCGGACTGGTAACTCCAGGTGTTTCGATCAGCGGTGGCGCGACTGCCGGCCAAGATGAACTCGGGTATGGCACCTGGTCCGGATCGCCCGCATGTGGATCGGCACGACGCCCTCGTGTCTGCTCACGTCGACGTGACGTAAACCGGTCAAATCGCTCGTGGAACGTTGCAGGTGACGACACCTGTCTCCCCACCGGATCAACCGCGGAACCGGGCCTGCGTGCCGACCCGCGCGAGACACGTGGCATCACGATTACCGGGCGAACTTCTTGCGCAACCGCCTGCCCGCCACTTCCACTTGCCTGAACTGGCACGCGGTTCGACCCCGTCTGTCCGACCGTCGTCACCAGCACGACAACCGCAGCCAACACGGGTGAAGCAAGCAGCACTACAAGTAGTGCGTATGCCCAGGAGGTCGAGTCGCTCACCGAGTGCCCCTTCGCCAAGGTGGGTCGCATCCACGGCGCCCCGCAAAAATGACGGAGCAAGGCGCGGCCGCTTCATGGTCACCCATAAACCGAACGCAAACGGCGTGGCGACGTTGCACGATTGACTTGGTGACCCTGCCCAGCGAACGCGACGCTTCTGCCTCGCGGGTATCCGCGCCCCGACTGGTCCCGCAGGCCGCGCGCCCTACTCAGCACGGCCCGGCAACGGCCCATCAACCACGTCGTAGATTGCCACTGCGGTATCGCCGTGTAGACGAACCCGGTCTCGACGCAATCGTCCGATGACGACCGGGATCTCGTCCCGTCGGCCAAATTCAACAACGACGGTCGCGCCTCCACGTGAAACCGCCGGATGAGCGACGCGCGCCAAGGTTCCGGGCAATTCCTTCAGACCATAAGGTGGGTCGCAGAGGATCAAGTCATACGGTTCAGCCACCAGCATGAGAAACCGGTCGACCTCTGAACGGTGCACGCGTGCCTGCCCAGCCAGCCTAGTATGGGCAAGGTTCCTTGAAATTGCCGTCGTTGCATCGGGCGCGCGATCAACAAAGTCGCACCAATCTGCACCACGGCTGAGTGCCTCGATCCCGAGACCGCCGGACCCGGCGAATAAGTCGAGGACGCGGGCGCAAGCACCCCGGTCGCCAAGCATTCCGAAAATCGCGCCCTTGACCTTGTCAGTCGTCGGACGTGTCTGCGAACCCTTGGGGGCTACCAACGCAAGGCCACCGCATTCCCCTGCAATCACCCGCATCACCGCTCCTCTCGTCCGCAGGCATGTCCGTGCCCGCAGCGCCCCGTGGCCCTCTCTGAAGGGCTGGAGCCACGCACTTCGGGCTTCCTCACCCGGCAGCGATGGACCGGTTCCAGTAGGCCTCAACCTGTGCCCGCAGGCGGGCATGAGTCGGCAACGACAGGGTCTGGTCGCGCCCAAGGATCAGCTCAGCCTGCCTGCGCGCCGTCTCAAGAACATGCACGTCCGACAGCCGCGCCACCTTCAGGTCTGGCACACCGCTTTGGCGCGTGCCGAAGAACTCCCCGGGGCCACGCATCCTCAGGTCCTCTTCGGCCAGGACGAACCCGTCACTGGTCCGCTCAAGCGCACGCAGGCGCGCCAGCGTCGGCTCAGCGTCCGTCTCTGTGAGCAGAAGGCAGTAGCTCGCGTAGGGACCGCGTCCGACCCGCCCACGGAACTGGTGCAACTGTGCTAGCCCGAACCGGTCCGCCCCCTCGATCAGAATCGTCGAAGCATTCGGCACGTCAATGCCGACCTCAACGACTGCTGTCGCCACCAGCACATCGGCGTGCCCGTCACGGAACCGCGACATCACCTCATGTTTCTCTCGCGGGGATAGCCGTCCATGTACCAGCGCCAGGCGCAGGTCGGGAAACTGACGTTGCAAGCGCTCATGTTCAGCCGTCGCGGCGCGTGCCTCAATCCGCTCCGATTCCTCGACCAACGGAAAGATGATGAACCCTTGGCGACCCAACCTCACCTCACGGCGCAGGAAGCTGTAAGCCTCCATCCGCTTCTCCGGCGGAACCATCGCCGTCTTGATTGCGAGGCGTCCGGGTGGCAGTTCATCGATGATGGACAGGTCAAGATCACCGTAGACTGAGAGGGCAAGCGTCCTTGGGATTGGCGTTGCCGTCATCACCAGAAGATGCGGATTGGAACCCTTTGCCAAAAGTGCACTCCGCTGGCGCACCCCGAAGCGATGCTGTTCATCCACAATCGCCAGTCCGAGCCGGTCGAACCCCTCGTCCTCATCCAGTAGTGCATGGGTGCCGACCATCACGTCAATCTCGCCACGCGCGCACGCCGACCAGATCTCTCGCTTCTCCTTGCGCTTCTGGCTGCCGGTCATCCTTGCCACACGGACACCTAGCGGACCGAGGGTCGCGGACACGCTTCGCTCATGTTGCTGGGCCAGGATGTCCGTGGGCGCCATGAACGCGACTTGATAACCGGCCCGAACCGCAGCCAGGCAAGCGGCAGACGCCACCGCGGTCTTCCCCGACCCGACCTCGCCCTGCAACAACCGGCTCATCGCGACCGGACGCGCAAGGTCCCCATAGATTTCCGCAGTGACCCGCGACTGTGCCCCGGTCAACGCATAAGGCAGCCGGCTTGCGAATTCGCCAATCGTTGCCTCAGGAATGACGAACGCAAGGCCCGGGTTCGAGGTCTGCCACTCATGCCTCCGGCGCAGGACCCCCAACTGGATGATCAGGAACTCGTCGAACGCAAGACGCCTTACCGCCTCCGCGTGGCGCTCCCAAGTATCTGGAAAGTGCGCATTTTCAAGAGCCATGACAAATGGCAGCAAGTTCTCCTGACCTCGTACTTCCACGGGCAAGGCATCCCGCAACGCTGGACCGGTGAGATCAAGGGCCTTGCGGATTAAGGTTCGGAGCTGCTTGTCGGTGATGCCCTCGGTCTTCGCGTAGAAAGGCACAAGGCGCCCCGCGTGCAATGAGTCCTCGAGATCGATTTCCAGTTCCGGCGACGTGAACTGCATCGCGCCGCCCGCCTGCTGATTGACCCGGCCGGATACTAGGACCTGCCCGGCGTTCCCCAAACGCCGGAGCATGTACTGCTGGTTGAACCAGACGGCGTACGCGTACCCCGTCGCGTCCCTGAGCAGTGCTTCGGTGACGGTTAGGCCTCGTCGCACGGGACTTTTCACGTTCACCGACACGACCGTCACCATCACGTTGGCGACTTGACCCACCTGGAGATTTGCCAACGGCGTCAGGCTGCGTCGGTCTAGATGGCGTCGGGGAAGGTGATAGAGAAGTTCGAGAACCGAGTTGATCCCGAGGCGGGAGAACCCTTCGACCGTCTTTGCTCCAACACCCGGCAGGACGGAAACCGGCGAATGTGGCGAGAGCGGTGCGGTGGCATCCGACCCCTCGGTCACGACCGGACGGTTCCGTGGCACCGGAGGCGCGGGCGACCTCACTGGCGTGGCGGTGGCTGGTCCGCGGGCATCGCTTCCTGCACTTGCTGATGAGGTCGGTGGTCGCGAGCGCGCCGCCACCCTGACGGGGACGGTGTCGATTGACACGCCGGCGACGATGGCCAGTGCCTTCTCGATCATCCCTTGGCGGGTTCGGACATTGCACCTTGCGTATCCGGAGAGCATGCGGCGCACCTCATCCGCCCAGGCAACGCCCGGCTCGATCCGTGACGTGAACACCTCGAGACCACCGACGACCGCCCGGTTGGTGAACCCGAGTTCCCGCTCGTACATGAATATCCGTTGCGCCCGCGTCGCACCGGCCGTTGCCCGGTTCATCTCACTCCACCGAAATGATGAAGTCGTAGTGAGGTTGTCCTCCCGTCATCGATTCAACCGACACGTCCGGGAAGCGCGACCGCACCGCATCGGAGAACAGCGATGCATCGGTGTCACTGACATCCGCACCCCGGTAGATAGTCAACAGTTCCGCAGTCCGCGCCCCAGCCAGTTCCAGGGAGCGCGTTGCTACGTCGTCGGTCTCGGTGCCCGCAGCCACGACTTCGTCATCAACAAGGCCAAGCACGTCACCCACGCGGACATCAACGCCATTGAGCGAGACATCGCGGGTGGCGCGGGTGACTTCAACAGTCCGGACGGAAGTCAACGCACCGGTCATCGCGGAGACGATTGTCTCGGGATCGGCGCCAAAGCTCATCGCCATCATCGCCCCGATGCCTTGAGGCACCGTCCTCGAGCCGACAACCAGGATGCGCCGGTCACCACCCAGTGTCTCGACCGCCACCGACGAAGCCTGCTTCGCCGTCAAGACGACATTCCCATTGTTAGGCAGCACGATCACGGTGCGGGCATGCGCCCGCCGCGCCGCGTCCAGGATCTCCTGCGCACTCGGGTTCATCGTCTGGCCACCGATAACAACCTCCGACGCTCCGAGGCCACGGAATACGGACGCGAACCCGTCCCCAGGCGCAATCGCGATGATCGCAACATCTGCCAACGGCGCGTCCAAATCTGGGGGTTCCCCGGAAAATTGGCCTTCAGCCCCACCGCTCACCCGCCTGGCGGCCATGCGCCACCGTTCGGCTTGAGCGTCCATGTCCTCGATCGAGATCCGTTGCACGCGCCCGAACTGGACCGCCCGGGTGAGAAGTGATCCGGGATCCTCGGTGTGACCGTGGATCCTGACAAACCCGTCACCACCCACCACCATGGTCGTTTCGGCAAGCACCTGAAGGTCGTCTCGCACCATCTCGACTGAAAGGTCGGCACCGTCGTTGGCCACAATCACGAACTGCGTGCAATAACCCCACTCACCCGCAAACGGATCATCTTCAGGCGAAATCGTGCCGTCATCCGGCAGCATCTGGACGGCAGCTGCCGGCAGGGAAACTTCACTCATCGCCGGCAAGGCTTCGCCTCGGAGGGCAAACCCCATCCCTTCAAGGATCAGGCGGTATCCCTCACCACCAGCATCCACGACCCCAGCCTGTTTCAAGATCGGCAACTGAAATGGTGTTGCCTGAACAGCGCGGTAGGCGCCCGCCATCGCCGCGCCTAACACGGTTGCGACGCTCTCACGTGCGTGTGTGACGCACTCGATCGCTGAGTCCCCAGCCGCTCGTGCAACGGTCAGGATGGTGCCTTCGACGGGTCGGGTCACTGCCCGGTAGGCATTCGTAGCACCCTCGGCTAGTGCCCGCGCAAACTCTGCACTCGAGATTGACCGGGTGTCCCCAACGCCTCGAGAGAGCCCGGCCACAATCTGCGACAGGATCACGCCAGAATTGCCCCGGGCACCAAGAACTGCGCCTTGCGCAGCCGCCCGTACTACCGCGCCGGCGCCCTCGTCCGCGACCCGGCGAACGGCTTCGACGGCCGCCCGCATCGTCAGGTGCATGTTCGTGCCCGTATCTCCGTCTGGAACCGGGAACACATTCAGGGCGTTGAGGACCGTTACATGCCGCTCGAGCCACGTGGTGGCCAACTCAAGCATGTGACGCGCGGTCGCTCCGTCAATGCGTGTGGTTTCGGCATCATTCGCGCCACCGTGGTCATCGACCGACGGCGAAGGCTGTTGTGTGGAAGCTGCCATCATGGTGACCCCTAGCTCTTCCGGCGTGGGTCCGACATGGCGAACCCCATGGGAATGCTACAGTTCAAAGTAATCGATCATGCACTCCGGATTGCCGACGTCCGCCGTTTACGTGCCGGAAGTCTTATTCGATCACTGCCAAGTGCGCCTGCGATGGCCCGCACATGTGGTTCGACAAGATACCACGGTAAGGGTATTTACTCGGCCGTCCCACGGTGAAGTGCTGACAAAACTTGCAACATTGAGGTCAAGCAGTGGCTACTACATGTGACGTGTGCAACAAGGGTACTTCCCGTGGTCGCACCATCTCCAGCAACGTTTCCGCCGCGTGGGCCAAGCGCGCCCCGAAGAAGAACCGTACATTCAAGGCGAACGTGCGACGCGCTACCATAACCCTTGCCGGTCAAGCGATCCGTCTGGACATCTGCACGCGTTGCCTGCGAACCCTCGCCAAGACGTCCTGACCCACGCCAAGTCGCTTCCAGATGTAGATGTGACCCCGCCCGCCCCCTCGATATTTGTTTGGGCAAGTGACGGGGTCCCTGTTTTTTCAATGCTGTTTCGATGACCGGTTCATATCTCTGTCAGGTTCGGGTCGCTTCCCTCATTCGCGTTACGGCTGAACCGAAGTCGTCAAGACCACCCGCGAAAAGTGCACTGCCGACCACAAGGTAACTAGCCCCTGCAATGACACAGGCCTCACTTGTTTCGGGATTTATCCCACCGTCGACCGCCACCTGGATCCCCTTCGACCTCGCCCGACCGCTGATCCGCCGAATCTTGTCTAACTGATCGGCCCTGAATGACTGGCCCGAAGCGCCTGGTTCAACGGTCATGACCAGGACGTCGTCGAGGTCGGCCGCGAATTCATCAACGATTGTGTCGGCAGTACCCGGCTTCAGCGCAATACCTGCGCGCATGCCGGTGGCGCGAATAGTGCGCAAGACCTCTCCAAGTTTCCCGTCCGCATCCGCGCGCTGATCAAAGGCCTCAGGGTGAACGGCCACGCCACGGACACCAATGGCCGACAGTTCATCCAGCAGCTTCTCAGGCTGCGCCACCATCAGGTGCACGTCCAGAGGAAGCGAGGTGATCGCCCTGATTTCCCGCACAAACAGCAGCCCGAACGAGATTGCCGGTACGAAGTGCCCGTCCATCACGTCAAGATGCAACGCATCCACGCCGGCAGCCTCAGCCGCCGCAATCGCCTCACCCATGCGCAGCAGTGGCGACGCGTAGACCGACGGCGCTATCTGGACACGCACGCTCCAGTCAGGCCGGCACGGTGGTGGCACGCACCGATTCGCGTCCCTGAAGTTCGGTGCGCAACTGTCCGCACGCTGCCCGAATGTCACGCCCCATCTCACGCCGAACGGTGCATATGACACCTGCCTCACGGACGATGCGATGAAACTCTTCCACCGCCTCCGGTCGCGACGCTCCAAATGGCAGGTGTGCAACCGGGTTCATCGGGATGAGATTTATGTGGACGTCATGACGGCGCACCAGCGCAACCAAATCTCTCGCAAGGGCAGGCGTGTCATTCACGCCGTCGAGGAGCGTGTACTCAAAGGTCACCCGGCGTCCAGTCCGTGCCTGATACTCCCAGCACGCCTCTAGCAGCTCTGCCAATGGGTACCGCTTGTTCAGCGGAACCAGAGACGTCCGCAACGCATTATCAGGCGAGTGCAACGAGACCGCCAACCGAACCGCGTACTTGTCCTCGATAAGGCGGGACATGCCTGGAAGCCACCCCGCCGTGGATACCGTGAGACGGTGGACCCCCAGTCCTACCGCATCCACAAGCAGTGCGACAGCACCAAACGTCGCGTCGTAGTTGATCAATGGTTCGCCCATTCCCATGAACACCACATTGCGGACGGTCGGTGGCACGGAGCGGCTCCAGCGCAGGAAGTGCAGTGCCTGATCCATGATCTCGCCAATGCCAAGGTTTCGGGTGAACCCCATCAAACCAGTGGCGCAGAAGGCGCATTTCACCGGGCATCCGACCTGGGTGCTCACGCAAACCGTCGACCGTTCGGCACCTGTTCCATCGTCCCGGGTCGGGTAGCGCATCAGGACGCTTTCAATCAGGTCGCCATCGGGAAGTCGCAAGGCCGCCTTGCGTGTCTCCCCATCTGACGAAACGAACTCGGCTTCCAACTCGAGAGATCCGAAGCTGAACCGGTCAGCCAGCGCCCGCCTGAGGGACTTTGGCAAGTTCGACATCTCGTCAAAGGAACGAACGTGCGATCGGTACACCCAAGCCCCAATCTGGTCGCCACGATATTCGGGGTGGCCCAGATCGGTCACGACCTGCCGGAGCCCAACCAACGAGAGACCGGTGATGGGCGGAAGTGGCACTGGCATGACCGCCGGTCCGGCAGTCGTGGTGGTTAGGGCAATCATTGGGTCAGTCGTCGCGTCGTCGCATCCCTGAGAGGAGCATCGCGTAGTACAGCACTTGTGAGAGGGCTTGTGCCAGTCCGGCCACATACGTGAGGGCCGCGGCGTCGAGAACCTTGCGGGCAAAGTCGGCGTCGTAGGAAGTGACCAAGCCATTGTCAAGCAGAAGTTTCATTGCCCGGTTGCTCGCGTTCAACTCGACGGGCAACGTCACCGCCGCAAAGACCGCCGCGGCGCTGAAGAGCAGCAGTCCGATGAGTGACAGGTTGAAGAAGTTGAGGAACATTCCCGCGAAGAAGAGGATGTATCCAAGAGAACTGCCCAGTCCCGCAACCGGCACTAGGTTTGTTCTAAGCCTCATCGGCGCATAACCTCTTGCGTCCTGAATGGCGTGCCCCACCTCGTGTGCCACCACGCCAACCGCCGCCACGGACGTGCGATACATCGTTGATTCGGACAGCCGCACGACCTTCGCGCGCGGGTCATAGTGATCAGTGAGTTCTCCCGGCGTCGCCTCGATGGTCACTTCAAACAGACCCTCGGCATCCAACAACCGCCGGGCAATCTGTTCACCCGTAAACCCACCCGAACTGTTCACTTTCTGGTACTTGCTAAAAGTGGAACTCACCTTCCACTGAGCGTACATCGCGAACAGGAACGCGGGCATCGAGAAGACGAAGTACATCGGGTCAAAAAACATCGTCTCAGCCTCCGTGGTGTCCAGTGCAACGAGTTTTGTACTGCCTCGATCGTCAACGATCGAGAGGTACGCAACAGTTGAAGTTTACGCGTCAACCGGCGAGGGTTCCCGCGCCTTGGCGTCACGATTGCGTTCGCCTGCCGAGAAGACTTGCCTGATGACATCATCGATTGGCGGTTCCTCGATCGTGACATCGGCGACAGGCAACGACCCCAACAGGCGCGCAGCCTGACTGGAGACATCCGCCCTGGGGATATGGAGGGTCGCGGTGGTTCCATCAAATGACGCGACGGTTCCAAAGGGATGAAGGTCGTCTTTCAACACTGCTCGCTCAAAGCGCACGGTAATTACACGGTAGCCGGCGTACACCGTGGAAATCTCGGCCAAGGCACCGTCATAGATGATCTGCCCGCGATCAATGATGATGATCCGTTCACACAACTCCTTGACGTCGTCCATGTAGTGCGATGTCAGGACGATCGTGGCCCCGAACCGGCGGCGGTAGTGGTCAACAAATTGCCGGATGGCCTTCTGCATCACGACATCCAGACCAATCGTGGGTTCGTCGAGGAACAGGACACGAGGACGGTGAAGGAGCGCCGCCGCAAGTTCGCACTTCATTCGCTCACCAAGCGAGAGCCTCCGCACCTGCACATGAAGGATGCGGCCCAAGTCCAGAAGGTCGACCAGCTCGGTCAACGTTTCCCGATAAACCGGCTCGGGAATTTCGTAGATCTCGCGGTTGAGGAGAAATGTCTCCATCGCCGGTATATCCCACCACAACTGGTTCTTCTGGCCCATGACCAGAGAAAGTTGCCGCAGGAATGCATGGTCCCGTTTCCAGGGATCAAAGCCCAGCACGCGTGCATGGCCAGCGCTCGGGTGGAGGAGACCTGACAAGAGTTTCAGTGTCGTCGTCTTCCCGGCCCCGTTCGGACCAAGGAAACCTACGATCTCTCCCTCGGCAATCTGGAATGACACTCCGTCGACGGCACGAACCGTATCGTTCGTCCTCGAAAAGAGCCCTCGAAGTGAACCCAACACCCCGGGAGCCTTGCGGTGGACCTCATAGTGCTTGGCGAGGTCGCGAACATCAATTGAAACTGTGGAGCCGCAATTGTCAGCCAGCGTGGAAATGTGAGGCGACCTTTGGGCGCCTAACTGCACTTCTGGGCCGTCTCGGCATTCTCGCCGGTGTCAAACGACTGGCCGCAGGCGCAGCTTTTTTTCGCATTCGGGTTCTGTACCGTGAAGCCTGCTCCCATGAGACCCGCGACAAAGTCAATCTGGGAACCCTTGACAAAACTTGCACTGAACTCGTCTACGAAGACCTGCATGCCGGCATACTGCACAACAAAGTCACCATCATCGGACTGTTCCTCAAGTGCCATGCCATAGGAAAGCCCGGAACAGCCACCCGGTGAAACAAAGACCCTCAACCCAACGTCATCGCGCTCCTCGGCCGCAATAAGCCGACGCAGTTCATTGGACGCCTTTTCGCTGAGCGTCACCAACGGTTGTTCGGTAGCGGTCGTAGTCATGCGCAGTCTCCCAAGTGCCTATCTTTATCCTAGCAAAGGTGAGCAACCAGTGGCATGTCAGAAACGGCCGAGGGTGAGGAACCGTCCCGCGTCGGGGATGCATACACTTTGCGGAAGGGACATGGCGTGACGTCACCGCTGATTGAGCTTCTCAAGGACGAATTGACCGTGCAACGTGTCTTCCTTTCGTCCGACGAGGAACGCGCCCTGAACCGGATTGCTGACGACGCGGATGGCGGGGACCTTGCATTTGAGCGTGTCAAGGCACGCCGGTACCTGTTCTATGCCGCGCTCAGGGACCGTTTCGTCTACGACGGCCGACCGATCAGGCAATGGCTGACCTGGATTGCCGACGCCGAGTCCTCGACTGGCGACAAGCCCACAATAATCACCGCACTCGCCACGCGTGTCGTCGAGTGGTCAATCCGCGCCAGCGACCGCGCGTCAATGTTCCTCGGTTTCGCGACCGGACTGGTCCGATGGTTCGCATTCTTCCTCCTCGCCCTCGGTGGGTGGGCTTGGACACGCGACTTTGCACCAGCGTGGTGGGTGATCTGTGCGTTGGGCCTTTGCTTCTGGCTCGGCGCAAGGTTTCTCAAACGGTTCACCGACCGCCACGTCTCAGCCGTCGTCCGGGCAACCCGTGAACGCTATGCCGACCCCGGGTGATCGTCGACCAACCGTGCCGGACCCGGATTAAAACGGTTTTTCAGAGCTCTATATGCTGTGCAACATCGTCTCGAGCGCGGGCAGGTAAGGCGCCCATGCTTCAGCTTCTTCGCGGTTCTGACGCTGCACGCCGGTGAAGTACTGGGTGGCAGGTGGACGTCGCGGAGGGCGCGCCAGGCCCATCCGCGCCTCGTCGAGGCGCTTGCCGCCCTTCCGATGATTGCATTGCCGACAAGCACTCACGAGGTTGTCCCAGACGTGGCGTCCACCAAGGTGCCGGGGAATCACATGGTCGAGGGTCAGCTCACGACCTCTCATGCCGCAGTACTGGCAGGTGTAGTCGTCACGAATGAACACCTCACGGCGGGTCAGACGCACCTGCGCCCGTGGCCTCCGAACCAAGTACTGCAACTTGATGACGCTGGGTCGAGGGATGACTGCGCGTGCTGTCCGGATGTCTTCGATGCCTGTGGCAAGGATCTCGGCCTTTCCAGAACCAACGAGGGCAACCGCACGACCGAGACCGCAGATATTCAAAGGTTCGTAGTTCAGGTTCAAGACGAGAACCACGTTACTCATACGCGAACCCCCTGCCACAACCACCGGGCACGACCGCTCAACGTTGTTGGTGAGCGTGTCACATCCGGTCCGACCGCACGACGATCAGTGGCAAAAATCCCTGCCTCGCCGAGTGTAGCACCGCCGCGTGAAGTGTCGTGACGGACAACGCGCTCGTCCGCCCGATACCCTTCCACACATCACGATGTCGATCCAGACGCTAGAAAAGATCACCGTCGTCGTTGCCGTGGTTGTCCTCGGAGTTGCGTTGAGTATCGGCGCAACCGGTCTGCCACTGCTTGGCCTCGCATTCGCAATCGTCGTCACGGTTTCCGCGGGGTTGGACCTGATCCTTCGAGGCGAGGCACGTCGGGGATCCTCCGTAGAGCAATTCATCCTCCCAAGCGCTCTGGTTTTTGGAGCCCTCTTCTTCCTGCCCCTGCTTCCGACGGGCACCCAGTTCGTCATTGGGCTCGGCGGGTTCGGCGCCTTGACGTTCGCGGTTCTCTGGACAGAGTGGGCACTCACCAGGCAGGTTCTCCGACGGGACTACGGAGAAACAGTGCTCGCCCTCGCCGGGTACATCGCTGCTTTCGTCCTGTACGGTGCGATTTACCAGACCCGAAGCCGAAGCCTGTTCTCGGCGACCGCAATCGTTGCCGTCACAATCCTGCTCAGCGCCCGTCACCTTCGGCTGACCCAGGTGGCGTTCCCCGACCGCACGCCCGATCCGACACCGACTTTGGACATCACGACCTTGAGCGTCCCGGAACGCCTTCGCATGAGCGGGCGCTTCCCAGTCGTCCGGGTCACGGATCTGACACCCAGCGGCCACTTTCGGACCCTCGCCCCTTCTTGGCGTAGAACCCTCCTCTACGCGTCAGTGACGGGGATCGGGGTTGGCGAAGTGACATGGGCGCTCAATTACTGGCCGCTCAACGGACTACAGGGAGGAGCGTTTCTCCTTGCCGTTTACTACTTTGTCACAGGCATTCTCACCTATGCCCTGCACGCACGGCTACGCATACGGGTCGCCCTGGAATACGGCGTTATCACCCTCGCCGGGATTGCATTGATCACGTTCCTTGGGCTGATGCCCCGAACCAACTGATCAAGCGTTTGACCCGGCATCTCCCGGCCTGAGAAGCCGTACGACCCGCCGTTCCAATTCACGTCGGGGAACCAGGACGCGGTGGCCGCACGTGCCGCACCGCAAACCAATGTCAGCCCCAAGGCGGAAAACGACCCAATCGGTCCCACCGCACGGATGAGCCTTCTTCAAGCGGATCAGGTCATCCAACTGGAATGCCATTGGCACCGACGGGTCATATCTAGGCGTGCGCGGCATTGCGTCAAGGGCTGCCGCATCGATCACCGGCACTGGGACTATCTCCCGCGACGTGCGTCGATCGCGATCACCCGGGCGGCGTTGATTCGGTCCCGGATTTCCCGCGCCACTGACCGCGCGTCCTCCGCGAACCGCAACCCGCTTGAGGCGTACATGACCTGTCTGGCGACCACTACCAACAGCCCGTCCCCCGTCTGGTCCAGTCCCGCTGCTACCGATGCCTCCAGGTCGCCGCCCTGCGCGCCCACGCCCGGCAGCAAGATTGGCACGGCCGGCGCCACCGCGCGAACCCGCGCCAGTTGTGCCGGTGCCGTCGCCCCGACGACCAGTCCAATGTTCGCGTGCGATGTCCATGTCGGTACCCGTTCGGCCACGCGCAGATAGAGCGGTTCTCCCCCAACGTCTAGTTCGGCAATGTCCGCCGCACCGGGGTTGGAGGTCCTGCAAATTATGTACGTTCCCCTGTCAGCCCGGTCAAGGAACGGCAGCAACGCGTCTCGTCCAAGATACGGACTGGCAGTCACCGCATCGAAACCGTACACGTCAAACACCGCCGTCGCGTAAAGCCGCATCGTGTGGTCGATGTCGCCACGCTTCGCATCCGCGATCACCGGCACACCATCAGGTACGTGTCGCACCGTCGCACGCAGTGTTTCCATGCCCTCTGGGCCGAGCGCCTCATAAAAGGCAAGGTTCGGCTTGTACGCCGCCACCAAGTCGCATGTGGCATCGATCAATTCCGTGGTGAAAGCCCGGATTGCCTCTTGAACCGGCAATCCTTGGAGGTGTTTGGGAAGCCGGTGCGGTTCCGGATCGAGACCGACACACAAGAGACTTTCGTTCTGCCGCGACGCCTTCGCCAGACGATCCATGTATGTCGTCACGTTGACTTCCTTCCCCGCTTACTAGCTGTCGATTTCCGACCGCCGCCCTGCATTCCAACGCTGCCGAGGCCACTCGCCTCACCCCGAAGGAAACGGATGATCACGTTCACCACGCCCGAGGTGTCCGTTCCGGTATCAACCACAAGGTCGAAATGCCCACCATAGTCTTCTGAAGCTGCCAGAAGTTGATGGATCTCCCAGCCGGCCTTGGAAGAAAATGACGGCGCCCTCCCCGACTGGCGCTCAATCATTCGACGCCTGATCACCTCATTGTCAGCCGTGACAAGTACCAGCAGGTGGGACGCGCCCGTGTCCCTGGCTATCGTCGCGAGGACACGCCGTCCATCCCTGCGGCCATTAGTCCCATCGAATACCACTGAATAGCCATCGCGAAGGAGCGCCCTGACCACCGCGAAGCAGGTCTGGTACACGGTGCCACTTTCGTCGCGCCCGTAGGTCGGCACTGCGAAAAGCACCTGCCTGACTTCATCAGTCCGCACTACCACGGACTGTGTTCCATCGTGAAGGTCACGTGCAAAATGCGACTTGCCTGAACCCGGCAATCCAGCCAATGAGACGAGGGCCCGGTGCATGGAAGCCGGGGCTTTGCCACTGGCGCTCAGGTACGCTCGAATGATCGCAACTCGCTCTGCTAGCGGGGCCACGCCATCCGAGTCACCGATAGGTGGCCTCAGGGTCTTGCTCATAAAGCGACGCTACGGTGTCGCAGCTTTCAGGACACCGATTCTTCTTCGCCAATACGTGCCGCACGATGAAGAAACCAGATCGACCGCGCCACTTGCTCGGTGCACTCGCGGGTAATTTCATGCGCCCGTTGCACCTGCTCGACATCTGTATCTTCGAGCAGAGAGTTCGCGTGGTCGACACCTTCCATTACGTGAGCGAGGGCCTCCATGGCAACCTTCCGCGAGTGAGCGGACCCTTGGTCTTCATCCATAAGTCACCGTCTTTCCGCACGCAGCATGTACCGCCTGCAGTGTAGCGAAATTTGGAGGTCGCCCAACTCACCCACCGCACGGGCTTTTAGACAGTCACTGCGCCAAATCCATGACTGAGACCGCGCGGACATGCATCCTGCACCTAAGCATCGATGCCCTAGCGAAGCGTATGAAAAGCGGGCGCCGGTGGGGTGGGGTGGGGAAAGGTGGTTGCGAGAATAGGCATGGGGTTCCGGGGGCCTCGATGTCTGATCCTCACCGCCTGCCCCAAGATGCACCACTCCCCTGAAACCGTCCGGCACTCAGGTATCCTTGACATTGTGGGAGATACCGCAGGCCCCAGAACCTTCGTAATCATCGGTAACGGCGTCGCCGGAACGACCGCAGCGGAGACAATCCGCAAGGGTGATGCCACCGCGAGGATCGTTCTTATCGCTGATGAACCCCACCCCCTCTACAACCGGGTCGCCCTTCCGAAAGTACTCAAGGGCATCACCGCCCCTGAGCGCACGATCATCAAACCGGTCGCCTGGCACGCCGAGAACAACGTCGAACTTCTCCTGAACACCACTGTGGTGCGGATCGACCCTGAGCAACAGATGGTTGAGACCGATAGCCACGGCGATTTCATCTACGACCGTCTCCTGGTGGCGACCGGTGGCACCCCGAACCTCCTGGATGTCAATGGTGCACGGGATACCAAGGGGATCTATCACTTCCAGACGTTGGACGACACCACCACAATCCTTGACCGGATTCGGAGGTCGAAGCACGCGATTGTCACCGGGGGAAGTTTCATTGCCTATGAACTGACGGAAGGCTTCCGTCACCACGGTGTACGCACCACTTGGATAATCCGGGGGACTCGTTTCTTGCACCGGATACTTGATGCCGAGGGGGGCGCCTTTGTAGACAAACTTGCAAAGGCGGTGGGCGTCGAAACGGTCTACGGCGACGAAATCACGGGTGTGAGCGCCGGCGCGGATGGCGAAATCTCATCCGTCAACTGCAGGTCAGGCGAAAGCATCGACTGCGACCTCCTGGGCGCGGGACTGGGTCTCCGGATGCGAACCGAGTGCCTACGAGACACCGGAGTGAAGGTCAACCGTGGCGTTGTGACAAACGAGTTCCTTGAGACCTCGGTGCCGAACATCTACGCGGCTGGCGATGTAGCCGAGTTCTTCGACGTCTCGATTGGCACCCATAATCAGATGGGAACTTGGAACAACGCCGGTTCTCACGGAAAAACCGCCGGCGCAAACATGCTGGGCGCACGTCAGGAGTACCGAGAGGTGCCCTACTACACCAGCACGATGTTCGACAGCCAGATGGCCGCTATCGGCATCATGCCAGAATCGGTTCCAACAATGGAAGCGCTGGGACGAATGAACGAGGAACGGGGCGTCTACCGGCGCCTGTTCTTCCATGAAGGGCGCCTCGCCGGGGCTGCACTCATCGGCGATATCCGGGCGCGACGTCAACTGATGGACATGATCCGCTCACAACGTCAGGTAAGTAACGCCGAACGCGAGCAGCTCCTTACCGTCTGACCCCTTACTCACCACGGTTAGATTTCAATAGGCTGCGCATTGAACGCGCTTGTTGCCTTGGGATCCCGGTCATCTCCCGGTTGCAACCACCCTCTCTGAGGTGTTCCGTGGCGCGGGTTACGGTATAACGCCCCGTGAGCGCCAACACCACCCCCCAGTACATTGGCCTGGACGTCGGGACGACGTCCCTGAAGGGTGCCTTGATCGATGCATCTGGGGCATTCCTAGCCATCGCGAGCGTGTCGTATGGCGTGTCGCGCCCGCGTCCGGGTTGGTCGGAACAAGACCCATCCGACTACGCATCGGCCGCCATCCAGTGCATCCGCGAACTCGTCGCTTCGCCCCACGCCGACCCATCGCGGATTGCGGCCCTGTGCAGTTCAGGTCAGGCACCGACCCTCGTGCTTCTTGACCGCCACCACGAGCCAATCCGGCCGGCAATACTGTGGCAGGACACCAGGGCCGCGGCTGAAGCCGCCGAGTTGTCGAAAGCTTCGGGCTCGGTCGCCCTGAATGACCTACTCGGAATGAGGTGGCCGGTAGATGCGTCGTGGCCCCTGGCCCGAGGCCGGTGGCTCGCACGGCACGAACCCGACACGATTGCCCGCTTGGCGCACATCCTTCTGCCCAAGGACTACGTGCACTTCGTCCTGACCGGATCGATGCGCACTGATGCCTGGTCAGCGAAGGGTCTGGTCCACCAAGGAACCCTGCATCCCATCAGCGGAATGCGTGATCTTGGGGATCTCCCCCCAGAGGCCGTCCCGGTTGCGGGCACACCACGCGACGTGGTCGGTGCGATCACCGCCGATGTCGCACGGGCCACCGGACTGCCCACGGGGCTACGGGTTGTGTGCGGGTGGTCCGATGCGATGGCCGCCATGCTTGGATCTGGCGCGTTCGGTCATCCCGGAACGGCGTGTGACGTTTCCGGTACATCGGAAGTGACCGGGGTCACGGTTCCATCCGAAGCGCAAGACACCGGCCCGCTGATGACTGCCCGGATTGTCGATACTGGCCGGTGGATCCTGTACGGACCGACACAGGCGAGTGGCGCATCCCTCGGCTGGATCATGCGCACCGTGAGCGTTCCTGTGGAGGACACCTCTCCGGACGGTAGGCAAGCCGCTGCCCTGGCCTTGGCGGGAACGGTCGAACCCGGTGCCGGAGGCCTGATCTTCCTTCCATATCTGGAGGGTGAGCGCGCACCGATCTGGAACCCGCGCGCCCGGGGCGCGTTCACGGGTCTCTCGATCAGCAGCGAGCCTGGCCACCTCATCCGGGCGGTCCTTGAAGGCGTGGCTTGTTCCGTTCGACACATTCTGGAGTACGCGGTCCAATACGGGCACACACCAATCAGTGAAGTCCGCGTGGCAGGTGGTGGGGCACGCGCCCGGCTTTGGAACCAGATCAAGGCCGATCTGACTGGCCTGGACTTCCGCCCATGCGCGACGACTGAGAATGGCGTGCTTGGAAGTGCGATGCTTGGCGCGGTCGGGGTTGGCGACTTCCCGAACCTGTCTGTCGCAGGTGACGCAATGGTCCACCTTGGCCAAACTGTCCACCCGGACGCTGCGAGTCGCGAAATCTACGATGAACTGTTCCGGCGTTACGTCGGCCTCTATCCCGCTATCAACGGGGTGACGGGAAGCAGATAGGACTTGCGTGGGTGCTAGCCGCGGGGGGCACCGGGAGGGCGGTCTCTCCGACGAACCGGAACGATGGCCCGGCGGCGTCCCCGGGCAGGCCGTGGTGGCTTCAGGTCAATGACGACGGGTACGTCAGCCACGAGCGAGGCACCGGTTCCCGGTGTGTTCACGATCATCTTGAGTGACTGGGCAACAAGGCCTCTCCGGACCAGGCGGTCACCTGTTTCAAGTCGCCCAACAAGCGATTCGTCCACCACCCCGTTACCGCGACGGGCACGACGACCCCGACGCGTTTCCCCTCCACCATCGGCACCATCCTCACCAGCACCCGACACCTCGGTCAGGGATCGGAGCGCCTCTCGAACCTGTGAGGCAAGGTCCAGGGTCTTGTTCATGGTGAGTAGCAGGTCACCCTCACTGACGCCGACACTATCGAGCAGCTCGCCAAACGTCTCACCACGGCACCACGCCGTCAGCACACCGTAGAAACTACGGTTAAGCCCGGAGGTGATCGTCAGGCTCACACGTTGTTCGGCCTGAACCATCTCGGCACCGAGTTCATCGAGCCGGTTTCGAACCTCGGTCATGACTGCCGAGAGCCAGTAGCGGTTGTAGCGAACCGTATCGCGGTCGTAACAGAACCACGAGATCAACTCCATCAGATCGGTCGGCGTCAGGGCGTCAAGCCATCCGCGACGGGCAGCGTTGAGGAGCAGCAGTCCATTCGGGTCGTAGAGCGACCGCAGCCCAACGGCAATAGCCGTCGGTTGTGCCAAACCTGCCCGCGCCGGTGTCAACGCACCAAATCGTCCGAGGACTGACACGATTGCATCAAGTGTCCTCGTGGCCTGTGTTGCAGCCTCTGTTTCGATCAGGGCTGCGTGGGCCTCAGCCTCCATGAGCGACCGGAGGGCCTCACGTTCACTGCGCCAAGCACGATCATGTGCCGAACGGTGCGGGCACTTGTGGCACGGATGGTTTCCCATGCGCTCCTGCAGCGACACCTCACGCGTGACGTGGGGCATCACAAGGCGTTCCGTCAGTTCCAGTTGCCTGTCACGCCGATCAGCCTCGAACCGGGCCAGATCAGGAAGTTCAAGCGCCGAAATGCTCGCCCCGAACCTCGCCCATCCCATCGGGTCCAAGACAGTCCGTGCATCGGTCTGAGGTTGCGCATCCATCAGCCCCGGGGGAACCACCACGCGCGAAACGCCATCGCGGCCAGATGAGATACGGGTGACCACGGACCATTGACGCACCTGAACCACTTGTCCTTCAGCTAGGAATATCCCCGGGCCGGAACCATCGCGGCGAAGGAAAACCGACCACGCACCGCCGGCGGCAGTTGCCGGTTCCGGTTCGTCATTGGGTGTGACATCCCGTGCTACTGCCGCCCGCCAATTCGAAAGGAAGACGACCTCGCCCCCGGTGAACCCCTGGACCGCACGCTTTACCGCAACCGGCGATGGTGGGTTCCAGGGAAGGTGACCGGAATCACGTGCTGCTCCGGCAACCGCAATCCGCGCTCGCTCAACCTGCCGGTGCGCCTCTGCAACATCGCGTCGAAGCGCCGTGTAATCGACGATTGCGTCATCATCCACTTCTGGTACCGGGCAGACGTAGTGCCTCTCGTCAGCCTCGGCACGCCTGTCCTCGACCTCGGCCATCGCCTCCTGCAAGGCATCGTCCGTCTGGAACTGCCGGAGACTTGAAGCGAACAGCCGTTGAAGGCGTTCACGCCCCGTTCTGGTGCCGTCCCACAGGCTTACGACCGTGTGATACCTCGGAGTGAATGCACTACGAACCGGCAGCAGATCAGCCCCGATCAGCTCCTGCACTTCGGCGCAGGTGGTCCAGGGACTGTAAAGCGACACCGCAAACCCTCTCTGATCCTTGCCCCTGCGACCGGCACGTCCAGAGAGTTGCGAGTACTCGTTCGGCAACAGTACCCGCCTGGAAGTACCGTCGTATTTCGTATGTTCGGCGATCACGACACTCCGCGCAGGCATGTTCACACCCAGCGCCAAGGTCTCCGTCGCAAAGACTGCGCCGAGGAGACCCTCGGAAAACAGGCCCTCAACAAGTTGCTTCAGGACGGGAAGGACGCCGGCATGGTGAAACGCCATGCCTCGTTCGAGAAGGCGGGTCAGGTCGCGCACCTGGGCCAGTGTCCGGTCCTCCGGACCAAGTGCCTCCATGGTCTGTCGTACACGTTCGGTGCGCCTACTTCGTGTCGCGGCATCGCCACCGAGGTCGAGACGATCGCAACTGGCACCGGCAACTTCACACGCCCGTCGCCCAAACAGGAAGTAGATCACCGGAAGCATCTGGTTCTCGCCGAGTATCGCGAGAACATCCCGTGGACGTGGCAACTCCTTCGGGCGGGCACCGCGCCCCACACCCATTGGACGAGGCGTCCGCGTCTCGCCACCCACGCGCAAGGGTTCGTGAAGCCTTCCGGTCGCGTCCACGAGCGGCCATACCCGATCGTCGTGGATGTACAGGTGATCAATCGGAACCGCCCGCGTCGAATGTTCAACCAGAACGGTCTCCCGATGGACACGCCCGATCCACCGGGCAATCTCGGCGGCATTCGAAACGGTGGCCGACAAGCAAACCAACTGGACGTGCGGCGGGCAGTTCAAGATTGCTTCTTCCCATGTCGTGCCCCGGTCGGGGTCGGCAAGGAAGTGGACTTCGTCAAAGATCACCACGGCCGTGTCGCCGAACGCCTCCGGACTCCGCAACACCATGTTGCGGAGAACTTCGGTAGTCATGACAAGGACGTCTCCCGAGGCATTCTCGGTGACATCGCCAGTCAGGAGTCCGACGGCATCCCCGTAGGTTGCCCGCCAGTCGTGGAACTTCTGGTTCGACAATGCCTTGATGGGCGCGGTGTAGATCGCACGCATGCCCTTGCTTCGCGCAAGTTCGACGCCGAATTCAGCAATCACCGTCTTGCCCGTGCCGGTCGGGGCAGCGACCAGAACCGACCGGTCCGCGCTCAGTGCCTGCATGGCCTCCAATTGGAACTGGTCCAGTGGGAACGGGTACCTCTGGGCAAACTCTTCGACAAGCTCATTCCGCACCGCAGTCGCGACGCGCGCAGTGCGACGGCGTCGGACTGGCGCCACGACCATTGTGGTTACCTCGCCATCACCAACAAGTGCCCCAGGCAAATCCACCGCATCCGGTCCGGGAATGGCTACGGGTTCATCAGTCAAGGGCGGGCGGACAGCGATGTTGTGGTTGCTATCTGTCTCACGGGTCGTCATTCACGTCGCTTCGGTTCGTATAGAGTGTAGTGACCGATGACACGAAGGCCGCGGGGGTCGGCGAGTGGCGAACAACAGAACTGCCAAGTGATCGCAATCACATGAAAGTCCGAGCCATCACCGTCGGCATTCCCGTGACCCCCGGGACACAATCCCAACTAGTGTCTCGTGCGGGAACCATCGCGTCCGCCATCCGCGAGGCATTGGACCGAGCCGGCATCGAAACCCAGACCGTTCGGCTCGCCCTGCCACCGGTCACAGATCGGTTTACCGGTGGCGAAGCCAGCATGTCGCGAGCCGTTCTGGACGAGGCGGCGTTCCTGGACGAGACGTCTCGCCTGAGCGATTTCGGTCATGTGTCATTCGGGACAATCGATAGCCTCGCCACACCGGACGCCCTCTGGTCACCACTGCTTGACCTCGTGCCCGAAATCATCTCGACGACTTCCCTCGTTTCGGTGACCGCATCAGTTGCGACACGCAAGCCATCCGGTCTCGCGGAGATCAACGTTGGGGCGTGCCGAAGTGCCGGGAGTGCCGTCGCCCGCATCGCGCGCGGTGGAAATGACGGCTTCGGCAACTTCCGTTTCGCCGCCCTCGCCAACTGTGGACCAAACATCCCCTTCTTCCCGGCCGCCTATCACGATGGTGGTGACACTGCTGTCGGGATTGGCATGCAATGCTCAGACTTGGTCGTTGACGTCTTTGCGAATGCGTCAAACCTTGAGGACGCCCGGTCCCGTCTTGTCGCATCCCTGTCCGAGGCGGTCAATCAGGTTGCCGGGATCGTCCGTGGCGCGACCGACCGTCTGGGAGGGGTTCGGTTCAACGGGGTCGACCTCTCCCCCGCCCCATTGCCCGGCGACAGCACGAGCATCGGTGGCGCCTTTGAAAGCCTCGGATTGCCCGCGTTCGGTGGTCACGGTACGGTCTTCGTTGCGTCTTTCCTCACCGAGTGCCTCCAAGAAGTCGCGACGAAGACTTGCATGACGGGAACCACCTACGGGGGAAGACAGCGACCGTTCGCCTTCTCCGGCCTCATGTTGCCCGTGCTGGAGGACAGCATCCTTGCGCAACGCGCGTCATCGGGCCACATCGGGATCGAAAGCCTGCTACTCGCAAGCGTGGTCTGCGGTCTCGGTCTTGACACCGTTCCCCTGGCTGGGGACACATCTGCCGGAACGCTTGGCGCAATCATCCTCGATATGGCCACCTTGGCCGTTCGATTGGACAAGCCACTTTCGGCACGCCTCTTCCCGGTACCGGGCACTCGCGCCGGAGACGCCGTTTCATGGGATACGCCCTATTTCTCACCGTCAGTCGCAATGGGCACCTTGGATGCAACAGCAACCGGCATCCTCGGGAGCGCCACACGCCACGTCGCGCGCCTAGACCCGTTTTGTCCTGGATGAACCCACCGTTGAAACCGACTGCGTTGCCATCGCAAGAACTGCCGGCACACCAAAATCTTCCCGAAGGAGCACGCAAGTGACCGACCTGATCGCCATTAGTGGCATCGTTCCGCCGATCCTGACCCCTCTGATGCCAGATGGTCAGGTTGATTTACGATCGCTTGCGCGCCTGACCAGATATCTCATGATCAACGGGGTGCACGGAATATGGGCGTGTGGAACCACCGGCGAGTTTGCCTGCATCGACGCGGAGGAGCGGGAGTATGTCACTGGCGAGATCGTGGACACGCTTGACGGCAAACTACCCGTGATTGCCAACGTCTCCGATTGCAGCACGCGCCTCACCATCGGTCACGCGCGACGCGCCGTCGCCGTTGGGGCCGACGCAATCGCCGTGACCCCACCGTACTACTACGGCAACAGTCAGGAAGAACTGCTTCACATGTACCGCGAAGTGCGCGATGCCATTGACGCGCCCCTGTACCTCTACAACATTCCGTCAACGGTCAAGACACGCGTGGAAATTCCTACCATCATCGAGCTTGCCCGGGAGGGAACCGTAGCCGGGATAAAGGACAGCCAAGGAGATCTCCCATGGGCACGTGAACTCGCGTCCGCCGTTGCAGCGGCTGGCGTTCCACTACGCATCTTCCTCGGGTCGAAGGCCATGACCGAGGTCGCCTTGATCCCAGGCCTCCACGGATGCATTCCAGGAATCGCCAACGTCGTGCCCCGCGCCTGTGTGGACGCGTGGGAACAATCCGAAAGAGGCAACCTCGACGCCGCACGCACCGCGCAACACCTGGTTGATGGGGCGATGGGGCTGCTGGACATGACCGCGGGGGGACGGCATGCCCGCAGTTTCGGGGGCATGAAGGCGTCCCTTGTTTCGCTGGGTGTCATCACGCATGCGACGATGTCCTCGCCGCTCCACACCGCAGACGCCACCGAAATCGCGGCGGTTGGGGAACGCACCCGTGAACTTGGGATCACTATTCGCAAGTAAGCCTACTGTCTCACTCGATGAAGTCCGTTCGAAAGCCTCTTGTCCCGGGTGCGAGCCTCGGCGCCGACCAAAGACTTCCCAGCAACCACTGTCTCTCCACCGTGATCCGGCCGTTTTTGGGATCCGCTGCCCGATCCCGTCGCGGAGGCAGAATGGCGGCCGCAGTGGTTCCTGGGGAGACCCCCTTGGGAGCGCCGTCCAAGCGCGCCGGATCTCCCACACGGAGGGCTGATAATGCCCGCCGGCGGTTCCAGTGTGCCGGAGTTGGATGCGGTAGCACTACCGTTCTCGGCCACCGCCCAAACCCGACGCAGGGAGAGGAAGCCAGTCAGCCCTGGTGCGGGAAACCTGGCATCGGACTTCGCGGACGTCAATGGCGGAAGTGCCTCAACCCTGTGGTTACCAGCGCGATGCCATAGCGGTCGGCCATCGCTGAAGCGTCGGCGTCCCTCCGTCCTCCGCCCGGATGGGCAATCGCAGTAGCACCAGCCTCACATGCCGCTTCAACAGCGTCCGGATCGGCAAAGAACCCGTCGGTGGCCATCACCGATCCGACAAGCGGTGGTACTTGTCCGCCTTCCACTTGCACTGGTGGGGCATCACCAGTCCGTGCATCCCGCGCACTGCGTGATGCAATCCGGATCGCTGCAACCACACTGTCGAGGCGACTCATCTGCCCGGCGCCAACGGCTCGCACCGCACCATCGCGCACGAACACACTCGCATTCGATCGAACGTGCTTGACAACCCGCCAGGCCATCCGCAAGTCAGCCCTCTCGGCGACGGTGATTTCCCGGGCGGATGCAGCCGTAAACGTCACAGCGTCCGCATTGACAATGTCCTTCGACTGGGCCAGGAACCCGCCCGTCACGGGCCGGTATTGCCACTCGAATGCTGACAGCATCCCGGAGACCGCCGGCACGGGCAGGGCAAACACGCGGGTCTGGCGACGCCCAAAGATTTTCAGCGCCTCGTCTGTATACCCGGGTGCGACCAGCACCCAGTAAAGGACACCACTCATCGCCCGGGCCATGTCGCCGTCGACAATCCGGTTGCACGCCACGACGCCACCAAACGCTGACAGGGGGTCGCCGGCATATGCGCGCCGGTACGCTTCTGCAGGCGAGGAACCAACCCCGACACCGCAGGGGTTGTTGTGTTTGACGATGCTCACCACAACCCCAGTGAAGTCAGCGACTATCGCGTAAGCGCAATCCAGATCCAGAAGATTGTTGTACGAGGGTTCATCTCCCGACAGTCGCACCAAATCTGCAAGGCCCGGCCCGGTCAAGCGCGGATCGGCTAGCCGATAGAGAGCCGATGACTGATGAGGGTTCTCGCCGTACGTGAGCGACGACGCACGGGTCAGCGGGAGGGAAACTGAGTGAGGGAACTTCTGACCGGCCATCGCCGAGAAATAGGCCGCGACGTACGCGTCGTACTGGGCCGTATGCGCGAATGCCACCTGCGCAAGTCGCACGCGTTCCGCCATGCCCAAGGTGCCCGACCGCAGGTGATCAAGTGTTCCCGGATAGTCCCGCGGATCTGTCACCACCGCGACATGCGCGAAATTCTTCGCCGCCGCCCTCGCCATGGCCGGCCCGCCTATGTCAATCTGTTCCACTGACGCGCGAACGGCGTCCGAGAGGTCACCTTCCACCGTGGCGGGGGCACCGTTGCCCGAAATCGTCGAGACAAATGGGTACAGGTTCGTGACAACCATGTCGATCGTTGCGATACCGCAATCCGAGAGTGCCGAGAGGTCCCCGGGGACGTCACGACGGGCAAGGATGCCGGCATGAATAGCCGGATGGAGGGTCTTGACCCGTCCACCAAGGATTTCCGGAAAGCCAGTTACATCGGCGACCGAAGTCGCCGGAATACCGGCATTGGTCAGAACTGCATGCGTCTGACCGGTGCTGACAAGTTCCCAACCGAGATCATGCAAACCCTGCGCAAACTCCGCCAGTCCGGTCTTGTCCCACACACTCAGCAATGCCCGCACGATATCGCCTCGATCCAACAAGATTGGCGGCCGATGTCAATGAAACCCACTTTTGAGCGTGACAACGCGTGCAATGGGTGCCAAACGCCAGACAACCGCCGCAAGTTGAGGGTACCCCCAGTAACTCACCCTGAACCCGAAATCACAGTCCCTCGGGTACCTTTTATTTCGACAGAAAGACTTCGTGACTGATGCAGCGCCTCCTAGACGAAACCATCACGACCGCCACCATTCACACGCCATCGCGCGAAATCTCCCGTGAGGAGGTCTATACCGACCTCGGGTTCGCAACCCAAACCCCGGAAAACCGCCCGTATGTCGTGGTCAACATGGTCATGACGCTTGATGGAAAGGTCGTAATCGGCGGTCCCGGGACCACCCGCCTCATCGGTAGCCGGATGGATCACTACGTCATGACCCGCATCGAGGCGCAGTGCGATGCGGTCCTCTTCGGGGCAACCCTCGTGCGCGAGGACAACCCGGGCTACCCATGGCACGACGACGCGAGGCGGGCACGCCGTATCGACCGTGGCGTGCGCGCCGAACCACTCTGGGCAGCCGTCAGTACCGTCGGCGCATTCCCGGTTCCGCCACGCATGTTCGAGGGGGGACCAGATCGGACGGCCCTCTTCGTGAGCAACGCCACCCCACCCGAGACCTTGGAAGCACTCGCGTCGCAGACTACGGTCATCGTGCGGGGCGAGCATGAGGTGCCCCTTGACGAGATGCTTCACGTCTTCCGTCACAACCTCGGGGTCAGGACCCTCTGTTTGTTGGGTGGCGCCGCCCTGAACGCGCGCATGCTTGCACTCGGCCTGGTCGACGAGGTTTTCGTCACCATCGCTCCGAAAATCCAGAATGGTCGAGGCGGCGTCACAATGTTCGAGGGTGTCGCCTTTCCAGCCGACGCGCTTGCTCACCTTGCGTTGAAAAGTGTGTACGCGCATGAAAGCGAACTCTATCTCCGTTACCAAACAACCTGATCATCAATCCGCATCGTGGGTTACGCAGGTCATCCATCGGATTTTGATACACTCGCGTTCGCAGGGGCACATAGCTCAGCTGGTTAGAGCGCACGGTTCACATCCGTGAGGTCCGGGGTTCGAGTCCCTGTGTGCCCACCACCCGCGACCAAGCCCTCGTTGCCTTGGCCTCACACCTTCGGCGCGACGACCACGACAGCGGTGACCGGCGATGAATGACCCGGCGAAACGCACACCGGGCGTTCTCCTCATCGGAACCCAAGGCTTCTCCTACGACGGATGGAATGGCCTTCTCTATCCATCCGGAACGAGGCCTGCCGATCGATTGGCCCGGTATGCACGGTTCTTCCCGCTCGTCGAGATCGACCGTACTTTCTACGGGCCCCCACGCACCTCGGAAATTGATCGGTGGATTTCGCAAACCCCGGAAACGTTTCGGTTCACGGCAAAGGTGCCCCGGCAAATCACCCACGATGCGCGTCTCCAAGGCCCGGATGCACTTCGGCAACTTGAGGCATTTCTCAAAACGATTTCCAGGCTTGGCGACCGCCTTGGCGCCGTAGTCCTGCAACTCGGCCCCGGCTTCCAGTTCCCACGCGACGCAGATGGATTGTCATCTGCCTTGCATCGGCTTCCGTCGATTGCCCCTCAGTCCCTGCGCGTCGCCATCGAATTCCGACACCCATCGTGGATTGAAGTTCCGGAAATCGAGGCACGCCTTCGGGAAGCACGCGTCGCGTGGGTGTGGAACGACTGGGACCCAGGTCCAAATCCTTGGGCGTCGATGCCCCGGGCAATTGACGCACCGCAAGCATTCCGCAAGACCGCCGACTTCGCATACCTGCGTCTTACCGGCGATCACGACATCACGATCGACTACCAGACGACCACGATCGACCGCGGGGCAGACCTTCGGTGCTGGGCAGCGCTCATCTCGATGTGGCGCGATGAGCAGATCAAAAACGGGCGGAGCAGTGACGTTTTCGTCCTCTTGAACAATCATTATTCCGGGAGCAGTCCGCGGTCGGCCTCTGCCTTGTGCCAACTCCTCGGCCTCCCGCCTGTTCTGTTCAATGCCGGATCGGACGGGCCATCGCACCCGGTGTCGGAAGCCCAAGCGCTTCGTCTTCCCGGGTTCTGAGATCCGACCAATCCCTATCGCCTCAAGTCAGACCACCCGATGTCGTGACAATCCGAAGCGACTGGTGGACGTACAGCGTGGCACCTGCCACAATCCGGGCATGCCACTTCGGATTCGCGACCGTTCGACATCAGGACAGATCACCCGGTCACGCACACCCGGGCAGCCGGCGGCGCGTGTAGCCGGTGCGCCGGCAAGCTTTGCCGAAGCGCTGACAACCGTTCAGCGGACCGTTGCGCAACAAGACCTCGACCGCCTCTACATGGACGTCGAGGAGCAGGGACGGCAACTTCTGGAAGATCCATCTCCAGATGGCTTGACCCGATACCGTGGATCGATCCGCAACTTCATCAGCTACGTGATCAAGAATGGCCTGAAGTTGCGATCTGCGATCGCGCAACGCGAACTCCACCAGATCATTGACAAGATCGATGAGGAACTCTTGTCGATGGCCGACGGCCTGATCGCCAAGGAAAAGCCATTGCTTGAACTCGCCGAGACGGTTGGCCAGATCAACGGGATGATTTGCGACCTCAAGGCCTGATCGGGAGTCTGAGAGGATGGGGGCTTCACGGTCACGTGAAGCCTCCACCGTCAGGGTTGCGACGATGTTGGGTTCGGGTTCAACCGGCAAACTCGTTGCCTTGGGGTTACTGACCGTCCTGCCTGACGAAACCTTGGGCATCGACAGGCGCCGAAGGTGAGACACCCTGTTCGACGATGACAAACGTCCGACCGCCAATGTAGAAGTAGCCAGGCGGGTCACCGCCGAACAGGTCGAAGTGTCGACTGGCGGCTGGCAACGCCCACGCTAAGCGTCCATCGGAGCCAGGTTCAAGCGCCGTCTCTGACCCTCTATTGTCGATCAATATGGCACTCGTTCCCGATGCTTTCAGGGAGATATCTGCTACCTGCCCGGTCCCGTTCCAGATGACAGACGCTCGCACTGTCCCCTTGTGAAAGACCACGAGATGTTGCGCCCATTCGAAGCGCGATGCGAACTTGGAGAGACCGGACGGATCTTTCCGTTTCCGGACATGGAGTTCCGCACGATTCGCATCGGCCAAGAACCTCGCGACAATCCGGTATGCGTGATAGGCCGGGCGTGCGCGCGACGAATCCAGATCGCTGTCGGCGTCTTCTGAATAGCGCACAAGCCCCCACAACTCATCGGGGACCGGATAGGGATCATCCTGCAGTGCTTGGAAGAAGACCTTCTCGTACCCCGCCGCAAACGCAAGTGCGTGTGCCTGGAGCACATAGTCCGCCTGCTCGGCCATGGTGATCCTGAAGCCATCATTGCGGTCAGACGGAACCCATCCGGGTAGTACGTCGTCGTAGGGCATCGCGTTGATCTCAGTAAGCCAGATTGGCTTCCCAACTGCCCCCATGGCATCGAGGCGCGCACGAAACCCAACCCTATCCGCCTTTTCCGCCGCGACCGGGACACCACCGTGAAAGCGGTCCCACAAATCGTGCGGATTGCGGTAGAGGTTCAAGGCGAAACCATCAAACGCATCGGCGCCATTCGCCTTCACGATTGAGGCGAATTGATCAAACCACGGCAAACTGTCCCCACCGCCTGTTTCCTTGTCCTTGAAATAGGAGTACGGCGAGGTGATGATCTTCGCGTCCGCATTGGCAGCCTTGGCAGCCTCGGACGCAACTTTGACTAACTGGTAGTACTCCTCCGCTGTTCCCGCCCAGGTGTTGTAGCGCGCATTGCTCCCAGTCGCGGGGATTTCAACCTCGTTCCAAATTTCGAACACATCCATTTTGCCGGCGAATTCCAACGCCAGCAAGTACATGAAGTAGCCCCAAGTGTTTTCCTCATTGATCTCATCATCAATGAACACTGGTTCATAAAGACCGCGTGGAACCGATGTCCCCGACCTTAAGTCAGGTGTTTGAGCCGCCCACTCGGGCGTGCCAAGGACTATCGCCGATACTTTCAATCCGGAAGCCAACTGCCGCTCGAGAATGCTCTCGCCCTTGTCATCACGGAAGTAGAAGAGGTTCAGTTCTCCGGGTTCCGGCTGAACGTTGAACCATTGCACCGTCCACCTTGTCCATCCGGCACCAGATGAATCACCGAACGACATTGCCTTGAAAGCCTCATTGACACCCAGACTTCCTGCCCGGGGCAATGGATTGCTGAAGTCAATTGACGGTTCGTCCGCAACCGCCACTCCCCGATTGATTCCCAATGCCGCAAGTGCCCCAATCGTTGCACCGACGGTCGTGCGAAACACGTCACGACGCTGATAGAACGGGCGTCCGGGATGACTACTCGGGTCTTGTTCGGCCGGTCGGCCCTGACGGTCACCGGGTACAGCCATGTGGTTCATCACTCCTTGGGAAATTGTCGGCTGCCTGCGAAAAGCAGCCCTGTTCAGCAAAGCACGAAGGTCGGTGTACCGTCTTCGCCTAAACGGCCGCCAAACCACGGCCCGCGGAATCATGACATGTCGCGTCACGCGGCGACCCTACTGACGAGGCATCTCGAGGTGGCATACTTCGCGACACAATGGCGCGGTTGATTGGACAAGTGGTCCAACCGGAGTTGGCGTGACGTCATCATTAATCAGGACTGGTGCGAACCTGTTCGGAACCCAAGTCATCGGACGGGGCCTCGGATTTGCTTTGAGCACCAGCCCGGCACGGCGCTTATTCGAACGGTTCGACGGGCAAGTACTCTCACCGTATGAACACCGCGAGGTCGCGTCACGGTGGGCGGGGACACTTGGGGGGCACGTTGCCGACATTGCCGTGAAAGCATCTGGTCTGCGCAACCCCACGACGGACACCAGTGCGCACATGCGAGTGAGCGAAATGACTCCAACAAACCCGACCCGCGATTGGGCCGAAAGGATCCATCAAGCCGCGACACTCCTGATGGCGATCGCTGCCATCTTCAAAGTCATTGCCAGCCTAATGGAAGAGCGGTCCAAGATTGCCGGCGAACACGCTACGTGGCGCGGTTCCACCCAGTAGCCCTGGTGGCATTCCCGCCCGTTCGACCGACCGGTATCACCGACGCCACAATTTTTTCGGTTTCCGAATCAGGCCACTGTGTGAGGTCTGGATTAGCCGGTCAATCCTCTTTGGCAATCTGAGCCGAGAGCAAGGCTTCAATGGAGGTGATCGCACCGATGACTGTCAAAGGCAAGGCCCTTATCACCGGAGGTGCCGGGTTCATCGGCAGCTACATCGCCGATGAACTTCTGTCGCGCGGATACGAAGTCCGCGTGTTCGACAACCTCGAACCTCAGGTCCACGGCGGGTTGCGGGAAAGCGGGGGGCGACCGGAATACCTGTCGCGTGATCTCGAACTCGTCGTTGGGGATGTCCGTGACAACGATGCCGTCACCCGCGCCCTTGAAGGCGTGGATATCCTCTTCCACCAAGCCGCCCTTGTTGGCGTGCCTCAAAGCATGTACGACATCCGACGCTACACGGACATCAACGCGCTTGGCGGGGCAACCGTCCTTGACGCCTCCATGAATACCCGTTCCGTACGTGATCGCCTCCGGAAAATGGTCGTCGCCAGCAGCATGTCCATCTACGGCGAAGGCGCGTACCAGTGTCCTGACCACGGCGTCGTTGCACCAAAGATCCGCCCATTGACTCAACTTCAGCACCACCGATGGGCGATGGAATGTCCCCAACGCGGATGCAACAAGGTCGTGACGGCGACACCGACCACCGAGGAGAAGCCCCTCCAACCCCTCTCGATTTATGCTATCGGCAAGCGCGACCACGAAGAGATGTTCCTGTCAGTCGGGCGAGCGTACTCCATCCCCACGGTCGCCCTGCGCTACTGGCAGGTCTACGGCCAGCGACAGGCATTGTCGAACCCGTACACCGGGGTGGGTGCAATTTTCTGTTCCCGGATCCTGGCCGGCAATGCGCCTCCGGTCTACGAGGACGGCGGACAGTTGCGCGACTTTGTCCACGCCAAGGACATCGCGCGTGCGAATGTCCTTGCACTGGAAAGCACGACCGCAACCGATCATGCCATCAACATCGGGACCGGAAACCCCATCAGCATCGCGGACGTCGCCTGGACACTGATCAAAGAGATGGGTGCCGACCGCGACGGCATGACACCGAACATCCTGAACGAGTTCCGTCCAGGCGATACCCGCGACTGCTTCCCGGACATATCTCTGGCGCGTGAACTTCTTGGGTACCAACCAAAAGTCACGTTTGCCCAAGGCGCTACGGAACTAGTCGGTTGGGTGAGGGAGCAACGTGGCCTGGCGGTTGACCGCTTTGAAGTCGCCCAGAAAGAACTCCGGGAGCGAGGACTATCCCCCACGCCATAGGCAAGCGCGCTAAATGGCGGGACGTACGGCCTCCGCCGCCCCCCGCCGCAACGCCGCCATTTTCAGCACTGCGTCACGTGCCGTGTTCGCAAGTGCGGCCCAAGGACCCCATACCGGGGTCCCGCGATGTACGTTCGCTTGGCTCCTTGCCAACCGGTGGAGTTCGTTCCCCGCTCGGTGTGCAATCGCTGCGAGTATGACCGCCGCCTCCCCTGGGGGTACCAGTGTGGTCAGCCGGACAATTTCGGCAACCACCACATCCGGCACGACACCCGGCGACAGCTTCGCTACGTCGGGTGCCTCAACCACCGCGTCGTCTTCACCGGCCGTCATCTGGATCTCCCGCAACCACTAAAGTGATTGCCTCCCGGCGAAGCCGCTGTCCAATGTGTGCCAGTGCGTGATCCGAGTCTCGCCCGCCTTCCAGCAGAGATAGACCTCCTGACCGTCTCGCAAACTCCGGAAGTCGACCAGTCCCATCGGCACATCCTTGAGCTCGCAACCGAGGGCCTGAAGTTCGTCGAAGGCCGCCTGGATGATCTCAATGTAATGGTCTGCGTCGTTCATCAAATGGAAGAGACGCTTGCCGTGCAAGTTTGCCTCGCTGTCATCCACGCCTGCGCCAGGAGAGGCTCCCGGCTTCTGGAGGTTTGCCTGGACCTGAGCCAACTGAGTGGCCGTTCGCTGCAAGCGCGTCACAAGTCGCCCAACCCGGGGAACCAACGCATTGGCCTCGTCAAGCGAGAACAACCGGCCCCGGGTAGGAGTGGACTCCATCGTTCTCTCGTCAGACATGCAAGCTCCGCGTGACATATCGTACTCGTTCGCCGCCGCATTATCAGCCGTCACCGTGGGGAACGCCGTCGCAACCCTCAGATATCATGGCCCGTAATAATCACAGGTAGTCCGTGGGTCCGAGGCCATCGTGCGGCCACGGACACAACCTCAATCATCGCCGGAGAACCCGAACAGGCATGGACACGGCCCGCGATTTCAAGACAGTTGCGATTGGCGGGGGGGTTGGTGCCTCCCAAGTGATGCTTGGCCTTCATCAGTACACCCGGTTTCAGACGGGCGTTATTTCTGTGATGGATTCCGGTCGCTCAACCGGGATTGTGCGAAGCGCCTTCAACGTCCCGGCGCCCGGAGACGTGCGGAACGCAATCGTGACCTTGTCTCAAGCCGAGCCGATTCTCAAGGACCTGTTTCAACATCGCATGGTCGGTACCCGCCTTGACAACTTCAACGGCGTCGCGTTCGGCAACCTCTTCCTTGCCGCACTCACACAGATGACCGGAAGTTTTGAACGGGCCGTCGTCGAACTCAATCGCCTCCTTAACCCTTTCGCCAATATTCTGCCGGTCACTCTCGACAACACTCACCTGTGCGCCGAACTCGTGGATGGGTCAATGCGCTACGACGAAGTCAGTGTCCGAGGGATATTGAAGCCTGCAATCCGCCGGATATACCTCCGCGACGACGGCATCCAGGCCTACGGTCCGGCCACTGAAGCGATCAAATGCGCCGACTTGATCACGATTGGTCCCGGCAGCCTCTTCACCACAGTTATTGCCTGCCTGATCGTGCCGGGAATTGTCGAAGCGATCGAGCATGCCCGAAATCTAGGCGCAACCGTCGTCTACGTGTGCAATACAACCACGCAACCCGGCCAGACCGACGGGATCACCATGTCCGACCATGTCGCCGAGATTGTCGGTTACCTGGGACCTGGGAACCTTGACTACGCCCTGATCAACACCGGTGTACCCGCCCCGCACGTTATCGAACGGCACCGGCGTGATGGCCTCAACCTACTCACCCTGAGCGCGGAGGAACTCCGAAAGATCAACGACTTCGGGGTGAAGGTCGTCGCAACTAACCTCATCGAGGATGCTTCCGAGACCCGGTCCCTGTGGAATAAGGTGGACACGGTCCGCCACAATCCGTCCCGGGTAGGACTGGAACTGGCGGGTCTCATGGCCGCCGTTGCATCCGTCAGGGCCACTGCCGCACAAATGGCCAGCGGTGTCGCGGAGACCGGTTTCTTGCCTTCGCAGGCATGATAGGCCAGCCAAGTCCACGGATCATGTGTTGGAGATACCTCTCTTTCACATGGTGTTCGTTTCCGTTGCGACATCAATTGTCAAGTCGTGCTAGCATCCTTACCTGATGGGCCCCGGGCGCTTCCTGACCGAAGCACTTGATCTCGTAGCGGACCTTGGCAAGTGGTCGCGCCTTGGCATGCATGTCAAGCGATGGATCCTTCTGCTCGTCATTGCGTGTACCGGGATCTCACTTGGTATCGCATTCATTCTTGTACAGATCTATCGCACCCAACCGTTTCCGGAATGGGTTTTCTACGTCACCTTGCAACCGGTCGACCGGACATGGCGAGCTGTGCTGTTCATGACCATCGGTATCTGTGGTGTCGGGGTCGCAGTCGTTCAACTCAACCGCTCGCTTCTTTTGGCCGTGCAGCCACCGTACGCACAGGGACGTCTCGTAGACCTTGTCTACAACTACCGACTGCCCCAGCGACGGCCACGCGTCGTCGCTTTCGCTGGACATCGCGGTTTCGTGGCGCTGCAAACGCATCGCGAACGCTTCGGGGAAAGACTTCTCGGCATCGCAAGCATCGGCGACGGAATGCTCCCCAGCGGTCTCGACGAACCGCTGGCACGCTCGACAACTGACCGGATGATCCATCCGGTCGACGAGCCCCTTGTGGTTTGTGCCGAGCTCGAACACGGCACAATCCTCACCGGTGCGCCGGCGATCCGAGCACGACGGGGAGGCGTCCCGATAAAGCGCGTCTTCCTGACCACCGTCGGTCAGGACCCCCAGTCCTTGGTCGGAGGTAATACCGGCCTCGTTACCCACACGGATGCACCCGTACGAGCCGAAGCCATCCACGCAATCCGCGAGGCCGACGTCATCATCTTCGGGCCGGGAAGTTTTTACCTCAGCATCCTGCCCAACCTCCTGCTTGACGAGGTCGCCGAGGCAATCCGTGCAAGCAAGGCTCGGAAGGTCCTGATTGCCAATCTCATGACCGAACCAGGACAGACTGATCTGTTCGACGTCGGTGACTACGTCCGCGCTCTGCACGCATACGGTGGGTTCAGCCTCGATTTTGTCCTGGTCAACAGCGCATCGGCTGACCGAGTAATCAGTGAAAGGTACGCAGCCTCACTGGCAACGCCTGTGGTTGCCGATGGTGACCGCGACGTTGACAGATCACGCGACACGGTGGGCTTCGGCGGAGGACACACCCTCAAGAAAATCGGCGTCGAAGACAACACGGTCGTTCTGGCCGCCGACTTGGCTACACGCATGGCCGAACGCGTTCCAACCCCTCACGGCAGCCGCGACGCAGCCCCCGGCGCACCCACCACAATGTCCATCGTGGTCTACCGGCATGACCCGGCAAAACTTGCCTCTGCCCTCGCTACCTTGCTTGGCGTCTCGTAATCCGGCAAGCACTTGTCGCCGCGGTCAGCGGCCAACACTTGAAGCGATCACAGCCGACTGCATCGATGGGATCAGGTTGGCCTTGACCGCCACCGAAGCGGTCCGCACTCCACTCGAGATGGCGCGTGCCTTCGAACTCCCATGGCCAATGAACACATTTCCCTGGACACCGACAAGCGGCGCTCCACCGTACTCGGCATAGTCAAGCACTTTTCCCGCCTTGACCAACCCCGGTCGAAGCACCGCACCGGCAAGCTTGTAGTGGACGCGGCTTCGGATCGCCGTCCGCACAAGGTTGAAACAAAGCGTGGCAACGCCTTCGGCAAGTTTCAGGACGACGTTGCCAGTGAACCCATCGCAGACACCCACATCACAATGCCCCGCCACAAGTTCCCGTCCCTCGATGTTTCCAACAAAGTTCAGCGTGCTTTCAGCAAGTCGCGGATGTGTCGCCAGTACAAGTGCATTCCCTTTGGAAGGTTCCTCGCCGTTGCTGATCAGACCAACCCGCGGTCGGGCCACTCCAAACATCCGTTCGACGTATGTGCTCCCCATGTAGGCGAACTGGATCAGGTTGTCCGCGTCGCAGTCCGCGTTGGCACCAGCATCGACGATCACAACTCGTCCAGAGAGCAAGGGGACCACAGCTGCAATTGCCGGACGGCGCACACCTTCAAGACGCCCAAGGGTGAACAAGGCAGATGCCATGACGGCGCCACTATTGCCCACAGAGAAGACTGCATCCCCGCGCCCATCCTTGAGTGCGCGCATCGCGACATTCATCGAGGCCCCGCGCTTTCCACGCACTGCCTGCGCCGCATGATCGTCCATGCCGATCACATCGCTAGCGTCAATCACCTCGACTGGCAACGATGTGGCGTCCGGATACTTGGAGAGTTCGGCACGCAGCACGGCTTCGTGTCCGACCACAATGACACTGTGACCCTCACGGGCCGCAGCAACACACCCTTCCACGACCGGTGCAGGCCCGTGATCGCCGCCAAACGCGTCAACGATGATTCGTGGAGTGCCTTGTTGTTCGGTAGAAGCCGACAGCCCCGCCACGCGACCCCTCACTAGTGCGGCCGCCAGTGATGACGACCTCCGGCGTTTTCACCGGACTTGCCACCCGCAGTGTATCCCTGACCGTCGCACGGGTCGGGGCACGGCTTGAACCCGCGGATGCCTTCGACATCCGTTCGCAACATCAGACGACCGTGTCGATGTTCCGCGCGTCCTCAGCGTGCGCCAAGATCCATCGTCGCCTTGGAGCAACGTCAGCACCAAGGAATGTTTCGATGGTTTCGCTCGCCATCGCTGCGTCGTGGACGTCGACTTGGAAGAGTTTCCGGACCGCCGGATTCATGGTGGTATCCCATAGTTGGGTCGCTGTCATCTCCCCGAGGCCCTTGTAACGGGACACCTCAACACGTCCGCGGGTGATCCCACGCATCTGGGTGTCACGGTCCTGGTCCGAGTAGGCGTAGAGTGTCTGCCTTCCGCCCCCCACTGTGATCCGGTAGAGCGGTGGCCTCGCGACATACAGGTAACCGTTCGTCACCAGATCGTTCATGTGACGGAAGAAAAAGGTCAGCAGAAGCGTACGGATGTGACTGCCGTCCACGTCTGCGTCGGTCATGATCACGACACGGTGATAGCGAAGCTTCGCAACCGAGAACTGGTCGCCAATCCCGGTACCGAGGGCCGTGATGAGCGCACGAAGCTCCACACTTGAGACGACGCGCGACAACGCCCGTTGCCGTACTTCTGCCGACACCTCAAGTGCGCGGTTGGGCGCAAGGTCGTATGCCTTCTCGACATTGAGGATCTTGCCACGGAGCGGCAGGATGGCTTGGAAACCCCGGTCACGACCCTGCTTGGCGGTTCCACCCGCCGAATCGCCCTCGAAGATGAACAGTTCCGACTTGCGGGGGTCACGTTCGGAACAATCCGCCAACTTGCCCGGCAGTGCCGAGCCCTCAAACGGGCCTTTCCGCATGACAAGGTCAATGACCTTGCGCGCTGCCTCACGGGCCCGCGCTGCCATCAGACACTGTTCGACGATCGGTCGCGCTTCCTTCGGGTTCTCGTGGAAGAAGTCCTTCATGAAGTTGCCGAATGCAATCTCGACCGCGCCACGCACCTCACTGTTGCCGAGTTTCGCCTTTGTCTGACCTTCGAATTGTGGATCCTGCAACTTGACACTCACGACCGCTGAGAGACCTCGCCGGACGTCCTCGCCCTTGATGGGTGGGTCGTTCGACTTGCGCATCTGGTTCTTTTCCGCGTAGTCGGCAATGACGCGGGAGAGCGCCCGGTGAAATCCGTGCAAGTGTTCGCCACCGTCCGGGGTCTTGATGGTGTTCGCAAACGCATACACCGTCTCGTCCGCATCCTCGCGATACTGGACCGCTACCTCGACGCTGACAGGGGCAATCGCGGTCGGCATCGTCCTCACGACATGAATGACCGTCTCGTGGAGGGTCTTGTACTTGCGGTTCAGGTATCGGACAAACGAGGAAATCCCTCCTTGGAACCAGAAGTTTGCCTCGTCAGAGCGCCGGTCGGGCCGTTCATCGACAAAGGAAAACCGCAGACCCGCAGTCAGGTAGGCCATTTCTCGGAACCGTTCCGCCAGGGCCTGGAACTGAAAATCCACGGTGGTGAAGATCGTCTCGTCCGGCATGAAGGTCACTGACGTGCCTCGACGCGTTGACGCGCCAATCCGCACCAGCTCTCCAACCGCATCGCCGCGCTCGTAGCGACGCCGGTAGGCCGCGCCGTCCCGGTGCACCTCAACCTCAAGCCAACGGCTGAGGGCGTTCACGACCGACGCACCGACGCCATGCAGGCCACCGCTGACCTTGTATCCGCCTCCACCAAACTTTCCGCCGGCATGAAGCTTCGTGAAGATCAGATCAAGAGCCGGGACATGGTGGGTCGGATGCATGTCCACCGGAATGCCCCGTCCATCGTCACTGACCCGGACTGAACCATCCGCAAGGATCGCGATGTCGATGCGGGTGCAAAAGGAGGCGAGGGCTTCATCGACGCTGTTGTCGACGATTTCATAAACGAGATGATGGAGACCACGGTCATCGGTGCTGCCGATGTACATGCCTGGACGGCGACGCACGGCCTCGAGCCCCTCGAGAACTTGGATCTGCGCCGCCGAGTAGACGCCAGCTGCACCTTCGGGTGCATCCTCGGTGCCAGGCCTGAACGCCTGTTCCTCGTCGACTGCCTCAAAAGGCAGGTTCTCGGACTCGGTCACCGCACGGTCTCCATCGCGTTCATCACCATGAACGCAATTTTACATTATATGGAGGGGAGAGGTGACATCCCTGCCCCGGACCTTCTTTGACCGTGACGCCCGCGAGGTGGCAATCGACCTCCTTGGCCGGCATCTTGTCCGCACATCCGGGGCTGTTGACCCACATCCGCGAGCAGTTGCAACCATCGTGGAGACTGCGGCATACCTCAGTTCACATGATCTGGCGTGTCGTGCGTGCCAAGGACGCATACCGCGCACGGCGATGATGGTCGGCGCCCGGGGCCACGCGAACGTCTTCCCGATTTGCGACATGTACCACTGCCTGGATGCGGTCACCGGCCGGGACGGAACGACTGGTGCGGTGCTCATTCGGACCGTGTTTGTCGGTCACGACAAACCGCCACGGCAAGGTGGGAGATGCCGCGGTGCCTGGCCGGGCCGTCTCACGCCAGCGATTGAGGTCACCCCGGCGCCACTGGAGTCAGCCATCCGCCATCACCAATGCAGCTTCCAGCCGGCCCTCGTCCAGTTGCCCGGGCGAACCGGGACCAACCAACTCGTAGCGGTCCACGGGCCGAGGTTTACGTTGCTGTCCCAGGCCGGGACGCCAAAACTCTTCACCACGGGCCCGGCGGTCATTGCGTCTTACCGGCAACCCACATAAAGGAGCCAGTGAAAAATTCACGGCCTTGAACGCGCAGACGATGCCTATCAGTCGGCGGGGTGGTAGGTCACCCCGAACGCACCCGGACCGGCGTGGGTGCCGAGAACCGGCCCGATTTCGACGCTGAACTCCCGCTCAACCTCGAACCTCGCCAGAACCCGACGACGCAATTCGTCACGGACCTCCGGTGCTTCAGCATGCATGAGGCCGAGGTGCCCAAGACGACCACTCGGCACGTCCGACGCCATCAACTCAACGATGCGGTCAAGCGCGCGTGGACGGGTCCGCACGCGCTCACGTGCAGTCAAGCTCCCATCGGCCAACGACAGGATGGGCCGGACATTCAACAGGCCACCAATGAACCCGGCTACCCGACCAAGCCGACCACCACGTATGAGGTATTCCAAGGTCTCGACACTCACCATCGCGTTCGTGCGTGGGGCCAGCGTCGCAATCACGCCAAGGATCGCTTCTACCGTCTCTCCCCGCGCAGCCGCCTCAGTCGCAGCAACCACCACCATGCCTTGGGCCGGTGCGATCACCTTGGTATCAAACACCTCGAACCGAACGTCGGGGAACTCCGTGCGTGCCATCTCGGCGGCCACCTGAGCAGATCCGAAAGTACCACTCAACTTGGCGGACGCATGGATGGAAATCACCGCACCTGCACTGGGTGCGATGCGTCGATATGCATCAAGGAATTCTCCCGGAGACGGTTGGGACGTGGTTGGTTGAACGGACCCCGTGCGAAGCCTGCGGTAGAACTCCTCATTCGTGATGTCCACGGTCTCCGTAAACTGTTCACTGCCAAATGAAACATGAAGGGGGACCACCGTCACTCCGTATCGCTGCACAACATCGGGAGGAAGCCATGCGAGACTGTCGGTGACGATGCAGGTAGGTTTGCCTGCATCGGGCCTTATGGCATCGATGGAGTTTTCGCTCATCATGTCCCCTTCAGCAGGTCGAACCGGGCATTGGTCAAGGTCAATGCGACACCCGTACCCACTGCCCGCTACTCCGACGCTCCGCCGTGGAGTTTACCCTGTTGCTAGCTCGCGCGTTGACGCACAATTCAGCGCGACGGGACGGGCAAAAGTTCGCGGGTCAACCTAGATGCCTGACGACCAGTTGATCGCCAAACAGCCCGAAGATGTGGCCGTTCGCAACGACGAAGCTGGCCTGGCGCCTCTGCTGTCACCACTTTTCCATTCGCGCGTGGTCGCCGACCAACACTATCAACGTGGTTTGGATCAGGAATCGCGTGGTCAATGGGACCGCGCCCTCATAAGCTTCCGGATCGCTTGCAACTTGCATCCCGAACGGATCCTTTACCTGCTGGCACGCGGGCGTATCTGCCAGACACATGATCTGGATCCTGAGGCGGCTGATTGCTACGAACATGCTCGCCGCATCGCCCCGAAGGACCCAGTAGTGCTCTTCAACCAAGCCGAACTCTGGGCGCGCGAGGGTCGGCTCTCGATGGCAATCCAGAACCTCGAAGACATCCTGTCCGACGGCGGTCGCCACCTTGCTGGACGAGCAATGCCTGTCCACCGCCTCCGTGGAGACCTCGCGCTTCGTACCGGAGACCATTCACGCGCCGATGAGGCCTTCAGGACCGCACTTGCGCTCGTTCCCACAGATGCTTACCTCCAGACAATGGTTCATAGCGTACCTCGGTTTGCAGAGTTCAACCTTGACGCTGAAGACATATCAGGGGCAAAGCGCTTGGCCTACACACACGCCGGAGCGATGCTCTTTGGCTTGCTCGACGACGATGGCGTAACCATTCCCGACTATCCCGGCATCGGTCTCGAGACGTTGGAAGAAGTAGCTTCGGTCATCGCACGCCCTGCAAGGACACTCCAGCTTCTTGGGTCGCCAGCCTACATCGGCGCACTAGATGCGCCGTCGCTGCCGATCGCCGAGGCCATCACCGAGGTCCTCGGGAGCACTCTCTTCGACCCTTTAGCGCCATCACACAATGTCACCCGTGGCAACCCGTCGATCCTTCTGGTGACTGTGAATGCCTCCGATCCGGAGACAATCGGTGCCATGACAAGCCAGCTGAGAACTGAGGGCCAGGCCGTATGGACCTATGCCATTGGCTTGAGACACCCTACTGGCGCATATCACGGAATCATCGACCTCATCAGTTCGAGGGCGTTCGTGGAGGTGCCATGGGATGCACCGAGCCGCCAGACGACCCTTCCTTTGGAAGGATTGGGTGCTGAATTGGCGTCATGCCTGAGGAGTGCGATCGGCGCCCTGCCGACGATAGCAGCCGTCACATCCCATCTCGCGTGGCACTCAAGTCACAGGCGCTTCGCCTCGGATTCCTTGCGGAATGCGTTTGCCCAATCCGGCATTTGCTAAGATTGACAGTCGTAGCTTGTGTGCGCCGGTCGGGCGCGACCCGTCGGAGTGATCAGTATGAAGCGAACCTGGCAACCCAAGCGTCGCCGTCGTTCCCGCGTCCACGGTTTCATGAAGCGGATGAGCAGCGCAAACGGCCGTCGCGTTCTCCGCCTTCGCCGTCAGAAGGGGCGCAAGCGCCTTACCGTCTGACCCACGGACGAGCCCGGTGCTCTGCTGGGCCTTGCTCAACTCTGAAAGCAATCAGTTGATCCCGCGCGCACGCCGACTTCGCCGGACTACGGACTTCAAGGTTGTCAGGGACGGTGCCCGCCCCACCGGCGCCGGCCCGATCCAGGTCACCGCATTTGCACGGGAACCGTCCGGTTCAGTCTCGTGCGCCAGGTTCGGCATCGTGGTGTCACGACGCGTCGGGAACGCAGTGATCCGCAACCTGGTTCGGCGCCGCCTCAGAGCCGCTCTGGCCCCTCTTGTCCCACGTGTCGCCGACAAGTGGGATATCGTCATAGGAACCCGGCCTGCCGCGGCCATCACCCCCTATGAGCAACTTGCGTCAGCCCTGGAAGTGGGTTTTCATCGGGCAGGCGTGATTGTTCATGCACCGGCGAAGCTTAATCCTGCCCCGTGACGAACGACGGGTTGCACCCACCTATCACCTCACGCGTTGTCATCGCAGGCATTCGGGCGTTTCGGTTCATCCGCACTTCGCTCTACCCGGCGAGGCTCTGCCGCTTCCACCCAACCTGCACCGAATACGCGATGGAAGCGATAACCCGTCATGGTATTCTGAGGGGAACGTGGTTTGCTGTTGGCCGGATTTCCCGATGCCACCCCTTCAATGCCGGTGGCCTTGATCCCGTGCCCTAGCGCATCACGCATTTTCTTGTAGAACTTCACATCGCTACGGGCGCCATGTTGCGCCAGACTGTGTGACATCGCCTGCCCGAAACCGGGTAATCGCCACGCACCCGCCAACTGGAAGCGATTGAGGCATCCGGCCAGGGGGGACACGCGGCGCGAGGAGTAGTAGCGTTGCCTTCGTTCGTAGTCGTTCTGTGGGACAGCGTTCTCGTCTACCCTCTTGTGGTTGGGCTGATCTACCTTAGCAGCCTGTTCGGAGCCGGATTCGCGATCATTCTGTTCACAGTGGTGACGAAAACCATCCTCCTGCCCCTGACCATCAAGCAGCTGACTTCACAGCGCGCGATGACCCGCCTTCAACCGGAATTGAAGGCTCTTCAGGCGCGTTACGCCAAGGACAAGGAAAAGCTTTCCGTCGAGACGATGGCTCTGTACAAGGAACATGGAATCAACCCGGTTGCCGGGTGCCTCCCTCTCTTGCTCCAGATGCCAATCCTCTTTGCACTTTATTCCGCACTGCAAACTCTGTCCAACCCTGAAGCGTCATTGGATGAACCCCGGGGTTGGCTTACTGCCTTTGGCATGGACGACGCGACCCTGTCAACGGCCATCGCCTCCTTCAAACAGGGGTTCTGGTGGCTCGAAAGCCTCGACAAACCAGATGTCGTCACCGTCTTCGGTTATGCCCTGCCCTTCATCTTGCCGGTGCTTGCGAGCGTCACTCAATGGGTGCAGCAGCAAATGATGACCCAGCCGTCATCCGACCCCCAGCAGCAGATGCAGAACCAGATGATGCAGTTCATGCCCTTGATGATGCTCTGGATTGGGCTTTCGGTAAACTCGGGGCTCGCCCTATACTGGGTGGCCCAGAACCTTTACGGCATCATTCAGCAATACTTCATCGGCGGTCTGGGGTCCCTTGCAACGGTCCGCCTGCCTGGCACATCGACATCCGCGACAACGGTTAGTGACGACACACCACCGGCAACCGGCAAGGCTCGACGCGTGAACGGCGCAAACCGCTCCAGAGGTTCCGGTGGCGGTGATGGGAGGCGAAGTGGTAGCCAATAATGATGTTTCGGTCGTTGAGGCTTCGGGACGGTCGGTCGAGACGGCAATCACGCAGGCCTTGGCCGAATTGGGCCGCACTCGAAACGAAGTAACCGTTTCGATCATCGATCCGGGTAATCCGGGGCGTCTTCTCGGTTTCGGGGCGCAACCAGCACGCGTACGTGTCTCCGTTCGTGTTCCAGGAGACGAGGCCGAGCAGGAGGAAAACTCCGAGGAGACCCGTAACGAAGCGACCCATCGTGGCGAAGCATTCGTACCGCTACCCCGCGGGTCGGCGGATGCAACCGCGGTTGCTGAAACCGCCCGGCGTATCCTGGGCGAGCTGCTCCATCACATGAACTTCGACGAGGCTCACATCGAAGTCGTGGAACTCGAGCCGCTCACCCTCAACGTGCGTGCGCCAGACGCCGCTGATCTCATCGGGCGCCGGGGAGAGACGCTGCGGGCAATCCAGTTCATCGTCGGAATAATGGTCAACAAGGCACTCGACACCCACGTGCGGATCACGATTGATATCGACGGGTACCGGGCACGCCGCGAAGTACTCCTCCGAGACCTTGCACTCCGGTTCGCCAGCCGCGTCATCGCCACCGGTGCGCCCGTCCAGTTGGAGGCTATGCCCCCTAACGAGCGCCGGATTGTCCACATGGTGCTCGCCGAGCACCCGGACGTAGCCACCGAAAGTACCGGCGAAGGCGACAACCGGCGCATCGTGATCATGCTCCGCCACTAGGTGCGCCGGTGAATGCGTACTGACACGACCCCGGAAATCCTTGTCCTCGGAAATGTGACCCGCGACGTCGCCCCGGGCTCTCCAGACGGGTTCACATACGGGGGCACGGCTACATTTGCATCACTTGCCGCAAGCCGACTTGGACGGCGCACCGCGTTGGTAACGGCCGCCGCGCACGAACCCGGCCTTGCGGGTGTCCTCCGCAATGTCGACGTTGAGACCGTGCGATCCGAAGTGACCACCACGTTTGAGAACATCTATGCACCAAACGGTCGGGTTCAGTATGTCCGAGCCGTCGCCCCCCCATTGGTCCCAGCCAACATTCCTGACGCATGGCGCCGGGCACCCATGGTCCACTTTGGCCCGATTGCCCAAGAACTCACCCACGACCTGCTGGAAGTCTTCCCATCGACCGCTTTGATTGGCGCAACACTACAAGGGTGGTTGCGTGCATGGTCTCCTGACAACGGACGCGTGAGCCCAGTCGCTTGGCGCCATGCCGAGACTTATCTGGATCGCCTTGATGTCGTCACTTTCAGCGCCGAAGATCTCGGCGGAGACATGGTGCTCGTCGAGGAATACGCGACACGAGCCCGCCTCGCCGTGGTGACCGAAAACCGCCATGGTTGCGTTGTATGGCAGCACGGTGCCCGTCGACGTTTCCCTGCCTACGACGTCGCGGAAGTCGACCCAACCGGTGCCGGCGACGTATTCGCCACCGCCTTCCTGCTTCGCTACGGGGAAACGAAAGACATTGAAACCGCCGCCCAGTTTGCAAACTGCGTCGCGTCGTTCGTGGTTGAGGGACGCGGGGCGGAGGCCATCCCAACTGGAGAAAGGGTAAGGATGCGTCTACGCCATGGGAGCCTCCGGCCATCAGGGAGCTGATGATTGCCCACCCGCTGTTATCCGGGCTTGGCGTTGACCCGGTTTGCTCGATAGGCTATAAGGCGGTGGGTGAGGACGCACCCGAAGACCCGACCACCATGTAAGCACGTCGTAAGCACGTCCGGTTTTGAATGAGAGGAACATCAATGGCTAAGACCTTCAAGGACCTCGTCGCCGAGGGGCGAGCCGTCGCCCCGATGATTAGCATCGATGACTCCGAGGCCCAGATGGCTTCGCACCCCCAGACCATGGTCATCGACGTGCGTCAGCAAGAAGATTCGCACGGAAACGCCGTTGCCGGTTCAATCAACATTCCCCTCGGCCTGCTTCCGTTGCGTGCGGACACTGAATTGCCCGAACACTACCGGGACGCCCGCCTTCAGGATCGTTCCACTCCGATCATCACCACGTGCGGCGCGGGCGGACAGGCATCTCTCGCCGCCAAGATCCTCCATGACATGGGCTTCACCAACGTGAAGATCATGGAAGGCGGAACGACTGCGTGGAAGAACGCCGGCAAGCCAATCCACTGACAAACGGGTACCCAAATCATCTGGCCTTCCCTGAAGTCATCCGGACCCAAATCTTTTCTATTTACCTTACTTCTCACAAGGACATGGCAATGATTAACGTAGGAGATGCCGCCCCGGACTTTTCCCTCATGGGGACAGATGGCAAGATGCATGCCATCAGTGACTACCGGGGCAAGGCCGTCGTCCTGTTCTTCTTCCCGAAGTGCTTCACCGGAACGTGCGAACGTCAGATCAGCGGCCATGCGCAGCACATTGCAGATTTCAATGCGCTTGGTGCCAAGATCATTGGCGTCAGCACCGATCACTCCCCGTCGCAGAAGGCCTTCAAGAAGGGGTGTGACCCAAATGACTACATCCTCCTCCTGAGCGACTTCCGGCATCAGCTTGTGAAATTGTTCGGAGTAAACGTCGATGAGGGCCAACTTCCGAACCAACGCGCCACGTTCATCATCGACAGCCACGGTAAGGTCAGGAGTGCACACGTAGAGGGGTCTCCGGGGAACTGGGCGGGTATCGAACCGGAACTCGTTGCCCTCCGCGCACTCTGACCGCAACCGAAACACGTTCAATTTCGATACCGTGCCAGACCGTCTTCGAAAGGCGGTGGTGCGGTATCGTGACTCAGGGGAGCACGCATGAGTGGACTAGTCCGAGTGCAGGTGGATACCCCGGCCCTGTTGGATGCAATCCTCGCGTACGTGAACGACCCACGCGCTGATCGCAATGCCTTTCACAGCGAGTTGCTTTCAGATGAACTCGAGCATCAACTCGGGCTGACGCAGGACGTGCTTGAGGCACTTCTTCTCGACGGGGCATCGACCCGAGAGGACGTCGAACCACTGGTGAGCTACCTCGTCACCTATGGGGTGTCTGGGGTCGCTGGGCCACCCGGAACGGCAATCGATGGGATCCCATCCGCAGCGTCCCCCAATGGCAATGACCCGCGCGTCTGACTTGCCAATGATGGCTGTGGGCTTTCGGATGCAATGCTTTCGCCACTGGTCGGCAGGACAAACCAGATGGTTGACCCATGACCTTCTCCCTGACTGAACGCACCGATCACCCCCCCGTGGGCCTGTACGAGGTGCTTTGCGATTGCCAAGCCGAGACCGGTTCCAACTGACGAGCGCGAGCGGTCAACCTTGAAGAACCGTTCAAACAGCCGGGAAAGATCCTCACGGGATATCCCTAAACCGGTATCGGTGACACCGAACCGAATGCCGTTCCCGTCCCTAGCAGCTGTGAGCGTGACAACCCCACCTTCCGGTGTGAACTTTATGGCGTTCTGGAGAAGATTGAGCAACACCTGTCCAACTCGCATTGGATCGGCATTGACCGGCGGCAGCCCGTGTTCGGCCGCCATGCGAAGATCAACACCCGCACGCGTTGCTTGGGTACGTAGCCTCCGATAGGCCGTTTCCAGAAGTGAGATTGGTGCCACCAGGCGCTTTTCCATCTCCGCCTGACCCGACTCGATTTGCGAAAGCTCAAGCAACTCGAACACCAGTTGGGTGAGACTGTCGACCTCGATGTGCATAAGCCGGAGAAACTCGCGCGCCGCCGGAGGGTCCTCAAGCGCACCCTCTTCAAGTGTCTCAACAAGCGCCTTCAGCGACGCCAGTGGTGTCCGCAATTCGTGCGAGACGTTGGCGACAAAATCCTTCCGAATGCTTCCGGATCGGCGCAGTTCGGTTTCATCCTCAAGAAAGATCACCCCCGCCCCGCCCCCATCCGGACGTCTGGATGCCCCAACTCCGAGGTCGGACGGCACGCGCCCTTGAGATGCGAACGGGACTGCAGACACCTTGACGATGCGAACCCCAGTCCCGCGTCGAGGCATCGAGAGTTCTCCCATAGTGGAGAACGGCGACAATCGAACGTGCCTGGTTTCTGGTCGGCGGGTTTCAATCGCCCTGGCGAGAGTTTCGGTTACTTCGTAATCCCGTACGGCCGTCACCAAACTCTGTCCCACCAATGACGAACCGTCTCCTGGCAGATCCAACAGGCGTACCGCTTCCGGATTGACAGCCGCCACCCGTCCATCTTCCGACGTAATGATCAGACCTTCGGCTATCGAAGCTAGTGTCTGACGGACACGAACCCGTTCCTGCTCGACACTCTCGCGATGCACTTCCAAAGTGTGTGCAACATCGACGAGTGCCTCGGCGAGCGGTTCCGCCTCGTCCGGCAATCGTGTCGCGATCAAGGCAGACACCGGGCCATTCAAGTTCATCAACTCGGATGATGTCGCCTCGACGGCATACCGGACAGACTGGCGCAACTGCAGTGCTGACACGGCGAACGCCTCACGCGACACCGCTTGCTTCCCGCGATCAGCTCGGTGCACAACGAACGCACCGAAGGATCCAAGCGCCAAACCAACGAACCCGGTCAATAGCGTCCATGATGTGGCTGGCATCGCCATGGACGAGGCGCCGGTGCCTGGTGCGAGCCCTACCGACGACAGGAACCACTGGCCAAGAAACCACGTCGCGGAGATCAGGGCGCCTACGACGAGGCGAAGGTCGATGTTCACAATGAAGCAGTCTTGGGATCAGACGGAGCCACTGTCAGGGCCGTAACGAGAATTACGCCTCGCCAAGCTCGTGGCGTCGCCCCTTGGCAATGTACATTACCCGCTCACACACATTGGTGATGTGATCCCCAACGCGTTCCAGGTTGTGAGCGATCCACAGGAGATACGTGGCCCTTACAACTGTTCGTCCATCCTTCTCCATCGTGGCAAGCATCAGGTCGTAGACATCATCCTGCAACTGGTCGACTTCGGCGTCCTGCCTCGCACAGGCAAGCGCCTTGTCAGCATCGCGTTCGACGAACGCATCAAGAGCCAGTCGCAACCGTTCGCGGCACGACGCGATCATGCGCGGGAACTCGTTGACTGTACGGATCGGAGGTTCGGCGCACAACTTCACACAGAGACGCGAAATACTGCGGGCGTGGTCACCCATCCTCTCAAGGTCGGTTGCGATATGCTCAACGCTGGTTATGAACCGGAGGTCAGACGCCATTGGCTGTTGAGTGGCCAATAGAACGACAGCACCCTCTTCAATGATCATGCGCTTGGCATTTATGAACGTGTCATCAGACACGACCTGCCTGGCAAGTTCTACATCACGTGCCGCCAAGGCATCCATCGAACGTTCAAGAGCCTTGTCCACCATGCTGCCCATTATCAGGACTTCGTCCGCAAGATGAGAAAGCTGAAGGCGATACGCCTTACGGATTTCGGTCTCACGCGCCATCACAGGTACTCCGAGGGCAAACTGCACACGGCAGATAACGTCCGAAACGAACTGGAACACAACCACGGGTACCCCGCGTGATTGAATGTTACGCATTGGATGTAACGGGGCCGTGATCACACAGATACGTTTGAAAATCATCCGGCCGGTCAGGCGCTTCAACAACTCCCTAAGCTCAGCGATCGCTTCGGCGGTCGGTATCCTCCATGAGATGCAGTCGAAAATCCTTGTCATCGAAGATGAACCCGCAATCGTCACAAGTGTCAGCTACAGCCTTCGCAAGGAGGGCTACGAGGTAGCCACTGCCACCGACGGACAAACCGGTCTTGAAACCGCACGACGTGACCCCCCAGATCTGATCGTGCTCGATGTGATGCTTCCACGGCTGACCGGCCTCGATGTGTGCCGGGCCATTAGGAGGTCGCCCTCGGCACTACTGCAGAACATTCCCATCATCATGTTGACTGCTCGCACCGAAGAGGTTGACCGTGTCGTCGGCCTGGAAATCGGTGCCGACGATTACGTGACAAAACCCTTCTCGATGCGCGAGCTTGTCGCTCGCGTCAAGTCGATGCTCAGGAGAAGCCAGAGCCGCACTGACGAAGCGTCAGCACACCGTCCAATCTCGCTTGGCGCCATCACGCTCGATCCTGCGCAACGGCGCGTGACGAGGAATGGGTGCAACGTCGTGCTCAAGCCGCGCGAATTCGACCTGCTTGCATGCCTGATGCGGCATCCGGGGCAAGTCTTCACAAGGGATCACCTGCTCGCACGGGCGTGGGGGAGCGAATTCTCCGGGGACATGCGCACCGTTGACGTGCATATCCGTTGGCTACGAGAAAAACTCGAGGAAGATCCTGGCAACCCACAGATCATCGAAACGATCCGAGGTGTCGGGTACCGCTCTCGTGCGCCCAACTGACCCATCGGCTCAACGGTCAACCGACATCCGTCGACTTGTCCGCAATCTCCGTGAGGTGTTGCGCACCCATCCCTCAACCGTCGACGAGATGGCCTCCCTGCTCAAGGTAACTCCGGAACAGGTGGTGAAGGTTCTGCGGGCCCTACGGCGCCGACAAGGCCGGCTGCGGGTCAGTCTTCGAAACGGCCGGTCGGCCTGGTCGTGGGAACCGGAGCCAACCAAGACCGCACTGGCGCCTCCCCGGCTCGCGAAGCGCGGACCCGCGCCGTAGAATCCGCAACGCCCGTACCGACGCCGGGCCAGACATCGCAAGGAGATCCCGACCATGGAAAACGAGTCAAAGACCGGCGACAACAAACCACCTCTCGACTTGGTCACTGATCCGCGGCATCAAAGCCGTATCCAGTTGGATGGACGTGACCGCATCGCCGCCCGGGCAATGTTGCATGCCATCGGTATCACCAACGAAGACCTGAGCCGCCCAATTGTCGGCGTAGCACACTCGTGGATCGAAACGATGCCGTGCAATTGGGGCCTGCGCTCGCTTGCCGAGCAGGTCAAGAAGGGCATCCGCGATGCCGGGGGAACTCCAATGGAACTGAACACCATCGCGATAAGCGATGGTGTCACCATGGGCACCGAGGGCATGAAAGCGTCCCTCGTCTCGCGGGAAGTGATTGCCGACTCGATCGAACTCGTCGCGCGCGGCCACATGTTCGACGCGCTGATCATTCTCGTCGGCTGTGACAAGACAATTCCTGCCGGTGCGATGGCACTGCTTCGTCTGAACATCCCCGGCGTGTTGCTCTACGGCGGCCCAATCAAACCCGGGCGGTTCAGAGGCAAGGACGTCACGATCATCGACTTGTTTGAAGCCGTCGGCGCCCATTCCGCAGGGAAGATGTCCGACGCCGACCTCGATGAAATCGAGAACTGCGCAATCCCCGGTGCTGGCGCGTGTGGGGGACAGTACACCGCGAACACGATGGCGATGGCCCTTGAGTTCCTCGGTCTCGCCCCGCTTGGCAGCGGTAGCGTGCCGGCAGTGGACAAGCGCAAGAACCAGGTTGGGGTTGAAGCCGGCCATCTCGTCATGGACGTCCTCCGTCGTGGCGTGCGACCACGCGACATTGCCACCAAGGCCGCATTTGAGAACGCCATCGCCGGTGTCTGTGCATCCGGCGGATCAACCAATGCGGCACTCCACTTGCCAGCCATGGCCCACGAAGCTGGTATCGAGTTGACCTTGGACGAATTCAACGAGATCAGTCACCAGACACCGCTCATCTGCGACCTCAAGCCAGGGGGTCGCTTCGTTGCGGTCGATCTCGACGACGCCGGTGGCATCCAACTCGTCGCCAAGCGCCTCATCGAGGGCGGCAAGCTCGACGGGTCGTGCATAACGGTGACCGGCCACACTCTCGCTGAAGAGGCGGACAAGGCCATCGAGACACCCGGCCAGGAAGTCGTGGTCACCGTGGAGCAGCCACTCAAGGAGACCGGGGGCATCGTCATCCTCAAGGGAAATATTGCCCCCGAAGGTGCCGTGATCAAAGTGGCTGGTTACGACCGGACATTCCATCAGGGACCGGCGCGGGTCTTCGAACGAGAAGAAGAGGCCATGGCAGCGGTGACCGGTGGCAGGGTCCAGCCTGGGGATGTGGTTGTGATCCGCTACGAAGGGCCTCGGGGCGGTCCGGGAATGCGCGAGATGCTCAGTGTCACTGGCGCGATCAACGGTGCTGGCCTCAGTTCGTCGGTCAGCCTGATAACTGACGGACGCTTCAGCGGAGGCACCCATGGGTTCATGGTCGGGCACGTATCACCCGAAGCGGCCCTCGGCGGCTCCATTGCGGCGATCCATGACGGCGATATCGTCACGATTGATCTCAAGGCACGATCCATGGACATCGCGGTTTCGGATGCCGAAATCGCAAAGCGGATGTCCGGATGGAAGCGCCCCGCACCCCGCTACACCAATGGGGTCTTTGCGAAATACATGGCACAGGTCGGCAGCGCCTCACGGGGTGCCATCACCAGTTCTCCCGACCTCTCCTGAACACCAAACCTTGGCAAAGAGGTTTCGTGTCGAGGATGTTCGGCGGATTGGGTCGTTCCAGTCAACGTCAAAGCCGGTGTGACGCAACCGTCATACCGGCTTTGCTAGTTCACCCGGTCCCGCAAGCCTGCCGGCAACTGAACAGGGTTGCCTCTCGTCTCCCGACTGGCATTGCGCACCGCCTTGATTGTTTCGAGGCGAGACAGCAGCCGGCTCAGTTGTGCGAGGCTTCCGAGTTCCACTGTCGTGATGATCGTCGCAATCCCCTCATGGGCATCCACTGTGACCTGTGAACCGGTGATGTTCAATTTCTCTTCGGCCACTACGGCTGCAACGTCCCGCAGGAGGCCCGGACGGTCAAACGCCTCAACCCGCACCGTCACGGGGTACTTCTGAACCCCGCTGCGTCCCCAATCGACGGCCACCAGACGGTCCGGTTCATCTTCGGCCAGAACGTTGTGGCAGTCCTGACGATGGATCGTGATCCCCCGGTTCCGGGTGATGAACCCGATGATCCGGTCGCCCGGCACGGGCTTGCAACAGGGAGCCATGCGTGTCAGGAGGTCACCAACACCCATCACCTGCACCGCACCGCTCGAGTTCGCACCGACCGTGGGCGCTACTTCCGGCAGATCAATGAATGTTGGTTCGGGTACCGAACGCAGACCCAGGCGCCCGATGACCGTCTGAAGTCCAACGCCGCCGTATCCGATCGCCGCCAGAAGACTGTCAATCGACTGGAAGTTGAGCTGATTAGCCGTAGTCTCAAGCTGTGTCTCCGCGATGGAACCGATGCCACCAAGACCGAGGCGCCTGAGTTCCTTGTCCAATACGTCGCGCCCTCGAATGATGTTCTCAGCGCGCTGCTGCTGCTTGAACCACTGACGGATCTTTTCGCGCGCATGTCCTGTTCGGACAACCGTCAGCCAGTCACGACTTGGGCCGTGCGACGACTTGGTAGTCAGGATTTCAACGATGTCGCCATTCTTGAGTTCGTAGTCCAGAGAAACCAATTTCTGGTTGACGCGCGCACCAATGCACCGGTGTCCGACATCGGTATGGATCCGGTAGGCGAAATCCAACGGGGTCGCCCGAGCTGGCAAGTCCTTGACTTCACCGCGTGGGGTAAAGACAAAGACCTGATCCTGAAAGATATCCATCTTGACGGTCTCGACGAATTCCTGCGCCGTCGAGAGTTCCTGTTGCCACGCCATTAGCTGGCGCAACCACGCAAGTTTCGCCTCGAACTGGGTATCCGGCTGGCTGCCTTCCTTGTAGCGCCAGTGCGCCGCAATCCCGTGTTCGGCAATCCGTTGCATGTCGTGCGTACGGATTTGAACCTCGAGGAACCGGCCAGTGCGCGCGACCACAGCCGTGTGCAGCGACTGATACATGTTGCCCTTTGGCATCGCGATGTAATCGTCGAACTGTCCTGGAACGGGAGGCCAGAGGCTATGAACGATGCCAAGCGCGGCGTAGCACTCGGGGACCGTCGCTACCACTACCCTAAGGGCAAGCAGGTCGTACAACTGGTCGAAACTCCGCCCCGTCCGCTCCATCTTCTTGTAAATGGAATAGATGTGCTTGGGACGCCCTGTAATCTCGGAGGCAACACCGGTCTTTGCCAAGTGGTCGCGTATGGATCCGATGCACTCTTCGACGTGTGCCTCTCGTGCCCGACGCGTGTCATTCAGGAGGCGCTTCAGCTCCTGATAGTGCTCAGGTTCGAGGTTATAGAACGCAGCATCCTCAAGCTTCCACTTGACCTGCCAGATGCCAAGACGATGCGCCAAAGGCGCGTATATCTCGAGCGTTTCCCGGGCGATACGGTGACGCGCGTCCGGGCGCTTGCCGTCCAGCGTACTCACGTTGTGCAGTCGATCGCACAACTTGATAAGGACAACGCGAATATCCTCGGCCATTGCCAGAAACATCTTGCGCAGGTTTTCGGCCTGCTGTTCCTCAAGACTGTTCCAATGGATCCTCGACAGTTTGGTAACCCCATCGACGAGCCGTGCAACTTCAATGCCAAATGCGTCACGCAACGCGGTAAACGTGACGCCAGTATCTTCGATGACATCGTGCAGAAGCGCCGCCGCGATAGTTGCTCGATCAAGATGCAGATCAGCCAGAAGCAGGGCAGTCTCTAGTGGATGCTGGATGTACGGCTCTCCAGACCCACGACTCTGGCCGGCATGGGCTTTGGCAGCGTACTCGTACGCACGCTCAACGATGCCCAAGTCCGTGTTGGGCGGCAAATAGGCGCGTAGACGTTCCAGAAGGTCGTCAAGCGTCGTTACGCGACGCGACGCATCCGGTTCATTCTCAATCGCGGGAACTGGCGTCGCAATCACGATGGCATCGGGCATGACCTCAATTTTGGCACCCGGCAGCGCGCCCCGTTGCACGTTACAGGATCAGCCGACGCAGGAAAGACCGTCGCACGCCGGCTTCATCTGTTGATCTCAGGATAACGCGGTTGCGGTCACCACACAATACCTCCACGCGAAGCGCGGCCATTTCTGGGGCGTGGCGTATACCCTTTTCGGGGGCGCAGACCGCGTCTGACTGAGGCACCATGTTTTACGACCACGCAACGATCAGCCTGAAAGCCGGGAACGGCGGCGACGGCGCCATGCACATGCGCCGGGAGAAGTACGTCTCTCTCGGCGGTCCCGACGGTGGCGACGGTGGGCGTGGAGGCAGCATCTACCTCGAGGGTGACGCGAACCAGAACACACTCATCTCCTTTCGGTTCAAGCGTCACTTCGTCGCACCGGACGGCACCAAGGGTGGACGACGTAACAGCCATGGTCGCGCCGGACAGGACACCGTCATTCGTGTTCCCCTTGGCACTGTGGTGCACGATGCCACCAATGGGGAACTTCTTGGCGATGTCACCGAACCTAAGCAGCGCGTCCTGATCGCGCGTGGTGGCCGGGGTGGACTTGGTAACACCCATTTCAAGACCGCAACTCACCAGACACCCGAATTCGCCCAACGAGGTGAACCCGGGCAAAAGCGTGAGGTAGCCCTCGAACTGCGGGTCATTGCAGACGTCGGATTGGTGGGCTATCCGAACGCCGGGAAGTCGTCCTTCCTTGCTGCGGTATCCGCCGCTCGACCAAAGGTTGCTGCCTATCCGTTCACGACCCTGGAACCAAACCTCGGCGTCGTTGGGTTTGCCAACGACAGCTTCGTCCTTGCGGACATACCCGGCCTCATTGAAGGTGCCAGCGATGGCGCCGGTCTCGGCCTCCAGTTCCTTCGGCACATCGAACGCACCCGCCTCCTCCTCCACATCATCGATGTCGCTGGCGTCGATGGTCGCGCCGACCCGATCGGTGACTTCCATAGGATCAACACGGAACTGAAGCGATACTCGGAATCGTTGGCGACGCGACCGCAAATTGTCCTGGCAAACAAGCTTGACCTTCCCGAGGCGCAAGAGGCATGGCCGGAGTTTCGCGCTGAGATGGCTTCACTCGGCATTCCGGTCTTCCCCCTGTCAGCTGCCACGCGCGAAGGTGTCGATAACGTTCTCAGAGCGGTCATCATCCGCCTGAACGCCATGAACCAGGCAGACGCAGACGCACGAAAGGCTGACGTCGACAGTTTTGCCGTTGGTCCCGGCTTTGAACGCTACACCCCAGCCCCCCGAGACCGGGCGCGCGACTTCCGTGTCGAGAAGAAAGACGACGAGTTCGTCGTGTCGGGTGAACCTATCGATCGCTTGGTGGCAATGATCGACGTCCACCTCATCGCGGGACAGGCTTATTTGAAACAGCGCCTCCGTCAACTCGGCGTGATCGCATCCCTTGACGAACTCGGCATCAAGACCGGCGACACTGTCGTTCTGGGTTCTGAGCGGATCAGATGGGGTCCGCCGGAACCGCCTCCGAAGCGTCGTTCGGCGTTGTCCCGGAAACTCGGAGTTCGCTGACACACAAACAACGATTCGGGATGAACTCCACCAATCGGTAGGCACTCCGGCACTTCCATCTGACCACGCGCCGTTGGTGCGCAGCGATCTGACTGTGCCTCTTCAGAACGCTCCCCGTCCCCGCAGGACCACCGGAACCGTCCGCAACAGGATCACCACGTCGAGCCATGGTGAGTAGTTCTGAATGTAGTAGAGGTCGTATTCGACGTTCTCGTGGAGCGGACGGTCGCTGCGACCATTGATCTGCCACCATCCCGTCATGCCGGGGGGCGCAGCGAACCGTTTGCGCTGCCATGGTTCGTACTTTTCGACAATCCATGGCTGTTCCGGACGGGGCCCGACGAGGCTCATCTCCCCAACGAGAACATTGAAGAGGTTCGGGATTTCGTCGAGGGACCATCGACGCAGAAACCTTCCCAAGCGCGTTACGCGCGGGTCGTCACGACGCTTCACATGCTGGTGGTTCTCAGAACCCACCCGCATCGTCCTGAACTTCCACATGCGAAATTGACGGCCATTCTCTCCCACCCTTGGCAATCCGACAAATACCGGTCCAGGGTTGTCCAGTGCGATGGCTAGCCCTACCACGATGATCGCGGGACCAAGCAGGACGACGCCGATACCCGCGACAACCAGGTCGAATAGGCGCTTGACCACTCGATCCGTGCCGGTGATTGCCGGGTCACGGATGCCAATGAGTGGCACCCCCCAGAAGTCCTCGATGCGGGCGCGAGCCGCGATCATGTTGAACCGTTCAGGCACAATCCGAACGCGCACCGGAAGCGGGAGCAACGAAAGTGCCACGTGCACCGTCTGTTCATGCCGCTCTGGAGGCAGCGCAACGATCACCTCGTCAACTTGACGGTCGGCGACAACCGTTGCAGCATCAGAGGTCAAACCAAGGATCGGATGACCGTCGACCTCTGTTGCCAGGGCATCGTCGAGAAAGCCGACGACCGCAAGCCCTGCCCACGGTCGCGAGGCCATCAGCATTGCCACTTCTCGTCCCGCCGGACCTGCGCCAATGATCAGGACACGGCTACTGGCACGCCCTGCTGATGCGAACCATGTCATCAACAATCGGGCAACCAAGCGCAGGTTGATGAGGATCACCAGATCAAGTCCGACGAAATAAGCCAGCAGCAACCGGGAGATGAAACGGAACTCGAAAACGTAGAAGAAACCCACAAGGGCCAGCGACGCCACGGCGATGCCCGGAACCACGATCACAATCTCATCGATCAGCGACCGGGTCCGATTTGCGTCGTACGCGCCGAACGCCCGCAACGCAACCGGCCACAACACGATGATCGCCACGTAGACCGGTGGCTTGATGAACCAGCCCGGAACCACCGCATCACCAACGGGCACTTCGTGCCTCGCCCAGTCGGCAACGAATATGGCAAAGCACGTCAGGACGGCATCGGTGACCAGGAGACCCGCAGACCACCACTTGGTCACATGCCTCAACATCAGATGTCGTCTCTCTGCCCCGTCCGGGAACGGTCGCCAACTGCGCCCCACCCGCTATTGTCCATCAACGAGGGGTGAGGTTGTTCAGATGCATGCGTCCGGCCAAACCCTTGTGCGTCTGAAGGATGGCCGCGGTCACTTATCGTCGACTTGACCCCTTGTGAAGGACATCACGGTATGTCTCCAATGTATGCGCAACCATCTGCGCGATTGAAAACCGGTCTTCGACATCCTCTTTTCCGGCCAGTCCAATAGCAATCGCGCGTTCACGATCATCAAGAAGTGAGAGCACATGGCCGGTCAGGGCTTCCACATCGCCCACAGGCGCAAGGAGCCCAGTTACCCCGTGTCGGACAACATCGCGGGTTCCCGTGACATCTGTTGCTACCACTGGAACCTGCATCGCGAGCGCTTCCACAAGGACATACGGCAAACCCTCGAACCTGGATGTCAGGAGAAAGACGGTGGACGCCGAGACAAGTTCACGCGCATCATCGCGATAGCCCAGGAAATCAATCCGCCCACTCAAGCCAAGCCTTGTGGCCTCAGCCTTGACCATTTCTTGCTGGTCACCACCCCATACCCACACGAACCTCACGTCATCGCGTGCCACCGCAATCCTTGCGGCCACCCGCAACCACGTCCCGGGATCCTTCTGAGGTGTCATCCGCGCCACCGTCATCACGACCGGGGCATGTCCCCATCCCTCACGCGCACGGACATCGTCCCTGTGTTCCGGATCCGGCATCACTGAAGGATCTATGCCGTTCGGGATCGCCACGACACGGTCACGCGGCACGACGCCATGTTCGACCGCAACATCGGCCTCGGTCGGCGATACGGCGACCATGCAGTCGGTCACCAACCCGAGAAGACGTTCGATCGAACGAAACACCGTCCGCCTGACAGCGCTACCGGCGAGGAATGCGAAACCATGAGGCGTGTAGACAACCATCGGTCGCATGGAGTGTGGGACACCCAGCGCGGCCACGCGCGTGACCGCCCCGCCGATCGATGAGTGAGCATGGACGACGTCATATCGATGCCGCTGCAGGAGGCCTGTCAGGCGTCGCACAGCCACGAGGTTCATCGGGGACCAGACACCACGCTCCATCGGCAATTCGATGACCGGAATTCTTGCACCAGAGGCGTCATCCCAGAACGACGTATCCCCATGGGACTCGTTTCGGACGCGCGGGCAGGCAATGGAAACTTCGCACCCCAGCTTCTGGAGACCAGTCGCAAGTTCCAGAAGGTGGCGCTTGGTTCCCCCAATCGTGGCTTCCATCACCATCAACACCCGGACCGGGTCCTGAACCACTAGGTCTGGCTGACGCGTCACATGCCACCTGAGACCAGGGAGGCATCGAGGGCAGGTGTGGGCGGAATGTCCTCAGGGAAGATCGTGGCAGGGTTCATGATCCCGTGTGGGTCGAGGGCACGCTTGATCTGGCGCATCGTCTCCAGCGCCGCGCCGTGTTCACGCGTCATGTAGGGGGCCCGCGCCGCGCCAACACCGTGTTCGCCCGTCACGGTCCCACCCAAGTCAAGTGCGAGGTGATGGATTGCATCGGTCAACGCAATTACGCGCCTGACATCATCCGGGTCGCGCCCGTTGACAAGTACCGCCGGATGCAGGCTACCGCCCCCGATATGCCCATACGTCGCAACCGGGACGTCGTACTTCGCACTCAGATTTTGGATACCCCGCAACGTCTCCGGAATGCGCGACAACGGGACACAGATATCCTCGCCAGCGTACGCCCGGGTGCTTCCGGGCCGGAGTGCCCCGACCGCCGCCCCAACGACAGATCGCGCCTCCCAAAGCTTGGCAATCCGTGGTTCCTGATCTGACCAATCCACCTCGGCTGCCAACGGGCGCACCGTCTCGGCAATCTGCTCCGCGTCCCAACGGACACCCGCGGGGTTTCCATCAACCTCGAACAGGATGAGCGCCTCGGCTTCTCGCAACCCAAGGTCGGGCCGGTACAGGTTGGCGGCCCGCAATGACCGGGAATCAAGGATTTCGATCGCCGACGGGGATATGCCAGACCGGTAGACAGCCTGAACTGCTTCACCCGCCCGTTCGAGAACATCGAATACTGCAAAGACCATCGCGCGTGCCTTGGGCCGCGGATGCAATTTCAACCTCAGGCGCGTGATGACGCCCAGCGTGCCCTCGGCGCCCACGAACAGTTTCGTCAACTCCAAGCCGGCCGCCGACTGCTTGGCGCGACTTCCAACCGATCCGGTCTCAATCACGTCCCCGTTGGGCAGGACAATGTTGAGCCCAAGCACCCACGAACTCGTCGGTCCGTACTTCACCGCGCGGACACCGTGGGCGTTCGTGGATGCCATTCCACCAACAGTCGCCATCCGACTTGATCCGGGATCAGGTGGAAAGATCAAGCCTTCCGGCGCAACCAGTTCGTTGAGCTGGGCGTGCACGACACCTGGTTCACAGATCGCCTGACCGTTGGGACCGTCAATCTCGATCACCCGGTTCATGGCATTCATGGCGAGGACAATCCCGCCTCGCAGCGCAACACACCCGCCGCCGCACCCACTGGCGGCCCCCCGCGGGGTCACCGGGATCCGGTGTTCATTGGCGTAGCGCATGACCGCAGTGACATCAGCCTCCGAGCGCGCGATTACCGCGACATCCGGGACAACCGGCTTCAACTGCGTGAGGAACGATGCGTCGTACCCATAGACCTCCAGATCAGTCGCTGCGTCCAGCACATCCCCCGTGGTCACCAACCGGCGCAGGTCGGTCACCATGGCTACGCGGGTGGCCCGCGACACCCGTGTGACAACGTCTGTCCGAAGCATCGTCATCGAACGACAACCGGCGCGGATGCCTCATCAAGAAGTTCCATGATGTGCCGGACTTCGGTTTTCGACCCAGTTGCCCGGAGGCGAGCACGCAGTTGCAGATAACAACCAGGGTTTGCCGTGACAACGACCTCGGCGCCAGTTGCGTTGATTGCCTCTGCCTTTCGGGAACCCAGCTCCCGGGCGGTCTCCGGGTGGGTCACGTTGTAGACACCCGCACTTCCACAGCAAAGTGACCGTTCAGCCATCTCGGTCAATTCGAGACCAGGAATGCGCCGCAACAGTTCGCGCGGCTGCGACGTGATCTTCTGCGCATGGGACAGGTGACAGGCATCCTGATAGGTCACCCGCACCGAACCCGCACCGGTTGGGTGCGTCATCGGAAGCGTACGTGTGGCGAGAAACTCCGTGGCGTCCATCACGCGGGCACTGAAGCGCTTCGCGCGAGACGCCCAATCTGGATCATCCGCTAGAAAATGTCCGTACTCCTTGAGCATCGCGCCGCATCCGGCCGAGTTCACGATCACCGGACGGTCGCCACCGACTTCGAATGACGCGATCGTTGACCGGGCAAGAGAGACCGCACCGGCCCGATCACCGCTATGTGCATGCAATGCGCCGCAGCATCCCTGACCAGATGGACACGAGACCGCGCAACCACTGCGTTGGAGAACGCGCACCGTGGCGTGGTCTATCGCAGCCAACGCCGTCGACATGACACATCCGGCAAAGAGGTCCACCGTTTCAGCCCCATCGGTCCGGTCACCCTCGGGCGGGTAGGTCTGGCCGGCAGAGATCAGGAACTTCGGGACAAAGGGTGGAAGCAGATCGTCAGCATCGGACATACCGATCAGACGCAAGGCTCCGGTAGCGCGAAGCACCGCTCGTAGGCCGGATACCTGATAGATCCAGACTAGCCATACGAGAAATCGAAAGCGAGGCATTGACGGAAATAACCAATCGAATACCACGGTTCGCAGCGCGCGCACCCACACCGGACGACGCACCGCCGGTTCAACCGCGGCACGCAGTGCTACCTGGATCGGTTCCATGCGCACGCCCGCTGGGCAGACGTCGGTACATGCATCGCACGCCAAGCAGTTGTCTTCGTGGGTGAGCAGTTCATCGGTGAGAGGGATCCGTCCCTCGGTCAAGGCCCGAGCAAGTGCAATCCGACCTCGCGGGCCCTCATTTTCGTTGCCCGTCAGTACGTACGTCGGGCATGAAGTGAGACACAGGCCACATCGCACGCACGCGAGCATGTTCTCGTATTCGACCTCAAGTAACGCCTGCGCTCCAGACGGGAGCGCGATGCCGGCGTCACCATCCCGAAAGTCGGTCGGTACTCGCCCCGTAATGGTGTAGCGCGGCACCACGTCCGCCTCCCCGCTATCCCTGACTTGGTGGCCCGCAGCCAAACTCTCCGCCATGGCATCACCTATATGCGTAATCGATGAACCCGTTGTGACGTCGTCCGAAAACAATGCCTTGTCTGCCGGAAGATTGGCCGATTGCCGACACTCCACACTTGAGCATACCGGCGAGCAATCAAGTCACTCTTGTCACGGTCTCGAAACGCACACGCTTACCTTGCTCGAGTTGCAATGACTTCCCGGTAGGTCGCAAGTGTCTCGCGCACCATCCTCGGTGCGCCGAACTCACGTTGCACCCGACGATATCCAGCACTTCCCATTCGTGCCCGCAAAGCACCGTCGGACAACATGCGACCAAGCGCCGACGCAAGCCCCTCCACGTCATCAGGCCCCACCAGCAAACCAGTCTCTCCATCCAGAACGACTTCAGGCACCGCAGACACCCGAGTAGCAACGACCGGCTTGGCAGCCGCCATGGCCTCGGCGAAGACCAGTCCGAACCCTTCCCAACGCGACGCCAACGCAAAGAGATCACAGGCTGCCATGAGATCAGGAATGTCTTGACGGACGCCGGCAAAGTGAACGTACCCAAGCAGGTCGGGGTCAGATGCGCGAGCGCGCAGGTCGTCTACATACTGTGGATCACCTTGTTGCGGTCCTCCAACGATCACCAAATGCGGACGCCCCCGGTCACGACTGCCAATGACCCGGGCCATCGCATCGAGAAGGACTGGCCAGCCCTTCTGCGGATCGAGACGACCAACGGCGAGGACAAACGGGACACCATCGGGAAGTTCGAGTTGGCGACGCACCTCGGCGAGCCGGTTAGGACTGAGTGCGATTGGCCTTGCCAGATCGATACCGTAATAAATCCTACGAATGCGTTCCGCAGGAACCCTGCCCACCGACACGACATAGCGTCCAACGTGATCCGAACAACAAATCACCGCGTCGTCCGCCCTCGACAGGAACCCGTGCAGATGGGAAATCCATCGTCTCCTCAAGGGCGCCTCATCGTTGTGCTTGCTTGAGATGATTGCAAGGGGCCTCGCATGCCGGCGGCCGACCCGCGACAGCCACCCGCACACCGCACCGAGCGCATCCGCCTTGAGCAAGTGGCTGTGAAGGACGTCCGGCTTGGTTGCGGAAATAGCTGCCATCAACCTCCCAACCGTTGCAACCACCGCCTCGGTAGTAGTCTGCGATCGCTCATCGCTACCGGACAGTGGGATCGGGAAACCGACGTGCGGCACGAAATCCGCAACCATCTCGGGATCTTTGAGATAGGCGAGTTCGACGTGATGACCTAGGGACCGTTGTCCTTTGATCAGTTCAAGCAGGTGTGCCTGAGCGCCACCCCGGGCCAGTGACGTGATTACGTGGAGAATTCGGAGCGGTTGTTCCGCGCCGGAGTTGAACTCATTGGTAACACCGTCGTCCCTTCCAGTCACGTCTCCCTACCTTGGCGTGGCAAGGACGTCGGCAACAACCGAGGCAACCCCATCTCGGAACGGAATAAACGGCCTGTTCCCGAACAGTTCGCGCAGGCGCGACGTGTCTCCGACGGTGTCGCCTCCGGATGATCCGGGCACTTCATCAAAGACTGGTGCCCGTCCAGCAACCTCGCCAATGATCGTCGCCATGTCACGAATGGACAGGACGTCTTCGCCTGCGAGGTTCACCGTGTGGTTGCCGCCCAATTCAAGCGACGCGATGAGAACCTGCACCACATCGCCAATCCACACCGGATTAATCCGCGGGCGCCCACCGTCTCGAAGAGACACGGCATCCCCCCGGAGGACGCGCCCGACAAGCCCAGGAACCAGACGCCCTCGCTGACCTGCCCCGTACGGACCGAAAAGTCGGAACGTGACACTGGACATGTGAGGCGCGAATGCGCCCACAATCCGTTCCGCAGCCAACTTCGTCGCCGCATACGCTCCTCCCCCGACAACCGGATCGTCCTCACGCCACGGCCGTTCCCCAGGACCGTACACCGATCCAGTTGACGAGAACACGAACGACCTGGCACCCGCGTGACGCGCCCAATCAAGCAGGCGGGCGGTACTTCCCGCGTTGACTTCCCAGAGATCGGCAAAGGCGTCAGGAAAGTTGACATTCGCCTGGGCCAGATGAAACACAGCGTCAATCTGGCTTGGCAAATGGCCCGCAAGGCTGCGATCGCGAAGGTCGACCACGACGCGCGACGCAAGAGGGTATCTGGCAAGACGGCTTTCATCATGCCCGCACGCAAGCACGTCATGCCCGCAGGTGATCAACGCGGGGATTAGGTGGGATGCAACAAAACCTGTCGCGCCAGTGACCAGAACCTTCATTGCCGAACCTTTCCAGTCGACCGGCAAACACGCAGTAGTCAAACTATGCAGGCGTGTTGCCGAAATACTGCTCAGCAACGACCCGTCGCAGACCCTCAGCAAGGTTCACACTCGCGCGCCAGCCAAGTAGGCGAGATGCCTTCTCGCTTGAACCGACCCGCCGAACCATCGGGACTGAGGCATCCCGGTAGTCCGGTTTCAGATCGGATCCTGTCAGGGCCAGCAGGGCCAAGGTCACGTCCTTAACCGTGCGTTCTTCACCACTCCCCACATTGAATGCCGCATCAGTGACGTCACTCGCCATGGCCCGGACCGTCGCGCCCGCAACATCACTCACGTACACGAAGTCGAACGACTGAGACCCGTCACCATTGATCTGTGGTGCCTGTCCCAATGCGATCCGCTTGAGAACAGAGTCGACGAGGCCGAACCCGGCATTCGGGCCGTAGACGTTCATGTATCGGAGCGTCAACCACTCGATCCCGAACATGCCCCCAAATGCACGGAGGAACGCCTCACCAGCAATTTTCGACGCACCATAGATGTGACGGGAATTGAGAGGGTGTGCCTCATCCATAACCTCGAGAGTGTCGCCGTAGACGGATGACGCTGAGGAGAAAACGATCCTCTTCACGCCGGCATTTCGCGCCGCCTCAAATATATTAAATGTGCCGTTTACGTTGACCTCGACACAGCGCCGCGGATCTTGACCCGACGGGTTCAGGGCAAGCACGCCCATGTGAAAGACCCCGTCGATGCTGTCACATGCTCGGAGGCAGTCGGCCGGAAGGGTGAGATTGCCATCAAAGAGTTCGAGATGGTCCGTGGGCGCAAGTTGCGAGGCGACCACGTCACCGCGACCCGGCAACTCCATGACTCGGACGTGTGCACCGGCTACCAGGAGGTTCCGCACGACGTAGCGACCAATGAACCCGCCGCCGCCGGTCACAAGGAACCGTTTACCTGCCAGTTGCACTCCCGCCTCCGTTCGTGTGCGACCCATCGGCAACCTGTGTTGCCCGCGCCGAAACCGACAGGCTGAGTGTAGCAACGGCTAAACGACCGCCCAGATTGAGGGCACCAATCCTTTGTAGAAGCCTCGGCAGTCCAGTCCGTCGGGCCGTGCCGGAAAGCCAATAACCAGTCTGATGTGTGGCATTGCAGGCACCTATAACCAGTCGGGCCAGCCCAGTGGGCGAAGCCCCGGCGAAGCGCGCCAGACATTGGTGGCCATGGGCACACTGATGGCACATCGCGGTCCCGATTCAGAGGGGTACCTGATTGATGGCCCGGTAGCGCTTGCAAACCGCCGCCTTGCGGTCATCGACCTGAGCAGTGCCGGTCGACAACCATTGTTCAACGAGGATGGTCAGATCGGGATCGTCTACAACGGCGAACTCTATAACTTCCAGTCACTCCGAGAGACTTTGGTGCAGCGGGGACACCGGTTCAGGTCCGCAACAGACACCGAGGTGATCATCCACGCTTACGAAGAGTACGGCGACGATTGCGTCCAACACTTCAACGGCATCTTTGCGTTCGCCGTTTGGGATCGTCGGCTTGGAGACGGGCGCCTTCTCGTTGCGCGCGACCGCTTCGGAATCAAACCCCTCTATTACACGTTCGTTGACGGTGTCCTTGCATTCGCATCGGAAATAAAGGCTTTCCTCGGAATCTCACAGTTCCGAGTTTCACTCGATCTCGACGCAGTCACCGAATACCTCACCTTCCAGAACCTTTACAGCGACAGGACCCTCTTTCAGGGTGTCCGCAGCCTTGCCCCTGGATGCGTCATGACGGTCTCGACTGGCCGCGCGCCGCACATTTCCAGATACTGGCAACCGACGTTCGCAAGCGGAACCGACAAGGGCGAGACGTTTTACGTGAACGGTGTTCGCGAACGCTTCGAGGAGGCCGTCCGTCGTCAACTCATGAGCGACGTGGCCGTAGGAAGCTACCTCTCCGGCGGCATGGACAGCGGCTCCATTACCGCGGTTGCCTCACGTCAAATCCCCCACCTCCACACATTTACCGGGGGCTTCAATGTCCGTGGGCTCGGTGGAAGCGAGGCTCTCACTGACGAGCGAACCGACGCCGAGATGATGTCGCAGATGATGGGAACGGAGCATTACACGGTCGTCGTACAACCATCAGACGTGGAACGGCTCCTGCCTGAACTGGTTTGGCATCTGGAAGATCTCCGTCTCGCCTCGAGTTACCATAATTACTCCGTCGCGAGACTCGCAAGCCGGTTTGTCACGGTTGTGCTGGCCGGCGCCGGTGGTGACGAACTCTTCGCCGGTTACCCGTGGAGGTACGCTCACGCGTCTGGATCGAACTCGCTGGACGACTTCGCGTCACGGTACGCCAAGTATTGGTCAATCCTTGTTCCAGACCACGCCAAAGCTGACATCTTCGTCGGTGACCTTGCGCGAACGTCGGCTGCTTTCAGCGCGTATGAGGCAACCCGGGCCGTCATACGCGATCTTCCGTCGTCAGCCTCCCGGGATCCACTGCACCTCGCCATGACATTCGAGGCACGCACCTACCTGACTGGATTGTTTGTGGTGGAAGACAAGGTTTCGATGGCACATTCGCTCGAAAGTCGCGTTCCGTTCCTCGACAATGATCTCGTCGACTTTGTAGCCACCATGCCATCCCACTACAAGCTTAGGGATGGCACCGGAAAGTGGATACTGCGCCGTGCAATGGCAGGCCTGATCCCTGACGCAATCCTGAATGCCCGCAAGCAAGGTTTCGCTCCGCCGGAAGACACCTGGTTCCGTCGCGATCTGCAGCCCTATCTCAGGGAAATGCTTCTCGGCGCACGCGCGTCGTCACGAGGACTGTTCTCACGCACCGCCGTCGAAGCCCTGCTCAATGAGCATGCATCCGGCACGCGAAACCACAAGAAGCTTCTCTGGTCACTCATTTCACTCGAACAATGGCAGAGGACATTCCTGGACGGTGATCGGCCAACATTCACTGGTGGACGAAGGCCCGGATCGGGAACCCAACAGTGAAGACGGCCCACTCTGGAAACATCGCCAACAACGCGTACCTGATTGCCAAGTTCCTGCGTCGCCTCGGCGAGGATGCGCACGCGTTCCACTTCCGACACGAGTTCATCATGGGTCATCCCGAATGGGAAGACGCAGACTTCGAGGGCAGCCTCGACCCATTCGACCCGCCGGACTGGCGGACCATTCCATTCACCAACGGCTTCGAACGCCCCGACTGGGTGCATTACCTGAGCGGACAGGTTGATCCGTACGTCCTTCCCCCGGATACACCGGC
>SXGU01469996.1_pt1 | contig 82445 bp, 48 predicted proteins | sample 3174531 | NCBI WGS metagenome assembly SXGU01 (sample SAMN11356863, study PRJNA531348) | freshwater metagenome | isolation source: freshwater sample F1-140 | place: China: Fuxian Lake, Yuxi | collected 2017-12-25
ATGTGGGCGGCGCAGTTCTTCCACTTCAACCACCCGCGGAAGTGGATCACTTCGGGCGGCCTCGGCACGATGGGCTTCGGACTGCCCAGCGCGCTGGGCGCGAAGGTCGCGTTCCCAAACAACCTCGTCATCGACATCGACGGCGACGGCAGTTTCCTGATGAACGTGCAGGAACTCGCGACCGCGTTCGCGGAGAAGATCCCGGCAAAGATCCTGCTGCTGAACAACCAGCACCTCGGCATGGTGATGCAGTGGGAAGACCGGTTCTTCGGTAGTAATCGCGGTCACACCTACCTGGGCGCGGGTGACGACAAGCCGCCGTACCCGGACTTCTGCAAGATCGCGGAGGGGTTCGGGGTCGCGTCGCGTGGCATCACCGACAAGGCCGATCTGGACGCGGCGCTGGTGGAAATGATCGAGTCGCCGGGGCCGTTCCTGCTGAACGTCCACGTGCCGCACCAGGAGCACGTGCTCCCGATGATCCCCAGCGGTGGAACCGTGCAGGACATCATCAAGGCGTGACGACTGGAAACGCGGCGTGGAAGCCCGGCCGCTGGTTGGGATGACCGGGTGTTGGAGGGAAATCGCGAACAGAATCGCGTGACAAGGCCAAGTCTTCTCCTGAACTGCTGGTGGATGCGACGCCGCAAGCGGCTGACTTGCGGCGTTGCGGGCGCCGTTACTCCGCCTTCGCGTTCTCGGCGAACTCCTTGAGCGCCTTCTCGTGCTTCGCGAGATCGGCCTTCAGTTCGCGAACCCGAGCCTGGCGCTTTTCGATCTCGGTTTCCTGATCGTCGAACTTCTTCAGGTATCGCTTGAAGGCATCGGACTCCTTCGGCGCGCGCTCGATGTTCTTGCGGATGCGGTCTTGGTCCTCCGCGATCTCCTTGAGTGCCGCCTGCTCCTCGGCGATCCCGTGCTGCGCGTCGTCCACCTTCGCGCGCAGGTCGAGCAGTTTCTTGAACACCTCACGAACGGCTGGTTTCGCTTCCTTCAGCGCCGCGTAGTAGAGCAACTCTTCGCGACTGGCCGAAGTAAGCGCGTACACGTCCGTGCCGGGCGATTCCTCGGTCACTTCGAGCGTGACCAGCGCGCCGGACTTCACCGCTGACTCGAACCGGTAGAAACTACGCGTTTGATCGTCGGGCTTGGCGGGGCTGACCAGCTTCCACGCAGCGTTCTGCGGGTGTTCGACGATCACCGTGCGGTCCTGCGGATTGCGGTTGCGGATCAGGTACGTCGTCGTCCGCTTTTGCCCGGTGCGCATCACCAACTTGCCCTCCTCGACGATGGCCGAGAGCAGCGTCCGCTTCGTCACGCCGGGTTGCACGACGACTTCGGTGCCGAGGTCGATGGCGTAGCTGACGAGCCTGGTTTCGCCGGGCTTGATGTCGGGCAGCCGTGCGTCACCGGCGAACGTGCCACCGTCGTACACCGCGACCGGTCCTTGTGCGAGGTGGAGTTTCGTCTTGTTCACGAGCTTCAGCCCGAGCAGCGGGTGCTTGGCGAGCGTGCTTGCGTTGAAGATGCTCATGCGCGTGCCTTCGACCGCTTCGTTCACGAGCGGCAGCAACGCGGACTTCTGCTTGCCGAGCGTGATCGGTTCCTCGATGGTGTACTCGAACATGTCGCCGAGTGTGCCGTCGGCTGCGGCGAGCGCACCGGCCTGCTTGTCGAGCGGGTCACGCACGACCTGCGCCGGCGGTTTCTCACCAGTCTGTGCGGTCGGGTTGCCGCGGAGCCGGTTGACGTATTCCGCGTAACTGAGTCGGTCGCCCTGGAGGTCGCGAAGGTTCGGTCGCGGCACACGCGGCAGGTAGCCGTTGAAGTTGCCCTGGAAGCCGCCGCCCTGAAGCCCGAACTGACCGCCGAGGTTTCCGAACTGGCCACCCTGGAACCCGCCACCGCCGAACCCGCCCTGGAACTGGCCGCCGAGTTGGTTGGCACCGTTGCCGAAGCCCTGGTTGCCGAGTTGGTTCGCCCCGTTACCGAAATTGTTGCCCATCGCCGGGTTGCCGCCGTTGTTGCCCATCGCCATGCCCATGGCGGGGTTCGTCGGGTTCAGCCCACCCTGGTACATCGGCGGGCGTAGCGACGCGAACAGGTCCGGTTCGACCATCGGCCGCGGCACGAACAGCGGGTCGTACAGGTCCATCTGGAACGACATCGGCCGACCTGCGACCAAGCCCACCTTCACATTGGTCCAGTCTTCGTCGGTGGTGTTCTCGACGGTTGCCCAGCCTTGAATGCGGGCCGCGCCCTTTTCATCCACGCTCAGCCGGTAACTCGGCTTCCAGAGCGGCGCTTCCACCACGTAACCGACCGCGACCTTGCGCTTGCCGTTGCCGCTGAACACCACGGATACGGCCTTCTTGTTGTCGCCGCGCGCGGTCGCGAGCATCTCCAGCGCCTTGTTGAACTCGGCTTGCAACTCCGGGCGCACGAGCTTAATTCGCTTGAGTTGCTTGAGTTCGACGGTTTGCAGCCCGTCCTCGGTGAGGAGGTTGAGAAGTTCGCCTGGGTCCGGTCCCATCGCGGGCGGCGGCTGGCGTTCGACGCTCACGATCTTCCCGATCGTGACCACACCGGTCTTGTCCGCGACTTCGACCTTCTCGCCGCGAACCTGGTGCATGAGTTGTCCCATCGTGGGATTCTCGGTCACGTCCACCGCGAAGCCCTTGAGCGCGAAGTCGAGCGGCATGCGGTTGTCGTAGGTGACGGCGCGAACCTTGCCGCCGTCCTTGTCGGTGAGGATGAGGCTCTTCAGCAGGTCGTTGACATCGCCTTCGTCGAACCGCAGGTCGAGCCGGCCCTCGCCGGTCACGTCGCCTTCGCGGTGGAAGTACGCGACGCCCGCGCTGAACAACACGACCCGCGTGATGGGCAGCGTTACCGCGGGCGGGCCTTTCGCGTCCGCGACGACCGGGAGTTTTGGTGCCACGATCTTCGCCGGCTGTTTCGCTTCCGGTTGACCGTCGCCGCGTGCGAGCGGTGCGAGAACCATGAGGCCGAACGTCAACCCGACGACTGGCAAGAGGTGAGAGGGACGCACGAGAGGTTTCCTGGTGGTAAGGGGAACACGACCCCGACGCGGAGTGTAACGCCGTGCGGGTGTTCGCGTTGGTGGGGAGACGAAGGCACGCGATCAGGCGAGCGTCGTGCCGTGGAACATGATCCGAAATAACGAGCCGCTGGGCCTAACTTGCGCAGCGAGAACGACAGAATTTCCTGGAGTCACTTTCCGTCGGTGATCATCGCGCGGAGCACCTTGTAGTCCGTTTTCCCGGTGCCCAGCGTGGGGATCTTCTCGACCTGCTTCACATCGTCGAGTCGCATCACGCCGCGGTGGCCTTCAGCTTGCAAAAGCACGTTCGCGTCGCGCAGAGTCAGCGGTTCCGTGGTGAACAACACGATGCGCCGACCGCCCGGCGTTTCGATGCCCTCGACCGCGACCCGCGGCCCCTGGTCCGTCGGCGGGTACTTCTTCGCGAACGGTTCTTCCAGTGCCGGCAGCGAGATCATCTCGCCGCCCGCTTTGAGGAAGCGCTTCAAGCGACCGTGGAAGACGACTTCGCCTTGCTCGTCGATGGCGGCGAGGTCGCCGGTGATGTACCACTTCGTGCCGTTGATCTCCTCGAACGGCGGTGGCCCGTCGTGCCCGATGTAGCCCGCGAACACGTTCGGCCCCGCGACATGCAGCATCCCCATCTGCCCTTGTGGAAGCACGGCTTTCGTTTCGAGATCGGTGACACACAATGAAACGCCCGCGATCGGCGGGCCGATGGTGCCGCGGTGCGGCTTGCCCGGGCGCGTGACGGACACGACCGGCGCGCACTCGGTGATGCCGTAGCCCTCGATCACCTCCGCGTTCGGCGCGGTCTGTATTGCCTTCTCGAAGAGCGCCGAGGACGCCTTCTCCGCGCCGACAACAATGATCTTGAGCGAATCGAGTTCGCCCGGTTTTGCGCGGTCGAAGATGTAACTCATGAACGTCGGCGTGCCGGCGGCGAGCGTCGGCTTATACGTCGCGATCTTGCGAGCGAGCGCGCCGGAGTCCGTCGGGTCGGGGTGGTGGACGACCCTGACGCCCGTGAACAGCGGCAGCAGACCGGTGATGGTGAGACCGAAACTGTGGAACATGGGGAGGAAGCCGAGTACCGAGTTGTTCCGGCTGAGGCAGAGCGCGTCGAGACAACCTTTTTGGTCGCAGATGATGTTCGCGTGCGTGAGCGGAACGGCCTTCGGCGCCTTCTCGCTGCCGCTCGTGAACAGGATCACCGCGGGCAGGTTCGGATCGTTTGGGATGCGTTTCAGGAGCGACGATTTCACCGCGCTGCTGAAGGCACGCACCGAGAGCAGGCGCCGAAGCAATCCGAGTTTGCCCATGCTCGCGCGCAGGTCTTCGAGGAAGATGAACTGCGTGCCGGGCACTTGCACCTGCGTGCGGTCAATGAACGCCTTCGAGGTGACGACGTGCGTGAGTTTCATTAACTTTGCGGCGTGCGCGAGGTTGCCGGGGCCGGTCGTCCAGTTCAGCATCACGGGCAACTTGCCCGCGAGGTGAAGCCCCAGGAACGCGAGGTCGCACGCCACCGCCGCGGGGAGCATCAGACCCACGTTCGGCGCGGCGATGTCGCGGAACTTCGCGGACATCGCCCACGCACCGACGATGAACTTCTCGTAGGTCACGCCGCCCGCGAGGTCGTCGGCCGCGATCACCTGCTTGGGCCGCGCGACAGCCTGATTCAAGAACGCGGCGCTGATCGTTTCGCCAAGGATCGCGAGCGTCGCGTTGTCCGAGGGCGGGTCGAACCAGCCCGCGGGCGGCGGCTTCGGGGGCGCGTTCTGGTTCAACCCTTCGGCCAGCGCCCACAGCCCGCCGACGGTGGTCGGCACGGTGTCGCTGCCGAACCCGAACCGCTGTTCGACCGCGAGCGACACGTCCATCGCGTCGAGGCTATCCATGCCGATCTGGTTGAACGTGGCCTCACTGGTGTTCTCGTCAGCCGCAAGCGGGCGCTTCAGTTTCTCTTCGATGATCTGAGCGACAGTGGCTTTCGTTTCCAGCTTCACCTTCGAGAGATCGTAGTCCTGCACCGTCACGATCGGCGGCGGGAACTCGTGGGTTCGCGGGCCGAACAGGAAGTGCCGCGGCACGAACGTCGGCACTTCGGCGGGCGTGTCCGCGTTGAACCACGCTTCGAGCCACTTGTTGACCAGTTCGCGTTTCGGCTCGGGCCGCTGCTCCGGTCTGAACGCTTCGAGCGTGATCGTGACGCGCCGTCGCGGTGCGAACAGGAAGAGGTTCGCGGCCCACAGCCCGAGTCCGCGGAAGAAGCCGTTGATGACAGAGGGCTTGCCGTCGGCCCAACTGTACATGCTGCCCCACAACCCGCGTGTGCGAGCAAGCACAACGGTCACGTTCGGCACCGCAGCGAGCACGTCGGCCGCGGTGCGCGCCCCGCCGAGGTGCTCGGTGCCGTCTCGCGTGAGCCGGCCACTGGGCCACAGGATCACGTTCTCGCCGGCGCGCAGCGTGGCGATCACTTCGCCCACGGCAGCCTCGGCACGCTGGCGGTCCTCGGCGCTGGCCTTCACGATGTCCGGCATTTTGATGCCGCGCAAGAGCCACGCGAGCGGCGCGAACAGCGGGTTCTGGAAGTTCGTTTCGAGCAGTAACGGACGCGTTTTGAAGATCGCCCACATCCGCACGAGGAGGTTCGGCGGGTCGGTGTACGCGGGGTGGTTGGGCATGATGAGGTACGGGCCGGGCCGCTTGAAGACAGCCTCGCTCCCCACGACCTTCACCTTGTAGCGCAGCGAGAGCAACACCCGAAGCGCCGCCCACGCCATCCACCGGATCGCCCACAGCATCGGCATCTCCCCGCGAGTTGCGGACCAACCGCGGCCCTTGCGTTCAACTCGCGACTCGCAACTCGTGACTCGCTTCAGGATAGGCTATTGACACTTCGCTTCGCGAGTGGGAACGTGAGCAAGCGTTGCATTTCCCAAATGCTGGAGACGGTGTCATGCGCGCGGTCGTGATTACACTCGTGGCGGTCGGGTTGCTCGGTACGGTGAACACCGGGCGAGCCGCGGACGACAACAAGGTCCTCATCGTCGGAACCTGGGAGATCGTGTACAGCGACGCGAAGGACGTGCCCGTTGGCACGAAGTTGGAGTTCACGAAAGACGGCAAGATGAAACTGACGGTGAAGGTGGACGGCAAGGAAGTGACCGTGGACGCGGGCGGCTATAAGGTGGACAAGGACGTGCTCACGCTCACCGGCCCCGAGGGCAACAAGAACGATAAAGGCCGCATCTGTCTGCTGAACAAAACGACGTTCATCATCAACGACGAGATCGAGGACAAGGTGATGGTGACGAAGCGAGTGAAGGGGAAGTAGTTGAAGGTAATCCTCTCGCGAAGCCGCAAGCGGCTTACCAATCCCATCCTCTCACCCAACTCCCACACCATGAACCGTCGCAACTTTCTCGCTGCTTCCGCCACCCTCGCCGCATCAGGGGGCTTACGCCCCCCGCTCGCCTTTGCCGCCGACCCTCCTTCGGCAGATGAGATGATTCGCAAATACCTCGCCGCGGAAACCAAGCGTCTCTCCGCGAAGTTCCTCGACGGCGCCACCACGAAAGCCGAATGGGAGAAGGCGCGCGAGAGGCTCAAGCGCGAGTTCCTTGACATGCTCGGCATCGATCCGCTGATGATGAAGATGACGCGCACGCCGCTGAAGGCGACCGTCACGGGCACGCTCGAACGCGGTGATGTGGTCATCGAGAACCTGCACTACCAGAGCAAACCGGGGCTGTACGTCACCGCGAACCTCTACCGCCCAAAGACGGTGGCGAAGGACGCGAAGCTCCCCGCGATCCTCTACGTGTGCGGTCACTCGAACAAAGGGCGCGACGGCAACAAGACCGCGTTCCAGGATCACGGGATGTGGTTCGCATCGAATGGTTACGTCTGCTTGGTGGTGGACACGCTCCAACTCGGCGAGATCGCGGGGAAGCACCACGGCACGTACAACCTGAACCGCTGGTGGTGGCACAGTCGCGGCTACACGCCGGCCGGCGTCGAGTGCTGGAACGGTGTCCGCGGCATCGACCACCTTCGCTCACTGCCTTACGTCGATGGAGAGAAGATCGGCGTGACCGGCATCAGCGGCGGCGGCGCGGTCACCAACTGGATCATCGCGGTGGACGATCGCGTAAAGGTCGCGGTGCCGGTGTCAGGCGTCAGCGATCTGGAGAGCTACGTAACCGATCAGGTCATCAACGGGCACTGCGACTGCATGTTCTACCACAACCTCTATCAGTGGGAATGGACCACCGCGCTCGCTCTCTTCGCACCGAAGCCGATGCTGTTCGCGAACAGCGACAACGACAATATCTTCCCGATGTCCGGCAACAAGCGGATCATCGAGCGGCTGCGCAAGTGCTACGACCTCTTTGGCGCAAAGGACAAGGTAGACGAACACGTCTCGAAGGGCGGGCACGCGTACCGCGCGGACCTACGCATCGCGATCTTCCAGTTCTTCCACGCTCACCTGAAAGGCGACAAGACACCGGTGAAAGACGCGGACTTCGTCGCAATCGAGGGGAAAGAACTGCGGGTGTTCCCAGAGGACAAGGACATCCCGAAGGACGCGATCAACGCGACCGCCGACGAGACGTTCGTGCCGGTCGCGAAGGTGGAGTTGCCGACGGAGAAGAACTTCGGCGAGTGGAAGACGAAGCTCGTGAAGCAACTCCGCGAGAAGGTGTTCCGCGCGCTGCCGGAGAAAGTGCCGGCGGCGAAAGAAGTCCGCCAGATCGACGGTACCTCGATGTACTTGTCCGCAGAGGAAGGCGTTCTGTTTCGGGGCTTGGCTCTCGGGTTTTCGTCAACGGGCGATAAGACCTCGACGCTCGTCGTCCTGAATCAGGACGGAGAAGAAGAGCCAACCAAAGCCAAGAAGTTCTGGGGTGAACGCTATCCGAAGGATTCTTATCTTTTCGCCATCAGCCCGCGCGGGGATTGGGCACGAAAGAATCCGCCGAACACCGTGGATCGCTCGCTCGTACTCCTGGGTCAGACAGCCGACAGCGGCCGGGTGCGCGATGTTGCGGGGTTCTTGGCGATCTGGAAGCAAGCCAGGAAAGATGGAGCGGGTCAAAATCGGGTGGCGGCATTTGGGCTGGCCGGCATTCTTGCTGCGTATGCGGTTCTCTTTGTTCCTGGTGCGATTGATGAAATCGTGATCGTGGACCCGCCGACCACGCACCGCGACGGGCCGCACTTCCTCGGCATCATGCGCATCCTCGACATCCCGGAGGCGCTGGGGTTGCTCGCCCCAGACGTGAAACTCACGCTGGTGGGGAAGAGCGCGAAGGACAAGGCGTTCGACCGCACCGCGGCCATCTACGAAGCGGCCGGCGCGAAGGACAAGTTCAAGAGGGAGTAGGTGGAAAGAACCTCTCCCCCCAACCCCCTCCCCTAAGAAGGGAGGGGGAGAAAGTCCGGCTCCCCCCAACCCCCTCCCCTAAGAAGGGAGGGGGAGAAAGTCCGGCTCCCCCCAACCCCCTCCCCTAAGTAAGGGAGGGGGAGACAGTCCCCCTCCCTTACTGAGGGGAGGGGGTTGGGGGGAGAGGTTCTTCTCTTTCCCACATTTTCGCTCAAGTTCCCTTGCGGCAGCGGCGCGCGGTGTTATAAGCCGCGTCGATCACGCCGACTTAAACAAAGGGAACCCAGAATGAAGCTCTTATCGGGCGGACGGCGTCAGTTGGTACGCGGACTGGCGTTCGCCGGCGTTGCCGCCGTGGGTTACGCCTTCGGCATCAACAGTGACCGCGTGTCGGCACAACCGACGCTGCGCCCGGCACAGCCCAGTGTGGTAACGGGCTTGCAGCCGCCGAAGACCACGCCGCAGCCCGAACCGGACCGACGAGTCACCGCCTACATCTACGGCAATGTGCCGGTCACACGCGAAGAACTGGGCGAGTTCCTCATCGCCCGCGGCGGTCACGAGAAACTCGAACTCCTCGTGAACAAACGGATCATCGAGATCGAGGCCGCGCGCCGCGGAATCACCGTCACACAACTCGAAGTTCAGGCCGCACTCAATGACGAGATGCGCGGGCTGGGCATCAGCCGGGCCGACTTCGTGAAGCACATCCTCCCGAAGTACGGCAAGACGTTTTACGAGTGGGTCGAGGACGTGGTGAAGCCGCGTCTGTACCTCACCAAGATGTGCCAGGACCGCATCAAGATCGGCGAGGACGATTTGAAGAAGGCGTTCGAGAACCGCTATGGCGAGCGCCGGCAAGCGAAGGTGATCTGCTGGAGCAAGGAAGACGCGGCCCCGGCCCTGCGCATCGCCCAGAAACAGTGGGATGAGGCCCGCAAGGGCGACGCCGAGTTCGACGCAGTCGCGCGGACGCAGAACGAACCGGGACTGGCCGGCGCGTGCGGGCTGGTGAAGCCCGTGGGCCGGTACTCCGAGACCGCCGACACCACCATCGAGAAGGTGCTGTTCACGCTCAAGGTCGGCGAGATCAGCCAGTTGTTCGACACCCCGTCGGGCATCATGTGCATGAAACTCGTGGCGATTCTCCCGCCGGACACGAAGGTACAGTTCGACGTCGCGATGAAGACGGCGCTGGCGAAAGAACTGTCCGAGGCCCGGCTGAACCTGGAGATCCCGAAGTTCTTCCACGAACTGAAGACCGCGGCCAAACCGGTGCTGTACCTGAAGGGGCCGCCGAGTACAGCGGAGTTCCGCGAGGGCGTGGAGAACATCGTCAACCAGGCCGGCGGCGCGCCCAGTCTGCCGCCGATGCCCGTACCGATGCGACCGTAAGACCATGAGGACAGGAGTCTTCGCCCAGAAAGGGCGGGACAGCGAGTGGCTCATTGCATCTCAAGGTAGGCAACTTGCTCCGCGAGTTGCGTGATGGCGGTTGTGGTGCGTGTCGCCGGTCGGGAAGGTGTCACTCGCGGAGCGAGTGACCTACCTTAGAACTGCAACGAACTACTAGAGCCCAGGGCTTGCCCTGGGCTTTTGCTTTCGCAGGAGCGGGATGTTCGATTGTGCTTCTACGGATACAGGTCTCGAACCCCGTTCTTGAGTTGATAAATCCGATCGACTTCAACATCGGTGAGCGAGCGGTCGAAAACAGCGAGGTCGTCCTGATACCCGACGTAGGACGCTCCGAGCACCAGTAGCACCTTCGCGGGATCCCAGTCGAACGTCATGTCCCACTTCTCGATCGCGCCCTGTAACTTGCCGTTCAGGTACAACCGGCCGACGGGCGGCTTGCTCTTGTCGTTGATGTTCTCCAGCGTGAACACGACATGAGTCCACTTCTCCCGCGAGAACGGCGCCTTGGCTACCTGCACCATCGGGCGCTTCTCGAACGGGATGTCGCCCCACGGGACGTTGGTAGGGTTCCAGATGGGGAACAGCGGGCGGATCGCGTAGCGGAAGTATCGCGGTGTCTCGTCCTTGGACCACTCCAGGAAGATGTACCCCTTCTTGTTGTCGTCGCCGATGATCTGAATCGGGTCGCAGTAGCCCGGTTCCAGATCCTTATCCGGGTCCAACCGCAACCAGGCGGAGACACTCGCCCCCCAGTTCTTCGCGTTGTAGCCGAGTACGCCCCCGTCCTTGAACGACGGGCGTGTGATCCCCTTCTTGGGGAAGTGTAATGCCCCGCCGAAACGCCCCTGATCGGCCACCACCTTCACCTCCTCGTTCGGCTTGGCCTGAACCAGTTCTTTGCCTTGCGGGACATAGCACTTCTTGTCGCCGCGTGAGAAGTCCGCGTCGAGTCCCTTATCGAAAGAGGCGTGCAGTGTGAGCGCCTTCGAGAGCTTCGCTTTGGCTTCCTTGTCCGCGTCGTTCAGAATCGTCTTCGCTTCCTCGGCGCCGATTTCGCGCACGAAGAGGTTGCGCCAGCGGATCTCCCCGCCGTGCGTCTGGAGCATGATCGGGCCTTTGGCCGGGAGCGGCTTGGACCGATCCCAGTAGTTCTCCATCACCGCGCCGTCTACCACGAGTTTCGCGTTCAACCAAACCCAGGTCCGCACCCCGATCTGTCGGATGCGGAACTGGTTCCACTCGCCAAAGGGTTTGTCTGCGAGGGTGCGAGGGTCGCGGCCGCTTGCGCCGGGCGTGTTGTTGAACAGTCCGCCGGAGCCGAGGTGCGGCTTGCGGTTGGGGTTCTTGAGGTCGTACTTCTGGTTCCAGTCCCAGATTTGCACCTGCGGCGTTCCGCGCAGGTAGATGCCACTATCGGCTTTCGCGACGGTCTTGTACTCGATGAGGAATTCAATGTCGCCGAAATCCGCTTCCGTCGTGGCGTAAGGCCCGGTGCCGTCGTTGACCAGTTCGCCGTTCTCGACCTTCCAGCTGTTGGGAAAGTCCGCGCGCTGTTTCTTGAGATTCGCCTCTTTCGGTTCACCCTTGAGGTTGGCGCCATCGTGCGGGTTCAGCCCGTACCAACCGGTCAGATCCTTGCCGTTGAAGAGGGCGCGAAACCCGGTGGGCGGCTTGGGTTCCTCGGCGCGCGCGGCCGCGACACTTCCCAGCACGACAACCAAAGGAAGCGCGATCAGGTGAACGGTTCTGTTCATTTCTTGGTTCCTGTTCTGGAAGTATCCCGTCATGGTTCGATCGTCATCATGACCGAACCAGCGCCGGGTGCAAGATTGCACCGCCGCATTCACTCCTTGCCGGGGTCACCACAACGGACGGGCAACGGTCGTCACTGTAAACAACAGCCGGCGCAAGTGCCGGACGCGAGCGAGTCCGAGTGGACATACCGGATCGAGTGACCGCTCACGCACGACCCAGCCACAGCCGCGTCGCGTTAGCGCGGCGGTCCACATTGTCAATATTCCGGTGGGCCACCAACATCGCGTTGGTGAGGTTGTTTGAGAGCGTCCGCCGCAGGTACGCGAGTACCTCGTAGTCCGTGCGCCCGGTGAAATTGTTGGGACCGAAAACAGCAAGCCTGCGGGGTGCCGAATTCGCTCATCGCTTCTCAATCACCGCGAGCGTATGCTGATGTGAACAACCGGAGGCACCCGATGCGTGCGACACTTCTGGCGCTGGCCTTGCTGTTCGCGGGCGCGGCCCTTCACCCCGTCAGCGCACAACCGCAAACGGTCAACATCTTCAAACTCAAGAACGCGGACGCGGAGAAACTCCGGCCCATCATCACCACAATCTTCGGCGGGCAACGGCTGACCGTGACCGTGGACGCTCGCACGAACGCGCTCGTCATCGCGACCGACAAGGACACACTGGAAGAGATTCGCAAGTTGATCGAAGAACTGGACAAGCCCGCCAAGCCCAAGAAGTGAACCGCGGATCATCTTGGAGGAGCGACCAGTGCTAATCGAGGCGATCTTCACCGCGGCGGTGTTGGCCGGCGCGCCTTCGGCCGACCCGCGGGATTGCGGAGCGGACGGACTGCGCTACGCGCTGAAGCACGCATCGGCGGAAGCGGTCGTCGCGGAACTGGCGCTGCGGTTCCCCGTCGCGCCACCGGGAAATGGTGACCCAAGGGCGAATGGTAAGAGGAAGGGATTGGCGGTGCGAGCCGTTGCCATTCCGGCGTCGAACGAGGTGCTGGTGACTACGCGATTGGGTGCCGGATCGGCCGTCCGGAAGATCATCAAGCAGTTCGACGCGGCTCGCGGCCCGATCACTCCCTGACCCTTCTGCTCGGCATCCGCTCGCCGTTACGCGACTCCTCAGCGACAATGAACCCGTCCCCTAACCCGACGGGTCCGTCATGCCGCACCGCCCGACGTTCGATGAGTTCGCCGCGCTCGCGCGCGGTCACACCGTGGTGCCCGTGTATCGGCGGCTCACCGGTGACACGCTCACGCCCGTGTCCGCGTTCTGCAAGCTCCAGGAAGGCGACTGGTCATTCCTGTTCGAGAGCGTCGTCGGCGGCGAGCGCGTCGGGCGATACAGCTTCCTCGGCGCTGGTCCCTTCCGCACTTTCGAGGCATTCGGCACACGCACCCGCCGGCGCGAGAACTTCGGGCCGTGGGTGGAATCCGAAGCGGCCGACCCGCTCCGCGTGCTCGAAGAGATGATCGCGGAGTTCCGCGCGCCGAACGTGCCCGGCCTGCCGCGGTTCTGCGGCGGGGCCGTCGGCTACGCGGGCTACGACACGATCCGCTACGTCGAACACCTTCCGAACGCACCGACCGACGACCGCGGCCTCCCCGACCTGAGTTTCGGCTTCTACGACCGCATGGTGATCTTTGACCACGCCGCGAAGACCGTCCTGGCGGTGGCGCACGCACGCGTCGGCGAGGGCGCCGATCTACGCGACGCCTACGCCACTGCATGCCGCCGCGTGGACGAACTGACGGAGCGCCTTCACCGTGGCGTCGCGGACATTCAACTCACGGACATCGACCCCCGGGCGAGCGGGGTGCGGAAGCCCCCGGTTGGATCGGGCGCATTCGCGTCGAACTTCACCCGACCCGCGTTCGAAGCGGCGGTCGAGAAAGCACGCGAGTACATCAACGCGGGCGATGCGTTCCAGATCGTACTGAGCCAGCGGTTCCGCACCGAAACGCGGGCGCGGCCCTTTGATATCTACCGGGCGCTCCGGGTCGTGAACCCGAGTCCGTTCATGTTCTACCTACGCGCCGGCGGAGTTACGCTCGTCGGGGCGTCGCCGGAAATCATGTGCCGCGTCGAGAACGGCGTCATCACGAACCGCCCACTGGCGGGCACGCGGCGCCGTGGCGCCACACCCGAAGAAGACCTGGCGCTTGCGGCCGAATTAGTGGCCGACCCGAAAGAACGCGCCGAACACATCATGCTCGTCGACCTCGCGCGCAATGATGTCGGTCGCGTCGCGGAGTTGGGTAGCGTGAAGATCAGTGACCTGCTCACGGTGGAGCGGTACAGTCACGTGATGCACCTTTCGAGCACCGTGACCGGGAAGCTGAAGGCGGGCTTAACCGCGTTCGACGCGCTCCGCGCGAGCCTTCCCGCGGGTACGCTCTCGGGCGCGCCGAAGGTGCGTGCTATGGAGATCATTGACGAACTCGAACCACACCGTCGCGGGCCGTACGGCGGCGCCGTCGGGTATGTGGACTTCGGCGGCAACATGGACACGTGCATCGCGCTGCGCACGATGGTGCTGCTCGGCCAAACCGCTTACGTGCAAGCCGGTGCGGGGCTGGTTGCGGACAGCGTCCCCGCGAGCGAGTACCAGGAAACCGTCGACAAAGCCGCGAGCCTGCTTCGGGCTATTGAGGTAGCCGAAACGCAGTTGTGATGGCGGACCAAGAGTTTTATCCGCAGATTACGCAGATGAACACAGATTTGAAGACGGCAGAGCAGAGGAACCAATTGGCAACCTTTGTTCCGCTCCGTTTTCAAATCTCTGTTCATCTGCGTAATCTGCGGATAAAACTCTTCCTCTTCATTCCGAGGTGCCCATGCGACTCCTTCTCCCCGTTGTGCTGGTCGCCGCGTGCGCCGTCGCGCTCGCGCAAGAGCCGAAGAAACCCGTCGTGAGCGGCGACCCGGCTCGCGTCGAGCGGATTCGCAAAGCGACGATGCCCAAGATCGACAAGCCCATCTCCTTCGACACGCCCGAAGCCGATGCGATCCTATCAGCCCTCGAAGTGTTCCCCGAAGACAACCCGTGGAACCTCGTCGTCAGCGACTGGCCATTGCACGCGAAGTCGAAAGAGATTGTCGCGTCGATCGGCGTTGCCAAGCCGCTGCGGTACAACCCGGACATGAGCTTCGTGCTGGTCCCGCCCGATCAGAAGAAGATCGACGTGAAGCTCGTGAGCTACCCGGACGAGTCCGACAAGGGGCCGTATATGCTGCCGGACAGCGTGCCCCTCGAAGGGTGGCCCGCGAACTACAAGCGGAACGCAAAGCTGAAGGACACCACGCTCGACGACGTGCAGCGCGACAAGTTGAAGGAAGGCGGCGACCGGCACGCGATCGTGGTCGATCCGACGAACCGGATGCTGTACGAGTTCTACCAACTGAAGAAGACGGACGCGGGCTGGCAGGCCGCATGCGCCGCGAAGTTCGACCTGAAGAGCAACAAACTCCGCCCGGACGGGTGGACGAGTTCCGACGCGGCCGGGCTGCCGATCTTCCCTTCGATCATCCGTTACGACGAACTGAAACGCGGTTCCATCGATCACGCGATGCGTGTGACGGTGGTGAAGACGCGTCGCGCCTACGTCCACCCCGCGACGCACTTCGCGAGCCGGCTGACCGACGAGAACCTGCCCCGCATGGGTGAGCGCATCCGCTTGCGGAAGGACTTCGACACGTCGAAGTTCACGGGTGAGGTGAAGGTAATTCTGGAGGGCTTGAAGAAGTACGGGATGCTGGTGGCGGACAACGGCATCGACTGGGCGTTATCGTGCGCCCCGGACACGCGCATCCCGGTGTTGCACGACGAACTGCGCAAGGTGAAGGGCAGCGACTTCGAGGTGGTGGTTCCGCCGCCGGGCTACAAGCCGGAAAAGTGAGGCAAGGGGTTCGCTCGTTCGGAAATCAATCATCGAAGCTGAAGTGCAGTTGAAGAACGCGGTCATCGGCTTCGAGTGCGGAGAAGCCTTCAGGTTCGTGACCCAACCCACTTCAGCCGTGCTCCAGGACAGGCTGTTGGGAAGGGGGACAGTGATCAGCCACTACCACCGCTGATGCTTCCGAGGTACACTTGTACTTTGTGGTTGGCGGCCTCTCCCATCCTCGGGCTAGTTGGAGCGTTGCTATGGCAAATGTCCACTGCCTCAATTGCAAGTTTTCCTTGACCCTCGTTACTGGCTCAGCGGGGAATTCTCTCAATTGTCCGAAGTGCAACGAACTAATCCGCATCCCAAGCGATTCCGTCCCTCCGACTCCGATTTCGCTCCCTGACGACTCTCCCGAAGATAACGCGAATTATAATGTCAAAGATGCGAGAGGCGTCTCATTCAAAGATCGCTTGATCCGGATCGCCATCCCCCTTGGCTACATCCTGTTTGTCGTTGTGCCGTTGGTGTTCACCATTCGGTTTTTCGTCCAAATTAGTCAGGAAGCGGGACAGCAAGAAACATCCAAAGTTGCACCTGAAGGCGAAGCAAAGAAAACCCCGTCAATTCCGCCAATTCCCAAGTCTAAACGTGAGGGAAAATCCGCTCCTGTTGGGGTTGTCATTCCTCCAAAATCCGCTCCTGTTGGGGTTGTCATTCCTCCAAAAACCGACTTGCCCAACATCCTTCCTGCTCCGAGAGATTTGGGGGCTGAACTGGAGGCACTGGTTGTGGCGGCCAGAGACCCAGACCCTGCTGTTCGTAGCCAAAGTGCAAGAGCATTGGGTGTATTCCTCGGGAAGAAAGACACGCTTATCCGTCGAAAGGCTGCCGAGACGTTGGCCGAAATGGGAGCCGACGCAGAACCTTCCTTGGCCGCATTGCGTGATGCGGTGCAAGACCCCGACGACGAAGTGCAAAAATTCGCGAAGCAATCGCTGGACAAGTGGATGGTCGCTGGTCGTAAGGCTCAGCAACTCGAAGCTCTGGTAAAAGACCTGAAGGCGAAGGAACCCGAGGCCCGAGTCAAAGCGCTTCACAAGATCGCCGCATTCGGGGCTGATGGAATCATTGTGAGCGATTCCGTGATCGAAATGATGCGGGACAAAGAGAAAGCGGTGCAGGATGCCGCTGTGGAAACGCTTAACAAAGTGAATCCAAACGCAGAGATAATTACGCTGTGCGCGATCGGATTGCAGGCGAGGGATGCAAAGTCGCGAATCAAGACCCTTGAACAGATTGAGGCTCTCGGTCCCAAAGGGAAGATCGTCAGCGAATTGGTGATCGGGGCGATGTTTGACAAAGGCGAAGGGGTTCAGGTCGCCGCTTTCAAAACGCTCGGACAGGTGAACCCGGCGTTACACGCTCACGTCGTCGCGCTCTTCCACGGCTCTCCAGACGAACGACGCAAAGCCCTCACTTCGCTTGGGGAATTGGCGTCGGAGGCAGCCTGCACTATCCCACTGTTGCTGGTCTGCAACGACAAACCCAAACTGTGGGGAAACGAACCCCACTTTGATCTCTTTCCAACGATTGTCAAGATTGCCCCGCGGAACAAACGACTCGCGGCGGCCGTTCTCGGTGTGATCGCTGCTCCAAACCCAGGAGGTGAAACCGCTCTTACAACTCGACGGCTTGCGGGAATCACCCAACTGGATGTCATCGAAGCATCCATCGAGGAGAAAATCGCGGCGCTCCAGGTGGCGACGAGCGACAACCATACCCTTCCTCAGGTGTTTAAGGCATGGGAGAAGGTTGCTCCGAAGGATAAACGATATACCGCCGCTGTGTTGGGTTGCATTACAGCTCCAAAGCCAAATCCTGATCGTCTCAGCGCCGGGATTGCTTCTTTGGATGTGATTGATGCGACAATCGAGGAGCAAGTTGTTGCGTTGCACGTGGCGATAAGCAATGGCTCCGCCGGTTCCGTAGTATTTGAAGCGTTACGCAAGATCGCTCCGAAGGATAAGCGGTTCGCTGCTGCCGTCCTCGCCACTGTCGCTGTACCGAATCCGAATTATGAGAGCGTGCTCAGGGTCAAGCGGCTTGCGGGAATCGCCCAATTCGATGTGATCGATGCGACTCTCGAAGAGAAGGTTGGTGCGCTAGTGCTGGCGATGAGCGACAATGGGACGGTATCCCAAGTCTTCGCGGAACTTGGGAAACTTGCCCCGAAGGACAAACGATTCATCGCCGCTGTCCTCAATTCGGTTGAGGCACCCAACCCAGATTCTACTCTGGCAATCCGAGAGCGACGACTCGCCGGAATTGCTCAACTGAATGTGATCGACGCGACGACACAGCAGAAAGTGAAGGTGCTGGAGACTGCCATGAAGGACAAAGGAACACTCCCCACAGTTCTGAAGACGCTGGCGGAGTACGGCGCGCATGCAAAGTCAGCGCTGCCTGCGATAAAGGAGCTGAAATCATCCATGAACGAGGCAGTGCGTAGCGCCGCTATCACAGCGATTGTAAAGATCGAGACCGCCCTCGCTGAGAAATAATCGACCCGGCTGGGCGCCGGTCAACCGGGCGTACCGATCCACCACAACACAGGCACCGACCGCCACCACCCCGTCTGGGTCACCCCGCGGTGCCGGTAATGACACTGCGCCATTCGGCCGGGAACGTCTGCCACGCTGCCTGATACGTCGCCTCCACCGGGACGTTGACGTACCGCTCGGTGTTCAGGAACAATGGCTTGTCCGGCAGCGCGTCGCCGACCGCGACTGGGTTCACAAACGCCGTCAGGTCTTCACCAGAGCAGTACGCCACGAGCGTTAGCGGCTTCTCCGGCGACAGCGCGAACGGCTTGCCGGTCATTGCTTCCCAGATCGCCGCGTGGACGCCGTTCGGGTCGCGCTTCCCCGGTGGGAACGGGTCGATCACGATCAGGTGAATCCCTTCGTTCAACACCCCGCACGCCTTGCTCACGAACGACTCGAAACTCGACGTACTCGCCTTGTTGCCCGGCGAAATCAGTTCGATCACCGCGATCATTTGGTGGTCGCTGACGTGCCGGATCGTCAACCGTCGCTGCCCATGCGAAGACGGCATACGCTTCTCTTTCGCCTCGATCTGCGCCTTCGGCCTCGCCTCCGCGACCGCGACGCTCCCCGCTGCCGGTAAGCCGTTATGCGGTGCGCCGTTGGTGCCCGCACCGTTTGCGCCGGGGTGTTGGACTGCAAGCACATCCGGGCCGAAGGTGTGCATCGTCTGCTCCGCGAGGGCGTAATACCCCTTCGGCAACCCACCCATATTGAGCGCGTCGGCCACCGCGAAAATCCAGCGGCCGTGGAAGTGGTGGTAGATTCCGGCTTCCACTCGCGTCCAGTCGTGTATCGGCATCGTGTTCCCTCCGTGGTTCCATTCTAACCCAACAGCGCGCGGATCGGGCGGCCGGTGCAGAGCGTGTACGGCTTGTTCTGCGTGTCGTGCAGCTCCGTCGCGGGGTCGATGCCGAGCGCTTCATAAATCGTCGCGGCGATGTCCTCCGGGCCAACCGGGTTCTCCCGTGGGAAAGATGCCGTGCGGTCGCTGGAGCCGTACACCGCGCCGCCGGGAATGCCGCCACCGGCGAACAACACCGTGTAGCAGTACGGCCAGTGGTCGCGCCCGTTGCCCTTCGCCGCACCCGCGCCGCTCGTCACGAAGCCGATCTTCGGCGTGCGACCGAACTCGCCCATCACAACCACGAGAGTTTCGTCGAGCAGGCCGCGTGTGTGCATGTCGGAGATCAGCGCCGAGAACGCCTGGTCGAACGGCGGGCACAGCGACTTCTTCATCAGCCCGAAGTGGTCGCGGTGCGTGTCCCACGCTTGATCGATGCGCCGACCGGTCATCACGGTCACCAGCCGCACCCCGGCTTCGACCAGCCGGCGCGCCATCAAGAACGTCTGGCCGATGTGCGGCAACCCGCCGAACTTCCGCGCCTCGATCGCGCGGTCGCTGCCGGGGTCGGTGCCGTAGCGCTCGCGGAGCTTTTGGGGTTCGCGCGTCAGGTCGAATGCACGACGCGCATCTGGGGACGTGACCACTTCCACCGCTTGCCGCTGGAAGACACTCATCCGCGACGCCGCAAGCGACTCGGCGCGTTTCGCAATCGCTGCGTCCAGTGCGTTGCGAAGGTCGTCGCGCGCGGCGAGACGGTCGAGCGGTACGTCGGGGAGAAGGTCGAGACCGGGCACGCCGAAGTCCGGTAAGCTCGGGTCGCCGGTCACGAACGGGTCGCACTTCGCTCCGAGAAACCCGCCCTTCTGCCCGCCGATGTCCACGCCGTTGTTCCACTGATATTCCGGAAGCAACACGTAAGGCGGGATCGCTTTCTCCACGGGTCGCAGTTTCGCCATCACCGCGCCAAACGGTGGGAACGTGCTCAGCGAGTCGGCCTGAATAAGCTTCGAGCCGTCGGCCGGGTGCTTGCCGGTGAGCATGTAGAACGCACCGGCGTTGTGGTCGTTCACGCCGTGATGAACCGACCGCACCTGTGCGAAGTGATGCATCTCTCGCGACGTGAGTGGGAGCAGTTCGCCCACGGTGACGCCGGACACGCTCGACTTGATTGGCCGAAACTCTCCTCGCACTTCGGCCGGCGCGTCGGGCTTCAAGTCCCACATTTCAAGATGGCTCGGACCGCCGTCCATGAAGATGAGCAGGCACGACTTCGCTTTGGATTTGGGTTTCGCGCTGGCCAGGAGTTGAGACAAGCTCAGTCCGCCGACGGCGAGACCGCCGGCGCGAAGGAACTCGCGCCGCGACCAATCAGAACAGTTGCGCGACGGCCGACCGGAGAGCGAGAGCATGGCGTGGCACTCGTGACGCGAGCAGTACGCCACTCAGAGTACCGCCGGTCACGCTCAGTGCAAGCGTTCGCGTCACCACAGCGTGCGCCGACTCTCGGCGAGGAGTTCCGGCGGCGCGGGCGGGGTGGTCGCGTGGAACGTCACGCGGTAAAGCGTGCGCCGGTAGCCGGCGTGCGGTTCGAGACGGGTATAGACGCTCTCCAGAACGGGTTCTACCGTGCCGATGACAGCCAACTCAGGCGCGTCCTGCCGGCGCGCGAGGACGAACGTCGTCGCTCGCCCGCCCGCCTTCTCCTTCAAGTCCCATGGGTCGCGAATCAGCGTGCCGGAGTGCGGCGTGTGGTACAGCACCCAGAACGTCTCAAGCGGGCGAATCCAGTCGTAGCACACGTAGACCGGCTCGCCATGCGGCACGATCTCCGCCGTGCGTCGGAGCATCGCGGCGTCGTGCGCGTAGGCGTCGCGGGCCGCGGCGCGGAAGCAGGTCCACTCCGAGTACGCGACCGCACACACGAGCACCACACCAACGAACGCCGCGCGCGGGTTCGGGTGAAACACGAACCGCACGTACGCGAACGCGAGTACCGGCAGCGAGACGGCTGCGCCTAGCGCGAACCATTCGGGGAGATCGATCCGCGCGCGGTACTTCAGGAACGCGGCGCTGGTTGCGACCGCGACGAGCGCCGCCCACAGCCACGGGTTCCGCGCCCACGTCGGCACGCGCTCGCGGGCGAGCTTCCACACCGCGACCGCGCCGCCCACGGAGAGAATCGCCCACGGTGCCATGCACTGGAGCAGGTAATGGTGATGCTTCCCGTCGGACACCGAGAACACTAAAGGAGGAAGGATCGCCCAGCACCACAGGAACCGTTCCGGTCCCGGCGCGGCCAACGCGGCCTTGCGGGTCTGCCACAGACCGACCAGCGCGGGCAGCGTCCAGGGCAGCAACACGAACGGCACGTTGACCGCGTAGTACCACCACGGTTCTTGCAGGTAGCCCTTGTTCAACCGACGGAAATAGTGTTCCTGCCACAGATCCAGGATCTGCGGGTGTTGGGCGATCACCGCGATCGGCCACGCGAGTGCGACAACCGCCGCCGCGAGCCAGCCCCACACCCACATGTAGCGCTTCGTTTGGCCCCACGAGCGGTTCCACAGCAGGTAGCCCGCGATCGGCAACCCGGCCATCACGGTGCCGAAGATCACGCCCTTCGCCAGATTGGTCGCGCCGAGGAACGCGAAGAACGTGAGCACCAGCCACGGACGCGATCCGAAGAACGAACTGGATTCGCCTTCTCGCTCCGCGCGCGCGCCGAACTCCAGACGCGCGAACACCGCGACCGTCGCGGTCACGATCAGGCACAGGAAGATGTCGGCTTCGGGGTTGCTTGCGTAGCCGTAGAACTCGTGCATGGTGGCGAAGATCGCGCCCGCCGCAAGTCCCGCGGCGCGGCCGTAGAAGATCGCCCCGGTGCTCGCGACGAGTAGCACGATGGGTATCGCGATGAGCACGGCGGCGAGGCGCGCGACCGCGTCGTTGGTAGACGTACCCGCGACCGCGTACACGGCACAGATGAACCAGTCCGGCGCAGGCGGGCGTTCGAGCCACGGTTCGCCGCCCACGCGGGGCACGATCCAGTCGCCGCTGGCCAGCATCTCACGGCTGTTCTGGGCCAGCACCGACTCGTGCCCGGTCAGCGTCTTCGCGAAGATCGCGCAGAACAGAAACAGCGCGAACGAGAACGCGGTGAGCAAGAGGTAGTCACGGCGGGTCAGTGGGTCCGCGGCCATGCTTCGCTCCCAAACGTCCCGAACTTCGCAGCCCGCCGATAACCGTTCGGGCAAACCGTGTCAACGCGGGAAGTGGGGTGGTCGGTTTGGTCTTGGGAGTTGCGGAGGAGATCCGGCGTGAATCGTGCGCCCGCGTCTTCCGAACTGCCTGTCTTTCCCAGAATAGCGTGGCAGGACAGTCGCCCTTTTCGACACATCCGCTCCAAATCGTAATCTGCTTCAAGGATCGGGTCTGGCTGTGCCGATTGTTTCGCTTAGCAGGACGACGTGCGTTGTCCGGGTTGGGGGCGGTGTATCGGGGGATACCCGCGGACCACGATTCGGAGTGCCGGGATCAGGGAGAGTGCTCGGCCTGTGGCCGCCTCGTCCCGCCACGGCTGGCAGAGCAGGAGCGTGCCATGCGTAAGGGATTGTTGGGATCGATCGCGGCCCTGGTCGCCGGTGCGGGGGCAGCCTGGGGGCAACCTCCGGTCGCGCCGGGAGGCCCGCCCGTCGGGTTCCCCGGCGGATCCGGCGCGCCCGCGCCGCCGCTGGGCGGCCCGCCGACGTTCGGCGGGTTCCCAGGCAACGCGATCCCAGGTAACGCCGGGTTCGCGCCGGCGCCGCTGGTCATGCCACCGGGCAACTTCGGGCCGCCAGGCGACCCGCTGGGGCTTGGGCCTGTTGGGGGCTTCGGCCCGCCGCCCGGACCGATGTACCCGATGCCCGGCCCGTCCGGTGTCCAGTCGTTCCAGCCGGCCCCACCAATGCCCAACGCGGGTGGTTGGGGCGGACCGGGGGAAAATCTCGGGTACGGCGCCGCGCCACAGTGGTGGGTCGATAGTGAGTACCTGTTATGGTTCACCAAGGGCCAACCGGTCCTGCACCCACTGCTGACCACCAGCGCGCCAGTGGACATGGGCGTCCTCGGCGCGGCGAGTACAACCACACTCGTGGACCGCGGATCGCTGGGCTACAACGTGATTAGCGGTTTGCGGATGACGGCGGGGTTCTTCGGTGACGCCGACCGCCGGTTCGGGTTCAACATGACCGGGTTCTTCACCGAGCGCCGGTCCAACATCCAGAACTTTGGCGGGTTGGGGAACGTGGCGGGCGTCCCGATTCTGGCCCGACCGATCGTGGATGCGAACCTGGCCACGTCCACCATCGTGCTCTCGGGACCAGACTTCGGCCCGGCTAGCGTGCAGGTCGGAACCAACACTTCCACGTACAGCATCGAACCGTCGGCGGTGTGGAATCTGTACCGGTCCGGCCCCGGCTCGCGTATGGTCTGGTCGCTCGACTTCATGGCCGGCTACCGGTTCTTCCAGCTCAAGGAAGAACTCTGGATTAGCAGTTACACGGCCCTGAACGGGACCACCGTACTCCCGATCTTCCAGACCGGACCGTTCGGGGTCATCACCCTCGTTGGGAGCCAGTCCAACCCGGCGCAGGCCAACTTCGGCGGGGTCATCGCGCAGACGCCGTGTTTCCTCGATGTCCGCGACAGGTTCAAGGCCACCAACCAGTTCAACGGGCTTGGTTTTGGGCTCCGCAGCGAGGCTCGCTACGGAATGGTGACCGCCAGTGCGAACGCCAAGATCTCGGTCGGTAACATGCACCAGCGTCTGGAGATCTTCGGTGGTAGCGCGTTCTACGACCCCACGGGGGTTTCCGGGGCGCAGGTGATCAACGCTCTCGTCCCCGGTGTCGGTGGCGGGCGTGGGGCTTCCTACGGTGGCGTTCTGGCCTCGGGCGCCAACATCGGCACTTTCGACAGTGACCGGTTCTCGTTCCTCCCGGAATTTGGCGCCACGGTTGGAATCGCGCTCACCAAGGGGTTGACCGGCTATCTCGGGATGAACTTCCTGTACATGCCGGACGTGATCCGACCGGGGAACCAGGCGAACCCGACCGTCAGCAGCGCCGCGATCCCGTTCGGTTCGAACTTCGGTGCTCCCGGCGGGATCCGCGCCGAGCGGATGCTGTTCGACCAGAGCGACTGCTGGTTGGGTGGCATCAGCTTAGGTCTCCAACTCCGGTACTGATCCCCCTAATGAACGCACGCTCTCCGCTCGCGGTGACGAACCGCGGGCGGCTCTGTTCGTGGAAAGGCGGAAGGCGGAACGCGGAACGCGGAATATAAAACACAAAGTGTTCCGCACTCCGCATTGTTCAAGGACCGCGATGGAAAACGTGCTGAAGTTGGGGCTACCCGCCGGGTCGCTGCAAGAGGCGACCGCCGAACTGTTCCGCAAGGCCGGGTACAAGATCACCTTTCCGTCGCGCAGTTACTACCCCGTGATCGACGACCCAGAGTTGCACTGCACGCTCATTCGCGCGCAAGAGATGGGCCGCTACGTCGCCGATGGCTCGCTCGACTGCGGGTTGACCGGGCACGACTGGATTGTTGAAAGCGACGCACACATCACCGAACTGGCCGAACTCGTCTTCAGCAAGGTGAGCCGCCGCCCGGTGCGGTGGGTACTCGCGGTGCCTAACGATTCACCCATCCAGGGACCGAAGGACTTGGAAGGCAAACGCATCGCCACGGAAGTGGTGAACATCACCAGGAAGTGGCTTGCCTCTCACGGCGTGACCGCGAACGTCGAGTTCAGTTGGGGGGCGACCGAGGTGAAGCCGCCCAAGTTCGCGGATGCGATCGTCGAAGTCACCGAGACCGGCAGTTCGCTCCGCGCGAACGGATTGCGCATCGTGTGCGATCTGCTTAGCAGCACGACGCGGTTCGTCGCCAACCCCGTCGCGGCGGCCGACCCGTGGAAGCGTCAGAAGATGGACGACCTCATTCTCATGCTGAAGGGCGCAATGGCGGCCGAGGGAAAGGTCGGGCTGATGATGAACGTGCGCCGCGCCGACCTCGCACGCGTCCTCTCGCAACTCCCGGCGCTGAAGAACCCAACCATCGCGCCGCTGGCCGACCAAGACTTCGTCGCGGTGAACACGATCATCGACGAGGACACCGTGCGGCACATCATTCCGCAACTGAAGGCCGCTGGTGCCAGCGGTATCGTCGAGTACCCGCTCACCAAGATCATTGATTGAGTCGAGGTTTTGTAGGGTGGGCCTGAGCAAAGCCTTGACCCACCCTACAAAACCTCGACTCAACCCTTTCGCGATGTTCACCGGGCCGGTAAACTTTCTTCTACTCGGTCCTTCCGCCTTCTGAGCTAACCCGCCATGATGCGCACGTTCGGCTGTTTGCTTCTCGTCGTTGCGCTGCTTCTCATTCCGCAAACCGCTCCTTCCGCGGAAGAAGCCCCCGCTCCGCGCGCGAAGGTCCAACAACCTCCAGTCGCGCCCGCTCCTGCGGCGCCGAGTACCGGTCCGAAGATGCCACTGTCCGGCCTCGCGCCCGCGAAGCCGATGTTCGACGCGTGCAACTACAAGTATGGGGTTAGCACCACGAACGCGATGTGTCAGGCGTTCGTGAACCAGGGGCTCGGCCAGTACTACTCCTACGTGTGGATGGAAGCCGTCCGCGCGTTCGAGACGGCACTGCAACACGATCCCGAATGCGCGTATGCGTGGCTCATGCTGTCGCGTTCGCTTGAGAAATGGGGCCGACCCGGAGTGATTCCGCCCGCGACACCCTACGTCGCACTGCTCGGTGGCCTTGTGTACGGCAAGTTGCCGGACCGCGTCGGCAAGAACGCGGTCGATTTCTCGCTCGACTCCGCGCGCCGGCTGATGCCGAAGGCCAACCCGCGCGAACAACTCCTGATCCAGTCGCGGTTGCAAGAAAAGGGTATGTGGCCGGCTGTCGGCCCCGACGAGCGGCGGAAGAAGGCGGCGCAATCGCTCGACGAACTGCTGATGTTGTACGACGACGACACCGAGGGTTGGTTCTGGCGTGCGCAACTCGCTTCGGACGGTGGCCCGAACGCGACCGCGGTGTACTACAAGGCGCTGCTTCGTGTGGACCCGCTGCACCCCGGTGCGAACCACGAGTTCGTCCACTTCTTCGAGAACGTGCGCCGCCCGGCGCTCGGCTGGCCGTACGCGGAGAACTACATCAAGTCGTCGCCCGGAATCCCGCACGCGCACCACATGCAGGCCCACCTCGGCACGCGCATCGGGAAATGGGGGGAGACAACCGACTGGTCCGCGAAAGCGATCGAACTCCAGGTTGCGTACCACAAGATTCAGGGCGTGACGCCGGGCGAGGATCACCAGTTCAACCATCACATGGACGTGCTCTCACGCAGCCTCATTCACGACGGCCGCTTTGCCGATGCGAAGGAGCTACGCAAACTTGCGGAGGGCTACAAGTACAACTTCCGCAACGACTGGTTGCGGATGACGATCGGTCAGCGCGACTGGTCCGAGGCGCAAAGTTTGATCGAGCAGTTCCGGCGCACCGACAAGGCGACCGGTGCATACTACGCGGCGCTTGTCTCGCTCGAAAAGGGCGACACCGAACAGGCCGGGCGCGAGGTCGATACGCTGCGTCAACTTCAACAGGCACGCAAGACCGACAAGATCCTCGAACGCCGCTTGTGGGAAGTTCAGGGCCGGCACCTGTGTCAGAAAGGCGACGGCGAGGCCGGCTTGAAACTGCTCAAGAAGATCGTCGATGCGACCAAGAACGACTTCTCGCACCACACCTGGGGCAACGGGGCGGTCTACATGGAATCGTGGGGCATCGGCGCTCTCGAAGCCGGCCGCGCGACTGACGCGGAGGAAGCGTTCCAGGAGGCGCTCGCGCACGACGCCGGGAGCGTTCGCGGTGCGATGGGCTTGTGGGCGCTGTGCGACCGGTTGGGGCGCACCGAGGAGGCCGCACGCTACCTGAAACTCGCGCACCGCGTCTGGGCGAAGGCTGACACGAAGGACTTCGCCGCGCTCCAGAACGAGATGGCGAAGCGCGCCGCGAAGATCACGAAACCGACGACCACCGCGGCCGGCGAGTGACGCTCTCTGCGAAGCCGCGAAGCGGCGGAACACCATACTCGACACCAAACACCATGACGCGCCTTCTTCTTTGTCTTTCACTCACACTCATACTCGGCGCAGCCGACCCGTGCGTGTCGGGGACGCCGGTCGGCAAGCGGCCGGGGCCGTACAGCTTCCTCGTCGCGACCGGACCGCAGCGCGGGCAACAGACGTGCTACGTCTGCGAACAGCACGACGGGAACAAGCCCGCGGTGATCGTGTTCGCACGCACGCCCTCCGATCCTCTCGGCAAGTTGGTCGCGAAACTCGACGCCGAGGCGATCGCCAAGAAAGACACCGGCGTGAAGGTGTGGATGACGCTCCTCGCGGACAAAGCCGATCTCAATTCGCTCGCGAAGTGGGCCCAGAAGCAAGGGCTGAAAAGCGCGCCGGTGGGCGTGTTCGAGGACGCGGACGGCCCGCCGTCGTACAAGCTCCACAAGGACGCCGACGTGACCGTGCTGCTGTTCATGAAGCAGAAGGTGGTCGCGAACTTCGCGTTCCGCACCGGCGAACTCGATGACAAGGCGATCGAGGGCGTGATGAAGGCCGTGCCGCAACTGTTCGAGGCGAAGTGACGAGTTCAGGCGCAGGAACGTCTGCCGTTTAGCGTTCGCCCCGGCGGGGCGAATGAGTCGATTGAATCCAGAACGCTTCGCCCCGTTGGGGCGAACGCTAAACGACACTTCCCACTCTTCACTCTTCACTCTTCACTCTTCACCCCGCACTGTTCGTATCCTGTCCCGATGAGCTTCTCACGTCTCCTGCTCCGGCTGGCGCTCGGGCGCCGGCTTCCCACAACCTCCGGCGAACTGCGCGTGCGCGGCGTGTCCGCACCGGTCACCATCAGGCGTGACAAGTGGGGCGTCCCACACATCGATGCGGAGAACGACGCGGACGCACACTTCGCGCTCGGGTTCTGTCAGGGGCAGGACCGCGCCGGGTCGCTCGAAGTGATGCTCCGACTCGGTCGCGGTACGCTGGCCGAGTGGGTCGGCGCGGACGCTCTGCCCGCGGACCGCATGAGCCGGCACATCGGGTTCCGTCGCGCCGCGGAGACGCAGCACAAAATCCTCGACGCCGAGGCGCGCGCCGCGTTCGAGGCGTTCGCCGCGGGAGTGAACGCGGGCATCACAACCGGGCTACCGCAGAAGCCGCACGAATTCGCCATCGTCGGCGGGGTGCCGTCGGCGTGGGACGCGGCCGACGTGCTCGGCACGCTCAAGATGATGTCGTTCCTGTTGCCATCCAACTGGGATGTGGAACTCGCGCGCCTGCGAATTCTGCTGGCCGATGGCCCTTCGGCTGTTCTCGACCTCGACCCAGTCGAGAACAGTGAAGGGGAGAAGGGGAGGAAGGGAGAAAGGGGGACGGCGCTTGCGGACGACGTTCGCACCGACGCGGAGAAACTGTCTTTCGCCCCTTCACCCCTTCTCCCATTTTCTTCCGAACTCGAGCGACTCTCGGCAGACCTCGGCGCGCTGCAAGCGTTCCTCCCGCGCGGCGGCGGGTCGAACAACTGGACCATCGCCGGGTCGCGCACCGCGTCCGGGAAGCCGCTCCTGGCGAGCGACCCTCACCTCGCGCCGACGTGCCCGCCACCGTGGTATCTGGCGCACGTCCGCACGCCGCGTTGGGAAGTGACCGGCGCGACCCTGGCCGGAACGCCGGGGTTCCCCATCGGGCACAACGGGTTCGCCGCGTGGGGCGTTACCGCGGGACTCACCGACAACAGCGATCTATTCCTTGAAACGCTCGGACCCGACAACCGTTCCGTGCGCCAACCCGACGGCGTGTTCATCGCGTGCGAAGTGCGGAAGGAAGTCATTCGCGTGAAGGACGCCTCCGACGTAACCGAGGACGTGCTGATCACGCCGCGCGGCCCGGTACTCACGCCACTGGTTCCCGATGTGAAGCTCGCGGTGTCACTCGCGGCGATCTGGCTCGAACCGCGACCGCTCATCGGGTTCCTTCACGCCCCGGCCGCGCGCTCGTTCGACGAGTTCCGTGCGCCGTTCGCCGCGTGGCCCGCCCTGCCGCTGAACGTGCTCTACGCGGATGCAAACGGCACCATCGGCTGGCAACTCGTGGGCGAAGTGCCCACGCGCCGCGGCGGTCACGGGCTGCTTCCGCGACCCGCCGACGCGCCCGATTCCGGGTGGACCGGCACCGTGCCGTACGCGCAGATGCCGTTCGCGGTGAACCCGGAGTGCGGGTACATCGCGACCGCGAACGACGACGTGAGTGGTCGAACCGATCCCTGGCTCGGCACCGACTTCATCGACCCATATCGCGCGGGGCGCATTCGCGCGTTGCTCGCCGCACGCGACACCGGGTGGACGCTGGCGGAGTGCGCCGCGATCGCGCTCGACGTACAATCAACTCCGTGGGCCGAGGTGCGCGACACCGTATTGGCTCTCACGCCCACAAACACCGACTCGCGCATTGCGCTGGACCTTCTGCGCGAGTGGGACGGGCGCGTGGACACCGAGTCGCCGGCCGCGGCGGTGTTCGAGTTATTCGTCGCGGAGATGTGCGTTCGCGTCGCGAGGCTCAAAGCGCCGAAGAGTTGGGGAACCGCTGTCGGCGAAGGCGCGCTCGGCATCATGCCGTACAACCTGTTCTCCGACCGCCGCGTCTCGCACCTCACGCGACTCCTGCGCGAGCGGCCTTCGGGCTGGTTCGCATCGTGGTCGCTTGAAATGGAAGCGGTGTTGGCGTTCGTCGTGCGGAAGTTGCGGTGCGAGGCGGGACCGGGGTCGGGCTTCTGGGCGTGGGGTCATTTGCGGCGATTGCTGTTGGAACATCCACTGTTGGGTAAGCACCGGTGGCTCGGTCCGGTGTTCAATCGCGGGCCGGTGCCGTGGGGCGGCGACGGCAACACCGTGAGTCAGGCCGGCGCACGCCCGGCCGACCCGACCGCGTTCACGCACAACATGGCAAACCTGCGCACCGCGTTCGACCTCGCGGACCTGCCGAAGAGCACGTTCGTGATGTGCGGCGGGCAGAGCGGCAACCCGCTCTCGGCGCACCACGCGGACCAGCTCCCGCTGTGGCTTCGCGGCGAATCGTTCACGATACCGTGGGACCAGGCCGAGGTGATCCGCGCCGCCGTGGACACGCTGCGGTTGTTGCCGGGGTAGGTGCCGCTTGCCGAGCGGCACCTACCAAGAATCACGGCTTCTCGAACAACTTCGCATCCAACTTCTCGGTCTCCTTCGCGTCGAACAACGTCGCTTCAATCATCGGCTTGCCGTCGCGGACGATCTTCAGTTTCGTGAAGTGTTTCTTCCCGTTCGCCTCCTTGTAGTCGGAGAAGTAAGCCTCGTCGAGCACCTCCTTCCACTTCTGAAACTCGTCCTTCACGATCAACTCTCGCTTCACCAACAGTCCGCTGTCCTTGTCAAAGTAGAGCGTGATCGCGGGTTTTTTCTCGTGCGTCACTTTCACGGCGACGGTCGGCTTCTTGCCAACGTCCTTGCCGTTCGCGGTCGCGAGCGTGAAACCCTTGTCGGTTAAGAGCGGCGTGAGCGCCGAAACCCGGAACTGATACGCCTCGTTCACCGTCTGCGTCAGTTTCTCGCCGGTGATCTCCTCGACTTTGATTCCATCAGCCTGCCACGCCTTCTCCCCGTTGACGACAACAGTCATGGTGATCTTGGCATCGCCGAACGTGCCGGTGAACACGAACCGGTACTTGTCGGGTGACTGGAACGCCCACTCCGCGGTGTACGGCAACTCGAACCCGCCGCCGGTAAACTTGCCCTTGTCCTGCCACGTCATCGCGCCGAACTTCGCGTCCGGCTTGTCGCCACGCGCCTTGATCGCCTTCTCGACGATGGCCTTCGCGTCGGCCGCGTCGTCGGCCCGGGCAATCGGGGTAACGAGAAACAGTCCCGCGAGTGGGAAGAGAATGTGACGCATGGGATGGCTCCAGTAGAAAATGTCCGGCACGAGTCCACCAGGTACGCGAAGATGAAGTTAGCGATCGGCAGAGACGAAAAGGGCAGTTGTCGCGTTCTGGTGCGCCGCGGGAAATTTCGGCGCGGGAAACGTTGCAAGTGCTATACCCAGAACGGCTTGCCAGGAAGCAGATCGAGAAAGCCACGGCTCGGTGTCTGGCAATCCTCCCGGCGGGTTTCCTCCCTGATTAAGAGTAGCGGGCGGAGATTCTTCACGAAAGCGGGAAATCTGGACGAAGATTTCTCTTGCCACGAGGCGAAAGACACGCGAGACTTTGGTGAAGAATTCTGGTTGAATAAGTGACGGTCTCACGATACAGCACGAACCCGCCTCCAAACCGCTACTCCGCCAATTGCGCTCCGCTTGATTTTTGGGGTACACCCCCAACTCAGGACGAACCCGCCGAGACGCCACCATGTTCTCACGTCGCTACTTCTACGCTCTCGCCGCCTGCCTCCTCGTCAACGGCGTTTCACGCGCCGATGTCGATTTGCCCACGGGCGGCAAGGTGAAGAACGTGGACTTCGAGCGGCACATCATGGGCCTCGTCTCGAAGGTCGGTTGTAATGCGGGAAGTTGCCATGGCTCGTTCCAGGGCAAGAACGGGTTCCGCCTCTCTCTGTTCGGCTACGAGCCCGCGATGGATTTCGCCAACCTGACGCGAGAGGCTCTTGGCCGCCGCGTCAACGTGGTCAAGCCCGACGAGAGCCTCCTGTTGCTGAAGGCGACCGGTCAGACGTACCACGACGGCGGCATGCGGTTCGGCAAGGACGGCTGGATCTACAACGTGTTCCGCGAGTGGATCCGCCTCGGGGCGACGTGGGAACGCGGCAGCGGCGACATCAAGGATCTGAGCGTCAACCCAGGCGACTTCGCGCTGCTGTCCGACGCCAAGTCGAAACAACTCATCGTGACCGCGACCTTTGCCGACGGCACCAAAGAAGACATCACGCCGTTCTGCGACTTCAAGATCACCGATGACGCCATCGCGAGCGTTTCGCCTCTCGGCCTGTTGACGCCACGTCAACCGGGCGACGCGGGCTTGACGGTCCTTTATCGCGGCAGCGTGAAGGCGATTCGCGTTCTGGTTCCCTCGCCGGTCGGCAAGAGTGCTTACCCGAAGGTGCCTGAGGTGAACGGAATCGACAAGGAAGTGTTCGCCAAACTCAAGATGATGAACGTGGTCCCGTCCGACCTCTCCGACGACGCGATGTTCCTCCGCCGCGTTTACATCGACACGCTCGCGACGCTCCCGCCGCCGGATGTGATTCGCGCGTTCCTCGCGGACAAAGACCCGAAGAAGCGTGAGAAGATGATCGACAAGTTGCTCACCGACCCGCTGCACGCGGCGGTGTGGGCGACCAAACTCTCGGACATCACCGGTAACAACACGACCGCGCTGGAGAACCCGCAACAGACGCAACCGAAGCGGTCGCAGATGTGGCACGACTGGCTCCGCAAGCGCGTCGCAGACAACATGCCGTACGATGAAATTGTTCGGAACATCCTCACTGCGAACAGCACCGACGGGCGGAAACCGGAGGAGTGGATCGCGTTCATCAAGAAGGTGGACGAGCAGTCCGCGAAAAACTTCAAGACCGACTACCCCGACAAGAAGTCGCTTGACCTGTTCTGGCGCCGTCAGCAAGTGGTTCCCACAGAAGTGTGGGGCGAGAAGGTTGCGGCTGCGTTCCTCGGTGTACGGCTTGAATGCGCACAGTGCCACAAGCACCCAACCGACCGCTGGACGCAGGACGAGTATTGGGCTTTCGCGAACGTATTCGCCTCGGTGTCGTTCCAACAGAACCAGTTCAGTAACCCAGACGTGAAGAAGGCGGCCGACGCGGAGAACGCCGCTCGACGTGAGGCCGCGCCGAAGGGTGCCAACAACAACAATCTCCTGCTGGTGCGCGAGATGTTCGGCGGCGGCAACGCCCGCCTTCGGCCGAACCCCGCGACCAACAAGGTGCCGCTGCCCAAGACCCTCGGCGGCGACGTCATCAACGTGAAGGCGGGCGAAGACCCTCGCGTGAAACTCGCGGACTGGCTCACCGCCCCGGAAAACCCGTTCTTCGCGAAGAGCTTCGTGAACCGCGTCTGGTCGCACTACTTCGGCGCTGGCCTCGTCAACCCCGTGGACGACTTCTCGCTCGCCAACCCGCCGATCAACGCCCGGTTGCTCGACACACTCGCGAAGGGCTTCGTCGACAGCAAGTACGACATCCGCAAACTCGAACGTGCCATCCTGATGAGCCGGACGTATCAACTGAGCTATGTGCCCAACGAGAGCAACAAGTTCGACAAGAACAACTTCTCGCACTCCTTCGTCCGCGCGATGATGGCGGAACAAGTGGTGGACGTGCTGAACGCCGCTTTGGGTGTCGAGGAACGGTTCACGGGGCAGGAAGAAGCCCCGCTCGGCACGAAGATGGTCGAACTCGGTTCGAGCCGCCTGAACGGGAGCGTGGCCTACGCACTCCGCATCTTTGGCCGCCCGCCCCGCACCACCGCGTGCGACTGCGAACGCGCGACGGAACCGGCTCTGCCGCAGACGCTGTTCCGCATGACCGACGCCGCCGTACTCGCGAAGTTCACCGCTGCGGACTGCCGCACGCTGAAGCTCGCGAAGACCAAACTGACCGATGAGGAACTTGCTGAAGAAGCGTTCCTCGCGACACTCTCACGTCTGCCACGCCCGACCGAGAAGGCCGACGCGGTGCAGCACCTGAAGGATGCAAAGAACCGTACGGAAGGCGTCACCGACCTGCTGTGGGCGCTTGTGAACACCCGCGAGTTCATCCTGAATCACTGATTTGATTTGGTGGCGCATCACCCTTGTGGGTGGTTCGCCGAGATTCAACCCTGCCCTGTTTTCCCACCCTCCGAATGGAGACCGCTGCCATGTTGAACGTGACTTGTGACGGCGTTAGCCGCCGCGACGTGCTGACCATCGGGTCGGCCGGAATCCTCGGCCTCACACTCCCCGGTATCCTCGCTTCCGAAGCGAAGGCCGCCAACAAGAAGGAACTCGGCAGCGGTCAGGCGAAGGCCAAGAGCGTCATCCTGCTGTGGCTTGCCGGCGGTCCGGCGACCATCGACATGTGGGACAACAAGCCGGACGCGCCCGAAGGCATCCGCGGCGAGTTCAAGTCCATCGACACCGCCGCGAAGGGTGTTCAGGTCGCCGAGACGTTCCCGAAGTTCGCCGCGGTCGCGGACAAGGCCACCATCGTCCGCTCGCTGTATCACACGATCCCGAGCCACGGCCCGGCAGCCGTGTTCATGACCACCGGTAACAAGCCGACCGCCGCGCTGCAGTACCCGTCGATGGGTTCGGTCGCGTCGAAGCTCCTGAAGACCGAAGTCGGTGTGCCTCCTTACGTCACCTTCGGCGAACTCCGCAACGGGGCCGCCGGGCAGGCCGGCTACCTCGGCACGGGGTACAACCCGTTCATCATCGAAGGCAACGCGGCTGGTCGCGACGGTGGCAAGGGCGGCGGCGGCGGGTTCAGCGTCCGCGGGCTGACCCTGAAGGGTTCGTTCACGCTCGAAGAACTGGAGAAGCGGGACGCGCTGCTCCGCAAGTTCGACGGCGGGTTCGCCGGTCTCGACAAGTCGAACGACCTCGTGGATGGTCTCGACACCTTCCACCAACAGGCGCTCGAGATTCTGAAGAGCGACAAGACCCGTAAGGCGCTGGACCTGAGCGCCGAGAAGGGGACCACCCGCGACATGTACGGCAACACGCCATTCGGCCAAGGCGCGCTGGCGGCTCGTCGTCTCGTGGAAGCCGGCGTGCGGTTCTCCACCGTGAGCTTCGGCGGCTGGGATACCCACAGCCAGACGTTCAACGCACACAAGACCCGTCTGGCCCCGACGACGGACACGGTGCTGGCGGCGTTGATCCGCGATCTCGACGAGCGCGGCCTGCTGGACAGCACCATCGTGATGTGCGCTGGCGAGTTCGGCCGCACGCCGAAGGTGAACAAGAACAGCGGGCGCGACCACTGGGCGCGTTCGATGGCGTGCGTGCTGGCCGGCGGCGGCTTCAAGCGCGGCTACGCCCACGGCACCACCGACGCGAGCGGCATGGCACCGGCCACCGAGCCGGTCACGCCGGACGACGTCGCGGGCACGATCTTCCACAACCTCGGCATCGCGCCGAACACGGAGATCCAGAGCGCGACCGGCCGCCCGATCCAGCTCTACCGCGAAGGCAAGGTGATCGAGAAGGTTCTCGCCTAAGCGCGAAGTGAAAGAGTAAACGCGCGAGGGGAAGGCAAAAGCCTTCCCCTCGTTTCGTTGCGATTGGCAACCAGCACCACCACAGAGAATTTGTTTCGCGAACGCCCCGCCGGGGCGTGGGAATAAACGCCCCGGCGGGGCGTTCGCGAAACGAGGAAGCCTCGCCACATCACTTCCGCTTCTTCCGCGCGCCTTTCACCATCTGCCACAGCCCGGCGAGCCGCGCGCGGAAGCCGCGCGCGTGTGTCAATCGAATCAGCCCATCGAGAAGTTCGCCGGTTGCAGGGTCGGGGTTTACTGCGTCGTCGAGGTGCCGGCGGGTCGTTCCGTTGTGAACCGTCACCACCTGCGGCGACGTCATCGCGAGCAGTCCCTCTGGGCCTTGCGTCACGCCCCACCCGCTCGCGCCGCGCCCGCCGAACGGCGTTCCCGGATGCGCCGTCGCCGCGAGTAAGTCGTTGATGATTACGCTTCCTGATGGCACGCGCGCGGCGAACGCTTCCGCCGCAGCGATGTCCGCGCTGAAGATCGACGCGGACAGGCCGAATGGCGATTGCTTCGCGAGCGCGAGCGCGTCTTCGACCGTGTCGAACGGGATCACGGCGGCAACGGGTGCGAAACATGCCTCGCGACAGATCGCGGCATTGGCGGGGGTGTTGAGCAGAAGCGTGGGGCGAAGCGCGAACGTCTTGTCTTTGCCCTCTCCCCTTGCGGGAGAGGGTGTCGGCGCTTCGCCGACGGGTGAGGGGGATGCTCCACACGCCGCTGAGGTCTCACCCCTTACCCGGCTCGAAGACTCGCCACCCTCTCCCGCACGGGGAGAGGGCAAGAGAACAGCCCCTCGGTTCACCGCGTCCGCGATCAACCGCTCCGCGTGCGCGACCTGAGAAGCCATCACCAAGCCCAGCGGTTCGGCGTGTTCCAACAGCGGCTTCAGCGCGGTGAGGAGCGCATCGACCTTTGCACGCTGCACGAAGATGCGCCGCACCGCGATGCACGTCTGTCCGCGGTTGATCGTCAAGCCGAACCATATTCCCTTCGCGGCCATTTCGATGTTCGCGTCCGCGAAGACGAACATCACGTCGCAGCCGGAGAGTTCGAGAGTCGAAGGGATAAGCCGCTCGCCGAGCCGGGCCGCGAGCTTCCGCCCGACCACGTCCGACCCAGTGAAAACGATGTAATCGACATCGGCTTCGGCCAACTGTGGCCCGCCCTCACGTGTCGCGGGAAGCGTCTGGAACAGGTCAGTGGGGAACCCCGCGTCGCGAAAGAGCGTGCGAAGCACCTCCGCGGTCCGCGGCGTGTTCTCGCTCGGCTTCCACAGAACCGCGTTGCCCGCGACAATCGCCGGTACGATCTGCCCGAGGTTCAGGTACACCGGGTAGTTCCACGTGCCGATGACGCCGACCACGCCCCACGGCCGGTAATGCACTGCGTCGCGACAACCCGCGAGCCACACTGGGCGGTCCCACCGCGACACGTGCCGGGGTGCGAGAATACCCGCCGCGCGCTTCTCCAGAAACTTGAGTGCCGCGGTGGCGGGAAGCACTTCGCTCCCGGCGATTTCGAGTGCGGGCCTGCCAACGTCCGCGTGGATCGCGGAGCCGATGTCGGCCATGCGTTCGACGAGCAGCGATCGCAGGTTGCGAACGTGCCGGAGTCGGTCGCGCACGGTTCGCTTCGCCCATTTTCCTTGCGCGACCCGCGCGGCGGTGACTTCCGTTGTGAATGGTGTCATGCAGTCAGGATAGTAACGAGTTGCGAGTTGCGAGTTGCGAGATGCGAGTGCCGAGTTGCGAGATGCGAGTGACGAGTTGCGAGTGAAGGCAAAGTACCAGAGGCAACAAGGCTCTTGGTATTCTGCCTTTTCTCGCAACTCGCAACTCGCAACTCGTCACTCGCGATCACTTATCTGCGAGCAACTTCTTCAGGTCATCTTCGAGCGTGAGGACGCCCGCGTTGCGGTTGGTCACCTTGCCGTCCTTGCCCGCGACGAATACGTGCGGCGGGGCCAAGATGCCGTAGGTCGCGGCCAGCGGGCTGCTGTCCAGCCCGCCCGTAGCGTACAGGTGCGTGCCGGGCAGCCCCGACGCCTTCACCGCGTCCGTCGCGGTCTTCGCGTCGTGATCGAGGCTTACCGTGACCACCACCAGACCCTTCTTCTCGTAGTCCTTCAGGATCGCGGTGAGCTTCTTGGCGTCTTCGGCCAGAGACCCGCTCCAACTCGCCCAGTAGTAGACCACCACGACCTTGCCCGGCTGCGCGGCGCTGAACTGTTGGTTCGTGCCGAGTACCTGACCGGTCAGTTCGAGCGGCTTGCCCTCACTGTCAAAACGCTTCAGCGCACCTGCACCCTTCACGCCCTGCGGGGTGGTCGCGAAGTTTTTCGCGAGCGTCTCGAACGTGGCCCGCGCTTTCGTCTCGGAGTCCTTCGCACCGGAGTGTTCGTAAGCCATCCCCAGCCGCCAGAAAGCTTCCGGTGCGTCGGCGCCCTGCGGCCACGCCTTTACGAATGCTTCAAGGCTGTCACGCCACTTGTCCTGGATCGTGGCGAACTCGGTGTCTTTCGTGATGTTCGCCATCGCGACCGCGTTCTCGGCGTAGAGCAGTCGGTACGCGGCATACGACCCTATGACCGGGTTCGCGCCCGGTTCCGCGTAGGCCTTCTTGAACTGGTCAAGCCGCACCACGTGCTGGTTCCCGGCCTTGCCGCCCTCGGCCGCGGCCGCGTGGCTGTCGAGCAGCATTTTGATCCAGGTCTCCTTCTTGTCTTCCGGGAGGCGTCGGTTGATTTCTTCGAGAATGCCGGCGCGCTTCGCGTTGAACTCAGCGATGGCCGCGAGCGTTGGCAGGTTCGGCGGGTTCTTGTCCAGTTCGTTGAGCTTCTCGACGAGTTCCTTGATTTCGGGCGGCACGGGCGCGCCGTCGTTCGAGCCGCCCCCCCTTGGCGGCGGGGCCGCGCCTGCGGCGGGGCCGTCCACAATCTTCCACGCGCGGCCGATCTGCACCAGTTCCCCGGTCTGAATCGCGTGGCCCTTGCCGCCGTCTTCGACCAGCACGGTGCCGTTTTTGTACGCGGTGTAGTCATCGCGCCCGCCGAACGAATCGGCCGGACGCGTGTTCGGGATCCCGTACTCGACGTGCAGCCACTTGGCCTTGTCGCTCAGTTTGAGCAGGGTGGCCGTGTCGGTGACACGCTTCGCGGCGCCCGCGGCCCGTGCCAGAACCTTGTCCGCATCGGTAGGCGGAAGCCCCAACGCACTCAGATTCTCCTTCGTCACCATCAGCGCGCTGATGCGTTTCGAGTCGTTCGTGATGACCGCCTGCGCGAGTTCCTGGCTCGCCTCCTCCGGCGACATCACGACCCACTCATCGATGATCCCGTCGCGGTTGCGGTCGAGACCCCACTTGGTCCCGTTCGGTCCGAGCCAGCGGAACTGGAACGGTTCCTTCGCATCGGGCGGGTACACCTCGCGGTAGGCTTCGACGCCCCCCTCCGCGAAGTACACGATGATGTTGAAGTTCTTGTCGTCGTAACTGACGAACTGGCGCACCGGCTTGCCGTCTGGGCCGCTGACGAGTGACCCCATCGACCTGCCTTGTGCCTTGGGGTTGGGGTTGGGGATCGGCGACACCTTACACCCCGCAACGGGCGGCGTGGTGACGTCCACGCCCGGCTGGCGCGGCGTCTGCTTGAGCGCCCAGTCGACCGACACAGCGGCCGGTTGCGCGCGTGCGGTCGTACCGAACCCGACCAACAGCGTGAGTGCGGCAAGCGTCTTCGCTGTTCCATGCGAAGTTATCATCCCTGGCTCCTCGATTAAGGCGCACCGCACGCGACTTGGCGGCGCATCCGTTAGAACTGATTTCGGCAGACCAGGGTGTCCGGGTTGACACTTGAGGAAAAAGAAGAAGCGACTGGCGAAAAGGCGCGAACGGCGCGAAGCGGTGAGGGCTGGGAAAGGGTCACGAGGTGCGGTATCTTCACAGCGGCACTTGTTCGCTCACCGGAGGCTCCCATGCTTCGCCCGCTCTTCGCGCTCACGGCAATTCTCGCGTTCGTTGCGCTCTCCGCGTGTGCCGCCGACGACGTTCTGCCCGGCCCGCCTATCGAGTGGCCCGAAGTGAAAGGGTTGGACAAGCAGAAGCCCAACGTCTTCAAGGACGCGGCCCTCGGTTACTCGATCTCGTACACTGGCGACGGCACTGTCGTCACTGTGTTCGTGTACAACCTGGGTCTGGAGAAGATTCCGACGGGCCCGAACTCGGACGCGATCAAGGCCGAGATGTACGAGTCGCTGCTCGCGCTCGAAGGGAACAAGAAAAGCGGCCGGTACAAGAGCATCACGCCGCTCGACGAGGGCGTGGTTCCGCTGGGCGCGAACAAGGCCGCGCCGCAGATCCGGCGCAAGCGGTACGAGGTCGATATCACCGACGAGGGCGAGGCCATCACCGAGTTGTACGTCACCGGCTACAAGAACTACTTCCTCAAGATCCGGGCCACGTACCCCAGCCAGGAGAAGAAGCGGCCCGGCGGCGAGAAGGCCGTTGCCGATGTACTCGGCGCGCTGAGCAAGGCACTGAAGTGATCACGCCCGGCACAGGCGACCGGCCGGTGTGAGCCGGCCGGTGTACAACATTGGAAACAGTCACCGGCCGGCTCACACCGGCCGTTCGCCATTGAGGTTTACTGATGTCGGCCGAAACGCTCGAATTCAAAGCAGAACTGAAGCAACTTCTTCACCTCATCACGCACTCGCTGTACTCCGACCGCGAAATCTTCCTGCGCGAACTCATCTCGAATGCGTCCGACGCGATCAACAAGGTGCGGTTCGACGCGCTCGCGAACGCGGACAAACTCGAAGGCAATACCGACTGGAAGATCAAGCTCCGCCCGGACGCGAGCGCGAACACGCTCACGCTCTCGGACAACGGCATTGGCATGTCACGCCAGGAGGTGATCGACAACCTCGGCACGGTCGCGCAATCGGGCACGAAGGCGTTTCTCGAAGCCGCGAAGCGCGCCGGTAAGACCGGAGACGCGCCCGGTCTCATCGGTCAGTTCGGCGTCGGCTTCTACTCTGCGTTCATGGTCGCGGACAAAGTCACCGTTGTGACGCGTGCCGCCGGCACGCCTTCCGAAGCAACGAAGTGGGAGTCCGACGGGCAGGGGAGTTACACGCTCGAATCTGCCGAGAAGCCGACCCGCGGCACGGATGTGATCCTTCACTTGAAGGACGATGCGAAAGACTTCCTCGACTCGTGGCGAATTCGCGCACTCGTGCGGAAGTTCTCCGACTTCCTCGAACACCCCGTCGTGATGGACGTGGAAAAGGAAGTCGGCGAGGGCGAGGAAAAGAAGAAGGAGATAACCGAGGAGACGCTGAACTCTCGCAAAGCGATCTGGCTTCGCGGCAAGGCCGAAGTGAAACCGGAGGAGTACGAGGAGTTCTACAAATCGCTGGCGCACGACACCGACCCGCCCGCAGACGTGATCCACTACGCCGCCGAGGGCAAGACTGAGTTCAAGGTGCTCGCGTTCGTTCCGGCACACAAGCCGTTCGGCTTCGACTACGAGGAGCCGGTCGCGGGTCTGCGCCTCTATGTGCAGCGAGTACTCATCATGGACCGGTGCGAGCAGGTGCTGCCCACGTACTTGCGGTTCGTAAAAGGCGTGGTCGATTCCGCCGACCTGCCGCTGAACGTGTCTCGCGAAATCCTCCAACAGAACCCGATCCTCGACACGATTCAAAAGAGCGTGGTGAAGAACGTTCTCGATTCGCTCGCGGGCATGAAAAACCTGGAGTACGAGAAGTACCTCGCGTTCTTCGCGGGCTTCGGAACCGTGTTGAAGGAAGGACTGACACGCGACTGGAGCAACCGCGAGAAGATCGCGGACTTGCTGCTCTTCGAGAGCGCGAACACGGAGACCGGTAAATTCACCACGTTCGCGGAGTACGTCGAGAAGATGCCCACCGATCAGACGGAGATCGCGTACCTGATCGGCGAATCGGCCGAGCAACTGCGCCACTCGCCGTACCTCGAAGCGTTTCGCGCGAAGGGTCAGGACGTGCTGCTGCTGACGGACCCAATCGACGAGTTCGCGATCCCGCAACTCGGCGCGTACAAGGAAAAGAAGCTGGTCGCGGCGGATCGCGGCGAAGCCGCAGGCGTGGGCGAAGTACCCGCCGGTGACAAGGAACGCTTCGCGCCGTTGTTGGCTTCGCTCAAGGAGAAGTTGCCCGACGCGGCCGACGTGCGACTCACGAACCGGCTCACGGAGAGTGCCGCGTGCCTCGTCGCCGACGCGCACGGCATGTCCGCTCACATGGAACGCCTCATGGAACGCATGGGCCGCGACGCGGGCACACCCAAGAGGGTGCTGGAGTTGAACCCGAAACACGCGACCGTCGAAGCTCTGCGTGCTTTACACGAGAAGAACGCGGCCGACCCACGTCTCGACGGCTACGCACGCTTGCTCTACGAACAGGCGGTGATTGCGGAGGGATCGAAGGTGTCCGACCCAGTCTCGTTCGCGAAACGGGTGAACGACCTGATCGTTCGCGACGCGCAAGCGGGCGGGGCCTGAGTGTGCGCCTACCAGGGCGCGAACGAGCCAAACCCGTAACGCACTACGCCCAGGGGGACAGTTACCGCGAGGCTTTGGGCCTCGCGGTAACTGTCCCCCTGGGCGTAGTGCGTTACGGGTTACTTCGGGGGTTGCAAGTCCGCAAACGCCTTGCGGAATGGGGCGCCCTGGAACGAGTTGAAGATTTCCATGCGGGCCTTGAGGCGGTTGTCCACCGACTCGACGGTCGGTCCGGGGATGCCGCCGGTGACGCCTTGCTCGTAGTAGAAAGCCGCGTTCGGCCGGAGCCGGGTGACGATGGTCCCGTCGAGCGACTTGCGCATGTCGGTCAGTGCCTTCGGCTCCACCTTCTTGTCGGTCTGATCCTTCGGTTGCAACTCGATGTAGAGGGTCTCGACGGCCCAAGTATAGAGTTGCGCGACCTCGGGGTCTCCCACCGGCTTCTTCTCGTCGCTCGCGGCGGCCTTGACCATCTCCAATAGTCGCTTGGTTTCCTCAGGCGTGTAGCGGACGCCTGCGAGTTTCTTGCGTGTGTCCTCGCTCCACTTGGCGAGTTTCGCGGTCGCGGTCTTCACCTTGTCGGCGTCGCCGTAGGTCTTGGTAGTGAAGGCGTCGGCCAGCTCCAGTTCGGCTGCGTCGAGTTCGCCCACCGTGGCCTTGAGGTCGGCGCCCTTCATCTCACCGGCGTGATCGAGCACGAGCCGGGCCAGCGCGAACGCGGCCGGGCGGTACAGCGGGCGCCCGGGGCGCCCCACGTACCCGCGATCCTGACGCTCGCTGGGGTACTTCAGGTTGTGGTGGCACGAGTAGCAGTCAAACGAAGCGAAGTCGAGGCCGTCGTTCTTCTTCTTCGCGTCGTCCGCGAGTTGTGCCCCGAGGTTCGCCGTCTCTACGAGGGTGGCGAGCGCGGATTCGGCGAACCGACGCGCGACGAACGATTCACCCTTCCGGAAGTGGTAGAGGCCGTACGCCTTGTCCGTTTTGTTCTTCTCGTCTTTGTCGGCGAGGTTGGTGATGTACGGCATCTCGTGCGCAAAACCCCAGTGCCGCGGCTGCTCGCGTGTATAGGCGAGCAGGTCGAGCGGCGGCAGCGGCGGGTGCCCAGCCGCATACCAGTCGTGGGTGACAAACCGGCCCTCGTCCTTGTTTCCGATGTGGCACGACGCGCACGTGTGGGTCGCGGTCGCCGGGTCGCGGAGGTTGGTCATCCCCCACTCGCTTTTCAGAGTGGTTGGGAAACTTCGCCAATCGACCACCTTCACCGCGTCCGGGCCGACGTCCTTATCCTTGTCTTCGACGTCCCGACTGCGCCGGTGCGTTTGCTCGTACAGCGTGCCGTGCCCGTGGCACATTTCGCACCCGACGCCCTCGGTAATCGAAAACGACGTCGCCTTCCACTCGGTGTGCGGAACCCGTTCCAGCGGCACCTTTGTGGTCGCGTGACATGCCAAGCAATTGACATCGGTGGCGACCGTGTAGTTCTCGCCCTTGTACTTCCGCAGTTTGTCCTCCATCCGCTGCGCGGTCGGGTTCGGTTTGTCTTTCTTGTTCTTCACCGTGCGGTCGGTGAGCAGACTGCGGTACGCGGTCGAGTGCAGGTCGTGGGTACTCCAAATGATGTTCTCCGACAGCCGGATGAACTCGTACCCGAGCGTCTCCTTATAGAGGTCTTTCTGCTTCGGATCAATTTCGGAGTGGCAGTTCTTGCACTCAGACGCGCCGAGCAAGGCCTGCGTCTTCTTCAAGGCGGGGTCCGGGCGGGGGTAGTCGTCCTTCTTGTCGTCCTTCTGAGCGGCGTCAACCCGCGGCGGCGTGGAGGCGACCACCAACCCCAGCACGAGTCCTCCGAACGCCACTGCCAGCACGCATGCCCGCCCCGCGTATCCCATCGTCATCACTTCCCCTCCGGTAAGCCCGTCCTGGTGCGCAGGAACTCGAAGTTATCGCGAATCAGGTTCAGTTTCTTCTGGTCGAGGTCGGCCGGGCTGTTGAACACGCCGGCTTTCACGGGCGGGAACCGGAGGCTGTCGCGCACGCGCAGTAGCGGTTCGCTCCAGGTTTTCGCCGCGTTCGCGCCGCCGTCCGCGTGGTACATCGCCGCGGCGCCGAGGTAGTTCGCGGCCAGCGCATCCCAGTCGTGGTCAGCGAGCTTCTTCCCGTCCTTCGACAGCGCGTTCGTCGCGAGCCGGTTCGCGATCACTCGCGGCGCGTCGGGACTGACACTACTCGCCCCGCGATCCTCGGCAGCTTGCAGTTCCGCGAGCCACCGGTCGAGTTCGGCAATGGCGTTCTTCGCCTGTTTCGCGACAGTCGCCGGCGCTGGCGACCGCTTCGACTCCATCAAGGTGCGGAGCTTCTCGACCTCCAGTAATTTTGGAGAGCTTAAACCGGGGAACGCGAGACCGCAAGACCTCGCCGCAATATCTACGGCAGTGTTCGACCACACCTCCCAGCCCGGCATCCCGGCGGGGCGTTTGGTTTCGCACGCGGAGCCACGAATCGCTGGGTCGCCGATCTTCTGGTGACAGGCGTAGCAACTGAAACCACTGAACTCCGGCCACGGGGTATCCTTGTCATTCTTCTCGGCCCGCGTCGCACGCGCGTGCAACAAGTTGGCCGCGGCGCGTAGCGTGACCGCTTGACCGATGACCCAGAGACGCACTTCAAAACTGCGTGCGTCGCCCTTTTCGGTCCAGTGCTTGCGATAGTCCGGTTGGAAGTGGAACCGGGCCGATTCAAAGGCAAGCCGCGGGTGCCCGGCCGCGATAAAGTCGTGGTTCATGTCGCGCTCGCCGTCCCCGACGTGGCAGGTCGCGCAGTTCAGCGTGCGCGCGACGAGGTTCTTCGTCGGCACGAACCCGAACTCGGTCCATTTCGATTGGTTGCTGCGGGTTTGCCACGACGGGAGTGTGTGTTCCGCGATCCACTTGTCCGCGGGTCCGTGACACCCGCCGCAGCCGACGCCTTCGGACAGGATTTGGTCGCGCGTCTCAGGTTCCTTCGCGCTATCGACCGCGTGACAGGCGAGACATCGCGCGTCCTTGTGCGGTTCTTTAATGCCGAGCGCCTTGCCCATCTGCACGGAGACGGGGTTGAAGAGGACGCTGTACGCCTTCGCGTGCGGGTCGCTTGTCTCCGCGGGAACGGCTTCTCGCGCCCATGTGGAATGTTCGCTTCCGACTTTACCAACCGCGCCAGCCCCGTGGCACGCGGAGGCGGAACACGACGTACTCGCGCGGTGTGCGAACGGAGCCTTGCCGACGCCGTAGGGCGTGTCGGGAACCGCGGCCGGTGCCGCAGCGAGGTCGGGCGATGAAGCCGGGGGTTGGTGGGACCGCGCCGTGTTGAGTACGCCGACGACAACACCAGCGGCAAGGGCCACCGCGATCAAAGGAACGGCGCGCACGATAAACTCGCGGTTCGTGTCCGTCGCATCCGTGCGGGGAAATCCGTTTTGCTATCGAGGGCGAAGCAGGAGCGCGTCCAGCGCCCCCATCAGGTTCTTCCACTTCTTCTCAGTGCTCGACCACTTATCGTTTGGGTCCAGCGAGCGGAACGCGGCCACACCGTCGCGGTACTTCTTCACCGTGTCCGCATCCGGCTTGCCGCGAGCGTATTCCAGCGCCGCGAGGCCAAAGAACAACTGCGACGCGCTATCCAGCTCCGGCACGCGAGGCGCTCCCTTCGGGAAGTGCGCCCGCGATGTGTTCTCGACCTCCGCGTCGGACTGCGCCACGAGTTCGCGGCGCAGTTTGGCCAACTCCGCCACGGTCGTGTTGGCCTTCGCACCGGCGTCCTTCGCCTTTGCGGGTCGCGGTGTCTCCATCGCGAGAACCATACCCGCCAGGGGCGACTTATCGCGCTTCGGCGTTTCGATCCCCGGAGCGAAGGTCATGGGCCAGATCGTTTGCCACGGTGGGGAGCCGAGTGGCCGACCGGCGAGGTACTTCTCGCTCCTGCGCCAGTCAGCCCCGACCCCGTCTGGGTCGCCTTCGGGCAGGCGCAGGTTGTGGTGGCACGACGCACAGTTGAACTCGGCGAACTCCGGCCACGGCGTTCGCGGATCGTTCTCCGACCGCTTCGCGCGGTCTTCGAGCAGTTTGCACGCGGCCTCCGCGTGAGCCACTCGCCCGATGTACCATACCTTCGCTTCGTTCCGCGTAACCCCCTTGTCGGTGGTTCGCGATCGATCTTTCTCTTGCCAGTGCTGCGGGAGCCGGCGCTGGTACTCCGCGAAGTCGAACGCGAGCCGCGGGTGCCCAGCGGCGATCATGTCGTGGTTCATGTCGCGAACCGGCATCCCGTGTTCGGCCGGCGCACCGACGTGGCACCCGGCACACGCGAGCGCCCGTTCCCCGATGTCGTACAGAGGCCTCATGCCGGTCTTCTCGTACACCTCTTTCCGGTCCCCTTTCCAGGCGGTGTGCGGTTGAATCCACGCACCGGCGTTCCCGTGACATGCCTCGCAACTGACACCCTGTTCACGAAGGACGCGGGCGTTCGCGTTGGGGATCAACGCCGGGTGCGCGAGTGCCGGGTTGGTATGGCACGCGAGACAGCGGGCGTCGTCCGTGGCCTTCGTCCCCGGCGAGTACTTCGCCATGATCTCCGTGGCCTTCACCTTCGACTCGCGCCGCGGGTTGTCGGTGAGCAGGCTGTACGCGGCGGTGTGCGGGTCGGCTGCGGCCCAGCAACTTCCTGACGACTGCCAGCAGTCGTCTCCACGTTCGCCGTTGAGCACCTTCTCGGCGGGCGCACCGTGGCACGAGGCAGCGAGGCACCCCGACATTCCGACCGGCTGACGTTTGGCAACGGTGGCCTCGTCCTCCTTGCGCGGTTGGTGGGCGGGAACATCCACGACGACAGGCCGTTCAAACTGGCTCGCGGCCAACGCGACCGCCAGACCGAGGATCACGCCGGCCAGTGCGAGAAGAACTGTACGCGCGCTGAGGTTCATGGTCAGTTGGGAATATTGGTTGGTGGTCGGGAAACCGCAAAGCCAGACCGCGCCGGTGGGCGTTTCACCATGTTCGTTGTTTTCCTCTCGGACGGCAAGCGCCGTTCAAGAGGAATGGGCCGCACAGAGTCGCGCTCCTGGCACGACCATGTGCGGAGGAGGCGGGACCGCCGCGTAGAGTTCCGCCAGGAGCAGTGCGACCTCCAGAAACTCGTTCCCGTCCCGCCCAGCATAGACGAACGGGTTCTTCTCGTTGGGCTTCGCGGTCTCCAACAACGCCTCAACCTTCAGCGCGGCCTCCGGCAGGTCGAACCTGCCAGCCCACGCGCCCCTGTCGCCCGTCTTTCGACGCACCGCACCGCTCGGTCATCTCGTAAACGAACGTCCGGTGGACTCCGCGTTCGTCGGCCCCGGCCGCGAGTTGCGCGGGCGCGAGTTCTTCGCTCTTCGGACCATTTATCGCCGCGACGGCAGGGCGCACGGAAGGGAGCCACGGTGCCGGAAGGCGGTGTCGCCAACCTCGCGAAGACGCTGCCGGGGTGCCAGATCGTGTGGGACGGCGGCACGATCAAGCCGAAGAAGTGACGACCAATCGGGTTCCTGATGTGGGGCGTTGACTGCCTCGTGTCAGTGCGTTACCATCTCGTCTTTAGACACACCCCCGTCCTGATGGACAACCGGAGTTGCGAGTGCTTCTCGGAAAGACGAAAACGGTTCAGTGGCGAATCACCATCATTGTGTTCGCCACGGTCGGCATCACCCTCGCTGGGGCGGTTGGCGCCCGGCTTGGCGCTCTGGTCGGGCTGTGGAACTGGCCGCCGGAACCGAGCAGCGGGTTCGGCGTACTGTGCGGCGTGGTCGGCGGGGCCATCGTGTTCTTCGAGATGGCCATCATCCTCCGCAAGCGGTGGCGCAGGTGGCGACTGGGCCGCACCCGCACCTGGATGCGGCTCCACATCTGGATCGGCCTGGTGTGCATGCCCGTCATCCTCGTTCACGCAGGCTTCGGGTTTGGTGGCCCGCTCGCCACCGTCACCCTGATCCTGTTCCTGCTCGTCATGTTCAGCGGCGTGTGGGGGCTGATCATGCAGCAGTGGATCCCGCAGAAAATCCTCTCGGAAATCCCCGGCGAGACGATCGCTTCCCAGATTGACCGGCTCGGCGAGTACCACGCGGACGAAGCCAGGCGGGTCATCATCGCGCTGACCACCGTGCCGCCGGAGGCTGAAGCCGCCGCGCCCGTCATCAGCGGCCCGCTCGCGAAGGAATTGGAAACGTTCCGCGACGACGTACTCCTGCCGTACCTCCAGGAAGGTCGGCACTCACGATCCCCGCTCACAGCCCCTGCGGAAGCCGAACGCCATTTCGCCCGGCTCCGCGAGGCTGTTCCGCTCGAGGCACGTGACGACCTCGACCGGCTTCAGGAGTTGGCCAACCTGCGCCGACGCTGGGATGCCCAGGCCCAACTGTTCTTTTGGCTGCACAACTGGCAACTCGTCCACCTCCCGCTCTCCGTCGCGATGACCACGCTCATGATTCTCCACGCGGTCCGTGCGATGAAGTACTGGTGATTCCGGTTCGTCCCTGTTGAATTTTCTGCTTTGAATGTTGGATTTATTGCTTGGGTGCAACATGCCTCGTTCACCAAGTCGCGACCTGTCAGACCGGTTCATCGGGAAACGCGGGTACTTCCGCTGGCCAGACCCGCTGCGCCGCGGGAAGATCGCGCTCAGTTGGGTCGCGCTGCTCTCAGCCGCTGCGTGGGGTGTGGTGGACGTGGCCGAGCCAGTGCAGCGGGTCCAGTACTCGCACTCCCACGGCCGACTCGCCAATGTCCACGCCGCGTTCGACAACAACTGTGAGGCCTGTCACAAGGCGCACGGGCTGGACGAGTTCAACCCGGTGTCCGTTTTCAACGTCCGCGACCGGTGGCACGACATGACGTGCGAGAAGTGCCACGGCGGCCCGGCCCACCACGCCTCCGCGAACGATGAGGCGCTGAAGTTCCACAACCGCTGTTCCAACTGCCACCACGACCACAACGGGCGGCTCGGTTCCCTCGTCCGCCTCGCGGACAAGGATTGCAACCAGTGCCATGAGAACCTGGGCAAGTACTTCGTTCCGCCTGACCCCAAGAAGCCGCGACCCGGCGAGTTGTACGAGCCGTACCAGAACAAGATCACCAACTTCGTGAAGGACCACCCGGAGTTCCGCTCGTTGGGGAAGAAAGACGAGAAGGGCAATTTCGAACCCGTGAACAACCCGCGAACGCTCAAGTTCAGTCACGCGGTCCACATGAGTCCGGGTCAGGCGTACACGGACGGGGGCGGCGAAGCGATGACCGTCGATAAGCTCCGCAAGTTCGGTGGGGACGCGGCCGTCGCGCGGTACGCCGCGGGCGCCGCGGGCGACGCGAAGATTCAACTCGCTTGCGCCTCATGCCACGCGCTCGACGCCGGTGCGGGCACCGCGGACTTCGCCAAGATCAAGGACACGCTCGCGAAGGGCGACCCGACACACGCGTTATTGCCGCCGCGAGCCGAGGGCGCGTACTTCCTCCCGGTCAACTTCGAGGTCCACTGCCGCTCGTGCCACCCGGCTCAGGCGAAGGAGGGCGTGAGCAAGGTGGGCGACGCGGAGTACCACGTGCCGCCGTTCGACGTGTCTCACCGCAAGCAGCCGGCCGACCTGGTCCCCGAACTCCGGGCAGGCTACCTGAGGGGATTGAGCGCTCTCAAACACCCGGCTCTGAAGAGGCCACTGGAGCTGGGGGGCAAACTCGAACTGCAACCGAACGACCTGACGCAGCGGACGCTCAGTCAGGAGGTCGATCGCCTCGCTACCGACGCCGAGGCGATCATGTTCAGCGGCGGAATCTGCGCGAAGTGTCACAGTGTCGTGCCGGGCGAAGGCAAGGCGAAGCCGCGGGTCGCGGTCGTCCCAGACCGGACGGTCTGGTTCAAGCACGCGAAATTCAACCACGCCTCGCACCGTGGCGCGACGTGCGCGACGTGCCACCCGGGCACCGGGGCCGCGTTCGTCTCTCCGACGGAAGCGGACAAACCGGAACCGGTGCAGATCGTGGGCGTGAAGACTTGCCAGGCGTGCCACTCGCCGCCGGGCACCGACGTGAACTTCGAGGTTGACGGGAAGAAGATCGTCGGGGGCGGCGCGCGTCACGCTTGCACCGACTGCCACCGCTACCACAACGGCGACTACTCGCTCCAGGGTCGCGGCGCCGCGGCGCGCGATCCCGGTCGACCGCTCAACCTGATCGAGTGGCTTCAGGGCAACACGAAGTAGCGACTTGTTCGAGGCGAGCGGGGGGCGTAAGCCCCCTGATGCGACCTCCTCCAACGACGAGCGACAAGAATCAGGGGGCTTATGCCCCCGCTCGCCACGTACGAAGGTCCTTCGATGATCGTTCAGCGGCTCCGCGACATCCAAAACCGGTTCGGCTTCCTCCCCGACAAGGAGTTGAAGGAACTCGCGCACGAAATCGACGTGCCGATGTACCGGCTGGAAGAAGTCAGCAGTTTCTTCCCGGCTTTCAAGCTCGAACGCACTAGCCCGCCCGATGTCGAGATGCGCGTGTGTCGCGACATGACGTGCCACCTGCGTGGCTCCGCGGCGCTGCTCAACGAGAAGACCGGGCTGCCGGTGCTCGCCGCCGAACTGTCGGAGCGCACGGGAAAGAAGGTGTGCGTCGAGGGCGTTTCGTGTCTGGGACGTTGTGACCGCGCGCCGGCCGTGTGGGTCGAGAAGCGGCCCATGCCCGAACACGTTCACGCGTGGGTGTACGCCAACCGTTCCGGCGCGGTTCTCGAAGAAGTTCTCACCGCGCTGGCCGAGGACCGAGATCCGCCCGCCCCGAACCCGGATGCCGAGTACCCCCCGCATACCAACGCGAACCGCGGGTACTCGCCACCCTCATCCGACCCCAGCAGTAAACACCCGGCGCTGCCCGCGGCCGGTTGGTCGCTTGACGTGTACGGGCGCCAGCGGTGGCCCCGCGACTACCGCGCCGTGAAGCGGTTCACGGACTACATCGCGATGTTGATCCGGCCCATAGTGCCCCCGCCCCGCGAGATGGGCGGTAAAGACCTCGAGACGTACGTTCAGCGGTTCCACCCGCTGCTCTGGGAACTGAAGGCCGCGAACCTCCTGGGCATGGGTGGGGCGGGCGCGCCCGCGTACCAGAAGTGGCTCGACGTGTGGCGCGAACAGGGGCCGGAAAAGTATGTCGTCTGCAACGGCGACGAGAGTGAACCGGGCACGTTCAAGGACCGTGAGATTCTGCTCCGCATGCCGCACCTTGTGGTGGAAGGTGTGATCCTCGCGGGTCTGATGACCGGCGGTTCCGCGGGCTACATCTTCGTCCGCCACGAGTATCACGAGCAGATTCACGCACTCCGCGAGGAGATCCACCGCGCCGAAGAAATGGGCGCGTGTGGCGAGAACATCTTCGGGTCTGGTCGCAACTTCCCTGTTGAGGTGTTTGAAAGCCCAGGGGGGTACATCTGCGGCGAGCAGTCTGCGCTCATCGAGGCGATGGAGGACCGCCGTGGTCAGCCGCGTAACCGGCCACCCGAACTCACCACCAACGGACTGCGTGACCGACCGACGGTTGTGAACAACGTGGAGACCCTCGCGTGGGCCCCTAGCATCGTGCTTTTTGGTGGTGACAAGTACGAGATGGGCGGGTGGCGTCTCCAGGACGATCCGAAGATCAAGTTCGGTGGGCGCCGGCTGTTCTCCGTCAGTGGCGACGTGGTTCGACCCGGCGTGTACGAGGTCGCCGTCGGACTGACGCTCGGCGAGTTGTTCACCAACGAGAAGTACTGTGGTGGGATCAACGGCACGCTGCGCGCGGTTGCGGCTTCGGGTCCGTCCGGCGGGCTGCTGCCCGCGAAGATTCCCGTCGATCCGAAGTTCGACGAGAAGAAGCGGGCCGACGCGGTCGCCAAGATCCGCGAGCGCAGCGCGCAGGATGCCGACTTCATGGCGTGGTTCCTCAACGCCCATCTGCCGCTGGGAGCGAAGGAACTGGACCTGTTGAAGATCCCGCTCGACCTGAACTTCTTTCGGCACATGAATGGCGCGTTGCGGTTCCCGGTCGAGCCGATGCTCGGGGCCGCGATCACCGTGTACGCTGGCGACGTGGACCTGCTCGACCAGGCGGTGAACTACACCGAGTTCTACCGGAACGAGTCGTGTGGGAAGTGTGTCCCGTGCCGCCTCGGATCGCAGAAGTTGGTACAGATTGGACAAGACCTGATCAAGCGTCGCGACGCCGGCACACCGATCGCCGGGACCGAAGCGGACCGCGTGAAGTCCGACGTGAAAGAGATCACCAAGACGCTGCAGTTGACGTCGATCTGCGGGCTGGGATACGTCGCCCCGATCCCGCTCGCGACGATCATCGCGTACTTCATGGATTCGACGCAGAAGTAGATGGGTGGGTGAGCAGAACCTCTCCCCCCAACCCCCTCCCCTAAGAAGGGAGGGGGAGAAGGACAACAAACAATCGAGCTACGAACTGCCCCTCTTGCTCCCCCTCCCTTCTTAGGGGAGGGGGTTTGGGGGAGAGGTTCTTTGCCGCAGAGAGTCCGCACCCATGGCCGAATCTGCCGATCCCGAAATCTCCCTCGGTCGCGAAGAAGAGTCTCTCTTCGCCCGCGACGACAACGACGTACTCGTGCGCCGCGAAAAGGAGACACGCGACCGGTTCCAGGACATCGTCACGATTGTCATCGACGGGTACGCGGTGGAAGTTCCGCGCGCGGTGCCCAAGTCCGACTCGCAAGGCAACCTGATTCGCGACCAGGACGGCCAACTCATCCCACGCACCACGACCATTTATGACGCCGCGGCTGAACTCGTCGCACAAGGCATCTGGTCCGACGAGGAACTGAAGACCCGCATCCCGGTGTTGTGCCACCAGCGGCACGTGACTCCGGTCGCGGTGTGCCGCATGTGTTCGGTCCACATCAGCAGCATGAAACGCGGCAAGTTGACGGCCGGACGCAAACTGGTTCCCGCGTGCCAGCACCGCGTCGAAACGAACATGGTCGTGACCACGCGTGCCGGGATGCCGGGGTACAACCCGGACAAGAAGGACTCGGCCGACACGAAGGTGATCGATCGGGCCTCAGCCGACGTGAACGAGTCGGTGAAGATGCTCGCCGAGTTCTTGATCGCTGACCATTTCCATGAGCCACTAACCGAGACCAAGCGGTACGAGAACGAACTCAGCACGGTGGCACGGTCGCTCAAAGTGCTCGAACCACGCGTCAGTCTCCGCCGCCCGGCGGACCTGCCCAGCAAGAACACCGCGCAGGAGGCGATCCCCAAGTCCCGGCGCATCGAACTTCCCCTGGTTCCAACGCTCAGCGCGACCGAACGGAACGAAGAACGCGCCGATCTCCGTAACGCCTGGGATGAGTGGAACGCGCAGGTGGACGAGGGCTATCCGTACTCGTCGCGCACCGTGGTCGTCGATCACGACCGCTGCATCCTGTGCGACCGGTGTGTGCGTGCGTGTTCGGAGGTGAAGCCGTTCAAGGTGATTGGGCACACTGGCAAGGGGTACGGCACGCGCATCAGTTTCGACCTCGACTCGATCATGCGCGAATCGACCTGCGTGCAGTGCGGCGAGTGCATGAACAGTTGCCCGACGGGGGCGCTTTCCTTGCGCCGCCGCGTGCGACCGCGTGCGTGGGCGGACTCGCCCGAACAGATCCCTGTGAATCCGAACACCACGTTCCCGAAGTCGTCGGGGTTCCTCACGGCCGATGAGATGCAGAACGTCTGGCTCTTGTACGAAAGCCCGACGCGCGGGCCGCGGGTCGTCTTCCCGTTCCGCTCGATCCCGTACTCGTACCTGAAGTGGAACGAGGGCGCGGTGCGCAAGTGGGAGATTGCGCCGGGCGAGCGCAAGGTGCTTTGCGACGAGGGCGAGTACGGCAGCACCGCGTTCCTGCTCCAGGGCACAGGCACCTTCGAGATCTACGCTCGCCCCGTGGTGGCCGCGGCCAAACCGGGCTTCTTCGGCGCGCTGTTTGGGAACACCGCCAAGCCAAAGAAGCCGGACCGGAACAACCCTGGCAACCTGCTCCGCATCGCGTCCGGCGACGAACTGGTGCTTGGCGAGATGACGTGCCTGACGCAGCGCCCGCGGACCGCGAGCGTGATCGGCGCGGCCGAACCTGACAATCCCGAACTCATCTTGAGCGATGACGAAAACGGCTGGCCGATTGCCACCCGAAACACCAAGAAGCGCGGCCCAGTCGTGGTGTACGAAGTGACCCGGAACATGCTCGACATGATGCAGCGGGCCGCGTCGGCACGCGAAGACTTGCAGGAGATGTACACGTTCCGCGCTCTCCAGACGAGCGTCTCCGGTGGTCGCCTGTTCGCCTCGCTCGATCAGATGGACCGCGAGCGGGCGATCACGTTCCTGCTCGCCGAGAAGGTGGAAGGCAAGGGCGCGGAGTTCCGCCGCATCGCGGCCGGTGAGACGATCGTCGCGGAGGGCGACACAGCCGCGGCGTTCTACATCATTCGGCTCGGAACAGTTCGCGTCTTCACCACGGCTGGCGGTGGCGAGCAAGTCCTGCGGCTCCTCTCCGCGGGCGATTACTTCGGCGAAGCGGCGTTGCTCTCCGACCGGCCCGGCGTGCGGACCGCCACGGTCGCCGCGCTCGACCCGGTGGAACTGGTTCGCGTGCCGGGTCCGGTGTTCCGCTTGATGTGCGAGAAGTTCCCGGCACTGCGTGTCGGTCTGGAAGGCGCGGCGCGCCCTGCCGTGCCCGGCGTGAAGGGCACCCCGCCACCCGCGGTGCTTCGCGACTACGTCAGGCAGGGCTTGTATCAGGGTCAGAAGTTGCTGGTGCTGGACTTGAAGAGTTGCACGCGCTGCGACGAATGTACGCGAGCATGTGCGGACTCACACGACGGCAACGCGCGTCTGTTGCGTGAGGGCCTGCGGTTCGGCGACTTCCTGGTCGCGACTTCGTGCCGGTCGTGTCACAAACCGTACTGCATGGAGGGTTGCCCGGTGGACGCGATCCACCGTGAAGGGAACCACCTCGAAGTGGTGATCGAGAACCACTGTATCGGGTGCGGTCTGTGCGAGCGGAACTGCCCGTATGGTGCGATTCACATGGTTCCGCGAGGCACGGCGAACCCGGCCGCAGCGGAAATCCCAGGCGGCAACCCGAACGTAACCGCGGCGCGTCGTGCGGTGAACTGCGACCTGTGCAACGGCGACGAGCCGTACTGCGTGCAGGCATGTCCGCACGAGGCCGCGTACCGCAAGACCGGCCCGGCGCTGCTCGACGAGATCCTCCACCGCCTCGAAACGCACGAGTGAGGAACGCGAGGGCGTTGAACGAAGATTTGTAACGAACAACCAATTTCCGTTGACAAGTGAGCGGGCGACTTCTTCCTCAAGACGTTCGCGTTGCAGCCATTCGTCCCGCGCGAACGTCCCGCGCGCGAAGTGACCGCCGGCTTGGTTCACCCTGTTTTCATCTCCCGGAGCAAGGTAGAGTAGCTCGTACCGCCTCCCGCCCTCGCGTGCCGGCTTTTATGAGCGACGAAACCCAACACTCGCCCCGCCCCGCGCCGCCGACTTCCGACCCGGCTCTCACGGCAGCGGAGAACGCACGCCCCAGCGCGGAGTCCGTGCCGTACGCCGACACGCTTGCCCAAACGCCCGAACAGGTGCAGCGCACCGCGGCGTTGGCATCGGGCAGGGTGACTGTCCCGGGGTACGAGATCATCAGCGAACTCGGGCGCGGCGGGATGGGCGTCGTCTACAAAGCGCGACACCTGAAACTCAATCGCGTCGTCGCGCTCAAGATGGTCCTCGCGGGCGGACACGCCGACGCACGCGACATCACGCGGTTCGTCGCGGAAGCCGAAGCCGTCGCCGCCATCCGACACCCGAACGTCATTCAAGTCTTCGACAGCGGCGAAGCACAGGGCCGCCCGTTCATGGCTATGGAGTGTTTGGAAGGCGGCAGTCTCGCCCAGCGAATTCGCGCGTCCGGGAAGATGCCACCACGCGCCGCGGCCGAACTCGTCGCCAAGATCGCCTCAGGCGTGCAGGCCGCACACGATCGCGGGATCGTTCACCGCGACCTCAAGCCGCACAACGTGCTGCTCGACGCGCCGAGCAACGCCGCGGAACCGTGGGGTGAACCGAAGGTGATGGACTTCGGGCTGGCGAAGCGCGACGGCGCGGAACTCACGCAAACCGGCGCCGTGATGGGCACCCCGGCGTACATGTCGCCCGAACAGGCGAAGGGCGAAACGAAGAACATCGGTCCCGTGTCCGACGTGTACGCGCTCGGTGTGATCCTCTACGAGTGCCTCACGGGGTCCGTGCCGTTCACGGGCAGCGACGCGTGGTCGGTGATTCGGCAGGTGATCAGCTACGAACCCGAGCCGGCCTCGCGCCGCTCGCCCGGTGTGCCGCGTGAACTCGATTTGATCTGCCGCAAGTGTCTCGCGAAGGAGCCCATCGAGCGCTACGCGAGCGCCGCGGCACTCGCCAACGACTTGAAACGCTATCTCAACGGCGAATCGCTGTTGGGTCCGCGTACAGGCGTCTGGTACGAGGCCCGTCGCGTCGCGAAACGGTGGGGGCGCGGGGCTGCGGTGATGGTCGTATTGTCCGTGGTGATGGTAGTTATGTGGTTGCTGCCGTCACCGCTGGGGGAGAAGGAAGGTCCGGGTTCCTTGATTCCACTCACGCCGAAGTCGAAGGAAGACCCGGTTTCCGCCGTGCTCCGCCAGGAGCTCACCCAGCAGGTGGCCACGCTCCGCGAATCGAACCCCACGCCCGACCGCAAGTCGCCGCACCCACTCACTGCGATCCCCGAACTGCCACCAACGGACTACTCGAAGTTCAAGGTATCCAAGGACGAACGCATCATGGACATGCGCGGGTGGAAGCCGCTCGACCCGAACAACCCGGCCGACGAGTGCGCCATCGTGTACTTCACGCGGCGCGAGATGGCGAAGGTCGCGGCGACCGACGAGTTGCGGATTGAGACGGGCACGACCGGGCGCGACGTGATCAACCGGGCCGAGAGTCCGAACGCGGAAAAGGCCCGCGCGTTCACTACGAACAAGCCCGGTTTCGTGGACTCGCAAGCGGTGAAGGTGCGACAGCTTGTGTTCGACGTGGGCGACATTCCGTTGAAGCAGGAGTTCACGCTCCGGTACACCAGCACCTATTGGAACTCGCTCCAGACGGCCGACGAGCAGTGGTTCAGCGTGCTCAATTACGAAGGGTCGGTGAAGACATCAATGCTGATGCTGTTCCCGGCTGACCGTCCGTTCCGCGAGTACAAGTTGCTTCACGCCCCGCCCCGCCAGGACGACCCGACGAAGCGCGAAGGCCCGCAACCGTACACCGGGCCGCTGATCACGTTCGAGGCCGAGGACAAGAGCTGGGTGTACTGGGAGATTCCCAACCCGAAGGCGAACCACGCCTACCGTATTGACTGGACGTGGTGAGCCGGGCGGGGTGTGACGTAAGTGACCCCGCCCTTCAGGGGCGAACACCAAAACACCAACCGATCTCCCGTCCGGTTGTCTTTCTTCGCGTCACCCGTCGTTCCACTTCACGAAGGCTTCGAGCGCGTAGTATTCGGGTAAGCCCAGTGAGTCGTAGGTGCGGGCGGTGGCGAGGTTTCGCTGTTCGGCGCGCTGCCAAAACTCACGCCGGTCCGTGCCGCCGGGGAACATCGCGCGGTCCTTCTGGCTCTGATGCCGGAAGATCGCCTGCTTCTTCCGCTCGAGCACCTCCGGGGACAGTGGCACGGCCATTTCGATTTCGTGCGGCTCCCACTCTTCCCACGCGCCCTTGTACAGCCACACGTCGGGGTTGAAGCCCGTCGCACGCATCTGCCGTGCGGCCGCGAAGACCGCTTCGGCGCAGACGCGGTGCGTCCCGTGTGGGTCGCTCAGTTCCCCCGCGACGTACACCTGATGCGGGTTCAGGCGCTTCAGTAACTCGACGATGTCGTCGATGTCTTTCGGGTGGATCGGGTCTTTGGTTTTGGTGCCGGTGTGGTAGAACCGCAGGTTCATGAACTCCAGTTGGTCGGGCGGAATGCCGCACGCGAGCGCGCCGGCGCGGGCCTCGGTCGTGCGGATCACCGCCTTCACCTTGAGTACGTCGGCGCTGTCGCGCTCGTCGGCCTGCTTCGCGTCGAGGAACGCGTTCACCCGCTCCTTCATCGTGCCGGCGCTCGACTGCTCGGCCGGGCTGCCGAACGCCTGGAGGAACTCGTCCACGAAGTCCACGAACCGGCGCGCGTCGTGGTCGAACACCGCGACGTTCCCGCTGGTCATGTACGCGATGTGAACCTTGTGCCCTTGTTCCACGAGCCGGATGATTGTGCCGCCCATCGAGATGACGTCGTCGTCCGGGTGGGGGGAGAAGACAAGTATGGTTTTGGGCAACCCCTCCCCAACCCCTCCCCTAAGAAGGGAGGGGCTTGAAGCAAAAGACGCTGTAGCGTCTTCTGCTTTCTGCTCTGCTCCCCCTCCCTTCTTAGGGGAGGGGGTAGGGGGGAGAGGTTCTTCGGCGCGCCCGGCCGGGTACGGCTTGATCGTCCCCATGCGGTCGTGGAACACCGCTTCGCCGATCTGCTCGGCCGGGCCTTTCTCGCGGAGCAGTTCGTAGAGGTGGTGGTCACGGAAATCGTCATCGTTGAGCTTCTGAAGGCCCTTCTTCACGGTCAACGAAAGCGTGACGACCGCCTTGCGGACGAGGTCCGGCGTCCACGCGCACGGCCCGACCTCCCACGGCCGCTTGATCGCGGTCAGCTCCGCCGCGGCGGCCTCGTCCAGCACGAACGTCGCGTCCTTGTGGTCTTGCAGGAAGCTCGCGGAGATCGCCTCCGTGGGCGCCTGCTCCACCGCCTTGTAGACGATGCCGGCTTTGTGTTCACCGAACGCCATCAGGAAGATGCGACGCGCTTCGAGGATGCTGGCCACTCCCATCGTGAGCGCATGGTGCGGCACGTTCTTTTCGCCAAAGAAGCCGTCTGCCGCGTCCCGACGCGTGATGCTGTCAAGCGTGACGAGACGCATACGGCTGTTCTGCGGGCTGCCCGGCTCGTTGAACGCGATGTGCCCGGTGCGCCCGATGCCGAGAATCTGAATGTCGATCCCACCGAGGGCCGCGATCTTCTTCTCGTATTCGGCGCACGCGGCGTTTACTTCGTCTGGGCGGAGCGCGCCGTCCGGGATGTGGATGTTTTCCCACTTGATGTTGACGTGACTGATGAGCGTTTCGTGCATCCACCGGAAGTACGAGTGCTGACTCTCCTTCGCCATCGGAAAGTATTCGTCGAGGTTGAACGTGACGACGCGCGAAAGATCCAAGTCCTCGTCCTTGTGGAGCCTGATGAGTTCGCGGTACAACCCCACGGGCGTGCTCCCGGTGGCGAGCCCGAGTACGGTGTGTTTGCCGGCGGCGTTGCGCGCGCGAACGAGTTTGTCAATCTCCTTCGCGACGTACTTGGCCGCGACCGCGGCGGTCGGGAACTTGACGGTGCGTGTTCGCGTGTGCGGCAGTGGGTTCGGAGAGGTCATGCGATGTCCCGGCGAGCGGAGGGCATAAGCCCCTTGTTACCAACGAGTGTCGCGAATGGTGTTTTAGCGGCGCGAGCGTACAGCGGGTATGCCGGCGTTGCGGATCGGACCCGTTGGTCGACGCGTAGATCAAATGACGCTGGCGGTACACCGCGGAGCGTGGCTCTCGACTGGGTGAAGTGACGACTGTGCCGTTGTCGCGGTCCATTATCCTCCGCCCGTACGCGAGTTGTTTGTTGGATTTGCTCATTCGCGGTTTAAGATGGGGAATCTGAGCCATTTTTACTGCCGCACGAGCCGCACCATGTTCACCCACCGCGTTGCCGGTCTGCTGCTGTTTCTCGCCCTCACATCAGGGGGCTTACGCACCCCGCTCGCCCAGGCAGAGGAGTCGAAAGAATTCGCGGCGGCGAAGTACCGGCTCGTCGGGCCATTCGCGGGCGGGCGCGTGAGCCGCGCCTGCGGCGTCCCCGACGACCCGCTCACCTACTACGCGGCCACCGCGAGCGGCGGTGTGTGGAAGTCCGCCGATGGCGGGTTGACCTGGAAGCCCATCTTCGACGACCAGCCCACCAGCAGCACCGGGAGCATCGCGGTCGCGCCGAGCGACGCGAACGTGGTATACGTTGGCAGCGGCGAGGCCAATATTCGGGGCAACGTGTCGCCGGGTGCCGGCATCTTTAAGTCCACGGACGCCGGCAAGACGTGGAAGCACGTGTGGAAGCAGGTCGGGCAGATCGGCACCATCGCGGTTCACCCAAAGAACGCGGACATCTGTTTCGCGGCGGTGCTGGGTCACGCGTTCGGGCCGAACCCGGAACGCGGCGTCTACCGAACGAAAGACGGCGGCAAGACGTGGGACAAGGTGCTGTTCAAAAACAACGAAACCGGCGCATCTGACGTGTGCATCGACCCGAACAACCCGCGAGTGGTGTTCGCGGGGTTCTGGCAGGCGCGACGGCGCCCGTGGGAAATGACCAGCGGCGGCCCCGGCTCCGACCTCTACGTTTCGCGCGACGGTGGCGACACCTGGGAATCGCTCAAGGCGAACCCCGACCGCAAGGCCGGCGGTGATGCGAAGAAGAATGGGCTACCCGACGGGATCTGGGGCAAGGTGAACGTCGCAATCGCGCCTTCCAATTCGCAGCGTGTGTACGCGCTCATCGAAGCGGAGAAGGGCGGGCTGTTTCGCTCCGACGATGGCGGCGAAACGTGGGCGCTCGCCAGCGACGACCGGCACGTCCGCCAGCGTGCGTGGTACTTCAACACGCTCACCGTTCATCCGACGAACGCGGATGTACTCTTCGCCCCGCAGGTGCAGTTCCTCAAGAGCATCGACGGCGGGAAGACCTTCACGCGCGGCGGGAAGGGACTGCACAGCGACCACCACGACGTGTGGATTGACCCAAAGAACCCGAACCGGATGATCGAAGCCAACGACGCTGGGGTCGGCATTAGCACCGACGGCGGGAACACATGGGCCACGCCAGCACTCCCCATTTCGCAGTGCTACCACGTCAGCGCTGATACGCGCACACCATACCGCGTGATGGCGTGCATGCAAGACCTCGGCAGCGCGAGCGGGCCAAGTCGGTCGCTCAGGACGGGCGGCATCGGTTCCGGTGACTGGTACCAAGTTGGCGGTGGCGAAGCGGGCTACGCGTTCGCGGACCCGACCGACCCGGATATCGTGTACGCGGGCGAGTACGGCGGCATCATGACTCGCTACGACCACCGCACCGGTCAGAGCCGCAACATCACGGTGAACCAGTTCAATCCGAGCGGCATCGACCCCGCGAAGATGAAGTACCGGTTCCAGTGGACCGCGCCGATTCTGATCTCGAAGCACGATCCCAAAACGGTTTACCACGCGGCGAACGTGCTGTTCCGCACCCGCGACGGCGGCCAGTCGTGGCAGAAAGTGAGCAACGACCTCACGCGCAACGACAAGCAGAAGCAGCAGTGGAGCGGCGGGCCGATCACCGGCGACAACACCGGTGCGGAAGTCTATTGCACCATCTTCGCGCTTGCGGAATCGCCACTCCAAAAGGGCGTGCTATGGACCGGCACCGACGACGGTTTGGTTCACATCTCGAAGGACGAGGGCAAGACGTGGGAGAACGTGACCGCGAACGTACCGGGCTTCCCGGACTGGGGCACGGTGAGCTGCATCGAAGCCAGCCCGCACGCGGCCGGCACAGCGTACATCGTCGTCACCAATCACCGCATGGACGACTACAAGCCCTACATTTGGAAGACGACCGACTTCGGCAAGAAGTGGGTGCGCATCACCGACGGACTCGACGAGAACGTTCACTGTCGCGTGGTGCGCGAAGACCCCGCGAAGAAGGGACAACTCTACCTCGGCACGGAACGCGGCGTGATGATGTCGCCGGACGCGGGGAAGACGTGGCAGAACCTTCAGCTCAACTTGCCGACGGTTCCGGTTCACGATCTCGTGGTGAAGGACAACGATTTGGTCGTGGGCACGCATGGCCGCGCGATCTGGATTCTCGACGACCTCACACCGGTTCGCGACACGACCGGGGCCGTGAAGAAGAAGCCGGCGCACCTGTTCCCGGTTCCGACCGCGACGAAGTGGTACACGACGTGGGGCGGCCCGACGCGGGAGTTCTACCCTCGCGTGAGCGGCGACAACCCGGACACCGGTGCTGTAGTGTGGTATCAACTCGCAGCGGATTTCAAGGGCGAGGTGAAGATCGAGATTCTCGACGCGAAGGGAAAGGTGGTCGCCACCGCGACCGGCAAGGCGAACCCCGACCGCAAGGTCGGGGGTGATGACGACAAGGAAGACGAGGACTCGCCGAAGCGCAAGTTGGAACCGAAGCCGGGGTTGAACAAGTTCGTGTGGGACTTGACGCACGACGGAGCTACGGCGATTCCCGGCGCGCACGCGGACATGGGCAGCCCCGGTGCGCGCATTCCCGTCGCGCCCAGCGATTACACGGTGCGTCTCACCGCGGGCACTCAGAAACTCACGCAAACGGTTTGGGTGAAAGCCGATCCGCGGTGGGAAAAGGAGACGCGCAAGGCACTAGCCGCGAACCTCCCTACCGAAGCGAACGTCAAGGAAATGCTGTCGGTCAAGAGCGTGCCCGCCAAGTACCATCCGCTCGTACTCGAATACTACGCGCAGTTGAAGGTGAACGAAAAGCTCCACGACGAATCGGCGGCCCAGCAGACGCTCGCACTCCGCGTCCGCGACGACATCACGAAGCTGTCCGAGACCGTGCTCCGGGTCCGCGCGGTCAAGAAGCAGATCGACCTTCGCAAGGAACTGCTCAAGGACCGCGACGACGCGAAGACGCTGCTGAAAGACACGGACGCACTCGCGAAGAAGCTCGACGGCTTGGAGGAGAAACTGCACAACCCGAAGGCGAAGATCGGCTACGACATCTTCGCGGCGAAGGGCGGGGCGATGTTGTACTCGCAACTTACGTGGCTGCTCGCGAACCTCACGGAAGGTGACGGGGCGCCCACGAAACCGCAGCAAGAACTCGCGGACGAACTGGAGAAGGAGTTAACCGGTTTGCTTGGTCAGTTCGACGGCATCGTGACGGGGGACGTGGTCAAGTTGAACGACACGGCGAAGAAACTCGGCGTGCCGGAACTGTACATCCCGCAGGCGAAGAAACCGGACGCAAAGAAGTAGGTTCCTGGGAACGCAGGCGTTCCGCCGCCCGCCCGCGACCGTCGAACGGGCGTTTCCGGTACTTCGCCTCTTCCTGAATACTCTGAGATGATGCAGGGCATCGTCGAATCACGTGAGAAGTGAATCAAGGGGAACTACTCTCACCATGAAATGCGTTGCCCGGCCCGACGTCTGATGTCTAGAGCGCGTTTGGGAACGGTGTAGCGTTGTTTAACGAGCCGCGACCGCAAGGGAGTGGTTGAGCTTTGCCGCTCCCTTGCGGTCGCGGTTCGTTGAGGTGCTACGCATTTCCTGAAAGCGCTCCAGGATTGAGAAGTCGCTGGTTCATGTCTCGCCGGTTCCGGTCGCAAGGTGTTCCCATGCCGTCGCGTTTCGCCGTCGCGGGCATCGTCGCGTTCTGGCTCGCCACCACCGCCTACATCGCGTACCGCGACGTGTGGCCGCGGGTGTTCGCGACCGGCCCGCCGCCGGTCACGATTGAACTGGCCGACGAGGCCAAACAGAACGTCCCCGCCCGGTGGGCCCTGTATCGCGGCAAGGAGAAGATCGGCCGCCTCACCACGCTGATGAAGTACCACGACAAGGACGACGCGTTCCAGTTCACGTACCGCTACAGTCACCTCCGACTCGAACAGGGCGGCATCACGCTTGAGGTGCCGGACGCGACTTCCGACGTGCGCATGACCCGCGCCGGCGACCTGCGAGAACAGACCCTGAACGGCAAGATAGCGGTGCTCGCGGGGAAGACGAAGTTCGAGGGCACGATCAACGTGCACGGGGTCGTGACGGACGGCGTGCTGACTGGACGCGGCGAAGTGCAGAGCACGTTCGGAGACTTGTCGGGCGACCTCAACCCGGTCGCGGTAAAACGCGGGCAGCCGCTCAACCCGCTCCAACCGGTGAACCGCATCGCGAATGTACGCGGCGGTCAGCAGTGGGTCGTGAGCGAGTACAACCCGCTCCAGGAGGCGCTCGCGGACCTGATTCGCAAGCAACTCGCAAAAAGCGGGTTGCCGTTCGGCGACGCGAAGCCAAAAGACTCGCTCATCGCGGAGGTAGGTGGCGAGACGCGGGACCTGACATGGCAGAACCAGGAGGTCGCGTGCTGGGTGATCGAGTACCGGCGGAAAGAGGATGCGATCGCCCGCACCTGGGTTCGTGCGACCGACGGGAAGGTACTGCGTCAAGAGGCGTTCGAGAGCGGCGAAACGCTCGTGTTCGAGCGCGAAGATTGAACGAGGCCGCCGCTCGCGGCTTCGCGAGAGACGTTCCCAACGCGCTCGCGAAGCTGCGAGCGGCTTTCTCGTAGTAGGTGCTCTGCCATGATCCGAATCGACAACGTCACGAAACTCTACGGCCCGAAGGTCGCGGTGCAAGACCTCAGTCTGCACGTCCCCGCGGGCGAACTGTTCGCGTTCCTCGGCCCAAACGGGGCTGGGAAGACCACCACCATCAAGATGCTCTGCGGACTGCTGTTCCCCACAACCGGCAGCGTCAGCATCGGCGGGTTCGACGTGCGCGCGCAGGGTGACCACGCCCGCGCGCTAGTCAGCTACGTACCCGACCAGCCGTTCCTGTACGAGAAGCTGACCGGGCGCGAGTTCCTTCAGTTCACCGCGGATCTCTACGCGATGCCGGCCGCACGCTCCGCGGAGAAGATCGAAGAAGTGATCGAGTTGTTCCACCTCGACGAGTTCGTGGACGACCTGACCGAGCGCTACTCGCACGGTATGCGACAGCGCACGGTGTTCGCCGCGGCGCTGGTTCACGAACCGAAGTTGCTGATCGCTGACGAGCCAACCGTCGGTCTCGACCCGAAGAGCATTCGCGAGCTGAAGACGCTGCTCCGCAAGCTCGCGAGCGACGGCATGACGATCTTCCTCAGCACGCACACCCTGGACATCGCGCAGGAACTGGCCGACCGCATCGGCATCCTGGACCGCGGCCGGCTTTTGGGCTGCGGCAACATGACCGACTTGCGCAAGCAAGCCAGCATGGATGGTAGCTTGGAAGATTTGTTCATGAAGATCACAGAAGAGACGCCAACAGAGGCGCCAGCGCCTGTTTAGCGTTCGCCCCGGCGGGGCGCCGCGCGGCGCCCCGCCGGGGCGAACGCTAAACGAAGCACCTCCTGAATGCAGTTCAGGTGATGGAGAACAAGTGATGGGTGTCGAACTTCCTGCCGTTGCCGATCAAGGCGCGTTGTTTCGCCGGCTTCGCGCGCGGCTGTTCCGCAACGGGCTGCGCGTCGCGTTCGAGAATGGCCGCGTCCGGCTGCTCACCATGATCGCCACCAGCGCCGTCGTGGCCGCGTTCACTTTCGCCGTCAGCCTTTACCTGTTCAACCAGCTCAGCATCAACAACATCCCGTTCAAAGGCGCCATCGTCGAAGCACTCTTCGACCTGCTATTCTTCACGCTCGGCACGATGCTCGTCTTCTCGACCGGCATCATCCTCTACGCGAGCCTCTTCGCCAGCCCCGAATCGCGATTCTTGCTCTGCTCGCCGGCACGCGCCGACCAGATCTTCGCGATGAAGTTCCAGGCCGCGGTGCTGTTCAGTTCGTGGGGCTTCGTGATCCTTGGCGTGCCGATCTTCGTCGCCTACGGCATCATGTCCGGTGTGCCGTGGTACTTCTACCCGCTGTTGCCGCTGTACCTTCTGGGATACGTGTTGCTGCCAGGCTCCGTGTCCGCGGCGGGGTGCATTCTTCTTGTGCGGTACATGCCGCGGAACCGCAAGCAGTTCCTCACGTTCGTGGGGTTGGTGCTGGTGCTGGTGCTGGTGATCTGGGGCTACCGGATCGTGGTCGGGTTCCGGAAGTCGATCGTCACGAGCGGGCGCGAACTCGACGACCTCATCGGGCAGTTCGACCTGCTGCGGAGTGGGTTCTCGCCGAGCCACTGGATGACCCGCGGCGTGATGGCTGCCGCGCGCGGTGACTTCGCGGCGGCGCTGCTCACGCTCGCGCTGGTGTGGAGCAACGGGTTGCTGTTCTTCCTGTTCGCGGCGTTCATCGCGAAGCGAGTGTATCGCACCGCGTTCGATCGCATCAGCGCATTCGGCCGCGGGAAGAAGATCTACAAAACGAGTCCGCTCGACCGGCTCATGGAATCGCTCGTGTGGTACCTCGACAAGCGGACCCGCGTGCTGGTGGTGAAGGACTTCCGCACGTTCCGGCGCGACCCGACGCAGTGGGCTGTCCTCGCGATCTTCGGCGTGCTGATGCTCATTGGCGCGAGCAACTTCCGGCAGTACTACTCCGCCGACCTGGGCGTGATGGACAAGTACGCGATCAGCCTCATGAACCTCAGCGGTACCGCGATCCTGCTCTGCGCCGGGCTGAGCCGGTTCATCTTCCCCTTGATCTCGCTCGAAGGGCGGAAGTTCTGGATTCTCGGCCTGACACCACTCAGCCGCGATCAGATCCTGTGGGGGAAGTTCGCGTTCGCCGCAACCGGTTCGCTGCTCGTCGCGGAGACGCTGATTCTAACCAGCGACGCGCTGCTCACGCTTCCGATCGAAGGGCTACTGTTGCACGCGGTCGCTGTGGCCGTGATTGCGATCGGGCTGAGCGCGCTGAACGTGGGGTTGGGCGCGTATCTGCCGACGTTTCGCGAAACGGACCCATCGAAGATCGTGGTCGGGTTCGGCGGCACGGTGAACATGGTGGTGGGCCTCGCGTTCCTCGTGACGGTGATCGGGACAATGGTAGTGCCCTTCCACGTAACGCAACTCGCGCAGCGCGCGACCGCGGGCGTGGCGAAGATCAACCCGTGGGTGTATGCGGGAATCCCCGCGGGGCTGATCGTCGGCGTGCTCGCGGTGGTGTTGCCGTTGCGGTCCGGGGCGCGATCACTGCGCGAGATGGAGTTCTGAGAAGAACCCTCCCCTAAGAAGGGAGGGGCTTAAAGCAGAAGACGGGACTGCGAACGCGCAGCGTTCGGTTCTTAGCCCCTCCCTTCTTAGGGGAGGGGTTGGGGAGGGGTTCTTCCTCCCTCACTCCGCGACGTACGGGTTCGTGCGTTTCTCGTGGCCGGTGGTCGTGACCGGGCCGTGGCCCGGGTAGACCACGGTGCTATCCGGGAGTGGCCACAGCGAACGGCGGATGCCGGCCTTCAGTTGCTCGTGACTGCCGCCAGGGAAGTCGGTGCGGCCCACGCTCCCGCGAAACAGCACGTCGCCGCCCAGCACCGTGACCGGGTTCGTCTCGCGAATCACGAATGCCACGTGACCCGGAGAGTGACCCGGTATCTCGTGAACCTCCATCAGAATCCCCGCGACGGTGAACACTTCGCCGTCAGTCACAACGCGATCCGCCGGCGGGCTGGTCACGTCGAAGCCGAACATCGCGCTCATATTCTTGTTCGCGTCGGTGAGCATCGCAGCGTCGCCGGCGCCGATGATGATGGGCGCGTCTGGGTAAGCCTGCTTGAGTGCGGCGTTCCCGGCCATGTGGTCGCAGTGGCCGTGCGTGCAGACGATCGCGACAAGTGTGAGGTCGCGATCATTCAGTGCTTCGACGATCAATTCCGGCTCGAAACCGGGGTCGATGACCAACGCGTCGGTGCTGCCGTCCTTCCACACGACGTAGGAGTTCTCGGCGAACGGCTGCGACTCGACGGTGAGAATCTGAACGGACATACGCGCCCCAACGAGTTGTGAAACCGCCCCCCACAATCTTACGTGAACTGCTCTTCTCCGATTCGCACGTCGCGGGTATCTGCGCCCCAAATTGTTGGTGAACCTGTTCGTCGGGGAGCGGACGATGCGCGTGAAGACGTGGGCGGCGGTGGCGTGCGCCGGGCTACTCGTGGGCGGGGCAACCATCGCTCAGCCACCGAAGACCGAAACACCCAAAGCGCCCGATGGCGCGAAGGCCAGCGATTCGCTCCTCACGATGATCGCGGACGCACGCGGCGCGCTCGGCAAAACACGCGACTACACCTGCACCTTCACCCGCCAGGAGATGATGAAGGGGACGCTCTCCGCGGAGCAGGTCGCCGAGATGAAGGTGCGGCTGAATCCCGGCGGCGTGTACGTCCGGTTCGCCCGGCCCGACGCCCTCGCCGGCATGGAAGTCGCGTACACTGCGGCCCGCAAGAACCTCAAGATGCAGTATCGACCGGCCGGACTCGCCGGGGCCAAGGGGTTCAAGACCATCGACCTCGACGACTCGAAGTTCCTGGCCGAGAACCGCCACGCGGTCACCGAGTGGACCATGACCGCGGTTCTCGACCGCGTCGCCGCCGCGACCGCCCGTGAGAAGACGCTCAACAACCCGGTGGAGGTGTACACGGGCGACTTTCAGTTCGCCGGGCGCAACGTCACGCGTTACGAGATTCTCACACGCCGCCCGCACGCGTTCCGGTACGCGCACCGCATGCTGATCTACGTGGACAAGGAAACGAAACTGCCGCTCCGCTACGAGGCCTACGGCGAACCGAAGGGCAACGCGGCCGTCGGCGACCTGTTCGAGGCGTACAGTTTCAGCGACGTGAAACTTAACGTCGGTCTCGGTGAGAACACGTTCGACTACTGAGCCGGTGTTTCAAAGTAGTAGAGCGTCTACTGTAAACCGTCACCGGATCGCGGTTGGTTTTGTCCCTCTCCCCTTGCGGGAGAGGGTGTCGGCGCTTCGCCGACGGGTGAGGGGTGGCGTCTCGGAGGGGTTAACGTTTCACCCCTCGCGCGACTCGACGACTCGCCACCCTCTCCCGCAAGGGGAGCGGGAGAAGAAGCAAACCACTGCCGCGTGTGACACTTTGGCGTAAGACGCACTACTACTTTGAAACGAGCCCCAGTTGCGGTGGCAAGGCCGCGCGGAAATGGGTACAAGGCGTGAGCTAGAACCTCACCCTTGGGGACCGGCGAAATGGATATCGCGGCGAAGCAGGCGGAGTTGGACGCGATCACGTGGTATCACGAGTTCGACTTCGGCAACGGGTTGCGCACCAAGACCCACTGCCACCAGATCGACCAACACCGGCACATCTGGCAGTTCATGGAGTCACACCTCGCAACGGTGGACTTCCGCGGCAAGTCGGTTCTCGACATCGGCGCGTGGGACGGGTACTGGAGTTTCTACGCCGAGGAACACGGCGCCCGCAGCGTGCTCGCGAGCGACGACCTGGGGCAGAACTGGTCTGCCGGGCGCGGCATCCACCTCGCGAAAGAGTTGCTCGGGTCGTCCGTCGAGATCGACCAGAGCCAGTCCGTCTACAACCTCGCCGCACGCGGCCAGAAGTTCGACGTGATTCTGTTCCTCGGCGTCTACTACCACCTCCACGACCCGTTCCACGCACTCACCCAGATCCGACACTGCTGCCACCCCGGGACCGTGGTGGTGATCGACGGACCCGTCGCCACCAACCTCGAAGCGAACGAGGCGCTGTACGACTTCCCGAACCAGTATTGCGAGTGGTTGCCAACGATTGGTGCGCTCCAACAGGTGCTGAAGGCCACGTACTTCAACGACACCGTCGCCGGGTATCTCGACCCGATGGCCCCGCCGACTGCGCCCGCCACTCAGGTTCCGCCCCCCGGCCGCCTCGGATGGCGGTGGCGTCTCCAGATGTGCCGCGACGCTCTCCGCGGGTCGCGCGCGGACATGGCCGCTCAGCTCGGTAGAGTGATTCCCCCCCCCGTTTCGCGGGATCTGCGACCGCACACGCACAACAAGCGAGTCATGCTCACCTGCACCCCGCACGAAGGGGCGGTGGGTTTGTACAACTACCGCCCGCCGTTTGGGTTGGAGGCATACGACCCGCGGTTCCGCGACGCATCTCAGAAACGCGCCGCGTGAATCGACTTGTCTGGCGGCACGTCGGATGCGTACAGTAGGGAAACCTCTTCAGAGACACCAATATGAGTTACCTTGTTGACGGATACCACAGCGAAACAGCGGCGATGGCCCCGGTGAGCGAGCGGGTGGCGTTCATCCGCCGCACCTACGCGACCCTCGGCGGCGCGGTCCTCGCCTGGGTTGGTGCGTCCACCGCACTGATTGCTACTGGCGTGGCCGAGCAAATCCTCCGCGACGTGTTCTTTGCGAACCGGATGTCGTGGCTCTTTCTGATGATCGTGTTCATAGTCGGGAGCGTGGCCGCCCAGTACATGGCCCGGTCGCGGTCGTCGGTCGGAACGCAGTACGCCGGGCTGGCGCTCTACGTCGGGCTGTATACCCTGCTGTTCGTGCCCATCCTGACGATCGCATCGCAGCCGAAGTTCGGCGGCAGCGCGCATTTGCCGCTCCAGGCGGGTATCGTCACGCTGGCGGTGTTCGGCGGACTGACGCTCGCAGTGTTCGTGTCTGGGAAGGACTTCTCCTTCATGGGTCCGGTGCTGATGGTCGGCTCGTTCGCGGCCCTCGGCGTGATCCTCGCGGCCGTGCTGTTCGGGTTCAGCCTCGGCCTCTTGTTCTCCGCGCTGATGGTGGCGTTGTTCGCCGGGTACATCATCTACGACACGTCGAACGTGATCCACCGGTACGGGACGAGCGAGCACGTGGCCGCGAGCATGGCCCTGTTCGGCTCCTTCGCGATGCTGTTCTACTACATCCTGAGCATCTTCATGAGCGTCGGCCGCGACGACTAACCGGGGAGAGGACAACTCCCGCACTCCGGCTTGCACTTCGTTCAAACCCGGTGTATCCCCGCGCCACAGTTTTCGCGCGGAGGGTTTCGCACCGATGTCCGCACGCCTCGTCGCCGTTGTTCTTGCCGCTGTCACAGGGGCCGGCGGGTGCACGCACAACCCCGGTGACTTCCCATACCTGCTCCCGCCTGGACCCGTCCAGCAGACGCACGCGAAGCCCCGCGGTTTCGGCTACTTCCGCGACTTCGATCCGAAGTCGCACAAACTCGACGTGAAGCCCGGTGGCCTCGCCACCGCGCCGCTCGGCTCGCAAATCGTTCTTGTCGCCACCGTACTCGACAAGGACGGCACGCCGCGACGCGATCGCCGCGTCGAGTGGATGATCGAAGGGCCGGGGAACGTAATCGAAGCCGACGAGAGCGGCTTCACCGCGGGCCGCGGGTACAAGGTCGATAACAAGTACGCGGTCACGCACACGTCCTACGTTCCGAAGACCATCACGCGTGGCAACGACGACGCGAAGGACGATGTCGCGGTCGAACCGGGGCAGACGTTCATTGTGATTAGCTCGGCCATCCCCGGCGAAACGGTGGTGACCGCGTACGCCCCGGAAGTGTTCAACTGGGACAATGGGCGTGTCGTCACGAAGGTGATGTGGGGCGACTCGCGGTTCAAGTTCCCCGAATCCGCGACCGTGCGCATCGGTGGCGAAACCACGCTCGCGACCAGCATCAACCCGACCAGCGCGGACGCGGGAAGCAACTTCCGCGTACGGTATCGCGTGATCGATGGACCGGCCGCGGTGCTGGTGCCGAAGGGCAGCGACGACAGTGTTGCAACCCTCGCGGGTAGTGGCGGGAAGGAAGCCGAGGCGTTCACCGACGCGAACGGCGAAGCCACCGTGCGCCTCGTCCAGCGCGACCCGAAAGCCGGCAAGACGCGAGTCGCGATCGAGGTTGTGAAGCCGCCGGAAAACGGCGTCGGCCCCGGCACCGTTATCGGCCGGCGTGAGACCACTGTCGAGTGGGCGACCGCCGAAGTGAAACTCAAGGTGAACGCGCCGCCGGTAACAAGCATCATCGGTACGTTCCCGGTAACCGTGTCTCTCGACAATGTGGCCGGTGTGGACAGCAAGGATTCGCGTGTCCGGGTCACACTCTCCGATGGTGCGACACTCGCGCGCAGCGAGCCGCCACCGGTTCGACAGGATGAAAAGGGCGGATTGATCTTCGACATCCCGCCGGTAAGCGGAAAGGGCAAGCAACCGATCCTGCTTCAGGTGAAGCCAGGAAAGGTCGGCCAAGTAACCATCGGTGCGGAGGCTGTCACCGCCGACGGCTTGCAGGCCAGCACCACCGCGACCACACGCGTCGAGCAAGGGAAACTCCAGCTTGTGCTTGAATCGCCGCCGATCGCGCTCGCGAGCGAGCGCATCCCGGCACGCATCTCGATCACCAACGGCGGTGCGACCCCGGTGGAAAACGTGACCGTGTGGGCGCGGTTCGACGAAGGGCTAAGCTCCGCGAACGGCCGCAGCCCGGTCGAACTCGCGGTTGGCACGCTTGCGCCCGGTCAGACGAAGACACTCAACCTTCCACTTGTGGCGAAGGCCACCGGGCGCTACGGCATCCGCGCGGCTGCGACGGGGGATGGGAACCTCTCGGCCGCAGCGGAACCGCTCGTGGTGGAAGTGCGTCGGACCGAACTCGCGGTCGCGATCACCGGTCCGAAACTCGCGTATCTCAACCAACAGATGACGTGGTCGCTCACTGTCGCGAATCGCGGCGACGTGCCGGTGTCGAACGTCGTGGTGCGGGCCACGCTCCCGCCCGAAGTGAAGATCACCGCTGCGGATGGCGGCACCGTCGGCCCGGGTTCGGTCGAGTGGAAACTCGCGGACCTCGCCTCGGGTGCACAGAAGTTATTCAAGTTGGAAGGCGACGCGATCAAGATCGCATCGCAAGCGGGCGTGACCGTGTCGGTCCTCGCCGACGCGATCAGCAACGGCAAGCCGGTGGGTACGCCGGTCGAGGGCCGCGCGGAAACAGCGGTGGCGGTGATAGGCACGCCGGTGCTGTCGCTCGAACTCGCCACGCCGCCCGGACTCGTGGAAGTAGGTAAACGCGTTCGCTACCAGATTCGCGTGAAGAACCAGGGCACGGTTTCGGCGCGAAACATCGACGTGACCGCGTTCGCCCCGCCAGAACTGAAGCCGTTCCGCGGCACCGGCGCCGCCGAAGGCCGCATCGACAGCGCCACCGGGCGCGTCACGTTCCCGACAATCGAGGAGTTACAGCCCGGTCAGACGCTCACGTTCACGGTCGAAGTGGACGCGGCTCAGGCCGGCGACGCCCGGTTCAAGGCCGAGGTGAAGGCCGCGCACTTTCGGAACCCACTGAAGGAAGAACAGTCCACCCGCGTCACGGGAAAGTAAAGTCGAACCGCCTGCGTCAGCCAGAACGATCGCGAAGTAGTAGGCACACTCCGTGTGCCGTTGCTGCTTTTGTCACGCCCGCTTGATCGCGCACACTCCGTGCGGCTACCATGAACCGGGTCTTCCAAAGTAGTAGGCACACTCCATGTGCCTACTACTTTGGAAGACAGCAGGAGGGGGCGTCGATGAGGTGGGTTCCCGCTGTGCTGGTGTTCGCGCTGCTCGCGTGCCCGGCACACGCACTTCCGCCCGACCCGCCCACGCCGACAGTCGAAGAGTTGGTTGCGAACCTCGGCCACCCGGTTTTCCACGTGCGCGAACAGGCACAGCGCGACCTGTGGATGCGAGGCGACGACGCAATCCCGGCACTCGAACACGCCGCACGTAGCGAAGACCTGGAATCGGCCCGCCGCGCCCGCGAACTGCTCGACAGGTTCGGCTGGGGCGTCCGACACGACACGCCGCCTGCGATTCTCAAACTCGTTCGCAAGTTTCAAGCCGGGGACACGCGCCCGGAGCGTTGCGACGCGGTGCGAGAAGAGGCGATCGTCGAACTCCTTGCGCTCGGCCCGCTGGGCGTGAAGATCGTTCGCGCGATCCTCGGGAAGAACCTGCCGCCCGAAGCGCGAACCAAACTCGCGACTCACGTCACAAAGCTCCTGCGACGCGAAGTGCCGCTGAAACTATTTGCCGGCAAGACGGACGAGGCCGCCGACCTGATCGACCTGCACGCGGTCGGCACCACGCCCGAAGGCGCTGCCGACTTCGCCGCGTTCCACGCGATCCGCGGTTCCCTGCCCGCGGCCCTCGCTCGCGCGGAATCTGCGCTCAGGTCCGGGCGCCGACCGGCCGACACGAAACTCGTCCTCACGTGTCTCTACCGCGCCGCGGGCGAGTGGCGGAAAGCACGCGACGTTTCCGCCGATCTGCCGCTGATGCCGGACCAGGTTCCTTACAAGGAACTGCTGCTCGAGGACGAGGGCGACTGGGACGCCCTCGCGGACCTCGCGTCAGGGCGCGAACTCAACCACCCGGACGCGGTGCGACTGTCGCTCCTCCGGCTCTCCGGTCGCAAAGAAAAGTTCGATGAGGCCGCTCAGAAGATCCGCGACGACGTGAACGGGTTCGAGTCGCAGACCGACATCATGGACGCAGCGGTTGCGTTATTCGCCAACCACAAGGCCAACGACGCAACCGACCTGCTGCTTCGCAAGAAGAAGAACCTCGCGCTGCTATCCGAAGTCCTCATTTCGCGAATGCGGTACAAGGAAGCTCTCGAATTGATCGGCGGCAAGGACAAGGAAGCGGTGCCCGTGCCTCCATCTGAGCGACTGGAGTTCGACCTGCGACGCGCCCGCGTGCTGATGATGGCTGGTCGCCGGGATGACGCGGTGCAACTGTTCGAGGAGGTCGCACGCGGGCTACCCGGGCAGGGGCGTCGCCCCTCCTTCGATGTGTCGGCACGCGCGCTCGTGCGCACCGAACTCCGGTCGGGGCTGCGTGACCTCGCGTGCGAACACGCGGCGCTGTTCGTCCCGCCCGAAACGGAAGGCCGGGCCGTTGGGCCGACCGGTGAATCGCCGTTCGAGTTGCTGTTCCCGAACGACGCGCTCGCGGCCGAAGCGCTGTTCGTCGTACTCCGCGCGAAGAAGATCCCGGGCGACCGTGCCGGGCCGACGATGATTCGCACGCGCGACATCCTCGCGGGCACGGCAGGGCGCGCGGCGGTTGACCAGGCGATTGCAGCGATGCGCGAGTCGGCCGGGGAACTGCCGAACATCGGCACGCTCACGTCCGGCGGTTCGGTCCGGTTGCTCAAGGCGCGGCGTTATCTCGCGCTCGCGATCGTGTGCCGAACCGCGAACCGTGCCGACGACGCCGAGAGTGCGTTCAAAGTGGCCGCCGAACTGACCGCCACAACGAACGACGCGGCCGGTGCCGACGGCGCACGGTCGTGGGTGTACGGTTCCCCGGACCCGGCCCGCGTGTGGATCGAGTGGGGCGAGTTCCTGGCCGACAACGGCAGGTTCCGCGAGGCCGTGACCGTGTTCGAGACCGGCTGGAAACTCCACCCCGACCAACCGCTGCCGCTCTTCCTGAGCGGTCAGGCGCTCGCGACAATCGGCGACGCGAAGGAAGGCCAGCGCCGCATCGCGTTATCGCACTGGGTCAGTCTGGGCAACGAACGCGTTCGCGGGCGGTTCCTCGATGACCTCGTTCGTCGCGGTGAGGGGAAAGCGATCAAGCGTGAGATCGCGTTCATTCTGAAAGCGTGTTGGAGCCGCGATCACTACTTCGGCAACGTGATGAATCAGTGTGCCCGCGGGTCCGTGCTGGTCGGCGATTTCGCGACCGCCGAGGCGTGTGCCCAGCGGTCGCTGCTCGTCATTCTGCGGCACGTGGGCGTATACTTCGTGGACCCCTCCGCGTACCTGAATGTGCCCAACGAACTGCTCGCACACCGCGCGCGGGCGCGCCTCGCCGCGGGAAATATCGATGACGCGCTGACACTTGCGAGAGAGGTACTCGCGGTCACGCCTGGGCACCTCGATCTGGTCAATGGCATGGTGCCCGAACTCGACAAGTTGGGGCGCAAGAAGGAAGCGGACGAGATGTTCGCGCTCGCGTGGGGCGCGTACCAGAAGATGCTCGCGGACTACCCGCAAAGCGCGACCGCACGGCATGCGCTGGCGCTGCTCGCGGCACACGGGCGGCGCGAACTCGACAAGGCTCTGTCTTACGCGAAAGCGGCCGTGGCGTTCGACCCTGTTTCGCCACAGTACCGCGAGGCGCTCGCGGAAGTCCACTTCCGGCGTGGCACGCGCGACGACGCAATAAAGGTGATGCAGAAGCTCCGCGACGAATACCCGCGGAACTCGCTCTACACGAGGCAGTTAGTGCGATACCGCACGGTGGGCTTCGACTCACCCTGGCCGCACGTGGTGGATGAGTGATGTGCCCGCCCCAACGCCTCTCCCGGAGAACCCAAGTCATGCCGTATCGCGTCGTGATCGTTGTCGCATTGTTGCTCCTCGCGGCGCTCGTCATCCCGTCGGGCGGGGCCGACGACGCGCGCGACAAGCTCAAGGTCGGGCTACAACCGGATGGGCGCATCGTCGTCCCGACCAACCAGATTCTTCAGCCCGCGGGCACGCAGGTCACGTTCCCCGGGCGACCGGTCGATCTGCTCGTGATCGAAGGCGGCAAACGGCTGGTCATCAAGAACATGAAAGACCTCGTGTTCATCGACCCGGCCACGGGCAAGGTGACGCAGACGCTCGCGCTGCCCGCGAAGGGCCTGGCCGGTGCGTTCAGCGCGGTCGGGTTGGTCGCGGTGAGTGACCGCGTGTTCGCCACCGATTCGCAAGGCGCGGTCCGCATCGCGCAGCGGAACGCGGACGGCAAGTACGCCTGGGACGGCGCGCTCACCTTGAAAGCACCCGCGGTTGGCGGGGCCGCGTACCCGACCGGGATGGCGCTTCAAGGCGATTCGCGGGTGTGGGTGTGTGCGAACCGCGGCAACGAACTTCAACTGATGAAACTCGACGGTGGCGAAGTGGAAGCGCGCGTCCCGGTCGGCGTCGCGCCTTACCTGCCGGTCGTCGTGAAAGAGAAGGTTTACGTCACCAACTGGGGCGGCGATCACCCGGGCAAAGACGACCCGATGAGCAAGTCGTCCGGCACGCCGACCAAGATCGACCCACGAACGAGCGTCGCGAATCACGGCAGTGTTTCGGTCGTCGAGAAGGCCGATGGCGCCTGGAAGCAGACGAAGAGCATCACCGTCGGCGGGCACCCATCGGGCATCGTTGCGAGCAAGGACGGGAAGTTCCTCTACGTCGCGAACGCGAACGGCGACACCGTTAGCGTGATCGACACCGCGACGGACAAGGTAGTGGAAACCATCGACTGCAAACCGGAAGCGAAGCTGCCGTTCGGCACCGGCTCGAACGCGGTCGCGCTCAGCGCCGACGGCCTCACGCTGTACGTCGCGAATGGCACCGGGAACTGCGTCGCGGTGGTCCTCCTGGGATCGGACGTGGGCGGGCCACCAACCAAGGGGTTCCCGCGCCCGAGCCAGGTCGAGGGGCTGATCCCAACAGGCTGGTATCCCGGTGCGGTTCGCCTCTCGGCCGACGGCAAGCAACTCTTCGTCGCGAACGTGAAGGGCCACGGCGCGCTTCAACCGCGCAAGGTCGATCCGAATGCGAAGAAGCCGGACGGCAAAGAAGACGACCCGGCTGCGGCGCAGAAGCAGGGGCGTAACTCGCACGACCACCTCGGCTCGGTGTCGCTCATCGCCATCCCCGACGCGGCCGCGCTGAAGAAGTACACTGAGACCGTGAACGCGAACAACCGGCTCGGGTACTCGATCGCGGGCATGGAGAAGCCGCGCCCCGGCGCGAAACCGGTCCCGGTCCCGGAGCGTCATGGCGAGCCGAGCGTGTTCGAGCACGTCATCTACGTCATCAAGGAGAATCGCACCTACGATCAGGTGTTCGGCGACATGAAGGAAGGCAACGGCGACGCGAACCTGTGCATCTTTGGCGAGGAAGTCACACCGAATCACCACAAGCTCGCGCGCGAGTTCGTGCTGCTCGACAACTTCTACTGCTCCGGCGTGCTGAGCGCCGACGGCCACTCGTGGGTGAACGCGGCCTACGCGACCGACTACCTCGAAAAGCAGTTCGGGCAGTTCACGCGAAGTTACCCCTACGAGGGCAGCGACCCGCTCGCGTTCCCGACTTCGGGGTTCCTGTGGGACAACGCGCTGTCGAAGAAGAAGACGTTCCGCAACTACGGCGAGTTCGTGAAGACCGCGTACGAGCCGAAGGGCGCGAAGTGGGCCGACCTCTACGCGGACTACAAGAACGGCACGAAGAAGGTGACGGTCACCGCGACGCCGAACATGCGGTCGCTCGACAAGTACAGCCACCCGAACTTCCCCGGCTTCCCGCTCACCACGCCGGACGTGTACCGCGCGAAGATGTTCATCGACGAACTGAAGGAGTACGAGAAGAAAGGCGAGTTCCCGAACTTGACGTACCTGTTCCTGCCGGCGGATCACACCAACGGCACGCGCCCGGATTCGCCCACGCCGCGCGCGATGGTCGCGGACAACGACCTCGCGCTCGGCATGGTGGTCGAGGCGATGTCGAAAAGCAAGTTCTGGGCGAAGACGTGCATCGTCGTAACCGAGGACGACCCGCAGAACGGCTTCGACCACGTGGACGGGCACCGCACCGTGGGCATGGTGATTTCGCCGTATACGAAGCGCAAAGCGGTCGATTCCACCTGTTACAACCAGACCGGAATGGTGAAGACGATCGAGCTGATTCTGGGGCTGCCGCCGATGACGCAACTCGACCTGAGCGCGACCCCGATGCGCGGCTGCTTCACCGACAAAGCGGACCTCACGCCGTACGCGTCGGTGAAGAACAAGATCGCGCTGGACGAGATGAACAAGCCGGTCGCGAAGCTCGAAGGGAAAGCGAAAGAGTATGCGCTGAAGTCGCTGGCACTGGACTTCGAGGAGGAAGACAAGGCCGACGAGGACACGCTGAACCGCATCTTGTGGTTCAGCGTTCGCGGCAACCAGCCTTACCCCGGCGACCGGTGACACCGAAACGCTGTAGGTGCGGGACACGCTCCCCCGCGCCGACAGGTGTTTTCTTTCGCAGTGCCCCGTCGGTCTTGACCCGGTGCGATTGCTCGGCGCAAACTGCGCCCCATGACGAATACGAACGAAGACGACAAGTTGGATGTGTGGGTGGTGGTGTACGCGGGGCTGGCGGCGAGCCTTCTGATTTTCGCAGTGATCTACCACTGTCCCCCGATGTAGCCCCTCGCCCACCTGTCGGTGGGCGAGGTCGGCAACGGCTCTAGAGTCGGGAGAGGCAATCCCCCAATTGCTTCATCAGCCCCGCAGCACTTACCGGCCGATTCACAACCAGATCGAACCCCAAATCGGTGTACCCCTGTTCCCCACGTCCCTTCGCGTCGGTCAGGCCAACGAGAATCGGGTGAATCCGACCCGCGGCGTAGTCGTGCATCCGCACGTCACTCGCGCCACTGGTCACGATGACGGCGTCGGGTTCGCCGTACTAGTCCGCAGTTGTGTCCTCGCTCAACCGCACCTCCGTTTCGGCACCGAATGCGTCGAGCGCCTCGGCGAGCGCGAGCGCTTCGCCGGCGTTCTCGTCGTCAGCGACAACCAACACACGCGGCGGGCTGGCGAAGGGTAACCCTTCTCGCACGGTCGAAATCGCTCGGTGCTCGATGCTCATCGGAAACCTCTTCTCGGGCGAACGCCCTCTGCGATTGACGTGATTCCGACAACCTCACCCTACCTTACTCATAAATTTATCACAACTCCTTTTATTCTCATAATTGGCCAGGCGAAGAAACCTACCCCCTCCCTGAAGGGAAGGGGAGGAAGAGCCGCTCTCGGCTTCGCGAGCGTTCTGGCGGCGCGACCCGCGAAGCCGCGAGCGGCTCAGCAAATCAATGCTTTGCTCCCCTTCCATTCAGGGAAGGGGTTGGGGGTAGGTTTCTTCGCCCCTTGAACTTTCGCGATGAGTTCGTGTCTTTTCAGGGCATAGCCCTTCACCTTCCCGCGCCGCGCGGGATACGGGCCGACGTTAAACAGTGAGCATTCATGTTGAGTTCCAGTGAGATCCGCCAGCAGTTCATCGACTTCTTTTGCAAGAAGCACGGGCACACGAACATCGCGTCCAGCCCGGTGGTGCCGCTGGGCGACCCGACGCTGTTGTTCGCCAACGCGGGGATGAACCAGTTCAAGCCGTACTTCCTGGGCACCGAAAAGCCCGCGGTGGTACGGGTCGCGAACACCCAGAAGTGCATCCGCGCCGGCGGCAAACACAACGACCTCGACGACGTGGGGCGGGACACGTACCACCACACGTTCTTCGAGATGCTCGGGAACTGGAGCTACGGCGATTACTTCAAGAAGTACGCGATCGCGTGGGCGTGGGAGTTGCTCACAGAAGTGTGGAAGCTGGACGCGACGCGACTGCACGTCACCGTCTTCGAGGGTGACCCAGGCGCGAACATTCCGAAGGATGAAGAGGCCGCGGGCTTCTGGAGAGCGGTCGGCGTACCGGAGTCGCACATTCACCTGGGTAACAAGAAGGACAACTTCTGGGAGATGGGGAACACCGGTCCGTGCGGGCCGTGTACCGAAATCCATTACGACCACACGGTTGATAAGAGTGGCGGTCCGCTTGTGAACGGCGGCACGGATAAGGTCATCGAAATCTGGAACCTCGTCTTCATCCAGTTCAACCGCAACGAAGACCAAAGCCTCACGCCGCTGCCGGCGCAGCACGTCGACACTGGCATGGGTTTCGAGCGTATCACGAAGGTGATTCAGGGGAAGAACAGCAACTACGACACCGACGTGTTCATGCCGATCTTCGCGGCGATCCAGAAGGTAACCGGCGCGCAGCCTTATGGCGGCGTGCTCGAAGACCTGAAGGACACCGCGTACCGCGTGATCGCGGACCACATCCGCACGCTCACGTTCGCGCTGACGGACGGCGCGGTTATCGGCAACGTCGGTCGCGACTACGTTCTCAAGCGCATCCTCCGACGCGCCGAACGCTACGGCTATCAGGTACTCGGCACAAGCGAGCCGTTCCTGTACAAGCTCGTGCCCACAGTGGTCGAGTTGATGGGCACCGCGTTCCCGGAGTTGAAGAAGAACCCGCACAGGGTCATCGACCAGATTCGCGATGAAGAGCAAGCGTTCCTCCGCACACTGAAACGCGGCATCACGCTGTTCGCGCGCATCGCGACGGAGATGAAGAAGACCGGGCGCACGCAGGTAAGCGGCGACGAGGCATTCAAACTCCACGACACCTACGGCGTCATCATCGACATCACGCAGCAGATGGCTCAGGAGCAGAGACTAACCGTCGATGTGAAGGGCTTCGAGGAGGCGATGACAAAGGCCCAGGAAGGCGCGCGTGCTGGCGGGAAGAAGTTCGTCGTGACCGCGGTGAAGGGCGATCTGCCAGCCACCGACGATTCGCCGAAGTACCAGTCCGACCTCATCGACGCAACGGTTCTCGGCTGGGTGAAGGACAATGAGGTCGTGCGCACCGGCACGCTGAAGGCCGGCGACACCGCGGCGATTCTACTCGACCGCACGAACTTCTACGCCGAACAGGGCGGGCAGGTTGGCGACAGCGGAACTATTGATCTCCCGAACACAAACGGCGTCGAGTTCGAGGTCGAGGACACACAGCGGCTCGGCGAAACCGTGCTGCACGTCGGTTCGCTGCTCGAAGGTGAACTGAAGGTGGGCGACCGCGTTTCGCTCCAGCAGGGCACGATTCGCCGCATCGACATCATGCGAAACCACACCGCGGCGCACCTCCTGAACCTCGCGCTGCGCGAGGTTCTGGGCCACCACGTCGAACAGAAGGGTTCGCTCGTGGACGAGGCGAAGACGCGATTCGACTTCGCCCACGACAAGCCGGTAACGCCGGAAGAGTTGCGCGAGATCGAGCGCCGGGTGAACCGGCAGGTCATCACGAACCAGCCGGTCGCGGCGGTCGAGATGCCGCTCGCGAAGGCGAAGGAACTGCCCGGAGTGCGTGCGGTGTTCGGTGAGAAGTACCCGGACCCGGTTCGTGTCGTGATGATCGGCGCGGAATCGCCGGCCAAGGTGACTGCGGATATGTCCGTAGAGTTCTGCGGCGGCACGCACCTGCCGCGAACCGGTCTCCTCGGGTACTTCAAGATTGTGGCGCAGGAAGGAGTCGCGAAGGGCATCAGGCGCATCACCGCGGTGACCGGCAAACCGGCTTACGAGGACGTTCAGACCCGCAGCGCGATCGTGGACGAACTCGCCGCCGGCTTCCAGTGCCGCCCAGACGAACTGCCCACACGCGTCGGCGCGCTGCAGGATCAGGTGAAGGTGCTTCAGTCGCAACTGAAGAAGGCAGTGGGTGCGGCACTTGCGTCTGTGGTGGACGAGCTAATCGCGAGCGCGCCGGACGTGGGTGGTGCGAAGATCGTGGTCGCGAAGTTGCCGGACGGCGCGAGCAACGACACCGTGCGCACACAGATCGACCGCGTGAAGCAGAAGTGCGGGTCCGCGTTTGTGGTGTTCGGCTGGAGCGAGGGCGAGGGGAACGCGTCGATCCTCGTCGCGGTCACGCCCGATCTGGTGAAGAAAGGCGTGAAAGCTGGTGACGTGGTGAAGCAAGTGGCCGAGGTGATCGGCGGCAAGGGCGGCGGC
>SXGU01383728.1_pt1 | contig 82186 bp, 44 predicted proteins | sample 3174531 | NCBI WGS metagenome assembly SXGU01 (sample SAMN11356863, study PRJNA531348) | freshwater metagenome | isolation source: freshwater sample F1-140 | place: China: Fuxian Lake, Yuxi | collected 2017-12-25
AGACAAAACGGCACGAGCAGAGAAAAGAACGGCAACTGGCGCCCGACCATCGCGCTCAACAACTGGAGATCGAGGCCGGTGAGCGGTGCGAGCGTGACGAGCGGCGTGCCGAGCGAACCGAAGGCAACCGGCGCGGTGTTGCCGATGAGCGCGAGCTTCGCGGCCTCGAGCGGCCGGAAGCCGAGCCCGATCATGAGCGCGCCGCTGATTGCCACGGGTGCGCCGAAACCGGCCGCGCCCTCGATGAATGCCCCGAACGAAAACGCAATCAACAGCGCCTGGATGCGGCGGTCGCCGGAGACCCCGGCGACCTGCTTTTGCAGGACGGTGAACTGCCCGGTCTCGACCGAGATTTGGTAGATGAAGATCGCGTTGAGGATGAGCCAGCCGATCGGGAGCAGGCCGAAGGCGGCGCCGAAGCCGGCCGAGGCGAGCGCAAGCTGCGTCGGCATCCCATACACGCCGATCGCGGTGGCGAGCGCGACGACGAGCGCGACGATGGCCGCGATGTGCGCGCGCACATGCCAGAACGCGAGCAGGCCGAGCAACACGACGACCGGCAGCGACGCGATGAGCGCCGACGTGCCGATGCCGCCGAGGGGGGAGTAGTTTTGAGACCAGGGCATGGGGTGGGCGGAGGAAGGGGAGCAGGGACTACGGACTACGGACCACAGGACCGCAAGCCACGAGGAGCGGGAGAAGGAGAGAGGGAGAGGCGGGGAGGAGCGGACCGGGAGTAACAAGGGACGGCGACGTGAGGGAACGTGTCGGAGGGAGCCACGCGGGTGCGCGGGTGGCGAGGATTTTTCCGGGGTGCGTCTACAGGGCCGTTCGCAGGTAGTGCGTCGCAGGTGATCGGCAAACTGTTGGGTTGCCACCGGGCGAATCGGCCGCGAGCATTTTTCATTCGCCGCGGATCGGATTTCACCTTCCCGAAAACGTTTGCGCGAACGCCCCCTAATGAGTGAATCGCGATCCGTTGAAACGCCGCCCGGCGATGTCACGTTGTTACTCCGGAACATCGACCTGGGAGATCCGCAAGCGGCCGACCAGCTCCTGCCGCTCGTCTACGGGGAACTGCGCAAGCTGGCGGCTGCGAAGATGGCGCGCGAAGCCGACGGCCAGACTTTGCAACCCACCGCGCTGGTGCACGAAGTGTGGCTGCGGCTCGGCGGCGATCAGCAGCCGCAGTGGCACAATCGCGCGCAGTTTTTCGCGGCCGCGGCCGAGGGCATGCGACGGATCCTGATCGAGAACGCGCGTCGTCGCCGGGCGGTGCGCCATGGCGGCGAGCTGGAACGGGTGAGCGGCGACCTCGAACCGCTCAGCCTCGTCGCGCCGGCGATGGATGACAAACTCCTGCTCGTCCACGAGGCCCTCGATCGGCTGGCGGCCCACGACGCCCGCAAGGCGGAGCTCGTGAAGCAGCGCTATTTTGCCGGGCTCACGCTCGAGGAGGTGGCCGCCGTGATGGGGATTTCGGAGACCACGGCCAAGCGCGATTGGAGTTATGCGCGGGCCTGGCTCATGAACGAAATCAAGGCGCTGCGCGGCTGACTCCCCGGCCGTCAGACCGTTCGGGCCAAAAAACCTTTGCGCAGCATGACCTAATCTGCCGCGAAATTTCGCGCTGAAGTGCATGGAGAACCTCTCTTGAGACCATTGTCGCCAACGTCTTTCGTCCCCCCGGCCATGAGTCGCGACGAGGAAATCTATGGCGCGGCGGTCGTCCTCCCGCCGACGGAACGGGGAGCGTTCCTTGATCGCACCTGCGAAGGGGACCAGGCGCAGCGGGCGCGCCTTGGGGCGCTGCTGATCGCGAATGACGAGGCCGATCGGTTCTTTACGCTGCCGCTGGGGCCGCGTCCGCCGCCGATCTCGGAGGAAAAACCGGGCGATCGGATCGGCCGCTACAAATTGCTCCAAAAAATCGGCGAAGGCGGGTGCGGGGTTGTGTACATGGCCGAGCAACAGGATCCCGTCCGCCGCCGCGTGGCGTTAAAGGTGATCAAGCTGGGCATGGACACCAGGGAGGTGGTGGCGCGCTTCGAAGCGGAACGGCAGGCGCTCGCGCTGATGGAGCATCAGAATATCGCCAAGGTGTTCGATGCCGGCGCGACGAGTGCGGGCCGGCCGTTCTTCGTCATGGAATTGGTCGGTGGCGTGCCAATTACCCGTTATTGTGATGAGGAGAATCTCTCCACCACGGAGCGGTTGGAACTGTTCGTGCAAGTGTGCCAGGCCATCCAGCACGCGCATCTGAAGGGGATTATTCACCGCGATATCAAGCCCTCGAACATTCTCGTCGCGGTGCACGACGGGGTGTCGGTGCCGAAGGTGATCGATTTCGGAATCGCGAAGGCGACCCAGGGCCGGTTGACGGATCACACGGTGTTCACGGCGTTCGAGCAGTTCATCGGCACGCCGGCCTACATGAGCCCGGAGCAGACGCAGGTCGGCGGGGTCGATGTCGACACGCGCAGCGACATCTACTCGCTGGGCGTACTGCTGTACGAGTTGCTGACCGGCCGGCCGCCGTTCGACCCGAAGGCGCTGGCCCAAAGCGGGCTCGACGAGATCCGCCGGATCATCCGCGAAGTCGAGCCGCCGCGTCCGTCGACGCGGTTGAGCACGCTCGGTGATGCGGATCGCGCGACGGTGGCAAAGTGTCGGCGAGTTCCTCCCGCGCAACTCCCGACGCTGCTGCGCGGCGACCTCGACTGGATTGTGATGAAGGCGCTGGAAAAGAGCCGGGCGCGGCGTTACGAGACGGCCAGTGGATTTGCGGCGGACATCCAGCGGCACCTTTGCCACGAGCCAATCGTGGCGCGGCCGCCGAACCCAGCCTACATTCTGCAGAAATTCATCCGGCGGCATCGCGTTGGGTTTGCGACCGCAGGGCTGATCACCGGCGCGCTGGCCGTCGCCGCGAGTGTGAGCATCGCGGTGAACAAGCGGGGGGAGCGCATCCGGGGCGAACTGCGGGCGGAGACTTTGCGGGCCCAAGCGAGTGAGACATCCCTGCGGCGGGCCGCGGCGGTGACGCGGGAACGCGAAGCGAAGGTGCGATGGGCGCGGGAAATCGCGTTGCCGGAAATAGACCGACTGATGCGGAAGGACGATGTTTCCGGCGCCTTCGTCCTCGCCCGGGCCGCGGAGGAGTATTTGCCGCAGGATCCGGCGTTGACGGGCCTCTGGCCAAAGATTTCGGCGAACGTCACGATCGAGACCACGCCGGCGGGGGCGGAGGTCTATATCAAACCCTATGGCAAACCGGTTTCCGATTGGGAGTATCTCGGGAAAACCCCCTTGACGGACATTCGCATCGCCCAGGACTTCCATCGTTGGCGAGTCAGGAAGGAGGGATACGTGACACTGGAACGGGCCCAGTGGGCTGCGAAAGGAGTGAGATTCGGCCTCAGCGCAACGGATACCGTCCCGCGTGAGATGGTGTTTCTGAGAGGTACGCAGACGGATTCGTTAGCCACCGGGTTTCCGCCCGTTCAATTGGGGGATTTCTGGATCGACAAGTTCGAGGTGACCAACCGCGAGTTCAAGGCCTTCGTCGACGCCGGGGGTTATGCGACCGAGAAGTTTTGGCAACACCGCTTCAACCTCGACGTCAAGCCGATCACTTGGGCCGAGGCCATGGCGTTATTTCGCGACAGCACCGACCGGCCCGGGCCGGCCACCTGGAAGAACGAAACCTTCGGTGATGGCGAGGCCGACTTTCCCGTGCTGGGAGTAAGCTGGTTCGAAGCGGCGGCCTACGCCGAGTTCGCCGGCAAACGTCTGCCGTCCGTGCACCATTGGCGGCACGCCGCGGTGACAAGCCAGGCCGCCTACGTGGTGCCGTTCAGCAATTTTAGCGGGCGCGGCCCGGCGCCGGTGGGCCGATATCAGGGCATGAGCGCCCACGGCGTTTACGATCTGGCGGGCAACGCGAAAGAGTGGTGCTGGAACGAAGCCGACGCGGGCAGGCGTTACATTCTGGGCGGTGGGTGGCGCGAGCCGGAATACATGTTCAACGATTCGGATGCGCTGCGTCCTTTCGACCGATCGCCGCTCAACGGGTTTCGATGCATCAAATTGGTTGCTCCCGGTGAGCTGCCGTTCGATGCGCCAGTCGTGAGAACCCGGCGCAATTACGCCGCCGAGAAACCGGCTGGCGAATCCGAGGTCGCGCAATTCAAGAATTCATTCTCCTACGACAAGACCAACCTGGCGCCGCAGGTGGAAGCGGTCGACGATTCCGACCCGCGCTGGCGGAAGGAAAAAATCGCCTTCAATGCCGCCTACAACAACGAGCGGATGAACGCCTTCCTGCTTCTCCCACGCAAGGTTTCGCCGCCGCACCAGACAGTGGTCTACCTTCCGACCTCGGGCGCGCAGCGCATGCGTTCGAGCGAGCGCTTGTATGACTGGCAGTTTTACGAACGGATTTTGGGCAGCGGGCGGGCGCTGATGTTTCCGATTTACAAGGGCACCTTCGAGCGAGGGCCGCAGCCCAGCGGTGGACAGTCGACGAAGCGCGATTGGATAATTCAGGTCTCCAAGGACGTTGGCCGCGCCATCGATTATCTCGAGACCCGCCAGGACATTCAAACCGACAAGCTGGCGTTTGCCGGCAACAGTTGGGGTGCGACGTGGAGTTCCGTGATGATTGCGGTCGAAACGCGTTTCAAGGTGAGTGTGCTGGTGGGCGGTGGCTTCGAAAACGGGAAACCGCTTCCGATGGTGGACCCCTTCAACTTCGCGCCACGCGTCACCGTTCCCACGTTGATGCTGAACGGCCGTTACGACTTCATCCGACCGCTGGAGACGTCGCAACTGCCGATGTTTCGATCGCTGGGCACGTCCCAGGAGCACAAACGACACGTGATCTACGACGCCGGGCATTTTGTGCCGCTCAACCAGGCCGAAGCCGAAATTACCGCGTGGTTGGACCGTTATCTGGGGCGGGTGGAATGAAACCGGAGCAACCCGATGCTCGGCCACCGACGCTGATCGCAACCCGATGAGCCGCGAAGAGGAAATTTACGCGACGGCTCTCGACGTGCCGCTCACGGAACGCGCCGCGTTCCTCGAGCGCGAATGCGACGGCGATGCCGCCCTGCGCGCCCGCGTCGAGGCGCTGCTGATCGCCAACGACGAGGCCGATCGTTTCTTTACGCTGCCGATGGTGCCACGCCCGCCGCCGATCCCGGAGGAACAGCCGGGCGATCGCATCGGGCGGTACAAACTGCTCCAGAAAATCGGCGAAGGCGGGTGCGGGGTTGTGTACATGGCCGAGCAACAGGAACCCGTCCGCCGCCGCGTGGCGTTAAAGGTGATCAAGCTGGGCATGGACACGAAGGCGGTCATCGCGCGGTTCGAAGCGGAGCGCCAGGCGCTCGCGCTGATGGATCATCCCAACATCGCGCGGGTGCTCGATGCCGGGGCGACGGAGACGGGCCGTCCGTTCTTTGTGATGGAACTCGTCCGGGGAATGCCGATCACGCGCTACTGCGACGCGGAGAGTCTTTCCACCAAGGAGCGGCTGCAGCTTTTCGTGCAGGTCTGCCACGCGATCCAGCACGCGCACCAGAAGGGAATCATCCACCGCGACATCAAGCCGACCAACATCCTCGTGACGATGCACGACGACGTGGCCGTGCCGAAGGTGATCGATTTTGGCATCGCGAAGGCAACGCAGGGCCGGCTGACCGACCATTCGGTTTTCACCGCGTTCGAACAATTCATCGGGACACCCGCCTACATGAGCCCGGAGCAGGCGCAGCTCACCGACCTCGAGGTGGATGCGCGCAGCGACATCTACTCGCTCGGCGTGCTGCTCTACGAACTGCTGACGGGCCGGCCGCCGTTCGATCCCAAAGCGCTGCACGAAAGCGGCCTGGACGAAATCCGCCGGATCATCCGGGAAGTCGATCCGCCGCGTCCGTCGACGCGCTTGAGCACGCTCGGCGAGGCCGATCGCGAGGCGGTGGCCAGACGGCGGGCCACGGCCCCGGCGCAACTCTCCGGGCTCCTGCGGGGCGATCTGGACTGGATCGTGATGCGGGCGCTGGAGAAGAACCGCACGCGCCGCTACGAAACGGCCAGCGGGTTGGCGGCGGACGTCAACCGGCATCTCACAAATGAACCGGTCGTTGCCCGGCCGCCGAGCGCCGCCTATCGGTTTCAGAAATTCACCGCCCGGAACAAATTCGCGCTGATCGCCGGTGCGGCCGCGGCGCTTTCACTCGTTGCCGGGCTGACGCTATCGCAGCTGGTGTTTCGCGAGAGACCAGCCCAGCCACCGACGGAGGTTTCCGCGACACCCCGCGCTGCGCCAGCTACGCCCCGCGAACCGGGCCGGATGGAGAAGGCCGGGCCAGCGGGGATTCCGACGGTGCAAGCGTTGTTATCGGGGACTGATACCCCCGCGCCGCCGCGCGGGTTGACGAGCCGGATTGTCCTGATCGGTGCGGGTTACGAGGCGTACGGTGAACTTTCCCCCGATGAGACGAGGGTCGCCTATGTGGACTGGGACGGGGTCAACTCGGCGGACCTGTTTGTGAAAACGCTGGGCACGGGAGCGGTAAAGCAGATCACCTCGTTCACTCCAGCCAAGCCGAAGGACTATACGTTCGCCGACGATCCAACGTGGTCGCCGGACTCGCAATGGATTGCCTACAACTGGTGGCTGCCCGACCAGCAAAATGATCTGCGGATGACCTCGTTCGCCACGGGGGAGACGCGAATCGTCCGGCCGTACGAACCCAATCTCTCCTACTACGCGTGGGACTGGTCGAGCGATGGCGCGGTGCTTCTGTGCATGGCCCTCAAGCAGAAGGAAAGAACGCGGGACCTTGTATCGGTCTCGGTTGCCACGGGTGAGGTCCGGCACCTGTTGCCGTGGAACATGGAGCGGCATCCCCGTCTGTCGCCGGACGGCAGATACGTTGCGTTCGCCCGCAAGGTCGGCGTGAAGTCGGCGATTCACGTGTTCGCCCTTGCAACCGGCGCGGTGGTGCGGCTGAACGACCTGCCGACCGAGGAGGACTCGCCCATCTGGTCCGGCGACGGCCGGACCATCCTGTACAGCAGCGATCGCCGGGGCACATGGGATCTGTGGGCGGTTAGGGTGGCCGGGGGGAAGCCGGTGGCGGCACCCTTTCTCGTCAAGTCGGACATCGGCAATCCGACGAAGCGCCGGACAGCCCGCGGCCACCTCGTTTTCAACAACTCCCACTCCGAATCGGATGCCTCGGTCGTGGAGGTCAACCCGAACGGGCCGGTACGGCTGAGCCGGCCGAAGCCCATTGCGCGATCGTTTCTTGGTCGCACGGGGAGTCCCACCTGGTCGCCGGACGGAAAGCGCGTGGCGTATTTCCGCAATCAACTGCTCTGTGTGCAGGTGCTGGAGGATGGCCGCGAGGCGGCGATCGACATCGGGATGCGGCGAATCATGAAGGCATTCTGGTCGCCGGATGGTCAGTGGATCGCGATGGCGCCGGGAGGCCCGAGGTTCTTCGGGTTGCACGCCTACAATCTGCAGACCCAGGAGCTGCGCCCGCTGCATTCGATCAAGGGCGAGGAAGGGGTCAGCGATTCCAAGCCCGTCGGATGGACGGACGACAGCCGGCGATTCGTGCTGCGGCTGTATCCGGCGACGGAGCCCCGCTACGCGGCGATCGATCTGGAGGGGAAGTCGGAGCATCTGCCGGCCCCGGCCGCGCCGCAGCCGGTGGAGTACTCCGATGTCTCGCCCGACGGGGCCCGCATCGCGTACGTCGTACGCCGGCCGGGCGACGGGTCGGTTCTGCTGCTCGTCTCGGACCGCGCGTTCAAAGAACCGAAAACGATCGCCGACCTCGGGTCGATGCCGAAACTCGGGACGATGGAAGGCCGCAACAGTTCGGCGGTTTTTCCAAGATGGTCACCCGATGGGCGGATGATCGCGTACTACGCCAACAACGACAAAATCGAACTGCACGTCGTCGCGGCGGATGGCGCCTGGAACCACACGGTGGTGACGGGTGAACTCAAGCACTATGTGATGCTGGTTCCGCCGGCGTGGTCGCCGGACTCGACGAAACTGGGCATGACACTGGTCGGCGCGAGCAACGGCGAGATTGCGGTGCTGGAGAATTTCCTGCCTCAAGAGCGCCCGGTGTCATTGGCGTCGGCGCAAGGAATTGTCGCGCAAACGTCCGCCGGTGCCAGGACAGCCTTTGCCATTCGGCAGGTGCCACTGGCAAAATTCCCCGGCACGTGGGGAGCGGCGGGTGTTTCGCCCGACGGCCGCCATTTTCTTTATCACGGGGACGGGAACCAAATCACGCTCTTCGACGTCGAGTCCCAATCCCTGCGGAAACTGGGGCAGGCGAAACTTGGCGTGCGTTTCTCCGGCGACTCCAGGCAGGTGGCCCTGCTCAACGGGGACCGGGAGCACGGCGGCGACCTTCGCATCCTCAACCTCGACGGAACCGAGGCGCGAACCGTCGCGAAGTTCACCGCCGAATCGCTGGACTACATCTGGCTCCACGCGTGGGCGGCTGACGGACGGCAGTTCGCGGTCGTGACGAAGAAGGATAAAGCGTATGGCGTGGCGTTGATCAATGCGGCCAGCGGAGCGCTGCGTGCCTTGCGATCCACCGGCGCCCGCGAGCCGGGGCGAATGAGCTTTTCACCCGATGGCCGCTGGCTGGTTTACGATGTGGCGGTCGATGATAAGGGCATGAACTCAGACCTCTTCGTCGTGGACGTCGCGACCGGGATCGAATCGTCGCTTGTCCAGCACCAGGCCGACGATCGCCTGATGGGCTGGAGCCCGACTTCGGATGCGGTCCTCTTTGCGAGCAACCGGCGTGGAAATTTCGACGCGTGGCTGATCGACTGCGTGAGGGGAAAACCGTCCGGTGAGGTCAGGCTGGTAAAAAGCGATTTGGGCGAGCCGGAGCCCGTCGGATTCACGCAGAGCGGAGCATTCTATTTCGCGCACCGGCAATGGGTGCAGGATGTTTTCACCCTGGCAATCGAGCCGGGGAGCGGGCGGGCGCGCGGCGAGCCGGTGAAGGCGATCGAGCAATTCGAGGGCACGAACTCGGCGGCCAGCTGGTCGCCCGACGGCCGCAAGCTCGCCTACAGTTCCCGGCGGCCGCCGTTCGTCATTCGAGTGCTCGAGGCGGAAACGCAGCAGGACCGCCTGGTGGCCGAAGGTCTTTACGGTCCCAAGTGGTCGCCCGACGGGAAATCGCTGCTTTGCTTTTCGCAGTGGGACGGTGAGGAAAAGAAACTCTATCTCGTCGATGTCGCCACCGGAAGCCGGGCGATAATCGATGACGGCAAACCGACGGGGAGTCTATACCGGGCATATCAGTGGGCGCCGGAGGGCGGTGCGATTTTCTACGAACATGGCATCAACGAGAAGCCGTGGACGACGACGATTGTACGCCGCGAACTCGCCACGGGCAGGGAGCGGGAGATTCAGCGCGCGGACAATGCTGGATTCTTCGCGGTGTCGCCGGACGGTCGATCGCTCGTATTTCGAGCCAGCGGCAAGCTGCACCTCGTGCCGATCGCCGGTGGTGAGCCGAAGGTGATCTACGAGGTGCCGAAGGGCCGCTACATCCCGGGATGGGATATGTTCACGTGGAGCGCCGATGGTCGCGCGGTGATGGTCGGCGTCTGGCAGATCAATCGTCAGGCCGAACGGATGCCTGACTCGATCACATCGGAATTGGTGCGCGTGCCCGTCGATGGCGGCACCCCGGAAGTGGTGATGGCGACGCCGCGCGTGCGGTATCCCCACGCCCATCCCGACGGAACGCGGATCACGTTTTCCGCCGGCCAGCCGAGGCTGGAGCTCTGGGTGATGGAAAATTTCCTGCGGGAGGAATAAATCCCGCCACCTGCCTGTGCCGGCAGTACGACACCCGTGCCGCCGGCCGATCCGGCGCCGCTGAGACGGTGAGGACCCGCCGGGTGCCGCTGTCGGTCGCAAGCCGGTGGTTCATGGCGATTTCGCCCGACGCTCGGCTTGCTAGCTCATCAATCGTACGGATCAAACGTGGCAGGTGCTGCCGGGCAGACTTCTTTATCAAAATTCTGCTGAAAAAATGACCTGTTTTTTAGGGAAATTTCGCGCTGGAGAGTAGGACACCTTTACCAACCTCGCTTCGAATCACACCCCGCCTCGCTCCTTCGGCCAATGAAGCATGCCACCGAATTCATTTCAATTGCAGCGAGCGTCCACGACTTCGCTGCACCTTTCGTGCCCCCGGCGTACCGCCGGTTTGGGCCCGAATCGGCAGCAAAAAGGATGCGACGGTAATACAGCGGTAACATGGGCCGGGCACTCTCGCGTTCCACGTCTCCTGCTCTGCCACCCGTCACCGATCAGATCGATTTTCTCCATGAAAACAAATAACATCATCAGGAACCTAATCAGCGCATTGCTCGCGACCACGATGACGTCGCTGTACGCCGCCGCGACAAATCCGACGATTCAAAACGCCAGTTACGACCCGAGCACCAAAGTAATCACTATCGCCGGGGAGAGTTTGGGCAACGGTAACCTTTCGTCGACCGTCAGGTTTGATGGAAATGCGGTCCCGGCGAGCTACCAAGCCGCCACTGGAAGAATACTCGCGACGCTTCCGGCGCAACCCGCTGCCGGGACGTATTTGCTGACCGTGGGGCAAGGCACCAACAACGCCTTGTCGCTCGATCTGACGATTGGTGCGGTTGGTCCTGCGGGCCCACAAGGACCGAAAGGCGAGATCGGCGACACCGGTCCGCAAGGGTCGCCAGGTCTTCAGGGCGCTCAGGGGCTGGCGGGCATGCAAGGGCTCCAAGGTCCCAAGGGTGATCCGGGAACACAGGGGCCACAGGGTGTTCAGGGCCAGAAGGGAGATCAGGGTTTTACGGGAGCGGCCGGTGCACAAGGTCTCAAAGGGGACAAGGGCGACCCGGGTGAACAAGGTGCACCGGGAATTCAGGGACTCAAGGGGGACACTGGTGCGGTGGGGGCAACGGGAGCAGTCGGCCCAACTGGGTTGCAAGGTCTCAAGGGCGACAACGGTGGTACGGGTCCGCAGGGAGTTGCCGGGGCCGCCGGTGCGACGGGTGCCACCGGCCTTCAAGGTCCAGCCGGACCACAGGGTGTTCAAGGGCTGGCGGGTTCATCCGGCCCGAATCCGTTACAGGTCGCTTTGAAGAAATGGTATGGCGCCAACCAGAGCACCTCGTTTGATCTTACAAGCGCCGCGGGAACAGGCTACCCTCCGTTCATGGGTGGCATCGACACTCCAACTTTCGATGGGGCGAACATCTGGGCTCCCATTTCCTACGGATCCAACAATCCCGGCGTTCTAGTCAAGTTGCGCGCCAATGACGGAGCAATTCTGGGAGCATACCCCTCCGGCTACGAGGCGGGTGCCGCCACGTTCGACGGGGCAAATATCTGGGTAAATGCGGCGGGCGAAAACCGAGTTTGGAAATTCCGCGCGACCGACGGAGCGTTGCTGGGCAGGTATGCGGTCGGGGCCTGGCCTGTCGCGATGGTCTTTGATGGAGCCAACATCTGGGTGGCGAATGCCAACAGTGGCAATGTGACGAAACTCCGCGCGAGCGACGGGGCGAGCCTCGCCACCGTGGGAACCGGAAACTCGCCGAGCGATCTCGTCTTCGATGGGCAGAATGTCTGGGTCGCGAATGACAACAGCTCCTCGCTCACCATCCTGCGGGCCAGCGATGCCGCCAATTTGGGTTCGATCTGGCTGTCCAACCGGCCCTCCGGAATCACGTTCGACGGCACCTACCTTTGGGTGTCGAGCAATGATGGTGCGCCGGGCCGCGTTAAGAAAATCCGCGTGAGCGATCGGGCGATTGTCGGGGATTTTGCGACGGCGGGCTCCGGCGGCTATACTGTCAAAATCATTTCCGACGGGGTGAATGTCTGGGTGTCCAACCCGGGACTCGGAATCGTGACCAAGATGGCGGGCGACGGTACGATTCTCGGGGCATATTCCGCGATCGGCACGTGGGGATTCGCGTTCGATGGAGTCAACGTCTGGACCGCGGGAGCTCCCCGCTGGATTACCAAGCTCTGACGGCGCCATGAGGTATCGCCAAACGTGAGACGACAAGCGGCGGTGATTCCGGCGGTGTAAACCGCCGGCCAACCTCAGGGCCGGCACGATTCGGGATCGCCGCAAACCAGCTTCGACTCCCATGAAAACGACACCCATCCCGACGGGATTTGGACCCGCGCCGACGGGCTATGTCTACATCGGTGGCTACGCGATCGAGCTGAAGAATCGCACGAGTGGTCCGGGAGGAAAGGTGCACTTCGATGTGAACGTTTATCGAAAACAGTAACCGGTTTCTGCGCCCAACGAGTCGCCCCTCCGGGGCGCCACCGTTGGGTCGCAGGGACCACCAGGCCCAGCAGGGCCTGCCGGGCCGGCAGGATCCCGCGGGTCCTGCTGGGCCGCAGGTTTTCGCGGCGCGAAAATCTAGAACCACTTCTTCTTCTTCAAGTAGATCACCATCAAGATCGTGGTCACGAGGGTGGAGCCGATCGCCCAGGGGTAGCCGTGCTTCAGTTCCGGCATCGATTCGAAGTTCATGCCGTACCATGTGCCGATGACCATGATCGGAATCGTGACAGCCGTAATCGCGGTGAGGAACTTGATGCCCTCGTTGGCTTCGAAGGCGGCCTTGTTCAGGTAAATGTCGAAGGCCATCATCAGCCGTTCGTGGTAGCCGACGGCGGTGTCTTCGAGGCGGGCGAGGTTGTCGCGCAGGTCGCGGAAATACGGCAGCAGCTTGGGGCGGATCATCTTGCTGTCGCCGCGGGCGAGGCGGTCGATCACATCGCGCTGCGGGCGCACGATCGTGCGGAGGCGGGTGAAGTCGTTGCGCACATGGAGCATTTCGCCGACCAGCGTCTTGTGCACCGACTCCTGGGCGAGGACGTGCTCCTCGAGTTCCTCCAGTTCGGCGCGGAGCTCGTCAATCACGGGGGCGTAGTTGTCGACGAGCAGATCGATGATCGTGTGGGCGATGCGGTCGGGGCCGCGCGGGCCAACGCCCACGTTCTTGACCGTGCGATCGATCATGGTCGTCACCGAGCGCAGCGGCGCGGTGTGAAAGGTGACGAGGTAGTCCTTGCCGAGAAAGAGATCGAGTTCGGTGGTGTTGAATTTCTCGGTGCGGGTGAAGTCGATCGCATGGGTGACGATGAAGAGGTAGTCCTCGTAATCCTCGACCTTGGGCAGGGAGTTGGGCGCGACGCAGTCCTCGATCGCGAGCGGGTGAAACTGGAAAACGCCCTCGAGGATGGCCTTGATTTCCTCTGGCGTGGGGGTGGCGAGGTCGACCCAGAGAACCAGTCCCTTGTCGGCGCTCACCAGCCGGAGAGCCTCCAACTCGAGGTCCTGGCCGACGAGTTTGCCATCACTGAAGATGAAAGAGCGAATCATCGGGACGGAGCGTGATGATTTGGCACGACGGCGTCGAGCCGCGAGGAGATGAGAATTTCGAAGGGGGTGCGTCTCCGAGTTGACGCTGCGAATTAGAGTGCGGGCTCAAGGAGGGGCGCTTGCCCAAGCGCCCATGGCAACCGCAGCGTGGCGGCGGTTGGCAACCGCCGATCCGTCGGCCGCACCTCAGCCGGCGTCAACCTTGAGAGCCCCAACCCGATGAGGACATCGGGTTCCACCTTTCAGTGTTTTCGTTTTCAGCGGTAAAATGCACCCGACTTTATCAAGACGGCCAAGGCTGGTGCGCACCGTGAATTCCGAACGCCGAACTCCCAACATCGTACTCCCAGCTCCGAATCAGAGCCCCAGCTTTACTTCGGCGGCGGCGACGGCGGCGATGAAGGCTTCGGGGGTGGGAGCGGTCAGAAACGTGGCACGGTCGGCGGGATCCTTGAGGATCTTGCACAGGGCGCTGACGACGGCGAGGTAGTCGCCGGGTTTGCTCTTCGGGGTGCCGAGGACGAAGAAGAGGCGGACGATTTCGCCATTCGCATCGAAGGGGATGCCGGCGGCGCTGCGGCCGACGGCGAGGACGATTTGCTTCACGTGCTCGGTGCGGGCGTGGGGCAGGGCGATAGCGTTGCCGAGACAGGTGGTGTCCAGCCGGTCACGGGCGAGGAGTTCCTCGTAAAAGCCGGCGAAATTGGCGACGTCGGGATGACCGTCGAGGAGTTTCGCGACCTCGTGGAGAGCGGCCGTGCGTCGTGTGCCATGCACGTGCAGCGCGATGCGCGAGGGATCAAGGAGCGAGGTGATGCGGCCAGCCATGGATCAAAGAGCGAATGATGAATGCCGAAAGAGGAAAGGAGAAAGTGCTGCCGGCCCCGGGCGCCGAGGTGGAATCCGCGACGATTTCCGGAATGCACCAATCATTCTCTTTCCTCGTTCCCTCAATCTGACCAGAACAAACCTGAGGTAAAAAATGGGGAGGGTGAAAGATGAAAACCAGACGCCTCGGCGGGCACATTTTACCCAGCATTTTTTACCTCCACGCGCAATCGGTTCGGCGTCGGTTGCGACTGCAGCGCGAAGCCGAGTGCGGCGACCCTGTTTTCCGGCTCCGCCGAAGATGACAAAGGAATGGGGACAAAGGAATCAAGGCCGGGGGATTGGGGTTTTATTCCCCGGTCCCCATTCCTCTGTCAGAGGATTGGGTTTGGTGCTTTCTTGCGGCTAACTCCGCCCGGCTTGCCCGCCGGAGGCTCGTTGTGGTTGCTGCGTCAGGAAGGGTCCGGGCTACGCCGGGGATTCGGCGGGTGCGGCGGGCGCTTCACCAGAGGCGGCCTGTTGCTCGTCGGTCTCGACGATGCGGGCGATGCTGAGCAGTTTGTCGCCGGCTTCGAGGGAAACCAGCCGGACGCCTTTCGCGCCGCGGTTGGTTTCACGAATCGTGTTCACCGGGCAGCGCACGCTCTGGCCCTTGGCGGTCAGGAGCATGATCTCGTCGGTGTCCTTCACGCTGAGGGCGCCGGCGAGATTGACGGAGCCGTCCTCGGGGAGGGTGATGGCCCAGACGCCGGAGCCGCCGCGGTTGATGAGGCGATAATCCTCGAAGCGGGTGCGCACGCCGAGGCCGGCTTCGCTGGCGACGAGGAACTTGGCCTGGTGATCGACGACCTCGATGACCTGCAGGTAGTCGCTCTCAAGTTTGAAGCGCATGCCCGTGACCCCGCCAGTGGCGCGACCGGTGGGGCGGAAGATGTCCTCGCCGGACTCGGCGTCGCGTTCGCGGAAGCGCACGGCGAGCCCCTGGTGGGAGACCAGAATAATCTCGTCGTTGCCGGTGGTCAGGACGGTGCCGATCACACTGTCGCCCTCGGCGAGGTTGATGCCGATCAGGCCGCCGTCGCGGGTGCAGTTGGCGTAATCGGCGAGCGAGCTCTTTTTGATCACGCCGCTCTTGGTCGCCATGACGAGGAATTGATCTGCGGCGAAATCCTTGACGCAAAGCATCGCGGCGATCTTTTCGCCCTCGGCGAGCCGGAGGAACGAGGAGACGGACTTACCGCGGGAGGTGCGGGTGCCTTCGGGGACATCATACACCTTCTTCGCATGGCATTGGCCGATGCTCGTCAGAAAGAGGATGTAGTCGTGCGTCGAGGCGGTGAAGAGGTTCTCCACGAAATCCTCCTCGTACGTTTCCGCGCCGATCACGCCCTTGCCACCGCGTTTTTGGGAGCGGTAATCGGCGACGGGGGTGCGCTTGATGAAGCCGAGGTGGGAGACCGTGATGACGCAGCCCTCGTTCGGGATGACGTCTTCCATGCGGAATTCGCCCGCCGAGCCGATGATCTCGGTGCGCCGGGGCGAGGTGTATTTCTCCTTCATCTCGCCGAGTTCTTTTTTGATTAGGGCGAGGAGGACCGCCTCGGACTCCAGGATGCCGCGGAGTTCGAGGATGAGCACTTCCAACGCAAGGTATTCCGCCTCGATCTTGCCACGCTCGAGGCCGGTGAGCTGGTAGAGGCGGAGTTCAAGGATCGCGTCGGTCTGCCGCTCGGAGAGGGGATACTTCGCCATCAACTTCACCTTGGCCTCCTCGCGGTTTTGGGAGGCGCGGATGATTTTGACGAAATCATCGAGGTTATCGAGGGCGATGATGTAGCCCTCGAGGATGTGCGCGCGGTCCTCGGCCTCGCGGAGGCGAAACTTGGTGCGGCGCGTGACAACATCGCGGCGGTGCTCGATGTAGCACTCGATGAGCTCCTTGATGTTCATCTGCTTCGGCCGCTTCTTGTCGAGGGCCAGGAGCGTGACACCGAAGGAGGACTCGAGCGCGGTCTTCTGAAACAACTGGTTGATGACGACCTTCGCCTGCTCGCCGCGTTTCAGCTCGATGACGATGCGGGTGTTTTCGTCGGACTCGTCGCGGAGATCGCGGATGCCGTCAATCTGCTTTTCCCCGACGAGCTCGGCGATGCGCAGGACGAGAGTGTTGCGGTTAACGTTATACGGAATTTCCGTGATGACGATCTGTTCCATGCCGCCCTTGAGCTCCTCGGTGTGGGCCTTGCCGCGCGTGCGGACGATGCCTTTGCCGGTTTTCAGGTAGCTCAGGATGCCCTCGCGACCGGAGATGATGCCGCCGGTCGGGTAGTCGGGTCCCTTGACGATGTCGCAGATCGCGTCGACGGAGATGCGCGGGTTGTCGATGATGGCGACGGTGGCGTCGATGATCTCGTCGAGGTTGTGCGGCGGGATGTTCGTCGTCATACCGACGGCGATTCCGGTCGAGCCGTTCATCAACAGATTTGGCAGCGCGGAGGGCAGGACGGTCGGCTCGGTGGTCGACTCCTTGTAGTTGGGGACGAAGTCGACGGTGTCCTCCTCGATGTGCTTGAGCAGATCTTCGGCAACGTCCTTCAGCCGCGCCTCGGTGTAACGATAGGCTGCGGGTGGATCACCGTCGACGGAACCGAAGTTGCCCTGGGGATCGATGAGCGGATAACGCATGACCCACGGCTGCGCCATGCGAACGAGCGTGTCGTAGACGGAGGAGTCGCCGTGCGGGTGGTAGTTCTTGAGCACCTCGCCGACGACGCCGGCGCACTTGTCGAAGGCGCGGTTGTGCAGCAGGCCCTCGCGGAGCATGGCATAGAGGACGCGGCGTTGCACGGGCTTCAGGCCGTCGCGGGCGTCGGGCCGGGCGCGCGAGATGATGACCGACATCGAGTATTCGATGTAGGCCGTCTGCATGATGTCGGTGATGTTGGCCGAGGAGAGTTTTTCGTTGGCGGTGTACACGCGGGAAGGGAAAGGGAGAGGGAAAGGGAGAGTGACGCGGGAGAGGGGAGAGCGGGAGACAGGGAGACAGGACTCAGGTGCTGAGGGTTGCCGGGCTGATTGTTGACCAAGGGCGTGCATCCACGAAACGCGCGAGGTGAGCGACGATTTCGGTGGCGATAACGGCGTTGGTCTTGATCGCGAGCGCGGCGACGATTACATAGTCGGCAAAGAATTTGCGCGTGCGGCCGTTGTTGCGCTCCATCGCGGCTTTGAGGCGTGGCCACGCCCACTCGCCATAACCAGGATGTTTCTTTTCCCAGTGATCAAACACCGCCAGGTATTCCCGCCCCTTCGGGTTACGCTTGGCGGCGGCCGACGCGAACTCTTCGGGCGTCATTTCCCTGCGCCGCGTAGCCGCCGCCCGCGGTGTGCTGCGCGCAGAGGTGCGAAGCGGATGAGTTTTCTTGAGAGTCGGAGGTGTCGTGGGGAGTGGCTTCATGGCATTTTCTTCCGTTGACAGAATAACTGAACATCCGGTTCACACATCCAGGAACTGCACGTTGAGCGCGTTGTCCTCGATGAACTGGCGGCGCGGGGGTACTTCGTCGCCCATCAGCAGCGTGAAGAGCGCGTCGGCCTTGGCGGCGTCGTCGATGTTCACCTTGAGCAGGCGGCGCTTCTCCGGGTCCATTGTCGTCTCGAAGAGCTGCTTTGGGTTCATTTCGCCGAGACCCTTGTAGCGCTGAATGCTGAGGCCCTTGCGGCCGTTGGCGCGAATCTGGGTCACGATGCCGAGCGGGGCGTTGAGCTCGGTCGTCGCCTCGCTCTTCTGGCCGGGGTTCTCGATGATGGTGAAACGCGGCTGTTCCGTCGGGCTGAACCGCGCGATGTCGAGTCCGATCGCGGCGAGGGCCTTGAGCAGTTTCGCCATCTCGGTGCTCTCGAAGATTTCGTGTTTCGTGCGGCGGGTCGTGGCGGAGGCCGGCTTCTTTTCGACGGGGAGCGGCGCCGGCGAGCCGTCTTCCGCCGGGCCGGAATTTTCCGACTGCTCGGTGAGGTCGGCGTTGAGCTTGTGGTCGTCGAGGTATTGCGCGAGCGCGCCTTCGTCGCGGAGGAACACGTGGCTCTCCTGATTGCCGGTGCGGACGCGGATGATGTAGCGCGGGAGGGAGTGGGTGGCGGGGTCGTGGGTGTCGAGGTACTCGTCGAGGGCGGCGCCGTAGCGGGTGACGCCGGCGCCGAGTTTCTCGAGGGCGGCGAGGTTTTCGACAATCCTGTCGATTTGCGCGGGGGCGAACACGTGGGCGTCCTTCAGGCGGGTGAGGACGACATCCTCGGAACCGAGTTCGAGGAGGATGCGGTTGAGTTGCTCGTCGTTGTCGACGTATTGCTCGCGCTTCTTGCGTTTGATTTTGTAGAGCGGAGGCTGGGCGATGTAGACGTAGCCGCGTTCGATCAGGCCCTTCATCTGGCGGTAGATGAACGTGAGCAGCCGTGTGAGGATGTGGGAGCCGTCGACGTCGGCATCCGTCATGATAATGATTTTGTGGTAACGGGCCTTCGCGGCGTTGAAGCCGCCGACGGACTCGTCGCCCTCGCCGATGCCGGTGCCGCAGGCGGTGATCAGCGTGCGGATTTCCTCGTTGGAAAGCACCTTGTCGAGCCGGGCCTTCTCGGTGTTGATGAGTTTGCCGCGGAGCGGGAGGATTGCCTGGAAACGGCGGTCGCGGCCCTGCTTGGCGGAACCGCCGGCGGAATCTCCCTCGACGATGTAGAGTTCGGTGAGCGCGGGATCGCGTTCGGAGCAGTCGGCGAGTTTGCCGGGAAGGCCGCCGCCGGAGAGGGCTCCCTTGCGCACGGTCTCGCGGGCCTTGCGGGCGGCTTCGCGGGCGCGGGCGGCGTTGAGGCCCTTGTCGACGATGCGTTTCGCGATGCCGGGATTGGTCTCGAAGAACTGCATCAGGCCCTCGTAGGTGGCGGAGCCGACGACACTCTCCACTTCGGGGGAGAGGAGTTTGACCTTGGTTTGCGACTCGAACTTTGGATCGCTGTGCTTGATCGAGATGACGGCGGCGAGACCCTCGCGTACGTCGTCACCGGTGATCTGCGGATCTTTGTCCTTGAGGAGATTGTTGGCCTTGGAGAACTGGTTGATCGCGCGGGTCAGCGCGCTGCGGAAGCCGGAGAGATGGGCGCCGCCGTCCGGATTGTGCACCGTGTTGGTATAGCAGAGGACCTGGTCGTTGTAGCTGTCGTTGTATTGGAGGACGACCTCGCAGTGGATCTCGGCGGGCTTCTCGTCGAGTTGGAGCGTCGTTTCCTTCAGGATGCGGATGGGCTTGGGGTGCAGGGGCGTCTTGCCGGTATTGATCTGCTTGACGAACTCCTCGACACCGTCCCGGTAAAAATATCGCTCGGGTTTGGCCTCGGCGGGGCGCTCGTCGGTGAAGATGATTTCGAGCCCGGAATTCAGGAACGCGAGCTCGCGGAGGCGCTGGCCGATCCGGCCGGTTTGAAACACGGTGGTGTCGCGGAATATCTCCGCGTCGGGCTTGAACGTGATGAGCGTGCCGGTGGCGCGGGCCTTGCCGATGACCTCGAGTTTTTTCACGGTCTTGCCGCGCTCGAATTTCATGTGGTGCACCTTGGCGTCGCGCGAGACCTCGACCTCGAACCATTCGGAGACGGCGTTGACGCACTTGGCGCCGACGCCGTGGGTGCCGCCGGAGAATTTGTAGCCGCCCTGGCCGTACTTGCCGCCGGAGTGGAGGGTGGTGAGCACCATTTCCACGCCGGGGATCTTATATTGTGGATGGAGGTCGACCGGGATGCCGCGACCGTTGTCGCGGATGCTGATCGAGCCATCGACATGGATGGCGACCTCGATCCGCGTGCAGAACCCGGCGAGATGTTCGTCCACCGAGTTGTCGAGCACCTCGGAAACGCAGTGATGCAGCGCCCGTTCATCGGTGCCGCCGATATACATCCCGGGCTTCTTGCGCACGGCCTCGAGCCCTTCGAGTTTGCCGAGTTTGGAGGCGTCGTAGGCGTCGGCTCCGGCTTGTTGTTTGGCGGCGTCTTGCGGGGCGGGAGAGTCGGACATGAAGGTGATTTCGGGAAGGGAGGGCGGGCAGAAAATGAAAGGGAAAAATTCCCGGAAAACCGCGGGGGAGGCGAGGGTTTTTTTGATAAAAAACCGCCCCGGAAACACCGTTCTTTTTGCGATTAAAGGCTTGCGCTTGCCGGGAGGTAGGGGACCCCGGGGTAAGCAGGGTGGCCAGGGGAGGAAACGCTCGTTTTTTGAGTGAAAAGGGGGTTTCTGGACCGGTGCGCGGACGACGGGATTGCCAATGGACTGACCCGGCAATCGTGTACCGAGCGGCAGTGACAGTCTGTCCGTCTGGCATCTAAAATCTGGGATTTCCCGGCGCGATGCGCTGGTAGGGCAATCTGCCATGAACAGGCACCGGTCATCGCGCGGAATTTCAGACCTGGAAGCGCCCCGTCAGAAGGAAGTCCGGCAGGCTGCTGAAGACTTTCGTTTGACGGTAGGGTGGTTGGCGGCACTGTGGGGTGCAGACATGCTGAACCCGCTGATTCAAGCCCTGCTCATCCTGCAAGACCGCGATTTGAAGAGGCTGGGGTTGGAGGCCCAGGCAAAGTCCGTGCCGGGCGACATCGCGCGAGTGGAGCAAAAGATCGCCGAGGAAAAGGCGGTGATCGAGGCATCGCGCATGGAGGTGCGCGAACTCGAAACCAAGAAGAAGCTGCTCGAGACCGAGATTGGATCAGCGGAGTCGAAAGTGGCGCTTTATCGAACGCAGCAGCTTTCCATCCGCAAGAACGACGAATATCAGGCGATGGGACACCAAATTGAAACGGTTCAGGCCGAGATTGCCGAGTTGGAGGGCAGGGAACTCGAGGTGATGTATTCGATCGACGAGGCGAAGAATCGATTTGTGGCGGCGGAGGCGGAACTGAAGGCCAACATCTCGGGCCACGAGGGGCGCATCGCGATGTTGCGTGAGCGGGAGGCCAGCTTGGGGGCCGAGCTCAAGGGGGTGCAGGCGGAGGTCGCGTTGGCGCGCGCTCCGGTCGAGCCGCTCAAGCTGCGCGTCTATGATCGGATCGCGGTCCGCAACCACCCGGTCGTCGTCGCGATCCACGGGGACAAGTGTGGCGGCTGCCACCTGAAGGTTTCCGGAGAGGTCGAGTCGGCGGCGCGCGGCAAGACCGTGGATCCGCTGGCGCAATTGCCGACCTGCGACCAATGCGGGCGGATCGTGTACTGGGAGGGCTGAACCCGACGCAGCTCAGGGCGGTCCGGAGAGCGCGACGAGCTTTTGTCGCCACATTGCGGCCTCCGCCGGTTTGCCCCATTTTTCGTCGGGTGCTCGAATAAGGGGTCATGCTTTACCTTTTGCCTCCAATGAATCGTCACTACCTTCATCCATTGGCGCCAGGAAATATATAGGACAAAGGGTAAAGCATGACCCCTTTAATGGGTTCGAAAATATTCCCCGGTACGAGCCTACGGCTTGACGGCGGTTTTGGGCTGCCACTCGGCCGCCTCGTCCGGCCGGCCGAGCGCGGTGCAGACGAGGGCAAGTTGCTCGGCGAGAAAACCCGGGGTCTTGCGGAGGCCGGCAGGAAGTGAGGTCAGGCGGGCGGAGAGGGCGGCGTGGCTCTCACGGAGGAGTGGTTCGGCCTCGGCGGGCTGGCCGGAACGGGCGAGTGCCTTGCCCAGTTGCCCACGCGCGTGGTGGGTGCGCCAATGATCCGGTTGAGTGCGGCCCAGCGACTCGGCAACCTGGCGCCAGACTGGCACGGCGTCGTTGTCGCGACCGGCGAGGCCCAGGGCATCGGCGAACATTTCCCCACCCGCGAGGGTGCTGGTGCCGTCGGGGCCGTGCGCACGCCGCGCGGTTTCGTAGGCCGTGCGCGCCGGTTCCAAGGCTTCTTCGTAGCGGGTCGCAAACATGAGCATCCCGGCGAGGTTCTTGAGGTAGTTCAGGGTGGTGATGTGCTCCGGAGTGAAAACACGGGCACTGGTCTCGGCCGCCTCGCGCATGAGATCAATGGCCTCGCCGAGCTGGCCGTTGCGGCCCCGGGCCAGCGCGAGTTTTTTCATGGCCGACAGGGTGGCCCCATGTTCGGGCCCCCGGGCGCGGCGGCACCCGGCGACCAGTTCTGACAAGGTGGAATCGGCCTCCGAAAATCTGCCGAGACTGTAGAGTGCGCTGCCCAGATGGCTGAGTGCGCGCAGGGTCTCGGGGTGGTCCGGCCCGAGTTGCAGGGACAGGCTGGAGTGGAGTCCACGGAGAGTCGGTTCGGCGTCCCGGGCCCCGCCCATCTCAACTTCGAGGGCGGCGAGCTTGACCCGGGTGCAGAGTGTTTCGGAGTGGCGGGGACCGTGGACCCGCACCGTCGCCGCCACGGCTTCGCGGGCGGGCACGAGGGCCTCGTCGAATCTCCCCAGCAGCCCCAGCACCGCGGCGTGATGCACGAGCGCGTTCCGAGTCAGCTCGTGATCGGGGCTGAGCGCTCTCCGGGCGCTTGCCAGGGTTTTTCGCGCGATCGATTCCGCTTTGGGGATTTGCCCGAGTCTTCGTTCGACCAGTGCCTCCGTTTGCAGTGCGCCAATCGAGGTAGGGTGGTCCCGGCCTTTGGCGCGGATCAATCCGGCGGACGCTGCGCGGACGAGCACGGCGGCGTCGTGGTTGCGGCCCAGTTCGGTGAGCGTCCCGGCCAGCCCGGCGGTGGTATGGAGGGTCTCGACGTCGTTGGCGCCGAGGTGCCAGCGGCGAAGCGAAGCGCTGCGGCGGAACTGCCGCTCCGCCTCAACGTACTCGCCCAGCGAATGGTAGGTGGCGCCCAGGGTGAAGCGAACCGCGGCCTCCGCCAGCGGCGCGTTGGCGAAGCGCCCGGGTATTCTCTCCACCGCCCGATCCACCGCGGTGCGAAGCGAGAGATTGCGATCGGGCTCAAAGGCAACCGAGGCCTGCCCCAGAAAGTCCTGGCCAAGGAAATCGGCGAGGGCTCGGTTCGAGGCGGCCTCGCCGTCGGCGCGGACCCGTTCGCGATTGATGAGCAACGCGGACACCAACGAGGCCACCGCGAGTGAAAAGGAGAGCAACCAGATGGCGGCCAGCGCGGGCCGCCGGCGGGCCCAGCTCCAGAGCTGGCCACCGGTGGAAATTGGGCGCGCCTTGATCGGCTCATTGGAAACAAAACGGCGCAAATCCTCCGCGAGCGCAGCGGCGGTGGCATAGCGGCGCGCGGGGTCGAACTCCAGGCACTTGCCGCAAATCGTCGCAAGATCGCGCGGAACCTGCGGGGCGAGGAGCCGCAGATCCGGGGCCTCGCGGCGGACGAGCAGCCCGGGCAGTTCGGCGGGTGAAGCTCCGGCAAACGGCGTGCGACCGGCCAGCATCTCGTGCAAGATCACCCCGAGGGCGTAGAGGTCGGATGGCACGCCCAACGCGGCGCTGCCGCGACTCAGCGCCTCGGGCGCAAGGTAATGGGGTGTGCCCAGAATCGCCGTGCGCGCGGTGAGTCCGGCACTGCGGTCGAGCTCGGCGGCGAGGCCGAAATCCGCGACGTGCGGTACGCCGGCCGAGAGCATGATATTTGAGGGCTTCAGATCGCGGTGCAGCACGCCGGCCGCGTGGCTGTGGGCGATCGCCTCAGCGATACTCCGCAGGAGCGTCGCGGCTTCCCGGGGCGAAAACGGCTGCGTGCGAAGGCGGCGCGCGAGGTCGCCGTCCTCGAAATAATCCATCGAGAAATAGGCGTGACCGCGATCGCGGCCGGCATCGTGGACCGCGACGATATGGGGATGGCTCAGGCGCGCGATCGTGCGGGCCTCGCGAAGAAACCGCATTTCGAGATCCGAGGTCGTGCCGCCGCCGGTGGGGAGGACCTTGAGCGCCACGATGCGGCCCAGCTGGGTGTGTTGAGCGAGATAAACCACACCCATGCCGCCGCGCCCAAGTTCGTTGATGATGGAGTAGGGGCCGAGGCGGGTCGGCCCGGCGGCGGCGCCGGCAGTTGGTATGGGCGGGGCCGAACCCGGCCGGTCCGCCATCGCCTGCGAAAAAATCCGGGCGCCGGCGCAGCGCGGGCAGACGCCCGTCGCGTCAAACGCCCGGGCCGAGGGTCGGCCGCATTGCGGACACGGGATCGGCGGAGGAAGCGGGCGGGCGTCCATGGAACATCGCGCTCAGCGGCGAAACACCGCGAGGAGATGCCGCAGCTCCTGTTCCGCATCGTCGGGATTTTCGAGGGTGGCGATGACCTCGAGCTTCACGAGTTCGGCGAGCCGGCGGGTGAGGCGGTGCAACCAGACCGCGACGGTGGCGCGCGAGGTGTCGAGCGTGGCGGCCACGCGCTCGTAGTCGCCCGGAGTCGGCGGGCTGTGCAGAAAAGGCCGCAGGGCGGCGAAGACGGTGGCCCGGCCCGCGGCGCGTTGTTCGTCGTCGAGGCGGCGGACGGCGTGGTCGAGCAGGGTGACGGCCCAGGACAACTCGTAGGCCTCGCTGGGATCGAGTTCCGGGTGTGCGACGGCGGCAAATTCCCGCTCCGCGTCGAGTTCGCTGAAATCGACAAAGGTGATTTGGCCGCCGCGTTTCAGCGCCGCGCCATGCGCACGCTCGCGGCCGACGAACTGGCGGAGCGCGCCGACGAGATAGCCGCGGAACCGGCCCCGCGCGGGATCGGGCCGGTCGAAAAAATCGCCGGCTATGAGGTGCGCAAAGAATTCCTGGGTCGTGTCCTCGGCGTCGGCGGCGGAGTGCCCGCGGCGGCGCAAATAGCTGAAAACGGGCGGCCAATAGGTGCGGCAGAGCAGTTCGAGCGCCGGCCGTCGCTGCGCCTCGTCGCCGCGCGCGTCCAGCACCACGCTCCACCGCGTGGACGCGAAATTGCCGCGAGGTGACGCCACTGGGGCGGGTTGCGGTCCGGTTGCGATCATGCCCGCGTTTATGCCCGGTCGCAACCGCCCCCGGCAACGTGTTTCATGAAAACGATGGGGACAATGGTCACTCAAAGATGGCCCTAGTGGGATAGGGCCGGTTGGTGCCGGGCCTTGCATTCCGGGCGGCGCGTCGTACGGTCTCCGCCCTTAGCTTCGGGGCCTGGTCGTCGCTCCGAGTTCTTTGATCCCAAGGCGCGGGTAACGCCGCGCCCGTTTTAGAAAGTTCGGAGAGGAAAGTCCGGACACCACAGGGCAGGATGCTGCGCCAGCTGCAAGGCGAGCGCAGGCGGCGCGCTTCAAGGCGCGTTGACGGACAGTGTCACAGAAAACATACTGCTTCGCAGTTTGAGTGAAAGGGAAAGGGAGGAGGGAGAGGGGAAACCCGATCACTCTCACCCTTACTTTCACTTCTCACTCGCGGAGCGAGGGTGAAAAGGTGGGGTAAGAGCCCACCGCGCCGACGGCGACGTCGGCGGCACGAAAAACCCCTTCCGGTGCAAGGCAAAATAGGTGGCTGGGCGGCCCGTCCATTAGCCACGGGTATGCCGCAGCCTGCGGCGTCGGCGCAAGCGGGCGACGCGGGCCACGTCCGCCGCAAGGTGGACGTGAGAGAAATGACGACCGAAGCGTCGCAAGATGCAGCACAGAATCCGGCTTACCGGCCTCGAAGCTAAGACTTCTCCGCGAGGCGGCGAAGAGTGACCAATGACCAATGACCAATGACCAGTGAGCAGTTATCGGTAATCAGTCATCAGTGACCAGAGGGCGGTATCCGATACACAGTGACATGTGGTGGCGAGGTGGCGGGCAGTTTGACGCTTTTTTACCCCAATAAAAATATGAAATTGAAAATGCTTCCGGCCGGGATGGCCGCTGGTTTGATTGCTTCGCTGTCCGCCCAGCCGCCGCCGGCAGGGGGCGGGCCCGCCTCGCGCGAGGCGGCGGCACTCGCGGAACCGTTCAAGGGCATCACGACCGACGGCACCGTGCAGCCCGGATTGTTCTCGATTCGCTCCACGGGTGTTTCGACCGAGCCGGTGCGTCAGGCTGCGGACGCGTTCCTCGCCGCCTTGACGCCCGTGCAACGCGCCAAGACGAAGTTTCCGGTCGATGACATCGAGTGGCGGAAATGGATGAACGTCCATCGCTACACCCGGCAGGGCGTGAGTTTTCAGGAAATGACCGAGGCGCAGCGCACGGTGGCGTTCGGGCTCCTGCGGGCGTCGCTGAGCGCGAAGGGGCTGAAGCTGTCGCAGGACATCATGAAGCTGAACCATACGCTCGGCGAACTGAACAACAACAATTTCACCGAATACGGCGAGTGGCTCTATCACATCACCATCATGGGCGAGCCCTCGGCCGATCGGCCGTGGGGCTGGCAGATCGACGGGCACCACCTGATCATCAATTATTTCGTGTTGCGCGATCAGGTGGTGATGGCGCCGGCGTTTTTTGGTTCGGAGCCCGTAGTGGCGCGCGCGGGCAAATACCAAGGGGTGTCGATTCTCCAGGAGGAGCAGGCGCGCGGGCTGGCGATGCTGCGTTCGCTGGATGATGCGCAACGCAAGAAGGCGGTCCTCGACGTGAACAAGACCGGCAACAACAACTATGCCGAGGGCTTCAAGGACAACGTGATCGTGCCCGCCGCGGGCCTGTCGGCGGCCGAACTCAACCCGGCGCAGCGCGAAGAGCTGCTCCAACTTGTCGGACTATTCGTGGGGAATATGGACGCCGGGCACGCGCGGGTGAAGCTGGAGGAGGTCCGCGCCCACCTCGATCGGACCCGTTTCGCGTGGGTGGGCGGAGACACGGACGACAGCGTATTTTATTTTCGGATTCACAGCCCGGTCGTGCTGATCGAGTTCGATCACCAGCGGCCGGCGAACACCCGGCACCTGCAAAAAGATCCGTCGCGGCCGATCCGCGACCACATCCACGTGGTGGTGCGGACGCCCAACGGGAACGATTACGGCAAAGATTTGCTGCGGCAGCACCTCGCGACGCAGAAGCACTGAGCCGGAACGGTTCAGCCCCAACCGCAAAAGCGACTTTTGCCCGTGACGGGAAGAAACACGAATTTCGTAGCTGCGAGCGCCAGCGAGTGGACGACGTTCGTTGGTTGAATCCACTCGCTGGCGCTCGCAGCTACGACGGAACTTCGGGCTGTTTCATGGGAGCCCAAGGTGGAGCCCGTTGTCCCCAACGGGCTGATCTGGGAGCGTACCTGCCAAAACCCGATGAGGACATCGGGTTCCACCATGCAGTGTTTTCGTTTTCGGCGAGATGATGCACTCCGACCGAATTGTTCCGATTGCGGTCCCCCGCGGACACCCGGCGGGCCCGCGCCGGCACCGCGTTTACAGACCCCACGACGCCTTGACGGCGGCGTATTGGACGGCGGTGATGTCGCTGAAGTCGACGCGGCGATACGACATCACCGTCGGGGTGAGCGGTGGGAAGCGGCCGGTGTTGAAGAACTCATGAAAGCCCCAGAGCCGGGTCGGCGCGCTGTAGTTGCGGATGCTCCAGGGTTCTCCGGCGATGCGGCTCTCGAACATGGCGACCATCGACCCGCGGATGGCGAACGTCGCGCCCCAGTTTTCGAGCAAGCGTGGAAAGTTGTGCACGCCGCCGCCGCTCATCGTGGTGTTGTTCTTGTTGGACGGCACCTGGCCGGTGAGCAGCGCCGCGGACATCTCGGTCGCGGCGCCGGCGAATTTTGTGTCGCGGGCGGCGCCCATCGTGCCGGAGGAACTGTCATAGGGAATCTTATACGTCGACGTGCTGGCGGCGGTGCCGTCGGTCAGGTTGGTCGAGCTGGGATTGGTGGTCGCCCAGCCGGCAACCCAGCCGGTGTCGACCCGGAGCGGGCTGAGGGCATCGTTCCAGCCCGAAGATTGGATGTACGTGGTGCCACTGACGGCGTAGGTGGGGTGCGAGAGGATGGTAATCGCGTCCGCAGCGACAGCGGTGGGCACTTCCGAGGTGCTGGCGATGCCGCCATCGGGATAACGGGCGCTGAACGTCGTGCTGGTTGTGGAGGAATCGATGGTGCCGTCGGCATTGTAATGACCGAGAATGTAGAGGGCGTCGTTGGTGGTGACGCTCAGCCCTGAAGGGGAGGTGGCGGTGGCGACCCGGCCGCGGCCGTTGATCAGGCGCACCCCGGAATCCTTGCGGGTCTCGGCGTCGACGGAGTGGATGTAGATGCCGCCATTCCAAGCCGTGGACGAGAGGCCACCGATGGCGTTGATCCCGCTGACCGTGCTGAAGGCGCCGGCATTAGAGGGGGTGCCGGCCGGATTGTAGATTGAGTTGGTCCAGGTGGTCGCAGTGGGGAACGCCGTGTCATACACCGTGCTGGAGGTGGCGCCGTAAAAGGTCCGTTCAATCGCCATTTTGAGGCCGACCATATCGATGTCGATCAGCCGGACTGCCTTCGGCACATAGGCGTTGGTTGACGAACGTGAAGCGCCGAAGTTGAAGTTGGTCCGACGCATGTCGGTCACGGCGGTGGGATTCAACCGGACGATGGCGCGGCCGGTCTGATTGCCGGTGGTGTTGGCGGTGGTGTTGTTGGTCCCGTAGTCCGGCTGGCCGGGCAGAATCACCTCGGTGCCGGCGTTGGTGAAGGCGCGGAACTTGCCGGCCGGGAGGCTGACGCTGGTGCCGTTGGGCAGCCGACCGGTGCGGGTGGTGGTGCTGTTGTTCACCACGATGTACAGTCCGCAGCGGGTGGAGTATTTCTGCGCCTCGACATTAACGTTGTAGCCGGCATCGGCGGACGTCAGCGGCGCCTCGATCATTTTGCGCGCGTCGTTGACCGACTGGTCGACGCCGTCGGCCGGGGTGGTGTCCTCGACGTAGTCGCCGATCGCGACCGGATTGTAGACTTGGACGCCGTGGGCGCCGGTCATGAGGTTGCCGCCATACGTGGCGGTGGCCCAGAGCCGGAACGATTCACGGGTGGCGGCGGTTTCCGACGCCTGGTTCCACTTATAGTCGCGCCAGAAGCTGGGCGTCGTGGTGCCTGGGGCGGGCCCCCATGCCGAGACAAGTCCGCCGGCAGCGGTGAGGAAGCTGTGTTGGTCGGTATAGGCGGTGATGGTGTCGGTCGCGCCGCTGCGGAACTTGGCGTTGTACTTGACGTCGGTGGTGTAGAGACCTTTCGCCGTGGTGACCGGACCGACAAAATACAGGTATGATCCGGAACTGCCCCACTTGCGGACGAAGAGCCTGCCGTTGGTGTGGACACCGCCGGCGACGGTCATGTTGCCGCCCGGCCAAAACTCGAGGTCCATGTTGTAGAAGATCGCGTGCGAGAAGAGCGGGGATGCCCGGGCCGACAGGGTCTGGGTCATGCAGGCGGTGTGAGCGGCACCGGCGGCAGTGGTGGGTGGAACAACGGTGGCCTTGGAGATGACCTTGACGTCAAACCGGAACGCGTAGCGGCCCTTCAGCGGCTCGTTGGAGTTATTGGGGTCGTTGGGATCGAAGTAGTAGAGGGCGCTGGTCGTGCTGGTGGTGACCGCGGTGATGACGCCGATGATGAGTTCTGGCGCCGTGGTGCCGGTGGTTGCGATATTGCCGCCACCCCAAAACGTCGTGGTCGGAAGGGTGATGACACCGGAGTCGGTGCCGGTGGTGAACCGCGCGCTGGTGTAGTCGGACCGGCTGCTCATCAACTGGCGGACTTGGGAGAGACCGTATTCGGAGATGGCTTCCGCGGCGTTGCGGGCCTCGATGCGCATCGCCTCGCGGTAATTCAGCCGGCGTTCGGTCATCGAGTACGACATCATGCTGGCGACGACCAGGAGCACGCCGAGCGAGATCATCAGCACGGTGCCGAGCGCGCTGCCGCGCTGGGGATGGGCGGAAGTCTTGATTTTCATGATTTAGCCCCGGGGGGAGACGGTGAAGTTGTAGGTGTTGGTGGCCGTCGCGTTCTTCACGTTGATCTGGCTGCCCGTGTGAATAAGCTCACCCTTGAGGATGATGCTGCGATTGTAGAAATTGTAGAAAAGACCCCAGGACTGAAACACGGCCGGGTTGCTGGCCGGCACTTGCACGAGCGTGGGAGAGAGCACGCCGACCGACTCCAGGACAATCGGGTAGGATGTCGGGTTGCCGATCTCGGGGATCAATCGAAACACCGGCAGGAGGGAACTCGGCGTGATGGGCAGGTCGATCTTTCGCACGGCTCCGCGATTGAAGGACTTGCCGCCGGCCGCGGGTGTCGGGGTCGAGGTTCCAGGTACGCGGAAGTAAATTATCAGTCGCGAGATCTTCCGGTCGTCGGCCGGATCCTTGTAGACGAGCACCATGCAGTCTCCGGAGTACCCGTCGGTCAGCGACGTGTCGGTCATCGTGGTGGTGAAGCCTTGGTCCGGATCATTTGGGTCAACCAGGGTGTCGACGGACCGACTGAGGTTGGAATACGATGGGAAGATGCGAAAGTAGTTCGCATACGTCGCGTTTTCCGTCATCTCCCCCGTGAATTTTCTCAGATCCTTGTTCACGAGAAGTTTTCCGATGTCGTAGTGGTAGACGCTCAACACCTGAATAAACACCCCGAGAATGCCGGCGGAAACCATGGCAAACATCGTGGTGGAAACGAGAATTTCAACGAGGGTGAAGGCTCGGCGGTGGGATCGGTTGGGAAATTTCATGGCGGCAAGGAGTCAGAAGGAAGGCACGACACTACGAATGGTGCGGATCGAGCCGCGGGTCTGCCGCAGGCGGCCGCCGTCGCGGAAGGAGTAGGTGTAGATCATCGTGATGGACTTGGCGTTCGTGACGTTGGTCGCGGTGCCGGAAAGATCCTTGATCCAGATCCAGATGTTCAGCGTGAGCGTGTCCGAAGGGTTGACGGCGGGGTATTTGATCACGATCGACTTGTTGTTGTCGACGGCCCCGGTCGGAGTCGCGCCGAGGGCGGGCATGGTCGCGGGCGGACTGCCGTTGGAAAGCGTGAGCGGGTCGGTGGTGGCCTCGTCGAGCTGGGTGGCGACGGTCACGGTCCCGGAGGCCGGCGACACCGTGAGCGAGTCGTAGTCCATGCTCTTCATCTGTTCCAGGTAACCTTGCACGATGTTGATCGCGGAATTCTGAAGGATGCTCCCCTCGGAAAGCCGGCGGGTCTGGATAATCATCGCGAGCAGGCCGCCCATGACGATGGCCATGACGGCCGAGGCCATCATGATTTCGACAAGTGTGAAGGCGTGGCGGCGGCGGTCGGCGGGCATCCCACTCGAGCCGCAAGCGAAACGGACGCAGGTTCTGACCAGAGGGCGGGATAAGTTCACGCCGTCAGTATACAGGAAGTTCGGGCATGATAGTAGAGGTCTTTAGCCACCTATAAAAATAGGTCCAAATGGCCCTAATTTCACCGGGTCGACTCCGACGCTGGCATTGCCCGGCGGAGAAAAATCTGCTGATTCGGCGGCGTGGCCGAACCTACCGACCCGTCAACAACGCTGCTTGCCCGGCCCGCGGTGGCGGCGGTGATCGTTGTGGTGGCGGCGCTGCTGGCCTATCAAAATAGTTTCTCGGGTGCGTTCACCCTCGATGACTTCGATGCGATCAAGGAAAACGCCTCGATCCGGCAACTGTGGCCGCTGTGGCCGGCGCTGTCGCCGCCGTCCGAGGCCGGCGTGGGCGGGCGACCCTTCGCGAATCTGACCTTCGCGCTCAACTACGCGATGAGCGGCACCGAGGTGTGGAGTTACCACGCGGTGAACCTGCTGATCCACGCGTCCGCGGCGCTGGCGCTGCTGGGCGTGGTCCGGCGGACCCTGCTGCTTCCCCGCCTGCGGGAACAGGTCGGCGCCGGGGCGGCTCCGCTGGCGCTGGCGAGCGCCGTCCTGTGGGTGGTGCATCCGTTGCAGACCGCCGCCGTCGATTATCTTTCTCAGCGCACGGAAGTGCTGATGAGCCTCTGCTACCTGCTCACGCTTTACGGATTCATCCGCGGGGTGGAGGGCGGGGCGAAGGGTTGGGGGGTGTTCGCGGTCGTCGCGTGCACGCTTGGCATGGCCAGCAAGGAGGTGATGGTGACGGCGCCGCTGATGGTTTTCATCTACGATCGCGCGTTTGTTGCCGGATCCTGGCGCGAGGCGTGGCGGGCGAGGCACGGGGTGCATCTCGCGCTGGCGGCCACGTGGCTGGTGCTGGCGTACCTGATGATCTCCTCGCCTTTGACGGAGCGCGGGGTCGGGTTTGGCCGGGGAGTCACCACGCTGGAATATGCGTTCACGGAGTCCCGCGCGGTGTTGGTTTACCTGGGACTGGCGGTCTGGCCGGGTTCGTTGGTGTTCGATCACGGCTGGCCCTTCCTGACGGCCCGGGAGGCGTGGCCGTATGCGATCGGGCTGGGTGGCGTGCTCACCGTGGTGGCGTACGCGTGGTGGCGCTGGCCGCGGGCGGGTTTCTGCGCCGCGTGGTTCTTGGTGCTGCTCGCGCCGTCATCGAGTGTGGTGCCGATCATTCAGCAACCGGTCGCGGAAAGCCGGCCCTATCTGGCGCTGGCGGGGCTGGTCACGCTCGGGGTCTACGCGGCTTTCCGGGTGGTCGGACCGCGGATCTGGTTGTGGTGTGGCCTGCTTGCCGTGGCGGGCATCGGACTCACCGCGATGCGCAACCTCGACTACGTCGACGAAGTCACGCTTTGGACGGATACGATCGTGAAGCGGCCGAAAAACGCGCGCGCCCACTCCAACCTGGCCGCGGCCCTCGCGCGCCTGAAGCGGATCGATGAGGCGGCGGTGCATGCGGGAGCGGCCGTGAAACTGCAGCCCCGATCGTATTTCGCGCGGACCAATCTGGGGGCGGCGCTGCTGCAAGGAGGATTGGTGCGGGAATCGATTCCGCACTTCGAGGCCGCCCTGCGGGCGCAGCCCCAGTCGTTGATCGCGCACCTGAATCTGGGCGACGCGCTCGTGCAACTGGGCAGGTTCCCGGAGGCGATGGCCCACTACGAGCAGGCACTCGCGATCAATCCGGAGCAGCCAAAAGTGCATCGCAACTACAGCGTCGCCCTGCGACTGGAAGATCGGATGGACGATGCGATCGCACACGCCCGGTCGGCGGTGCGGTTCGACCCGGAGAATGCCGACGGGCACTACAATCTCGGCAGCATCCTGCTGCAGGCGAACCGCGTCGCCGAGGCGATGCCGTACCTGGAGAAAGCGCTGCGGTTGCGGCCGAATTTTCCCGACGCCATCCGCAATCTCGAGTATGCCCGGAAGATGCTCCGCTGAACCGGGCGCCGGTCAATAACCCAGCTGCGTCGCGTACCAGGCGCGTTCGGCGGCGGTCTGCAGTTCGCGCCACACGGTGAGAGACCAGGGTTTGGCGCTGGCGATGCGGGCGAGCGATTCGTCGTAGTGGAAATTCATGTGACCGTTGGAAGTGACGGTCTTCCCGACGAATGAACCGTGAAAGCCGCCAGCGGCGGCACTGCTGCCGCCGCCGTTGCCGGTGATTGCGGAGTTGGGTGCGAAGATGCAGGCTCGGATGTTTTCGTTGCCGTTGATCGTGGTGTCGGCCGTCGTGGTGGTGTAGAGCTGCAGCGCGCCCGCCCAGGCGTTGTTGACGTACTTGGTTTTGTTCGAGCCGGTGGTGACCATAATGGAGCCGTCCGTATAAACGAACAACGAGGCGGGGGTTGGAATGGGGACGGTGGGAGCGGGGATGGTGATCGTGCCGGCCACCGCTGAGTTTCCGCTGCCCACAATAGTCACTTTTTTCCCGGCTTCGACGGTAGTGGTTGAGCCGAATGAAGCAGCCACGACAAAATAGTAGTAGCGACCGTCAGCGGTGTTTGCGAGGTCTCCGATGCGCGGCAACGTGGCAGGCACCGCGCTGCCGATGTTGTAATATTTGTCGAGTGAAGCGGTGGTCGGATAGGCCGGCATCGAGAACTGGTAGCTGAAATTGTAGTTCTTGGTGCCGTTGACCGTGCCGGTGTTGCCGTAGGCGACTGCCGAGCCCAACGACAGGGTGCCATTCACCACGCCGTTGGCACCAAGGTCGACCGTCCCCGTGAGGTCGGCGACCGTGGTGTTGGCCCGCGCCCCCGCGACGGTATAAGCGGTCCACGGCCCTGTGAGACTGTTGCTGGGATTCGAATTCCAACTATCCGCCATGGGATTGCCGTTCCAATTGATGCCGTTTTTCGCCACGACGCCGTTAACAAAGGGACCGTTAAACCGGAGCGTGACCTGGATGATCTTGATCACGGGGGTGCCACTGTCGTAGGGAGTGATCGTGGATTGGGCCACGATCAGGGGATTCCCGTCGTAGCCGTCGTAGCCGGCGACATAGACCTTGACGCTGCCGGTCGCGTTTTGGTCGAGCGGGAAGGTGGCGAGGGTGCGCCGGGCGGAACGGACGGTCGCGGACGCGGTTGCCCCGGCGCCGCCGCCGCCGGAGAGAGCCACGGTTGGGGGGGAGGTGTAAGCCGAACCACCGTTGGTGACGGAGATCGCCGTGACCCGACCACCGGCGACCGTGACCGTGGCCGTGGCTCCGCTGCCGCCGCCGCCGCTGAGCGTCACGGTCGGCGCCGAAGTGTAACCCGTGCCGCCGCTGCGGACGATGACGGCCGCCAGCTTGGTGTGGTCGCGGGTCCAACCGGACCAGGCGGTGTCCACCGCCACGCCGGCGCCCATCTGATTGAAACTCCAGACCGCCTCCTCCAGCCCGGCCTCCACGAGATTGCTCGCGGTATTGGCAAACATAGTACGCTGGGCCAGTTTCAGTGAATTGGTGCACAGCTTGATGTAGCTGACGAGCGAAACACTGATGATGGCCGCGAGCATCAGCGCCACGATCAGCACGCTGGCGCGGCGGGGCCGGGCCCGGAGGCCGGAACGCGCGGGCGGTGCGTCGGTCGTGTTCATAGGGAGATGTTCCGCATGGTGAAGGAGGCCGAAACCACGTTTTCATTGGCCGCGACCGTGCCCGAGGCCGCGCCCCGGACATTGATGGAGACCTGAATGTGCTTGGTCGTGCTGTCGCTGACAGTGGTGGCGGGGATGAGGGCGCCGACTTGGTCATGCCGGGAAAAGGTCAGGCTGGTGACCTTGAGGTTGAGCGCGGCGTTGCCGGTCCGACCGACGAGCAACCGCTGCCCCGCTGGAGGGGTTCCGCTCCCGGGTGCGACATAGACTTGGCCGGTGGTGGTGCCGTCACCCGGCAGGAGGTAGAACACCTGGTTGGTGCTGTCGTAACCGTACGTCACCTTGTTACTGGTGGTCGTGTAGTTGTGGGGCACCGTGAGCGTGACCGAGGTCCTGGTGGTGGACACGCCCACCGACCGGGTGGAGTCGGTTGAGGTCATCTCGCTCGCCATGCGCGCGTCGATCCCCAGTTGCTCGAACGCCTGGCGCGTTTGCGATTCCATCTGCGCGTAATTTTGCGCCCGCACTCCGCTGCGCAGCAGCATCGTAAAAGTGCTGAGGACACCGGCCAACACCATCGAGCCGAGCGTGCCTCCAATCAGCATCTCGACCAACGTAAAGCCCGTCGGCGGACGCGGGCGTGCCCGGCGGCTAGCTTGAAAAATAGTCATACAGCCCGTTTTGCCCATAATAAGTGACGTAGCTCCGCGACAGCGAGCGGCCGTCGTAGCTCCGCCACGTGACCGTGAGCGTGATCTTGACCATGCCGGCATTCGTCCCGGTGTGCACCGCGGTGGCGGTGCGGGTCATGCCGGTGAAGCGGGCGCCGATATGCGTGCTCGTGAAGGTGCTGTCGATCGCGACCGCCGTCGCAGTGGCCGGGTAGTTGCCGACCGTGGTCCAGTTGAGCAACCGCATCTTCTCAAATTCGTTTTGCATGATCTGCGCGGCGTAGGTGATGTTGCGCGCGGTATCGAGCGCGAGAAACGCGCTCTGCATCACGGTGATCGAGGAGGTGAGCGCGAAGGCCATGACCGCGGCGGCGATCCCAACCTCAAAAATGGTAAACCCGCGCTGGCGGCGGCGGGACAACGGGCGGGAGGAGAGGTCGCGGGGCATAGACGGAAATCACGGGTCCACCACGTCGGAATAGTCATTATTGACGAACTGGGCGGTGTAGCGATTGCGGTCGTCGGCGGTCGTGAGCTCTTTCCATTTGGAAACCCGGAAGGGGTTGCCGCCGCCGAAATTCCCGAGGGACTCATCATAGTGAAAATTGGCGTTGCCGGTCAAAGTGATGTTATTAGCGACGACCGATCCAGAAATGCTGCCGTTCCCGGTGATCGTGACATTGCCCTGCGGGGCATAGATGATGCCGCTGATAGTGCCCTGGCCGCTGACGCTGATGTCCTGAACTCCGGTCGTCTTCGTGCCCCAAATCTGAAAATTGATTGGCTGCTTGGCTTCCGCATCGTCAATCTTTCCGTTGCCATTCGTATCGACGCCATTGACCGCTCCCTGGCCGGTGAGCTTGATGTCGCCGGCGGTGTAGATTGCGAGGGATCCCCCGGTCGGAAGATCGATCATGCCGGAGCCGCCGCCGACATCAACGGCGAGCTTCTTGGGACTCGTCGTCGACGTCTCGGTGAGCTTGAGCACGACCTTGCCGGTGATGCGCAAATTGCCGCTGTTAAGATTAATTCTGGTGGCAAAGTAATAGTAATTCCCGTCGGCGTCGGCGCGCGCTGCCGCCACGTCCGCCGCCAGCGGCAACTCCAAGGAGGCTCCGCCGGTGCCGCCGATGACGGTGTCGGGCACGGTGAGATACGTCTTCGTCGGTGCGGCCACGGGATCGAAACTCGCCGAGAAGTCCGTTGAAATCCGCGCCGGATCGACATTGCCCGGCGGGGAACCCGTCCCGCGAACCGATCCCCCGCTGCCGATGGTGCTGGTTGGGTCGACCCCACCGGTGGAAACAAACCCCCAGACGTCGGCTTGTTTGATGAGGACGGCATCAACGCCCACGGAGATGCTGCCGACGCTTCCGTTGTCTTTCGCCGCTTCATTTGGCCAGACCCCAGGAGTCGGATCCGCTGGGTAACGCTCGGCGGCGGTTAGGGGATCGTTGTCGGGATCTGAATTCCAACTATCCACCGAGGTGTTGGTCCCATTGAAGACCACGCTGTTCTTGGCGACGAGCCCATTGGCGAACTTGGAGGTCTTTTTCAGGGTGACCTCGATCCATTTTTCAATGGGGGCGGCACTTGTCCCGCCAAGCGTGATGCTGGCTCGGACCGCGATGATGGGCGCGACGACGCCCTTGTAGTTTTGGACATAGACGCGCACGTATCCGGTGGCATTTTGGTCGAACCGGTAGTCCGACCATCGGCGCCAGGCATCGGAGGTGCTGGCCGAGCCGTTGTTCCGCCACCGTGGCCAGGTATAGCCCTCATCGGCGATCATCCGGTTGATGGAGTACATCGCCTCCTCGAGGCCGTTTTCGGCCAGATTGATCGCCGCGTTGTTGTAGAGGGCTCGATTGGAGATGGTCAGGCTTGTGCGGGCCAGGTGCAGATAGCTGACGAGCGAAATGCCGATCACGGAACACAGAAGCAGTGCCACAATCAGCAGAGAGCCGCGATTCAGGTGGGAAGATCGGGTGGAACGCATGGCGGGCGGGAACGAATCAGGCGGTGACGATCTTGTTGCGGAGGATGAAACGGGCGGAGAGCACCGTGTTCGAGGCACCGATCTGACTCCGGCGCTCCCGGCCCAGGCTGTTGTCCATGTACCGGGCGGCCTCGAGTGAAATTTGGAGCTGCTTGGTAGACTTGCCCGCGGCCGTGAGGGCGGCGGCGGTATTGAAGGAGGTAATGGGAGTCCCGGTGATTGTGTACCCCTTGAACTGGAACGTCGTGACATCGGTGACCAACAGACGTGTCGAGGTGACGCTGGTGAGAGGGTCAGTTACCCGGCGGAAAAACGTCTTCGCGACGCTGTCATAGCCATAGGTCACGGGGATGGTATTAACGGTGAGCGAAACGTTGTTCGCGTCGGCCCACGTGATCGCGCTGGCCTGGCGGACATCCTCGGCGAAGAGTTCCAAGGCTTTTCGGGCCTGCCCCTCCATGTCGTTATAATGTTGGATGAGCACGCCGCTGCGGACGAGAAAGACGAAGGCCGACAGCACGCCGGCCAGAATGAAAGCGGACATCGTCGTCCCGATGAGGACCTCGACGAGGGTAAACCCGGCCTTCCGGCGGCGCCCGAGCGGTTCAATTGGCTTTGGTGTAATAGTAGTCATAAAGTCCATTCTTGGCATACATAGAGCGAAACGAACGCGTGTGACTGCGGCCGTCGTACGAACGCCACGTGACGGAAATGGTGATGTAACGCACGAAGTCTGGCCGGCGTTCGTCCCGCACCACGGTGCGGCTGACCTGGAATTTCTCCGCGAGGGCGGTGCTGGAGGAAAACATCGTCGCCAGGCTCACCGCTTCGGTTTCGGGCAGTTCAGTGATGCTGTCGATGGCGGTGGTCGACGTGTTGCTCCAGGACAACAGGCGGAGGCGCTCGATTTCGCTTTGTAAGATTTGCGAGGCGAGGGTGGTGTCACGCGCCACATCGAGGGCCTTGAAGCCGGTCTGCATCGCGATCATCGACGAGGAAATGCCGAGGGCCATGACCGTGGCGGCGAGGGACACCTCCAAGATGGTGAAGGCGCGCGTGTCTCGGAGCATTCGGCGCAGGGGAGAGGCTGGGCAAAGTCGAGCGAGGTGCATTGACCTCTCGACTATAAGGCATGCCGCGGGTGGCGGTTAGAGGCGGACGGTTTGATTTTCGGACCTAGCGACAATAGGCCTGAAAGAACTGGTCACGCTGCTGCGACACCCGGAACCGGTCGGCCACGCTACGATGCGGCGATGGGGCTAAGGCTTGGCGGAACCCGTCTGCTGGACGTAGATCGCCGCGGCATGGGCCCGGCGTTTCACCCGCAGTTTTTCGAAGACGCTCACGAGATAGTTCTTCACGGTGTTCTCGCTGAGGGTGAGCTGCTCGCCGACCTGCTTGTTGGTCAGGCCATCGGCCACGAGTGCGAGCACGCGGCGCTCCTGCGCCGAGAGGACGGAGAGATCGGTCGCGCGATCCGTGCCGGCTCCGCCGCGCAACAGGCGCAAGACGCGCGACGTGGCGTCGGGATCGAGAATGGAGCGGCCGGCGGCGACATCCCGCAGCGCCTGCACGAGCCCGACGGGATCGATCTCCTTCATCAGGTAGCCCTGGGCGCCGCAGGTGACCGCCTCGTAAACGAAGTTGTCGTTTGAATACGCGGTCAGCACGACGATGCGGGTCGCGGGCAGTTCCTGCAGAATCCGCCGGCAGGCGTCGAAGCCGGAGCCGTCGGGCAACCGGATGTCGAGCAGGACGAGGTCGGGTTTGTGCTTCACGCACGCGGTGACCGCGGCCGCGACGGTGCCGGCTTCGCCGACCACGGACAGCGGCGGCTCGGTGTGGCCGGCGAGCACGGACTTGATGCCGCGACGCACGAGTTCGCTGTCGTCAACGAGCAGGATGCGGATGGGTTTCCTGGGAGATTCGGTCATAATGGAATTGGAGGGCGGTTTCATCCGGTCCGGAAGTAATACCGGCCGCAGGGCGAAGCGCCCGGCGAACGACGGGCGGCGCGCTGTATCAGTTATTCGAATTCGAGGGCGAAGACAAGCGAAACACCAGGGAAAAAACGACAGCAGCCCACAAATTGGAGGGCTGGTGCAGGCCTATCGAGATAGGCCGATTCCGACCTATCATTCTGCGAGTTCGCGTATGGTCGGTGCATTCCGGCGAGGTTTTCCGGCTCAGCCGTGTCCATTCAGTCGAGGTGCTTTTTTCCTCTGAAAACGAAACCACTGAAAGGTGGAACCCGATGTCCTCATCGGGTTTTTAGCCGTACGCTCTCCAATCAGCCCGTTGGGGACAACGGGCTCCACCTTTTGGCACAGCAGAGAAACGGGCGGCGGGTTTCTTGAACCGCCGGTCCGAAATGGTCACCAAAACGCGGTCGCCGTGGAGGTCAGCGGGAGCGAAAATTAATCAAAGGGTGAAGATCGCGGGCTGGGAGCGTTTGACAAAACCCTTGACTCTCCGGGGGGCGTTTGAGTCTTTGGCCGGCTACACCTTCCCGAACGACCATGGCCAATACCAAATCCGCAATCAAAGCAGCCCGCAAGACCGTCCGCCTGACTGAACGCAACCGCGGGGTGAAGACCCGGCTCAAGACCCTTCACAAGCAGTTGGATGCGTTGATCGAGAAGAAGGATGTCGCCGGCAGCAAATCGGCCGCCGCAGCCTACGTTTCCGCCATGGACAAGGCTGTGAAGTCAGGCGTCGTTCACCGGAACGCTGCGTCCCGCGCCAAGTCCCACGCGGCGAAAGTTTTTGCCGCCAAGTAGCTGGACCACGTTGGGGGAGCCGTCGGCCGATCTGCCGCGGTCCCGCACGAATACCTGCGCCCGGTGCACGACGGGCGTTTTTTGTTTTTAGTTGGGGGCGTCGACCACGAATGGAAAAGTCAGGGTGAGCTGGGTGCCTTTTCCGGGAGTTGATTCGAATCGCAAATGGCCACCCAATTCACGCGTCCGCTCGGATAGATTGACGCGGCCGCGGCCGGAGCCAGCCTCGGAGGAAAACGCAATCCCCTCGCCGTCGTCGACGATTTCGAGCGAGATGGTGTCAGCCACGCGGCGGAGTATGATCTGGACATTTTCCGCCCGGCTGTGGCGTACGTAATTGCTCGCGGACTCGCGGATGATTTGCAGCAGATGGAGCCGGACGGTTCCACTCAGGCGGTCGGCCAGCGGGTCGTCGATTTGCAGGGTGAAACCGAACGGGCGCACGCCTTGCATCAAGGCGAGGGTGTCACGCGTCGCCTGGCTAAATGGGATGGGACGCTCCGGTTCAGGTTCGAGGTCGTCGATAAACGCCCGCAGATCGCGAATCGTGGTATTAAGTGTGGCGCGGATCCCGTCGATCGCGCGCTCGGCGTCGTCCGGGTTGGTTCGCAGCGTCGAGCGCACGCCGGCGAGCGTCATGCCGGCGGCGTAGACGGTCTGGATCGTGCCATCGTGCAAGTCGCGACCGAGCCGGGCCCGCTCCGCGAGCATGCGCTCCAGTTCAAGGCGCTGCTCAAAGGAGGCCTCGACCAACCGGGCGAGCCGACCCATCTCATCGCTGCGGTGTGCCAGCAGCCCGGTCGGGCCGGGATCGTTGCGCGCGAGGCTGTTTCCGATCGCGCCAAGGGGGCGCAAAACCCAGGCGTAAAGCGACCCGATGAGGAGGACCGCCGTCATCAGCGAGGTCGCGGCAAACACCAGAACGGTCGACCGAAGGTGGCGTGCCGTGATTTCAAGTTCCTCGGCGCGCAGCGTGAAGAGATAATCCGCGGTGACTCCGCCCCCCGGGCCCGGAAGGGGATGGCGCAGGGTGATTTGATGCGGCTCGGGCGGGGGCAGGGGTTCGCCGGGCGGCGCGATGCGGCCCTCACAGCGGGTCAGTTTCGAAAGCAGGCGAATCTGGGCGGCATCCCAATTTTTTTGCGCGAGGAGCCACCCGCGGGGCTCGTCGGTAAGCAGGGCATCGTCCGACGGCTGCACGGGGGCGAGATAAAGCTCCGCGAGCTCGCCGGGAAGTTGGACGAAGAAGGACTCGTCCGGGGGCTTGGCCAGCAGTGTGCGGATGGCGGCCTCCGTCAAGGGCAGCGGAGTTGGTCCGCGGCTATTTTCCCGGCGCGCCGCGTAAACCAACGATCCGTCAGGCCGCAGGACCCAGGCGCCGGAAAGTTCAAACGAGTCGAGCGAGGCGTCGATGTTCACCGCCGCCCAGCGCAGGTTCGGTCGGTCGACAAACCGCACCATTTCGTCCCATTGCGCATTTTCTTCCGTAAAGTCCCGCAACCGCCGCGTCGTGAGATCGATTACGTCCGCCAGCAGGCGGGAGCGCTCGCGGATCTCCGAGGTCAGCAGGTCCGCCCTCGCCTGCTGTTGGACGCGCAGGAACAAAAACAGCGCCGCCAGCGAAAGGAAAAAAACCGCGGCCAGGATCGCGCCAAACTTCGCCGCGAGACTGGTCCGGAACGACTGGAATGGTATCGGCGGGGCCACGCCCGAGGTTCGCGCCCGGGGGACGGCCGGCAATGGCAAAGTGACGCGGTGCGGCATCCGGGGGTGCGGTTGCTGGTTGAAGAAGGCGGGCGGAGTTTCGGAGGGTGCCCCTTCGTTTTGCAACCTATACGGATCTCGAGGCCGGCGCCTGGCCAGCCATCGGTGAACGAAGCGAAAGGTTGTACCGTGCCACCACGCGATGGCGGCGACGACAAAGCGTCGCCCTCCGAAATCGACCGAAGGAGGAGGCGATGTGGCCTGACGGATGATCGGGCGATGCGTCCGGCGCCCGCTGGCCGGCCTTGCGCGACCGCGCCTCGGGCTGCCAGCATCCCGGACCGTGCCGCCTTCCGCCTCCAGTTTTCGCCGCCATTTCCTCCCGTGGGACGGGCCGTGGCTGCCGCAGGTGGCGGCGTGGCTGGCGCACGGCTGGGCCGGGCCGGGGCCGCTCGATCTCTCGCGGGTGCTCGCGGTGGTGCCGACCCGGCAGGCGGGGCGGCGGTTGCGCGAGGCGCTGGCGGAGCACGCCGCGGCGCGCGGCTCCGCGGTGTTCCCGCCGCGTACGCACACCCCGGATACGCTGCTGGCGGCCGGCGTGGCGACACCGGAGGTCGCGTCCCGGCTCGAGGCGCTGCTGGCGTGGGCCGCGGTGCTGCGCGAGGTGGACCTCGCGGCGGTGCCCGACGTCCTGCCGATCGCGCCGCCGCGCCGCGATTTCCCGTGGGCGTGGCGGCTCGCGGAGAGTTTGTCCCGGTTGCAAACCCAGCTCGCGGAGGGCGGGCTCGGCCTGGCGGATGTCGCCCCGCGCGCCGGTGACGCCTTTCCCGAGGCGGAGCGCTGGCGGCAGCTGGCCGGGCTCGAGCGGGCGCAGATCGAAAAACTCGCCACGCTTGGTCGCCGCGAACCGCATGCGGCGCGGCGGACCGGGGCACGCGAATCCGCGCCGCCGGAGGGCATCGATCGCGTAGTCGTCCTCGGTGCGCCGGATCCCCTGCCGCTCGCCCTCGACCTGTTACGCCGGTGGGCCGGGGCCGTCCCGGTGGAAATCGTGATCCACGCGCCGGCGACGGAAGCGGCGGCGTTCGATGACGCGGGCCGGCCGCTCGCCGCCGCCTGGTCCACGCGGGTCCTGGTGCGGGCGGACTTCGAGCGGCACGTTCACCTCTGCATCGATCCGGCGGCGGAAGCCGAGCGGGTGGCGGCGTTCGCGCGCGGTTACGCCCAGCCCGACGGACGGCTGGCGATCGGCGTGGCGGATGCGGAGGTCGTGCCGCCGTTGGAGAACGAACTTTCCCGCGCCGCGATCGCGAGCTACAATCCCGAAGGGCGCGGGCGACGTGGCGAGGGCCTCCACGCGCTGCTGACCGCGCTGGCGGCTCTGGCGCGCGACCCGACGGGCGACGTGGTGGCGACGCTGGCGCGATGTCCGGATTTCCTGGCGGCCCTGCGCGGGCGTTTTGGCGAGGGCTTCGCGACGACCCGGTTTCTGGCGGAGCTCGATGAGGTGAGGGCGCGTCACCTGCCGGCGAATCTCACGGCGTGGCGACGGGCGGTCACCGCGAAGGAAGCGCACCTCGCGCGGGCGCTGGGGTTGATCGAGGATCTGCAGGCGACGCTGGCGCACGGCGCATTTCCGGACCACGCGATCGCGGCGCTCAACGAGCTGTTTCGCGATCGCCGTTTCGATTTGGCGCGGCCGGAGGACGCGCGCGCGGCCGGGGGTGTGGCGGCGTGGCGCGAGGTGATGCGCGAATGCGCGGCGGCGGCGGAGTTGTTCCCCGAAACGCCGCCGGGCGAGTGGTGGGACGTGGCGCTGCGCATGTTTGGCGAAGGTCGGCGGACCGAGGAAAAAGCCGCCGGGGCGCTCGAATTGCAGGGCTGGCTCGAACTGCTGTGGGAGGACGCGCCGCATCTCGTCGTCGCGGGGCTCAACGACGGGCTGGTGCCCGAGGCGGTGGTCGGCGATGCGTTTCTGCCGGAGTCGTTGCGCGAGCGGCTCGGACTGAAAACCAACGCGGCGCGGTTCGCGCGCGACGCGTATCTGTTGCAGGCGATCGCGGCGTCGCGTCAGGCCGGTTCGACAGGCTCACGGCAGGCCGCCGGCCGGCTCGATCTGCTTTTCGCGAAAACGTCCGCGGCCGGTGACCCGCTGCGTCCGTCCCGGCTGCTCCTGCGCTGTGACGACGCGGAATTACCGCGGCGGGTGGCCTTCCTCTTCCGGGCGGTCGAGGCAACGCGACCGAATCGGCCGTGGACGCGCACCTGGAAGCTCGCCCCACGCCGTACCGCACCGCCGGCGCGGGTGCCGGTGACGGGGCTGCGGGCGTGGCTCGCGTGTCCGTTCCGATTTTACCTGCAGCACGTGCTGCGCATGGAGGCAGTTGATCCGGCGAAGGACGAACTCGACGCGCGGGATTTCGGCACGTTGTGCCATACGGCGCTTGAGGCGATGGCGCGGGAGCCGGCGTTGCGGGACTGCACGGATGAGGCGGTCCTGCGCGAATTCCTGCTGGGGGAACTGGAACGGGTGGCGCGGACGCGGTTTGGCGACGAGCTCACGCTGCCGCTGATCGTGCAGCTGGAGTCGGCGCGGCAACGGCTCGCGCGCGCGGCGGCGGTCCAGGCGCGGGAACAGGCGGCGGGTTGGCGGATCGAGCGCGTCGAGTGGGCGTTTGCGCTCGATCTCGGAGGGCTCGAAGTGCGCGGCAAGATCGACCGCGTCGACCGCCACGGGCCGACCGGCGCGTGCCGCGTGATTGACTACAAGACCTCCGACCTGGCGAGTCCGCCGCAGAAGTCGCACCTTCGTCCGCGGCGCGCCGGGGACGAGCTCCGGCCGGCGTGGGCGGGAGTCACGCTGCACGGCCGCGACCACGTGTGGGCCGATTTGCAGCTACCGCTGTACCTGCGGGCGATCGGACGGGAGCCGGACGGAGCGGCGTCACTGACTTGTGGATACTTCAACCTGCCGAAGGCGGCGGGCGAGACGGCGCTGGCCCCGTGGCCGGAACTGGGTGGGGAGTTGCTGGCGTCCGCCGCCGCGTGCGCGGACGGGGTGGCGGCGGCGATCCGCGCGGGGGAGTTCTGGCCGCCGGCGGAGGACGCGACGGGGCGGGATGCGTTTGCGATGCTGTTCCATCACGGGACGGCGGAGAGTGTGGCGTGGGAGGTCAAGCGATGAACGCGCGGCACGTGATGATCCGCGCATCGGCAGGGTCCGGGAAAACCTATGCGCTGACCAACCGTTTTGTGGCGCTGCTGGCGCGCGGGGCGCCGCCGGACCGGATCGTCGCGCTGACGTTCACGCGCAAGGCGGCGGGAGAGTTTTTCGACGAGATCCTCCAAAAGCTGGCGGGCGCGGCGGGGGACGCGACGCGGGCGGCGGAGCTGGCGCGCGAACTCGGACGGACGTCGCTCCAAGCCGGGGATTTTCAGCGGATGCTGCGCAGCGTGGCGGAGGCGATGCCCCGCCTGCGCCTTGGCACGCTGGACGGTTTTTTCGGACGGATTGCGCGGGCGTTTCCGCTCGAGCTCGGGCTGACGGGGGATTTCGAGATCCTGCAGGAGCATGCGGCGCGGAGCGAACGGCGGCGGGTGTGGCAGCGGATGTTTGCGCGGGCACCGCATGGGCTCGACGCCGCGCAGCGCGAATTCATCGAAGCCTTCAAACGCGCGACGTTCGGCACGGAGGAAAAAGGGATTGGCGCGCGGTTGGATGCGTTTCTCGACGAGCATCAGGAGAAATATCTCTCGGCGCCGGCGGTCGCGCGGTGGGGCGACGCAGAACGGATCTGGCCGGAAGGCTGTGGGTGGCTCGCGCCGACGGCGGAAAAGCCGGCCGCCGCGGTGGCGACCTTGCGGGGGATGCTGGCCCGCCGCGGGCTGCCGGAGAAACAGCTCGCGCGCTGGGCAGCGTGCTTTGCGGCGCTGGCCGGGTGGTCGCCGGGGGCCCCGCTGCCCGAGGCGGTGGAATATCTGTTGAAAAACGCGCTGCTGGTGTGGGACGATGTCCGGCGCGGGTCGGCGGAGATCACGGTGGAACGGAAAAAAGTTTCGCTGGGGCCGGAGGAATGCGCGCCGCTCGCGGTGATTGTGACCCACGTGATCGCCGGGGAGCTGGCGCGGCGGCTGGAGACGACGCGCGGGATCCACGCGGTGCTGCGGAGCTACGAGACGGTTTACCACGACGCGGTGCGGCGCGGCGGGAAACTGACGTTTGGCGACGTGCAGCGCCTGCTGCTGCCGGAGGTGAGCGGCGAAGTGCTCACGCGGTCCGCCGCGGAAGGGGAGGGCGGCCGGCTGCTGATCGATTACCGGCTGGATGCGCAATTCGATCACTGGCTGCTTGACGAGTTTCAGGACACGAGCTTTGGCCAGTGGCGGATTTTGGAAAACCTGATCGACGAGGCCGTGCAGGATGCCACGGGGGAAAGGAGTTTTTTCTGTGTCGGCGATGTGAAGCAGGCGATCTTCACGTGGCGCGAGGGCGATCCGCGGCTGTTTCGCGACATCCTCGAACGTTATAATCAGGCGGCGCCAGGCACGATCGGGGAGGAGCACCTGATACGATCGTGGCGATCGGGACCGGCGATCATTGAAATGGTCAACGCCGTGTTTGGCCGCGGCGACGTGATGGAGGGGCTGTTCCCCGGTCCGGCGAGCGCCGACTGGAATCGCGAATGGCTGGCCCATGAGTCGGCCGTGCCGCAGTTCGGCGGGCACGCGGCGTGGTTGCACGCCGACGAAGAGGAGGAGCGGTTGTCGCTCGCCGTCCGGTTGCTGCATGAGATCCGCCCGCTGGAACGTGGTCTGGAGTGCGCGGTGCTGGTGCAGACCAATGCGATGGCGGCGACGGTCGCGGATTATCTGCGCCGGGAGGGCGGCATTCCGGCCATCGCGGAATCGGATCTCCACGTGGGCACCGACAATCCGCTCGGTGCGGCGTTGCTCGCGCTGGTGCAGATGGCGGCGCATCCAGGTGACACGCTGGCGCGCGAACACGTGGCGATGACGCCCCTGGCCGGTTTACTCGCGCGGGCGGGCCTGGCGACGCCCGAGGCGATCACGCTGGGCGTGCTGGGGCAAATTCACGCGGAAGGCTTCGCCCGCACGCTGGAGCACTGGTTGCGCGAGTTGGAGGCCACGTTTGCCTCCGACGATGCGTTTTCACACGAACGCGGACGGCAATTGGTCGCGGCGGCGGCGCTCTTCGATGCCACTGGCAGCCGCGACGTGGCGGAATTTGTGGTGTTCGTGCAACGGCATGCGGTCCGCGGGGCGGAGGTGGCGGGCGCGGTGAGGGTGATGACCATTCACAAGTCCAAGGGGCTGGGCTTCGATGTCGTGCTGCTGCCGGATCTGGAAGGCCAGCGAATCGACCAGCGGCGGGGGGGCCTGGCCGTGCAGCGGGCGCCGGATCGCACGGTGGAATGGGTGCTGGAGTTGCCGCCGAAGCTGATCTTCTCGCAGGATGCGACCTTGAGCGACCATGTTCGTGCGGCGGAGGCGGAGGCGGCCTATGAGGCCCTCGCACTTCTCTATGTGGGGCTGACGCGGGCCAAGCGCGGAATGTATGTGATTACGACTCCGCCGGGAAAGTCGGAGTCGAGAAACTACCGGAAGCTCCTCGCGTCGACGCTGGGGGATAAGACTTGGTCGGCGGGCGATCCGCGATGGTTTGAGGCGATCCCGATCCTGGCCGCGACAAAGCCCGCCGAGAGCGTTCGGGCGGAGGTGGTCGCCGCGGACCGTGCTCCACGGCGACCGGCCCGACGGCCGTCGGCGGAGAAGGGCGGGGTGGTGCAGGCGGCGCAGCTGTTTGCACTCGAAGGTGCGGGGGCGCGGGCGGCTGAATTTGGCACGGCGGTGCACACGTTGCTGGCTGAAATGGAGTGGGGTGGGCCGCCGCCGGTCGCGGCGTGGAGGGCTCGCGGGGTGCCGGCGGGAGCCGTCAACGAAGCGGTCGCGTGTCTGCAGGCTCCGGCGTTGGCGGGCGTCTGGCAGCAGCCACCCGGGGGAGAAGTGTGGCGGGAGCGGGCGTTTGAAATTGTGCTCGATGGCGCCTGGGTGACGGGGGTGTTTGACCGGGTGGTGGTGTCCCGCGCCGCGGATGGTCGGGTCAGCGGAGTGTGCGTGTACGATTTCAAGACCGACCGGGTGGAGGACGAAACCCAGCTGGCGGAGGGCCTCAGGAGGCATGAGACACAGCTGAACACCTACCGGCGGGTGGCCGCCGCGATGACGGGCGTGCCGGCCGAAGTGGTCCGGTGCGAGCTGGTCTTCACTTTCAGGCAAAGATCCGTTCCGGTCCCAACGCGGTAAAATCGGCTTTACAGCGTATCGGACGGGGCGCACGGTGACCGTTCGCTAAATTAAACCACCATGGGTAACCTGAAAAAGAAACGTCGTTTGAAGATGAACAAGCATAAGCGCCGAAAGCGCTTGAAGTCGAACCGCCACAAGAAGCGTACGTGGCAGAAGTAGACGGCGCGTTTATCCCCCTCATTCGATTTTGATACCCAAAGACCCGTTGCCGACCGGCGACGGGTCTTGTTTTTCGATGGCGTAGGAGGGCGGCTCCGCCCGGCCGCCGGTGGCGAGATTTCCGCTGAAAACCGACGCGGCTGAATAAATAGTAAATGGTTTGTTCCTCCGGCAAATGCCCAACGTTTGATCTTGTAACATCGGGGTGGATTCGGAAGCTTTTGCGTCCGGTTTGCGATGCGGCTTTTACAATCGACGTCTGGCTCACCTAGCAAAAACACCCTAGTCTTGCCCTCCCACATCTAAACGAGAGCCGAATACCACGCATGCTCTTTTCCAAGAAAGCCAAAGGGTTCTTCGTCGAATTCAACGATCATGCGGTGATGTTTGCCCGGACCTCGGGCTTGAGTGCGCCATTTGAGGTGGAAGACCTGAGGGAGTGTGTGCCGAACGACCCGGCGGCGCTGGCGGAGGCGATCCGGCAGATTCAGCCGAAAAAGAGTCCCAGTGGGTACCTGCATGCGACCGTCGGGATTTTTCCGGCGAAACGACTGGTGCGGCGGCATTCGTTGGAGCTGAAGCGAACGAAGGAACCCGGCTACTTTGCCGAACTCTGCTCCCAGCAGTTCCGCATCGAGCAGGACAAGTATTCCATCGCCATCCTTAATGCGAACGACGGGTCAGATTACGACGTGGCCAAGAGCACGCAAAAGGATGTCATTTTTTGCGGACTGCCGACGGAAGACGTCAATGCGATCCAGGCGTCATTGCTCGAAAGCGGCATCTACCCCGAACGCCTGGAACTTGGCTCCATGGCGGTCCTCGGCGGGGTGGTCGACTACCTGGCGCAGGCCAAGTCGAAGAGCCCCACGCTCGTCCTCGAAATCGGCGCGGATGCGACGCACTCCTTCATCCTGACCGCGGGTGGAGCGGAGGCCTCCCGGCCGATCCCGCAGGGCCTCGATGCGATGGTGCCCATCGTGCAAAAAGAACTCGGACTCAAGGATGAGGAGTCGGCGCGAAAGCTTTTTTATTCAAACACCTTCGATTTCACCGGCATGGGGCCTTTGCTGACGAAGCGGCTGCTCAAGGAACTGCAGTCTTCGATTGGTTTCTACGAAGTCCAGACGGGCCAGTCGGTCGGTCAGGTGCTGTGTACGCAGCTCTCGCCCAAGCTGGGCTGGCTCGACGCGGCCATCGCGACCTCCCTGGGTATTCCCAGCTTGAAGATCGACCCGGCCGCGTGGCTTCAGTCCCGCCAGATTTCCATCCCGGAGGTCTTGGTAAAGGTCACGCAGGACGTCCGTTGGCTCGGCATCCTCGGCCTCATGGCCCAATACAACGCTGTCCATGCTGTCCCTGCTGAAGAAAAAAAGTGACGCCTCCGCCGCGCCGGCGTTGCCGAACTGGCACCCGAATTTCCGCAATTATGAAAAATTGCCGGACATCAAGGTCGTGCGCACGGCGTTCTTCGTCAACGGCGCCGCGGTGTCGCTCGCGCTGGCGTTGGGGATTTTCTTTGGTTTCAAGGAATGGCAGCTGCGGGTCGTGAAGATCCAGATTGCCGAGGAACAGCGAAAGATTGATCGCGACAAGCGGCCAAGCGATCTGGCGATTGCGCAGTACAAAAAATTTCAGACTGAGGAAGCCCGCATCAACGAGGTGGCGGCGTTCGTCAAATCGAAGCAGTTGGTATCCGGCCTGTTGATGCGATTGGGTGAGACCCTGCCGAACAACATCGCGATCGACAACGTCGACCTGCGGGCTGACGGGATGGCGCTGCGCCTCTCCGTGCGGGGAGATGCCGTCAAGGCGAGCGGTTACGCGACGGCCTATCTGGACCAGCTCAAGGCGGACAAGGAACTTTCGAATTTTGGCGAGTTTACTTGGACGGGCCAGCCCACCCGCAATCCGTCGACCGGCCGGATGGCGGTTGAATTCAGCCTGAAGTTGAAGCCGGCGACGGAGGTGAAAAAATAATGACCAGCGCGGAACAAATTGCCCTGCTCAAGAAGAACCCGATCAGCGTGGGGTGTGGCGTGTTGAGCCTGCTGCTGGTGGCGGGGATCTATTTTCGGAGCGACGAAATCCCGACGGCTGAGGCTGAACTGGTGCAGAAGATCGCCGACGCGGAGCGTCTGGCCGTGAATCTCAAGTATTCTGAGAAACTGAAGGAACAGCTCGATGCCCTGGTGGTGGCCAATAAGGAAATCGACTCGCGCATCATTCGGGCCAGCCAGGTCGGCACCAACACCCAGTACTTTTACAAACTTGAGAGCGACACCGGGGTAAAGCTCGTCGAGTTCCGCCCAATGACGTTCTCCGCCCCGGCCAAAGGGGCCAAGAACAGCTACACCCCGGTGGGTTTTGCCGTGTCGGTTCAGGGCAGCCTGCCCCAAGTTCTTGATTTTCTGCGCTTGCTCGAAGGGGGTGCGCACTACTCGCGGGTGTTGCTCGCGTCGGTCTCCGGCAACATGACGAACCGCAAGGCGCTGCTGACCCTGCAAATCAACCACCTCGAACTTCTCGGTTTACCATGAAGACGCTGCCCGTGTTCGTAGGAGTCCTTTTCTTGTCGGTCACTGTCCCGGGTTGGGGCGCGGCCGCGCGCATCACCTCTGATTTGGTGCCACTGCAAAAACGGCAGTCGACCTTGGAGACCGCCGAAGGACTCGCGCGCCGCAAGGCCCCGGATCCGGTCCCGGCGGATATTGCTTCGCCCTTCAATCCGGTCGATTTCGACAAACCGGATCCATCCGACGTCCCAGTGGTTTCGAAAACGACGGGACCCGGTGGGGCGGCGAGTGGTACGCCGGCGGTTGCCCAGCCAGCGGCGCCGCCGACGGATCGCAAGATTCTTGAGATCCTGGCTGCACAGATTCTGCCCACGGGAATGATTCGGCGAGGAGCCTCGCCCGTGCTCACTTTCCCCAAAGGCATCAAGGCGATGGAAATCGGTACACGCTTCACAGCGGGGTATGAGAATCAGGATTACGAGCTCGAACTCGTGGCCATCGACCAAACTACTTTCACGCTTCGCTACCGCGGCGAGGACATCATCCGGCCCATCAAACCTGTCCGCTAACATGAAACGCATGCCCCAGCCGATTTTCCGTTTTGCCCTGCTGGCACTCTTGCCAGTCGCTCCGATCGTAGCCCAGCAACCGGCGCCCGTCACTCCGGCCGTGGAAGCGCCGGCCGCCCCGGCGGTCGTTCCGACGACGCCCGCGCCGGCCGCCGACTCCCCGGCGAATGCGCCGGCCCTCGCCGACAAGCCGGCGTCCGAGGCCGCAGCCACCGCCGCGGCGAAGCCCGCCGCTACTGGTGCCGACGCCGCCTCCAAGGGCAAGGATGCGGTGGGCCGCGACACGCTCTCGGTTGATTTTCCGGATGAGGACATTCGCAACATCCTGCGCAACGTCTCGGACCTTTTTGAATTGAACATCATCATGCCCGATGCGCTGCAGGGCAAGACCACGATCAAGCTGCGCGATGTCACCTGGCGCCAGATTTTCGAAAGCGTCCTCCAGCCGGTGAGCTACACCTACAAGGAAGAGGGGAACATCATCAAGATCATCAGCAACGAAAGCCTCGCGCAGGAACCCACCTCCACGGACGTATTCTTGGTCAACTACGCCAAGGCCGCCGATATTTTGCCCACGGTCTCCTCGCTGGTCGACGCGGCGGCCGGTGGCAAGATCGTGGTCGATTCGCGCAGCAACAGCCTTATCATCACCGAGCGCCCGTCGCGGATGAACCGCATCCGCCCGATTATCGAGCAACTCGACCGGGCGACGGACCAGGTGATGATCGAGTCGAAATTCATCGAGGTGACGGACAGCGATGTGAAAAACATCGGGGTGAACTGGTCTTCGCTCGACAAATTCCAGATTGCGGCCGGCGGCCTGGGCGGCGCATTCAATCAGAATCGCGGGCAGGTCGGCAGCGACGGTTTCAACAGCACCCGGGGCACGACGGGGGTCAGGAGTGACGGAACCACACGCACGGGCTCCACTGGCACCACGGACGGGAGCACGACGACGAACAACGCTTCGCAGAATTCCGGTTCGACCAATACGGGCAGCGTCTCGTCGACCAACGGTACCGCCGCCTCGACGTCGACGACCGGCACCAGTGGCGGTCTCACGAATACGACAACCATCCAAGGCTCGACTGGCGTCACCAGTACGGTGACCAACGGCACAAACAATGCGGTGACCGACGGCGTCACCAATGCGTTTAACAACCTGGCCTCGCTGGTGAACAACGACGGCACGGCCCGCAGTCTCAATGCGGTCTTCTCCGCGAGCGAGTTCAAGTTGATCCTGAGCGCGCTGCAGACGCAGAGCCAGGTGAAGATCGTCTCCAATCCGACGATCGTCACGCTCAACAACACCGAGGCCGTCATCAACGTGGGCCAGGAACGCCCCATTCCCCGCTACCAGTACAACCAGCAGACCGGCAATCTCGAGGTCAACGGCTTCGATTTCAAACCGATCGGCGTCATTCTCAAGGTCACGCCGCAGGTGAATTCGCGGGGTTTCATCAAGCTGATGGTGGCCCCGGAAGTGAGCCAGTCGCTGAACAACGTGATTTTCAACGGCAATGCGATTCCGATCATCGACACCCGTAAAACGAACACCCAGGTGTCGCTGCGCGACGGCTTCACGATGGGCATTGGCGGCCTCCTCACGGCTTCTTCTTCCGATAGCAACAACAAGGTTCCCATTCTTGGCTCAATTCCCCTCTTGGGCCGGCTGTTCAAGAGCGATTCGAAGCGAGTCGAGTCGACCAATCTGATCATCTTCATCACCGCGAAGACGATCAGCGCCGAGGGCGCCTCCATCGAGCAGGTGTTCGACTCCGAGCGCGTCCGCCAGCTCAACCTCCGCCGCGAGGATCTCCCCGGCCACCGTGACGGCTCCAATCCGTTCATTGGCGAGTCAAATTCCAGCGAAAAACCGGCCGCCAAGAAATCGTTCTTCCAAACTGCCCCTAAGGCGGAGACGAAGAAATGAACGTGCAACCGCTCCCAATCTTTTTCCCACGAGGTGTCTCCATGAAACCTTGGCAACAATTCCTTCTCGCCGCGACCATCGGGGTCCTCAGCGCCGCGTCCGCGTTGGCGGCACCCGTCATCAGCCCGACCGGCGTCAGCGCCGCCGCGTCTTCGGTCGCACCGAATACCTCGATTGTGATCTCAATCTCGGCATCCAATGCCGGTGCGGCCACCCCGGCTGACGACCACGCTGCCGGTGGCTCCGTCACCGGCATAGTGACCTTCACCCATCGGGTGACCGGGGCGACGATCACGACCGGTTCGGTGGCGTTCACCAGCGCGGCAGCGGTCGCCGGTGCCGGTGGCACCGGCACGTACACCCGGAATTTCACCATTCCCACCATCACGTCGCAGGCCGGGGTTTACGATGCCTCCGTCACGCTCTCCGCCGCCAGCGCTGGAACGGCTTCGGGTTCCTTCACATCCTCGAGTGTCCTGACCGTCACGGGCACGCCCGATTTCGACCTCACTGGCCTGACGTATCCCGCCGGCACCGCCTATCGCGGGGGCGACGTCATCGCGATGACGGTCAGCTACACCAACCGCACCTCGACCAACGGCTCGTACAATGTGCCGTACGTCTCGAGCACCAACAGCAATGCCTCGTATTTCCGGATCGAGATCATCCTTTCGAGCAACCCGACGTTCGGCGATGCAGACGACTTCCTGCTGACCTCGCACGACATTACCGCGTCGTCGTCCGCGCCGCTGAACGCCAACAGCACGAGCACGACGATTAACTGGAACCAGCTCCTGCCGGGAAATTTCGCCGGCTCATACTATGTGATGGCGAAGATCGACACGAACTCGGGGGTCACGGAAACGGTGGAGGCCGATCTCACGGACAATGGTAACAACATCTACTACTCGCCCGACAACAATGCCGCGCGCATCACTCTGCTCCCGACGAATTTTCCCACGGTCTACCGGACCAGTGCGAGCGGCAATGCCTTCAGCGACAACCCCTCGGTTTCGAGCGATGGGCGCTACACCGCGTTTGCCTCCGATGCGACGAATCTCGGTACGGGCGACACCAACGGGGTGCGCGACATTTTTCTCTACGACAACCAGACGGCGACCGTCCGGAAAATCAGCCTCTCGCAGCAAGGCAGCCAGACGAACAGTGCCTCCAACAACCCGGCGATTTCCGGCAACGGCACCTATGTCGCCTTCTCCTCGGATGCGACGAACCTGATTACGAGCGACACCAATGGCTTCAGCGAAATTTACGTGGTCAATGTCCTGACGGGTACGCTGGCCCGCATGAGTCTGGCCAGCGACGGCACGCAGGCCAACGGCGGCAGTTTCAAGCCCGCGATCAGCACCACCGGGCGCTATGTGGCGTTTGAATCGACCGCGACCAACCTGATCGCCGCCGGCACGACGGCGGGCGTGACTCACATTTACCTGCGCGACCGCGACGTGAGTGGCAGCGGCACCTTCGATACCGCGGGCAACGTTTCGACGGTGTTGATCTCGCAGACCACGGGTGGCACGGCCGGCAACGGTAACAGCATTCAGGCCAGCATCAGCGGCGGCGGACAGTACGTCGCGTTCGCCTCCGATGCGACCAACCTGGGCGGGACGGTCACGTCGGGCATTCGCAACATCTACTTGCGCGATGTTACCACCCCTACCACGACGCTGGTCTCGTTCGACACCGGTGCCGGCGCGGCCGATGGCTCGAGCCGCGCTCCGTCGATCAATCAAAACAACGGTGTGACCACTGGCAACTTCGCCGACGGTCGCTATATTGCCTTCGGTTCGGTGGCGACCGATTTGATCGCGTCGGACACCAACGGCGTATCCGATATCTTCGTTTACGACCGGGTGGCCGCCACGATTTCCCGGGCCAGCGTCGATACGAACGGAGTGCAGGGCGGCGATCCCTCGGCCACCACGGCGCAGCAGCTTGGCAGCATCAACCCGAGCATCAGTTCCACCGGTCGCTACCTGGCGTTTTCGTCGCTGGTGGCCAATTTCTCCCGCGGAGATTCGGTTGGCCAGTACCAAGGAAGCGGCGCGACCGCCACGGCCTCGCTGACCTTGGGCGCCGTCTCGTCGATCGCGGTTACCGCGAACGGCACTCTGTACAGCCAGTCGAGCGTGCCCTCAGTGATTATCTTTGGCGGGGGCGGCAGCGGAGCCACGGCCACCGCCACAGTGAGCGCCGCTGGCCTCGTCACAGGTATCGCCGTGACCGCCGGCGGCTCGGGTTACACGAGCGCGCCGTCCGTCGTGGTTGCGTCCGATGCCAACACGTCGCTCGACGTTTTCGTCGCTGATCGTGATTCGGGTGGTACCGTCACCAGTGGCGCGGGCACCTTGGGCACCGGGGGCAATATCGCGACGACGATGGCGAGTGTGAACCGCTTCGGCTATCAGACAGGCGGCCTGCTGGGTACGCCCAGCACCGCGGCTTCGGATGTTTATCCGGTCATCAGTGGCGACGGTCGCTGGGTCGCGTTTCCCTCGGATGCGGAAAACACCGGCGGCATCGTGCACAATGCAACTAATCGCTCTTCGCCGGACTCTAATACCTTCCGCGATGTGTTCTTGCACGACCGCCGGATCAATGCGCTCCCGTCCGCGACCACTCCGCCGAGCGTTTCGATCACAAGCCCGATCACGGGCACGACTTATCCCGTCAACAGCGCGCTCACACTCGTCGGCAGCGCGAGTGCGCCGGCTGGCACGATTGCGAGCGTGCAGTTCTTCGTGAACGGCACGAGCCTCGCGACCGATACGACGTTCCCCTACAACGCGACCTGGACACCGACGGCGGTGGGCACGTTTGCGCTGAGCGCGCTGGTCACCGACTCGTTTGGCAATCAGGCCGTCTCGAGCAACGTAAACGTCACGATTTCGGCTGTGAGCCCGAACTCACCGACGGTCAGCATTTCGTCGCCGGCGGCGGGCGCCTCGCTGTTCGCCAACTCCGCGACGACGATTTCGGCCACGGCGGCCGACAGTACCACGGACACGACCGGTACGATTGCCAGTGTGGCGTTTTATGCGACAAACGTGCTCATTGGCACGGACACAACTTTTCCGTACAGCGTTGCGTTCACACCGACCGCGACCGGCACGTATACGTTGACCGCGGTCGCGACGGACAACGGCGGCAATCAAACCACGAGCGCCGGCGTAAACGTTTCCGTCACCAACCTCACAGCGCCCGCGATCAGCATCACTTCGCCCACGCCGGTTCAAATCAACTCCGCCACGACGATCACCGCCACCGCGACGTCGGGCGGTTCCATTGCCAGTGTTCAGTTCCTGGCCAACGGAACCTTACTTGGCACCACCACGGCCTCCCCCTTCACGTTTTCGTGGACTCCGACCGCTGCGGGTACCTATACTTTGACTGCCGTTGCAACCGACAATCTCGGATCGCAGACCACTTCCGCGGGCATCAGCGTCGTGGTCAGTGCCGGCACATCGCCGGTGGTGAGCATCTCCTCGCCGTCGGCCGGCACGATTTCGGTTAATAACACCCAGACCATCACCGCCACCGCCACCGACTCCACCGATGGCACACCGGTGACGGTACAGTTCTTTGTCAACGGCTTGTCACTCGGTCCCGACACCGTATTTCCGTATACGGCGTCGTGGACGCCGACCACCGCCGGTATTTTCTCACTGCTTGCGGTCGCCACCGACAATCTCGGCAACCGGACGACGTCGTCGGCTGTGTCCATGACGGTCAGTTCCGGAACCGCGCCCTCGGGTGTCGCGATCTCGTCGCCGTCGGCGGGCGCTGCGATTGCGAACGGCTCGTCCAACACAATCACCGCCACCGCCACCGCCAATTCCGGCACGATCGTGAGTGTGCAGTTTTTTGCCAATGGCGTGACCTTGGGTTCGGATACGACTTTTCCCTACACGGCGACGTTTACGCCGGTCGCCAACGGCAGCCACTCGCTGACCGCGATGGCGACGGATACACTCGGGAACCAGACGACGAGCGCGGCGGTCGCGGTAACGGTCGCGGCGAACGCCTCGCCATCTTTCACTTCACTGACGCCGGCCAACGGCGCCTCGGTCGGGGTGGGATCGGCGAACACGGTGACCGCGGTTGTCGCCGACACCGACGGCACGATCGCGAGTGTGCAGTTTTTCGTGAACGGCACCTCGATCGGCACCGATGCCACGTCGCCTTACACCGTCACGTGGACTCCGACGCTCGCGGGAAGCTATTCGCTCACGGCGCTTGTCACGGACAACCTTGGCGCCACGACCACGTCGTCGACCAACACGGTCACCGTGACGGGTGGCAACCAACCCACCGTGACGATTAACGCGCCGACCACCGGTTCATCCTGGGCCGTCAACTCCACCGCAACGGTTACGGCCACGGCGACCGCGGTCACCGGGACGATTGCGAGCGTGCAGTTCTTCGCGAACAGCGTTTCACTGGGTACGGACACGGTGTTCCCGTACACGGCCTCATGGTTGCCGACGGCCACTGGCACCTACTCGCTGACGGCTCTCACGACGGACACGGCTGGCAACCAGGCGACAAGCTCGGCTGTAAGCGTCACGGTCGCGGCCAACCAGGTGCCGGCCTTCACCTCCCTCACTCCTGCCAACGGGGCTTCCGTGGGAGTCGGTTCTTCGAACACCGTGACGGCGGTCGTCACTGACCCCGACGGCACCGTTGCCAGCGTACAGTTCTTCGCGAATGGGGTTTCCCTCGGCACCGACTCAAGTTCGCCCTACACCGCTTCATGGGTTCCGACCATTGCGGGCAGCTATACGATCACCGCTGCCGTGACCGATAACCTTGGCGTGACCACGACGTCATCGACGAACACCGTCACCGTGACCGGTGGCAACGCCCCGACTGCGACCGTCACAGCGCCGACCACCGGGTCTTCAATCGCAGTCAACTCCTCGACCACGCTCACCGCGACGGCCACGGCGGCCACGGGAACGATTGCGAGTGTGCAGTTCCTCGCCAACAGCGTGGCCATCAGTACCGACACCACGTTCCCCTACTCCGCGACGTTTTCCCCGACCGCCAACGGGACTTATGCGATCACCGCGCTGGCGACCGACACGGCCGGCAATCAGGCGACCAGTTCGGCGGTCAGTGTGACGGTCGCTTCCAATGCCTCGCCCACGGTCAGCATCACGGCTCCGCTCACCGGTGCCACCGTCGGTGTTGGATCTTCGAATACAATTGCCGCGACTGCCGCCGATACCGACGGATCGATTGCGAGCGTCCAGTTCCTGATCAACGGCACCGCGTTGAGCACTGATACCACTTCGCCCTATACCGCGACTTGGACGCCGACGATTCGTGGCAGCTACTCCCTCACCACCATCGCAACCGACAACCTGGGTGCCACCACGACCTCGTCCACGATCAGTGTGACAGTAACAGGCGGCAACGAACCGTCCGTCGCGATTTCCTCGCCGACCACCGGTTCCGCCCTGGCGGTCAATTCCAGCACCACGGTAACTGCCACCGCGACTCCCGTCACTGGCACCATCGCGAGCGTGCAGTTCTTTGCCAACGGCGGGTCCCTCGGTACCGACACGACGTTCCCGTATACGGCGACCTTCGCCCCTACCGCCAACGGCACCTACTCGCTGACGGCGGTGGCCACTGACACCGCCGGTAACCAAGCCACCAGTTCCGCCGCGAGTGTGACGGTGGCCGCGAACGTCTCGCCTTCTTTCACTTCGCTGACGCCGGCCAACCTTGCCTCCGTTGGGGTGGGTTCGGCGAACACGGTGACGGCGGTTGTCGCCGATACCGATGGCACGATTGCGAGTGTCCAGTTCCTCGTCAACGGGGTCTCGCTCGGGACGGACCCATCGTCGCCTTACACCGTCACGTGGACTCCGACGTTGGCGGGCAGCTATTCCCTCACGGCCGTCGTTACCGACAACCTCGGTGCGACCACGACATCGTCGACGAATACGATTACCGTGACCGGCGGCAACGCTCCGACCGTTTCTGCGCCAACGACGGGCTCCAGCCTGGCGGTGAATTCGAGCGCCGCGGTGACCGCGACCGCGACTGCCGCCACGGGTACGATTGCGAGCGTGCAGTTCTTTGCCAACGGGGTCTCGCTGGGCGCGGCCGACACTTCCTTCCCGTACACCGCGACCTTCACCCCGACGGCCAACGGCACCTACTCGCTCACCGCCACCGCGACTGACACTGCGGGGAATTCGGCGACAAGTTCCGCCACCACGGTTACGGTCGCCGCCAACCAATCACCTGCGGTCACGATCGGCGCGCCGCTTACCGGTGCCACGGTCGGCGTGGGTTCGAGCAACACGTTTTCCGCCACGGCAACCGACGCCGACGGCACGATCGTCAGCGTGCAGTTCCTCGCCAACGGCGTCGCGGTCGGCACCGATACCACGTTCCCGTATTCGGTCACGTGGACTCCGACGGTGGCTGGGGCGATCTCCCTGACCGCGATCGCGACGGACAATCTCGGTGCCACCACGACCTCGGCGACCATTTCCGTCACCGTGTCCGGCGGCAACGCGCCGTCGGTCAGTGTCACCTCGCCGTCGGCCGGCGCCGCCGTGGCCAATGGCTCGACCAACACACTCACCGCCACCGCCACCGCCGCCACCGGCACGATTGCCAGCGTGCAGTTCTTTGCCAATGGCGTATCGCTCGGAACGGATACCACCTTCCCGTACACGGCGACATGGACGCCGACGGCCAATGGCACGATTTCGCTCACGGCGCTCGCGATCGACACCGCCGGCAATCAGGCCACCAGCTCCGCCGTGAGTGCGACCGTGGCTGCGAACGCGTCGCCGTCCTTTACGTCGCTGACGCCGGCCGGCGGCGCCTCCGTTGGGGTGGGTTCGGTGAACACGGTGACCGCGGTCGTCGCCGACACCGATGGCACGATTGCGAGTGTGCAGTTTCTCGTGAACGGCGTCTCGATCGGGACCGACACGACTTCGGCTTATACCGCCACGTGGACTCCGACGCTGGCAGGCAGCTACTCCCTCACCGCCGTCGTCACCGATAACCTCGGTGCCACCACGACTTCGTCGACCAACACGGTCACCGTCACGGGCGGCAATGCCCCGACGGTCGCAATCGCTTCACCCGCCACCGGATCGACGATACTCGCAAACTCCACCCAGACCATCGTCGTCTCCGCCACGGCGGTCACCGGCACCATCACCCAGGTTGAATTCTTCGACAACGGCACGTCGCTCGGCGCTGATGTGACGTATCCCTACAACGCCAGCTGGACACCGACTGCGACCGGCACGCATGTGCTCACCGCCATCGCCACCGATTCGGCCGGCAACCGGGCGACGAGCGCATCGGTCTCCATCACGGTTGCGACGATCAGCACGACCTTCCCGACCGTGAGCATTTCTTCTCCTGCCGCCGGAGCTGCGGTGGTGGTGGGATTTCCGACCACCATTTCCGCCACCGCTGCTGACTCCGACGGAACGATCTCGTTCGTCGAGTTCTTCGCCAATGGCAGCTCCGTCGGAGTCGATACCACCGGCTTGTATCGCGGGTCGTTCACGCCGCTCAGCGCGGGCGATTATGTGCTGACCGCTGTCGCGGTCGACAACAACGGCAACCGGACGACGAGTGCGACGGTCACCGTCTCGGCCTCCAACGCCGGTGCGCCGTCCGTCAGCATCTCCAGTCCGACCACTGGCGACACTTACACGGTCGGCAGTGCCATCAGCCTTTCGAGCTCCGCCGCGCTGGGCAGTGGGGTTGTCGTGGGCGTGGAGTACTTTGCCAACGGGGTTGCACTCACCTCGATTCAAACACCATCAGTCGGCCAGGGTGGCATACCGTTCTACAACTTTACCTGGACGCCTGCGGCGGCTGGCACCTATGTGTTCACGGCCGCTGCGTCTGACGCAGCCGGAAATCGGACCATTTCGGCGCCGATTACTGTCACCGTAACCAACATCGCCGCGCCGACCGTGGCCGTTACGAGCCCCGCCGCCGCCGCCACCCTGGCGGTGAATACCACGCGGACCCTCACCGCCACCGCCGCTTCCGCGGCAGGATCGATCAGCCAGGTGGAGTTCTTTGTGAACGGCGCCAGCGTGGGCGTTGACACCACGTTCCCGTACACCGGGACGTGGACCCCGACCTCGCCCGGCACGTATGCGTTGCGCGCCGTGGCGCGCGACAACCTCGGCAACCTGACGACGTCAGCCGCGATCAGTGTGAGCGTCACCTCCGGCACGGCTCCCACCGTGAGCGTCACCGCCCCAACTGCCGCGTCGAACGTTTCAGTCAACGCTGCGACCACCCTCACCGCCACCGCGACCGCCAACACTGGCACCATCGCAAGCGTGCAATTTTTCGCCAATGGCCTGTCGCAGGGGACTGATACGGTGTTCCCCTACACCGCAAGTTGGACGCCGACGGCACTCGGTACTTATTTGCTGACTGCGCTCGCGACGGACACGGTTGGAAATCAGACGACGTCGGCGGCCATTACAGTTTCGGTGATCGATCCGGCCGCCGCCCCGTCCGTCAGTGTGACGAGCCCAACCGCCGGCACCACTGTCACAGGAGCCACGACGATTACGGCGAGCGCCACGCCAATTGGCGCTGCGACGATTGCCAGCGTGCAGTTCTTCGCCAGCGGAGTGTCGCTTGGCACCGACGCCACCTCACCGTACAGCGTCGCGTGGACGCCGACGACGGCGGGAAGTGTCACTCTGACCGCAGTGGCGACCGACAGTCTCGGGCTACAGTCGACCTCTGCGAGCGTGGCTGTCACGGTCACCCTCGGAACGCCGCCCACCGTGTCGATTACCGCTCCGACTTCGGGCAGCACGGTGAACCGGAGCACGGCGGTCGCCGTCACGGCCAACGCCGCCGATGCCGACGGCACGATCGCCAGCGTGCAGTTCTTCGCCGACGGCACCGCGATCGGCACCGATACGGTTGCGCCTTACTCGGTGACCTGGACTCCCACGGCCAACGGAAGCGTCGTCCTCACGGCGCGGGCGACAGACAATCAAGGCAATGTGGTCACTTCCTCCAGCGTGACGGTTTCCGTCGCCACCGGACAGCCTCCCGTGGTCACCATCACGGCACCGCTCGATTTGACGCCGGTCAACAATACGCAGGCCACGACGCTTACGGCGACCGCGACCGATGCGGACGGCTCGATTGCGAGCGTGAGGTTTGTCGCCAACGGCGTGACCGTCGGCACGGCGCTCACCTCTCCGTATTCCGTTTCGTGGACGCCTGGTGTCGTCGGTAATTTTAATGTCACCGCGGTCGCCACGGACAATCTCGGCAACACCACGACCTCCGCCTCGATCAAAATCTACTCGGCGGCGGCGCCGTCAATCAGCGTTTCCGGTGCTTCTGTGAGCCCGGCGGGCGCCAAGCCTGGCGAGTCAATCGCGGTCGCGGTCAGCGTGGTCAACGCCAGCTTCACCAACGTCGTCGACAACGTCTCCAACAATATCGTCCCGACGGCGACGCCGGCGAATCAATGGGCGGTCGGCGGCACCGCGACGTTTAACCTGACGTTCACCCATGCGGTCACCGGCGATACCTTCACCCGCAATGGAATCACCGGCTCGGTGAGCACCGCCGTTCCCGGGAAGGACGGCACCGGCACCGTGACCGTCAACACCACCGTTCCGACTTCGACAACGCAGGCCGGTGGATACAAGATCTCTGCCACCCTCGTGAGTGCCACCGGCAGTGGTGTCACCGTGGGAACTCCCGCCTCGTTTTCCTCGTCACTCGCGGCCCTCACGGTCACCGGCAAGCCCGACTTGGTTATTACCGCCCTCACCTATCCCGCAGGCACAGCCTACAAGGGTGGCGACATCATCGCGATGACGGTCTCGTACAACAATCCCGTCACGAGTCCCGGCGGAGTGAACAATGTGCCGTATGTGCCGTCGATCAATGGCGACGGCTCGTTTGCGCGCATCGAGGTCATCCTGTCGAGCAATCCCACCTTCGGAGACAGTGATGACTTCTTGCTCACTTCCCACGATCTCAGTTCCACGATTTTGGCCAATGGCACCAATACGACGATCAGCTGGAATCAGCTTCTCCCCGGCAATTACGTTGGCTCGTTCTATGTGATGGCCAGGATCGACTCGCTCAACCGCGTGTCGGAGACGGTGGACAACGATTTGTCGCTCAACGGCAACAACACGTGGTTCAACGAGACCGACGCCGCGCGGATTTCGATTCTGCCCGCCAACTTCCCGACCGTCTACTGGGCGAGCCCGGGCAGCAATGGCTTCAGCGACAATCCCGCCATCTCGGGCTCCGGGCGTTACGTCGCCTTCGCCTCTGACTCGACGACTCTCGGTACGGGCGACAGCAACACAACGCGGGACATCTTCCTCTTCGATAGCCAGACCTCGTTGGTCCGCCGTATCAATCTGTCGCTGCAAGGCCAGCAGGCCAACGGGCCCTCGAACCAGCCGGCGATTTCATCCGACGGCGGGTTTGTGGCGTTCTCCTCCGAGGCGACCAACCTCGTGCTGGGTGACACTAATGGATTCAGCGACATCTTTGTGGTCAATACATTGACTGGTGCCATCTCGCGCGAAAGCGTCGACAGCTCCCTTGGCCAGGCGAACGGCTCGAATTTCAAGCCCGCGATCAGTTCGGATGGCCGTTATGTCGTCTTCGAATCCACCGCGACCAACCTCGTCGCCACGCCGGTTGTCGCGTCCGGTGTCACACACATCTATCGTCGTGATCGCACCACGGGTACAACGGTTCTCGTTTCCCAGACTTCCGGTGGAGTTATTGCCAACGGCAACAGTTTGCAGGCGACAGTGAGCGGCGACGGCCAGTTTGTGGCCTTTGCGTCCGACGCCACCAACCTTGTGGCCGGCGACGTCAACGGTGTGCGCGACATCTTCCTGCGCGATGTCACCGGTGGCTCGACCATCCGCGTCAGCGTTTCCTCCGGCGGCGTTGCCGGCAACGGCGCGAGCCGCGCGCCGTCGATCAATCGCAATCCGGGGGTGGCCACCGACGGTCGCTACATCGCTTTCGGTTCCGAGGCGACAAACTTGGTCGCGGGAGATTCCAACGGCGTGTCCGATATTTTCGTCTATGACCGCGTCGCCGCCACGACCGTGCGGGTCAGCGTTTCGAGCGCCGGCGTCGAGGCCACCGATCCTTCCGCCGCCGGCCTCAAACTCGGCAGCATCAATCCGAGCATCAGCTCCACCGGCCGCTATGTGACGTTTGCCTCGCTCGCCAACAATCTCGCCACCGGCGATGCCGATGGCCGCGTCGCCACTCCCGCAGTCGATTCGAACAGCGCGGTCGACGTTTTTGTGCATGACCGCGATTTCGATGCCGATGGCATTTTCGACGAGACCGGCCCCACCGACCGCTCGACCACGCTCGTCAGCGTAAACCGCTTCGGCTACCAGACGCTCAGTCTTCTCGGCACTCCGAGCACCTCGGCTTCCGATATCTATCCGGTGATCAGCGATGACGGCCGTTGGGTCGCGTTGCCGTCCGATGCCGAAAACACCGCCGGTCTGGTCCATGGCGCCACTAACCGCACGTCGCCTGATTCGAATGCCTTCCGCGACATCTTCCTGCATGATCGTCGCATCAACGCCGTCGGTGCTCCCGGTACGCCGCCCACTGTCACCATTACGAGCCCCGGCACGGGAACCTCCGTCCTCGTGAACAACGCCGTTCCAGTCACCGCGAGCGCGACCACGACCAATGGCGTGGTCGCCAGCGTCCAGTTCTTTGTCAACGGCGTCAGCGTCGGCACCGACACCACCTTCCCCTACGGCACAACGTGGACCCCGGCCGCCACCGGATCCTACACTCTCACCGCGCTGGTCACCGACAGCTTTGGCAACCTGGGTGTCTCGTCCAACATCGCCCTGACCGTCAACGCCGCGCCTAGCGTCGGTATCACGGCGCCGGCGGCCGGCGCTCTCCTCTCGGTCAATGTGGCCACCACGATCACGGCCACGGCTGCGGCCTCCAACCCGGGCGCGACCATCGCGAGCGTGCAGTTCTTCGCCAACAACGTCTCGGTCGGCACCGATGTCACCGCGCCCTACACCATGGCGTGGACTCCGACGACCGCGGGTAACTTTGCCCTGACCGCCGTCGCCACCGACAGCAACGGCATCCAGACGACCTCGGCCGCGATCAACGTGCGGGCGGGTTCGCCGCCCACGGTCACCATCACTCCCCTGGCTGGTAGTGTACTCGTCAATACATCGCAGACGCTCTCCGCCGCCGCCACTTCCCCCAACGGTACGATCGCGAGCGTCCAGTTCTTCGTGAACGGCGTTGCGCTCGGCGCCGCCGATGCGAGCTTCCCGTACACCGCGGTTTGGTCCCCCACCGCCGTCGGCAATTTCACCCTCACCGCCGTGGCGATCGACAGCGTCGGCAACAGCACGACCTCGGCTGCGGTCACCGGCGTGGTCACAAGCGGCACCGTGCCGACCGTCAGCATCACGGCGCCGGCCAATAATGCGGTTGTCGCGGTCGGGTCCTCTGCCTCCGTCACGGCCACCGCTGCGGCCACCACCGCCGGTGCCACCATCGCCAATGTGCAATTCTTCGCCAATGGCGTGGCCGTCGGTGCGCCCGACACAACGTTTCCCTATGCTGCGACTTGGACGCCCACGGCGCGTGGCACCTATAGCCTGACGGCTGTCGCCACCGATACCGCCGGCAACTTCACCACCAGTACGGCCGTGAGTGTGACAGTCGACACCAATGTGGCGCCGACCGTGACCGTGACGGCACCCGCGACCTTGGGAGTCGGCGTGGCGACGGCCGTGACCGCCACTGCGGCCGACAGCGACGGTACGATTGCCAGCGTGCAATTCTTCGCCAATGGAACGGCGATTGGAACGCCCATCACCGCGGCGCCGTACACGATTAATTTTACCTCGGCGATCGCCGGCAGCATCGCGATTACCGCGAGGGCGACGGACGATCTGGGGGCCGGCACCACCTCGGCGCCGGTGACCATTACCGTCTCGGCCGGAAATGCTCCGGCGGTGGCGATCTCTTCTCCGGGTTCCGGCTCCGCGATCCCGGTCAACGTCGCCCAGAGTGTCACGGCGACGGCGACGGCGGCCACGGGTTCGATTGCCACCGTTGATTTCCGGGTGGTCACGGGTGGAATCACCACCGTGCTCGCGGCCGATACGACCTTCCCCTATGCGACCACGTGGACCCCGACGGCGGTTGGCGCTTACACTCTCACGGCCACGGCGACGGATTCCAACGGCAACCAAGCCGTCGCTTCGTCCGTGATCACCGTGACGGCGACCGGCAACGCGGGACCCTCGGTGAGTATCTCCAGCCCGCTTGGTGGTGCGACGTACACGGCCGGCACCCCGGTGGTGCTCTTTGCCAACGCGAGCGACTCGAATGGCTCCGTCTCGAGCGTCCGCTTTTTGGTCGACGGACAAGTGGTTGGGGGGCTCCTCGCGAGTTCGCCTTATACTACCGTCTGGACTCCGTCGGCCGCCGCGACCTACGCGATTACCGCCATCGCGGTGGACAGCGACTTCAATGCGACCACCAGTGCGGCCATCAGCGTGACGATTTCCGCCGCGAGCGGAGTGGTTCCCACGGTTACCATCACGAACCCCTTGGCCGGGGCGGCGCTCACCACCCGTTCGACCGTTCCGATCGTCGCCGGCGTCTCCTCGGTGGCGGTCACCTCCGTCCAGTTCTTTGACAACGGCGCGCTGCTCGGCACCGACAACACTTCACCGTTCTCCTTCGACTGGACACCTTCGACCCCTGGAACCCACCGGCTCGTCGCCGTGGCCACGGCCGGTGCCAACATCGTCTCGTCTGCGCCTGTGGATATCGCCGTCACCGCGGCTACCAGCCCCGTTGCGCCCACCGTCGGTCTGACGTCACCGTCCGCTGGCGCCGTGGTGTCCATTGGAACCACACCTCCGGCCACCGTGACGCTGACCGCCAATGCGTCCGACACCGATGGAACGATTGCGCGGGTCGACTTCTTGGTGAACGGCACGCAGGTGGGTTCGGACAGTGCTTTCCCCTATACTATTCCGTTCACCCCCACGTCAATCGGCTCGTATATCGTCACCGCGGTGGCGGTGGACAACGCCGGAAACGTGAATACGAGTGCCAGTGTCACGTTTACGACCATCGCGTCGAATGCCCCCACGGTGACGATAACCGGCCCGGCGGCCCTGGCCAGTCTTCCGGTCAATGTCGTCCAGCAGGTCGACGCGACGGTCGTGCCGGCGGCCAACAGAACGATTGTTAGCGTACAGTTCAAGGCCAATGGCGTTGATATTGGCGGACCGGATACGACGTTTCCGTACAGCGTCAATTGGACGCCCACGGCACCAGGGGCGGTGACGCTCACGGCGGTCGCCACCGACGACAACTCCATTCCCGGAACTTCGAACGGTGTGGCGGTCACAGTTACGCCGGGCACGCCTCCGACGGCCGCGCTCACGAGCCCATCTGCGGGAGCCAGTCTCACGGTGGGTGTTGCCACGACCCTTACCGCGACGGCGACGGCGGTGGCTCCGGCGACGATTTCGAGGGTGGAATTCCGCGTGAACGGAGTTTCGCAGGGAGTCGATACGACTTTCCCGTACAGTGTCTCGTACACTCCGGCCGCCGTGGGCATCGGTCTGCAATTCACCGTGGTTGCGACCGACAGCTTGGGTAACACTTTCACCACTCCCGTTTCCGCGGTGAATGTCGTCTCGCAGCCCGGGCCGACCGTCTTGCTAACCGCCCCGTTGGGTGGGAGCACCATCGTCGTTGGAACACCGACAACTGTTACGGCGACCGCCGTACCGGTGGCGGCCGGCACGACCGTTACGAGTGTGCAATTCTTCGCGAATGGCGTCTCGATTGGCACGTCGGTGGTTACGCCATATTCGGTGAGCTGGCTGCCGACCACGGGCGGTGCCTTTGCCCTCACCGCCAGGGCCACGGATAGCAACGGCACCTCAACGGTTTCAGCTGCCGTCAACGTCGCCGTCACCACCCCTCCCGCCATCGTGACCATCACGGGTCCAGCTGCCGGCGCGACCCTCGCGGTCAACACGCCGCAGACCATCGCGGCCACAGCCACCACCACGACCGGTACTGTCACCAAGGTGGATTTCTTCGTGAATGGCGTGGCGCTCACGTCGGACACCATCTTCCCCTTCAGCGCGGCCTGGACTCCGCTCACCCCCGGCATCTTTGCTCTGACGGCGAAGGCGACTGACAATTTTGGCACCGCCACAGATTCGGCGGTCACCACCGTGACGGTTGCCGGCGGCAATGTGCCTACGGTCGCAATTTCCACTCCGCTGTCCGGCAGTACCGTTACCGCTGGTACTCCGCAATCAGTCGTCGTCAACGCCGCTGCGGCCAACGGCACAATTTCCAGTGTCGAGTTGTTTGCCAACAACGTGACGCTCGGCAGCGACAGCACGTTCCCCTACAATTTCACTTGGACGCCCGGCGGTCTCGGTGCGGTGTCGCTTACCGCTATCGCCACGGATTCGCAGGGCAATCGCTCGGTGAGTGTTCCGGTGAGTGTCACGGTCGCCGGCATCAGCATTGGTGCGCCCGCGGTGTCGCTGACCGCTCCTGCCGCCGGAGCCTCGCTCCCGGTTGGAGTTGCCACGCTCATCACGGCCACGGCCACCGACGCCGACGGTACGATTGCGCAGGTCGAGTTCTTCTCCAGTGGCGTCTCCCTCGGTGTCGATACGGTGTTCCCGTACAACTTCGCCTTCACTCCTGGAGCCACGGGCAGCTATGTTCTCACGGCCCGTGCCACGGATAACGGTGGTAATGTTGTGACGAGTGCGGCGGTAAACGTCTCCGTTAGTGGCGGCACGGCCCCGAGTGTTGCCATTTCAGCTCCGGCCAGCGGTGCGGTGCTGGGGGTGAACGCTCCGCAGACCATCACAGCAACGGCCACTTCCTCGACCGGCTTCATCGCGAGCGTGCAATTCTTCCTTAACGGCGCTCCGCTCTCCACCGACACGACCTTCCCGTATTCCGCACCGTGGACCCCTGGTGCCATCGGATCCTACACCCTGACTGCGCGGGCCACCGACAACCTCGGCAACATCACCGACTCCGCCGTTGTGGCTGTCACGGTCGGGGCCTCTGCCGCGCCGACGGTGTCCCTCACCAATCCGGCTACGGGCAGTTCCTACACGGTCGGCACACCGCTGACGGTGGCCGCGAACGCCGCCGATTCCGACGGCTCCATCGCCGAGGTGCGGTTCTTCGTCAATGGCGTGCCACTCGGCGCCGCCGACACGGTCTCACCCTACAGTGTCGTGTGGACCGCCAACTCCGTGGGTGTCTATTCGCTCTCCGCGCAGGCGACCGATAACAATGGCAACGTCACGACCAGTTCGGCCATCACCGTCACGATCGGGGCCAACGCCGCGCCGACCATCGCGCTGACCAGTCCCGCGACAGGCAGCTATAGCCTTGGCAATCTCGTGCTCGTCGCGGCCAATGCCAACGACTCCGATGGTTCCATCGCCAGCGTCCAGTTCTTCGCCAACGGGCTCGCGATCGGCACGACGACCTCGGCGCCGTTTAATGTCAGCTGGCGTCCGACTCTCGCCGGTACTTTTGCGATCACGGCGCAAGCGACCGACAATGTGGGCAATGTGGCCACCGCCGGGCCGGTAAACGTGGGTATCACCGCAACCGCAGCTCCGGCCGTTACGATTACCAATCCCGTCGTGGGCACGCTCTACGGCGTCGGTAATGCGATTCCGTTCGCCGCCGCCCCGAGCGGTGGCAATGGCCCGATCGCGCAGGTGCAGTTCTTCGTGAATGGTACGAGTCTCGGCACTCCCGACAATGTTTCGCCGTATTCGGCCATCTGGACGCCGAATGCGCCAGGGCTCTACAGTCTGCTGGCCATCGCGACCGACAGCGCGGGGCTCTCGTCATCGAGCTCAGCCACGATGAACATCACCATCAGCGGCAACGCGGCGCCGACGGTGGCGATCACGAGCCCGCAGAGCGGCACCAGTGTCAATGGCGGTGCGACCGTCAACCTTACCGCTATGGCCGCGGATGCCGATGGCACGGTTGCGTCGGTGCGCTTTATCGCCAACGGCAACGTGGTCGGTACGGCGACGGCCATCCCCTACAACACCGCCTGGGTGCCGAGTGCCGCCGGTTCCTATTCGGTCACCGCTCAAGCGCTGGACAGTTCGGGCAACGTCACCAATTCCTCGCCGATTACGGTCTCGGTTGTCGCCAATCGTGCGCCCACAGTTTCTCTCACGGCGCCTGGCAATGGATCAACCGCGCGGGTCGGTGGCTCCACCGTGCTCTCGGCCACGGCAAACGATGCTGATGGGACAATTGCCAGTGTGCAGTTCTTCGCCAACGGGCTCGCCATTGGCCCCGCCGATACAACCGCACCTTACACGACCACCTGGACTCCGGGAGCCGAGGGCATCTACCGGATTTCCGCGACGGCGCTCGACAACTCCGGTGCCGCCACCGTTTCCAGCGAGATTACGGTGCTGGCCATTATCCCCGGGGCCAAGGGTGCCGACATCACCTATACCGGAAACTACGCCGGACTCGCCGAAACCGGACGATTCGCCGCGATTAGTGTCCGCGGCAACAACGCCACCTTCATCGGATTCTCCACCACGGCCCCCAACCGCGTCTATTTCTTCTCCGGCATGCCGGTCGAGGTCACGGGCGGATTCTCGCAATTTGATACGCTGGGCCGGCCGCTGATCTCGGGTACGGCCACGGATACCGGTGCAACGGGCACGCTCGACGGCGGGCGGGTCACATTCATTGGCACCGTCGGATTTGGCGCCGGAACGGGTGTCGCCTCCGGCTACTACACTGGCGGCCTCAGTGGCCGGCCGGACAGCACCTTCGTCGCCATCGTCGGGCCCGATGGCTCGATTGCAGTCTATGCGGCAGACGGCACCTTCCGCGATGCCGGTGCCAGCACCCTTACCGCGTCGGGCAGCTTTAGCGTCACGACCCAGTCCGGTGTTCGCTTCATCGGCCGCGCCGATCCGGCCACCGGTTTCCTCACCGGTTCGATGACCGGCGGACTCGGGGGGACTTTTTCGGCCGCCGTCTCGTCCGGAGTTTCGTTTAGCGACGGCTTCCTGAAGAATCTGTCAACTCGCGGACAAGTTGGAGCGGGCGGCGACATTCTCATCGCCGGATTTGTGGTGGCGGGCGACGTGCCGAAACAGGTGCTCATCCGTGCGATCGGTCCGTCGCTCTCGGCCTTTGGTGTCACGGGTGCGCTGGCGGATCCGATCCTTCAGCTCTTCACCGGCAACTCGCTCTCGAACACCAATGACAACTGGGGCGGCGCCACCGCCATCAGCACCGCGGCTAATCTGGTCGGAGCCTTCGCTCTTGCCCCGACGAGTCTCGATGCGGTGATTCTCGCCACGTTGCCACCGGGTTCCTACACGGCTCAAGTCAGCGGTGCCGGTGGTTCGACCGGTGTGGCGCTGGTGGAAATCTACGACGCCGACACCCTCCAGCCGTTCTCGACGCAAAAGGTGACCAACGTCGCCACGCGTGGCGTGGTCGGCACGGGCCAGGGCCAGCTCATCGCGGGCTTCGTGGTTACAGGCAACACCTCCAAGAAGGTCCTCATCCGCGCCGTCGGTCCCACTCTCGGAGCGGCGCCATTCAGTGTCCCGGGCGTACTGGCGGATCCGCAGCTGCGGCTGCTGCAAGGCGCGAGCACCGTGGTGCGTGAAAACGACAATTGGGAAATGGGCAACGATCGGGCCCTCATCATCGAGGCGTCCGCCAAGGTGGGCGCCTTCCCGCTGGCCGTCGGTGCCAAAGATGCCGCCATCCTCCTCAACCTGCCGCCGGGTTCCTACAGCGCACAGGTCACCGGTCCGGGTACGACCACCGGTGTCGCGCTCATTGAGGTCTACGAGGTGCCGTAACCCGAATCCCTCCAGGCCGGGTTTTTCTACCAGAGCCCGGCCATGAAACCGGTGGCGGCCTTGATCGCCACCACTCCCGCGTTCTTTGCCGCGTGCGCCGCAAAGCACGGCAACAGCGATCGCTGCGGATTCCATGGCGCGAACCTCGCCGTATAGAACCACAGCGAGGCGGCCAGCACGACCACCGTGCTCCAGGCTCCTTTGCGCGTGAGGGTCAGCCGAAAGCCGGCGTCATCCCACTCCCAGAGAAATGGATGCAGGAGGGCGAAGGCCACGGATGCCGCCCCCGCGCCCAACCAGAGGACGGCGCGTCCCCGATTTTCAACTACAAGCCAGCCGCGAAAAATCAGCTCCTCCAGGACTGGAGCCCCGCCGATGGCATAGAGCGCCAGCAGCCACGTCATCCGTGATTGCTCCGCCGCGACACCCAGGGAGATCTCCCCGGCGGTCTCGGCGGCCAGCAATCCCAGCGCTCCGACGATGGCAATCACGGTTGCGCGCGCCGGGGCCAGCGTGGCGCCGGGCAGCGGGTGAGGGTGGGGGCGTCCAGCACTGGCCGCGCGGACGTCATCGCGCCAGAGTTTCGCCCCGTAGGCGCCGGCGACGGTCAAAAGGATGAGCAGGATGGGATGATGCACGGGTGGATCGGCAACCGCCGGGGGTGGCCGGCGTACGTAATCGATTCGGGGGACTTTGCGCAGTAAAATCCGTGACTATTGATTGGTCATTTCCGATTGGGGTCCTAATTTCCTGCCGCCATGAGCAGCGCATACCCGCAGTCCGCCGAATGGGCCGCCGCATCCACCCTGCCCGGAACGGCGGCGGGGCCAGTGGTGGCCAAACCACACGCGTTTGCCGGTGTTTTCGCGCTGCTTGCTGCGCACCTCGCCGAACTCGATCGTTTCCTGCACGGCCAACTGGGCGCGTTCGAGCCGGAAATCCGCTCCATGGTCGGATATTGCATCGACACCTCCGGTAAACGCATCCGCCCCGCCTTGGTTTTCCTCAGCGGATGGCGCGGACCGGGGGTGGTTCCCCCCGACCTGGTGCGCGTCGCCGCCGTCGTGGAACTCGTGCACCTTGCCACCCTGGTGCACGACGACATCATGGACGAGGCCGACCTTCGCCGCAGCCGTCGCACCGCTTCGCGCCAGTACGGTCCGACCGCCGCGGTGCTGCTCGGGGATGCGCTCTTTGCCCATGCACTGCACCTCGCGACGCAGTTCCCCACCAATGAAGTCTGCGCCGCAGTGTCGGATTCCACGCGCCGGGTTTGCGCCGGGGAGATCGTGCAGACCCTGCGCCGGGGTTCGACCGAGGTCACTCGCGCCGACTATCAGCGCATCGTCGACCTGAAGACCGCCGAACTTTTTCGCGTCTCGTGCTTCCTGGGCGCCCGCCTCGGGGACCTCGAACCGGAATATGTCGCAGCGGCCAGCCGCTTTGGCCGGCACCTGGGCATCGCGTATCAAATTTTTGATGACCTGGTCGATTTTTTCGGCGAGGAGCGGCGCATTGGCAAGACGCTCGGCACGGATCTCGCGAGCGGCAAACTCACGCTGCCGCTGCTGGCCCTGCTCGAGCGCTTGCCGGCCGCCGAGGCGGCCATGCTCAATCGCGAAATCACCGGCGAACGCCCGCCCCAGCTGGCGCTGCGACTCCGGCAAATGGGGGAACTCGGGGTGTTTGCCGAGGTGGCGGGAGCCGTGCAGACCCAAGTCGACGCGGCCTGCGCGGCGCTGCGTCCGTGGCCGCATCTCGCCCCGACACCCCTGTTGCTCGGGCTGGGTGAGATTTTGCAGGCTCAAGTTGCCGGGTTGAAGCGATCACCCTGAGACTCGGGCACCGGGCAGGCTGGCGGTGAAGATCGGCTCCGGCGCAGCGCTGCTTCGCGGCCCAGCGACCGGCCAACCGGGAAATTCGCGCGGAATGTGCTTTTCGACGCGTTTTCGATTTGCGCCCGAGCCCGCGATGCAATCCTGTTTCGGCGTGATCGAAGCGACCAAAGTTCTGGGCAAGACGCTTGTCGCGTCGCCGGAGCGCCAACAGGAGGCGGATGCCGACCTCGATGTCGTGCGTCGGGTGCAGGCGGGGGATGTCGCCGCCTTCGATCACTTGATCCTCAAGTATCGCGAGCGAGTCTACGGTATCCTCTATAACATGACATCGAATCGGGAGGACGCGGCGGATTTGACTCAGGACGCCTTCATCAAGGCTTTCCAGTCGATCCACCGCTTTGGCGGCCAATCATCGTTCTTTACCTGGTTATACCGGATCGCGGTCAACTCGACCCTGAGCCACCTTCGCAAGGCCCGGCTGCGATCTTTCTTCAGCCTTGAGAATCTCGATTCAGACGAACCGATCTCGAAGGAAGTTATTGCCGCGCTGACAGATAAGACCGGCGCGGATCGCGATACATTCGTTCACGAACTGCAGGAAAAATTGAACGATGCGATGCAAAAGCTGTCTATCAAGCATCGTACTGTGGTTACATTATTCGAAATCGAAGGCCTTGGCCACCATGAGATCGCGCAGGTCATGAACTGTTCTGTCGGCACTGTGAGATCCCGCCTGCATTACGCAAAGCAGCTGCTGCAGTCGGAATTGCAGCCCTACATCCGCCGATGAAGCACGAGAACAAGCGCGCCATTTCGGTCGAAGATCTTTTGCGTCTAAAACGTGCCGAACGTCCCCGGGGTGAGTTCTGGGAAGAATTTGACCGTCAATTGCGGGCGAAGCAGCTGGCTGCTCTGGTTGGCCGGCGTCCTTGGTGGCAGGATCTGTCGCGTATTTTTTCGAGTTTTGGCCGCTATCATCTTCCGCTCGGAGCGGCGACAGTTCTCGCGGTCACGTTTGTTTCAGTCCGGGTCAATCAACCCTCGGTCTCGGCGACAGATGCGGAATCGGCGCCCGCGGTTGTCATGTCAGTGCCTGTGCCAGCCGCCGTGTCGACGCCGATCCGAGTTGAAAGTGACGCGGTGGGATTGGTTTCGGCAGGTTCGACTGCGGCTGAAGTATTAACACAGTCGCAGGCCCAAGACATTGTTTCCCCGACGGCGGTGGCCGCGCCCAACCCGGGCGAATTCTCCCGGATGATTCCCTTGATGGGAGTGGCGCTTTGGCAGCCGGAGGAAACCGGCGCGACGCGGCTCCCGCGCTTCGTCGATTCCGCGTTGGCCGCGACGGCCGCGGCGGAGCCCGTCATCTCGCGCAGCCGGTTGAGCCAGAGCAGCCCCTTCGAGACCCGGACGCTGCCCTCCCGCGCCGCGATTGAACCGCTTCAGCAGATTTCCACGCCAAGCGAGCGCCGCGGCTCCCGGATTCTCTTGGCGATGGTTTCGATGACCACGGTCGAGAACGCGATGCGCACCACCGAACGGGCCGCCAGCCGCCTCTCCGAGGATCAGCTTTACGACCAGATTCATCGCTTCGGTGCCCGGGGTGCCGGAGTGAACGTGAAGTTCTGACGCAGCCTCGACGGTGCTTTCGCAAAACCCCGCTTTCTGCGGGGTTTCTTTTTTCCGAACCTGTCGCCCCACGTATCTGCTCTGCTCCCATGCCCGTCCATCAAGCGACGCTGACCATCCCGACCCGGGGCCAAGGGACTTACGAGATCACCGCCGCCGTCGCCCGGGAGGTTGCGGGCAGCGGCGTCGAGTGCGGCCTGGTGTCGGTTTTCTGCCAGCACACCAGTTGTTCGCTCGTGACCATGGAAAACGCGGATCCGTCGGCGCGACGGGACCTGGAGGGGTGGTTGAATCGTCTGGTGCGGGAGGACGACGCAAACTTCGAACACACGCTCGAAGGCCCCGACGACATGCCCAGCCACATCAAGATGGCGCTCACCCGGACGAGCGAAACCGTTCCAGTGGCCGCGGGGCGAATGCTGCTTGGCACGTGGCAGGGAATCTTTCTCTGGGAACACCGTCGGGCTCCGCACTCGCGCAACGTCATCGTGACGGTGGTGGCGTAGGAAGGGACAGCGGCCTTCGGCCGCGGAACCAGGAGCCAGCGGGGGACGGGCGGGATTGCTTCAGTGCTTCGCTGACAGGCAGGCGCCGCAACCATTCACGAAGAAATCGTTGCCCTTGTCATCGACCAAAATGAAGGCCGGAAAATCCTGCACGTCGATTTTCCAGACGGCCTCCATTCCCAGCTCGGGATATTCGAGCACCTCAACGTGCCGGATGTTTTCCTTGGCGAGGATTGCCGCGGGCCCGCCGATGCTGCCGAGATAAAATCCGCCGTATTTCTTGCAGGCGTTCGTCACGGGCATGCCGCGGTTGCCCTTGGCCAGCATCACCAGCGAACCGCCATGCGATTGAAAGAGATCAACATAGCTATCCATCCGGCCGGCAGTGGTCGGGCCGAATGATCCCGACGCGTATCCCGTGGGCGTCTTCGCCGGGCCGGCATAGTAGACCGGATGGTCCTTCAAGTACTGCGGCAGGCCCTGGCCGGCATCGATGCGTTCCTTCAGTTTGGCATGGGCGATGTCGCGCGCGACGATTAAGGTTCCGGTCAACGACACCCGGGTCGTCACCGGGTGTTTCGAGAGTTCGGCGAGAATCTCGCGCATGGGACGGTCGAGATCGACGCGGACGATTCGGTCGTCCTTCCAGAGGCGGCGGGCCGCGGGGATGAAGCGTCCGGGGTTCGGCTCCATTTTTTCGAGGAAGATTCCGTCCCGCGTGATCTTTCCCTTGATATTGCGATCCGCGCTGCACGAAACGCCCATGGCCACCGGGCAGCTGGCACCGTGGCGCGGCAGCCGGATGACCCGCACGTCGAGGGCAAAATATTTTCCGCCGAACTGCGCGCCGATTCCCGTGGCCCGTGCAATTTGCAGCACCCGCTCCTCCATCGCGAGATCCCGGAAGGCGCGACCGTGCTCGTTGCCGGTCACCGGCAGGGCGTCGAGATATTTCGCCGAGGCCAGTTTCAGTGTCTTCATGCACGCTTCCGCGCTCGTGCCGCCTACGATAAAAACCAGATGGTACGGCGGGCAGGCCGAGGTGCCGAGCAGCGGCAGCTTCTCGGCGACGAATTTCTCGAAGCTCTTCGGGTTCAGCAGCGCCTTGGTTTCCTGGAACAGAAACATCTTGTTCGCCGATCCGCCGCCCTTCGCCACGAAAAGAAATTCATACTTCGCCCCTTCCGTGGCCATGAGATCGATCTGGGCGGGAAGATTCGTTCCGGTATTGACCTCGTGCCACATGTCGAGCGGCGCGGTCTGGGAGTAGCGGAGATTTTCCTTGGTAAAACATTCGTAGATCCCGCGGGAGATCCACTCGGCGTCGTTGGCGCCCGTCCAGACTTGCTGGCCCTTTTTCGCGATCACCGCCGCGGTGCCGGTATCCTGACACATCGGCAGGATGCCCTCGGCGGCGATTTCAGCGTTTTTGAGCAGGGTCAGGGCGACATAGCGATCGTTGTCCGAAGCCTCGGGGTCGTCGAGGATGGCGGCCACCTGCTGCAGGTGGCTTGTCCGCAGCATGAAAGAGGTGTCGTGCAACGCTTGTTGCGCGAGAAACGCGAGAGACTCGGGTGCCACCTTGAGCATCTCCCGGCCCTCAAAGGTCGCGGCGCCCACACCTTCTTGGGAGAGCAGGCGGTACTCGGTCCCATCGGGACCAAGTGGAAGCGGATCCTGGTAGACGAAAGCTGGCGTGGCCATGGGAGCAGTTTGGCCAGATTTTGCGGCCTGTAAAGGGGCGGTGCGGCACGACGAAACTTCTCGTCGTGCCGTGAGCCCTGAGGCGTGACGATTCAATTCAAGGTGGAGCCGGCGGCTGGCCGGCAGACTCCTCCTCGGGCTTTGAGAGCGAACCGTTCAAGACCCGATGAGGACATCGGGTTCCACCCTGCAGTGCATTCCGATCGGGAGGGTCGTCACACGATCTTGAATTTCGGGAGATCCTGGCCGTCGATCAGCCCGACCGGCCGACCCCGGCGGTCGATCACAATCAAGTCGTCTATCTTGTGCGCTTCGAACAGCCGCAGCGCGTCGACGCCGAGTGCGTCCTCGGCGATCACCCGGGGTCGGCGCGTCATGAACATCGCGACAGGTTTTTGGAGAAAATCCGGCCCGGTGAGCGCGCCACGGCGGAAATCCCCGTCGGTGAGAATGCCGGTGAGCCCGCCGGTTTTTTTCGCCACCAGGGCAATGCTGCCGCTCTTGGCCTTGGTCATCGCGAGAATGGCCTCCTGAGTTGACACGGTGTCGGGCGCGGTCGGCAACCGATCACCGGTGCGCATGATGTCGCTGACGCGGAGCAGGAGCACCCGGCCGAGGTTGCCGGCCGGGTGGTATTTGGCAAAGTCGTCGCGCGACAGTCCGCGGGCCTCCAGCAACACCATCGCGAGCGCATCACCGAGCGCGAGGGCCGCGGTCGTGCTCGCCGTCGGAGCCAGCTTGAGGGGGCAGGCTTCCCGCGGCACTCGGTACAGGAGCCTGAGGTCCGCATTGCGCGCGAGGTCGGAGTCCGGATTGCTGGTGAACGCGACGATGCGCACCCCGAATCGCTTCAGCAGCGGCACCAGGCGCAGAATCTCGTCGGATTGACCGCTGTTACTCAGCAAGAAGGCGAGGTCGCCCTCGTCCACCAGCCCGAGATCGCCGTGCAACGCCTGCGTCGCATCGAGGAAACAGGAGGAGACTCCGGTGCTGTTAAACGTGGCCGCAATCTTCGCGGCGATGTGGGCGCTCTTGCCCACGCCGGAAAAGATCAATTTGCGCCCGGCGGCGCTGGCGGCGTCGACCGCCCGGGCGGTGGTGACAAACTCTCCGCCGAGGCGTTGCGCCGTTTTCGCCAGGGCGGCCTGTTCGATGCGAATGCACGCACGGGCGCGGGCGAGGACGGTTTTCGAGGAGAGTGACATTTAGAGTTTGAGTCGTCGGAGAGACGTGCGGAATTTAAGGCGAACGACTGCTCGTTCAATTCCTATTACTGCCTGATGCCTGTCCGTCGCCAATTTTTCACCGTGCTCGTTTTGCTGCTGGCTCTGTTCGGAGCAGGCTGCGGCGATCGGGAAGGCGCGGCTCTGCCGGCGGAAATCGACGACCCCTATTACCTGCAAGGCAAACAGCTTCAGAAGCAGGGCCGGAATCCGGAGGCGCTGAACGCGTTTCTGAAGGCCATCGATCGGCGTGGTGATAATCCCTGCCCCGAGTCGCACCTCGAGTCGGGGCTCATCTATCTCAATCACACCAAAGATCCACTGGCGGCGTGTTATCACTTTCGGCGATATCTCAAGGCCCACCCAAATTCGAAGCAAACGCCGTACGTCCTCGGCATGGTCGAGGCCGCCAAACGCGAGTTCGCCCGCACGTTGCCCGGCCGCCCGCTGGACGATCAGTCGGTGCGCATGGCGTTCGACGAGGAGGTGGGCAAGCTGCGGCGCGACAATGAGGAGCTTCGCGCGGAAGTTGCCGTCTTGCGGGGCGGCGGGGCCGTCCCGGTCAACCGGATGCCGCGCATGATTTCGCTCTCGCCGGAGGTGCTGGCAACGCCGCCGCCCGTCGCCGCGAGCTTTGATTCGCCGGTCACCCCGGCGCCCGCTACACCGCGCATCATCCCGGCGACTCGTTTGCCTGTTGCCACCTCGCCGCAAATCACCGCACCGGCTCCCCGCGGCGGTGCGCCGATGGCCGCGTCCACGCGCTCCGGCGCCTCCGCCGTCCGGGCCCACACCGTCGTCGCCAAGGACACACTCTACAGCATCGCGCGTCGGTACAACGTGAAGGTCGAGGAGATCGCCGCCGCCAACCCCACGACCGTGCCGAAAGTCGGGGCGTCGCTGCGGGTGGGCACGGTCCTGAAGATCCCGTAGCCGCCGGACGGATCTTCATTGCCGCTGACGATCGCCCGATGCCTCGCACCTCGCAACGCACGTCGGTTTTCACCGAGTCTCTCATCCGCGAAATGTCGCGGGTCGCCGCGCGCCACGGCGCCATCAATCTGGCGCAGGGTTTTCCCGACTGGGATCCCCCGGCGGCGCTGATCCAGGCCGCGAAGGAGGCGATGGATGCGCACCGGCATCAATATGCCGTGACGTGGGGCTCGGCCGAATTGCGCACCGCGCTCGCGGCGAAGCTGACCCGGTTCATGGATGTGCCGGTCGAGGCGGAGCGCGAACTCGTCGTCACGTGTGGCGCCACCGAGGCGATGATGGTGGCGATGATGACGGTCTGCGATCCCGGCGACCAGGTGGGGCTCTTCTCCCCCTTCTACGAGAACTACAGCGCCGATGCGATTCTCACGGGCGCCCGTCCGGTGCACGTCCCGCTGCACCCGCCGCAGTATCACTTCGATCCGGCGGAGCTGCGGCGGGCGTTCGCGGGCGGGCTGAAGGCGTTTGTGCTCTGCAATCCGTCCAATCCCTGCGGCCGCGTCTTCACGCGCGGTGAATTGCTCCAGCTTGCGGCCCTCGCCGAGGAGTTCGACGTCTGGATCCTCACCGACGAGGTCTACGAGCACATCGTCTACGCGCCGCACCGGCACACCTATTTCTCGACGCTGCCGGGCATGGCGCCCCGCACGCTGATGTGCTCGTCGCTGTCCAAAACGTTCTCGATCACGGGCTGGCGCCTCGGTTATGTCCACGCCTCATCCGAGGTGATCGCGCAGGCGCGCAAGGTGCACGATTTCCTCACCGTCGGGGCGGCGGCGCCGTTGCAGCATGCGGTGGTCACCGCGCTGAATTTTCCCGCGAGCTACTATGATGAACTCGGCGCGAAATACGCGGAGTCGCGCGACATCCTGCTCGGCTACCTCGACCGCACCGGGCTGAGATACACCCGGCCCGAGGGCGCGTATTTTGTGATGCTCGACATCTCACCGTTTGGCTATGCGAGCGATGTGGAGTTTGCGCATTGGATGACCCGCGAAATCGGCGTGGCGCCGGTGCCCGGCTCGAGTTTCTTCGCGCCGGGGGAGAATCGCTTCGTGCGGCTGAATTTTGCGAAGTCGCCGGCCACCCTGCACGCGGCGGGGGAGCGCCTGCTGAAGCTGCGGCGGTGAAGCGGCGAGCACCACGGCTCCCGCCGGCGGCGTCAGTGCTTTTCTTCGCCGGGGGCGGCGTGCTTGGTGGCGTTGGCCATCATCAGCCTGTCCGTCCAGGCGAGGGCGATCGCCGAGATCACGAACACGCAGTGGATGACGATCTGCCACATCACGTCGTGGTCTTTGTAGGTGGTCGTTTCCAGGCGCACTTCGATGAAGGTCTTCAGGAGATGGATTGAGGAAATGCTGATCAGCGCGGTGGCCAGCTTCACCTTGAGCGCGCCCGCATTGACGTGGAATCTCAGGTATCCCGCGCCACCTCCCAACAGCGTGAAACTCTGGGTGCCGCCGTCGAGCATGGGGCGTGGTTTGAGCGGGAAGCCGGTGTTTCCCAATTGGCTGGTG